>Ga0326597_10003079_pt1 | contig 24356 bp, 15 predicted proteins | sample RVTome_12_FD_203789 | JGI IMG/M metagenome (GOLD analysis project Ga0326597, IMG submission 203789) | Soil microbial communities from uranium-contaminated site in the Upper Colorado River Basin, Wyoming, United States - RVT100D185 | ecosystem: Environmental > Terrestrial > Soil > Contaminated >... | reverse complement strand
TGCCTCCGTTGACTTCTTCACCGTGCCCACCGCGGCGATGCGGTCCCTCAACGTATTCGTGGTTCTCTCCCACGATCGAAGAAAGGTGCTCGGCTGCGAGATCACCGACGCTCCGACTGGAGAATGGTCAGCTAAACAAGTCCTCGAGTCCTTCGACATTGAGCGCCCTCCGACGATGCTCGTGCGCGATCAGGACAGGAAGTTCGGGGACGACTTCAACGAGGCGGTGGAGGGCGCTGAGATTCGCCAGATCCTCTCAGCCTCTCGCTGCCCTTGGCAGAACGGCTATGTCGAACGAGTCCTCGGCACGATTCCGCGTGAATGTCTCGACGACATGATCATCTTCAATGCTGGCCACTTGCGGCGCGTGCTCGACGAGTACGTTGCCTACTACAACGAATCGCGGACGCATCTTGACATAGATAAAGACTGTCCCGTTTCGCGGACGGTCCAAGAACGAGATCAAGGCGAGATCGTGGCGCTTCCGATTCTTGGCGGGCTGCATCATCGGTACACGCGACGGGCTGCCTGACTTCCGCAAACATCTCGATGATCGATGAACACCGCGAGCATCTGTCTACCCACTTGGCGCAAATCCTAGTTTCGCTACCACAATCTCGCGGCCCTACATCCCTGCACAGCCCATATCGGGTTCATTTGGTGACGGGTTCACCCGATCAAAGCTTGTCGAAAGCTCGCGGATGAATAAACAGGAACCACAATCCTGACTTCTTCCCCGGTGGGACTGACTCCCACTGAACACGCCTGCCTTTGTTGGACACATTGATGCTGCACCTACTTGCACGCTCATTTCAATCCCGGCGATCTCTTCTTCTTGAGAGCATCTGCTTAAATGCTCAATTCGTGGCCGGATGGAAGAACCAGTATGGACACCACTCACTTGCTCAGCAGGCGCCCTCTCCCCGATCGCCCGTGCGAATGCGAATGGTCTCCTCCAGTGCTGAGACAAAGATCTTCCCGTCACCGAGGAGACCCGTTCGTGCGGATAACTCGATCGCATCGATCACGTCCTCGGCGAGAGAGTCGACACAGCATATTTCGAGGCGGATGTACTCTTCGAAGTCAGAGACACGATCCGCGCGGTGCTCCTTCTCGGCCTCCTGCTTCGCATGTCCCCAGCCCCGAGACGTCGATGCGCTCACCCCGGTCAAGCCCGGAAGCTGTCGCAACGCGAGCGCCACTTCATCGAGCTTGTGCGGTCGTATGTGGGCAAGAATGAGTTTCATAGTCTAGGTCCTTTCACGCGGCGAATCCTGGATCTTTGCGCTCACGGCAAACCATCGGTAGAGCGCCGGAATCACGAGAAGGGTCAATGCCGTGGAGGTAACTAGCCCCCCGACAACCACCGTAGCCAGCGGTCGCTGCACTTCGCTCCCCGTGCCGTGCGATAGAAGCAGTGGGACAAGTCCTAACGACGTAACCGTGGCCGTCATGAGTACGGGCCGCAGACGCATGCAGGCGCCGTGCACTGAAGCTCTATTGAGTTCCATGCCGTCTCGGACAAGCTGATTCAAGTAGGTGACCAGAACCATTCCGTTGAGGAGTGCGATTCCGAAGAGTGCAATGAAGCCGACCGATGCCGGGACCGACAAGTTCTGACCACTCAGCCAGAGAGATACGATGCCGCCGACCAGAGCCAGCGGGACGTTGAGGAGTACGAGAAGCGGGCTCTTGAGCGTGCCGAAGCTGCCGTAGAGAAGGATGAAGACCACAAGAAGGGTGATGGGCACGACCACCGCGAACCGCTTGTTCGCCTCCTGTTGAAGCCGAAACTGGCCGCCCCAAGTCGTGAGGTAGCCTGGCGGCAGGGTCACATCCGCGTCAATCGCCGCCTGGGCATCCACCACGAAGGAGCCGATGTCCCGTCCGATAACATTGCACTGAATGGTGATGAAGCGCTGATTGTCCTCACGTGTGATCTGGCGTGGTCCGACGATTTCTTCCACGGTGGCGAGCTCGTCGAGCGGCACCTTGGCGCCGTCTGGAGCAGAAATCACGATGTCACGAATCGCCTCTGACGTAGCCCGTGCTGCGACTTCGTAACGGACGAGGATGTCAAACCGCCGGATCCCCTCGAATATCTGTCCTGCGACTTGGCCACCAACCGCCGCGTGCACGACGTCCTGAACGTCGGCGACGTTAATACCGTAGCGAGCAATGGACTGTCGATCGATGCGGATGAGGAGCTGTGGGGTGCCGCTTACCTGGTCTACTTGTACGTCGGCCGCACCGGGAACGCCACGCACGACGGCGGCGATCTCGTCCGCCTTATCTTTGAGGACGTCGAGATCTTCTCCAAAGATCTTGACGGCCAGTTCGGCGCGGACTCCTTCCAGGAGCTCGTCCACGGTCATCGCAATCGGCTGCGTCAGGTTGATCAGGACACCGGGGACATTCCCGACTTCATCGCGGATAACAAATTCGATCTCCTCCTGGCTTTGTGCCACTCGCCACTCGGACTGCGGTTCCAGGAGCACATACATCTCGGCACTATTGATCGGATCGGCGTGGGCACCGACTTCGCCGCGTCCAATCCGGGTAACGACTTCACGGACCTCTGGGATCGCAAGGACACGGCGTTCGACGATCAGCGTGGCCCGCTTGCTCTCCTCGAGCGAGATGGAGGGGGCCATGGTGAGCCTAACGACAATCGTACCCTCCTTGAGTTGTGGCGTGAATTCCGAGCCAAGCTGAGGAAAGACCACCAGGCCAATGGCGAGCAGAATGACCGCCAGAACAATGGCCGCCGCTCGGCGCCGGACAAAGAAACTGACCACCGGGCGGTACACAAAGAGCAGTCCCCGTACCACTGGCGGCTCGTGATGCGGTTTGCCTCCCGTTGTAGGTCGAGGCTTTCGCATGAGGAGATCACTGAAGGTCGGGGCCAACGCGAGGGCGAAGATCAGGGAACCCAGCATTGCGATCGCGACGGTGTAGGCCAGGGGTCGAAAGGTCTTACCCTCGACACCACTCAGCGTGAACAGCGGCAGGAAAACGACGATGATAATCAGGATGGCAAAGATGATCGGGCGCCCGACCTCGTGACAGGCTCGAGCAATCAGGTGGATTCTTGGCTCTCCGGCACTTCCCTCGCGGAGCATCCGATCCACGTTCTCGACCATGACGATGGCACCGTCTGCCATCATGCCGATCGCAATGGCCAGTCCACCCAGTGACATCAGGTTCGCGGAGATTCGGAAGTAGCCCATGAGGAGAAAGGCAAACAACACCGAGAAGGGCACCGAGAGGGCGACGACCAGGCTCCCGCGGATGCCCCCCATGTAGACGAAGAGGACGAGGGTCACCAGAATGATTCCCTCGATGAGCGCCCGGATCACCGTATGCACCGCGGCCTCCACGAGTTCTTTCTGCTCGTAGTATGGGACGATCTGGACGCCGTCGGGAAGAATCTTATTGATCTCCTCGAGCTTCTCCTCGACGCGACCGATGACGGTCGAGGAGTTTGTGCCGAAGAGTTTGATAACCATGCCTGAGACCACTTCACCGACCCCGTTGCGAGTCTGGATCCCACGGCGAATCGCCCCACCGACTCGCACCTCCGCCAAGTCGGCGAGGAAAACTGGGCGACCGTCGGCGGTCTTGATCACAATCGCTTCGAGCTCACTCATGTCCGTGGCGAGCCCAACCGAACGAACAACGAATTCTTCGGCGTTCTTCTCGATGAACTGTGCGCCGACGTTCAGGTTGTTGGCCGTGATGCGATCGATGACCTCGTTGAGCGTCACGTCGTAGCGCAGCAGCGCGTCCGGTCGGACGACGACCTGGAACTGCTTCTCGTAGCCACCAATCCCGAGGACTTCCGTGACGCCGGGGACCGTCTGAAGATGGAACTTCACGGTCCAGTCTTGAATAGTGCGTAACTCCTCCAACGAGTACTCACCGGTAGTGTCGTCCAGGTAGTAGAAAAGCACGAGCCCCATGCCAGTCGAAATGGGTCCCATCTCGGGATCGCCGAAACCTTCGGGAATCGCCTCTCGAGCTTCCTGGAGCCGCTCGCCAACAAGCTGGCGGGCGAAGTAGATGTCGACTTCGTCTTCGAAATAGACGTTAACCACTGATAATCCGAAATTCGAAACGGAGCGGACGCGTTCGACACCGGGCAGTCCCGTCATGGCGGCTTCAACCGGATAGGTGACGAACTTCTCGATCTCCTCCGGCGCCAAGCCTTCAGTGAGGGTAAAAACCTGCACGAGGTTCGGAGACACATCGGGAAAGGCGTCCACGGGCAGCTGTCGGTAGGTGTAGTAGCCTGCACCCATGACCAGCACTGCGAACACGAGAACCAGAAGGCGGCTCCGAAGCCCAAAATCAATAATGCGTTCGATCATCGTCCCTATTCCTCCGGGCTCTGGTTAGTGGCCATGTCCACCGCTGAAGGACTCCTTGGCGAGCTCCGCCTTCACGGTAAAACCACCTGCACTCACATAGCGCTCTCCGGGCGCGAGCCCGGCGAGGATCTCGACATGCGTCGCGCCTGCCAGACCCAGCTCAACGGATCGGGGTGTGAACCCTTCATCGGTGGCAAGAAAGACCACTGTTTGCCCCTCGAAGGTATGCAGCGCTGTCCGGGGAACCGCGACGGGCACGGAAGCCCTTTCCACGAGAACCATTGCGGTTACGAACATACCTGGCCGCCACGCCGATTCCCGATTCGGGAGGACTACGCGTGCCGTCGCCGTGCGCGTGGCCTCATCCACAACCGGGGTGACGTAGCTGATACTTCCTGTGTGGTTGGTATTGCTGTGGGCGGTCTGGATGACCGCCGTCTGGCCGACCATTACGCGAGCGAGGTCTCGCTGATAGACGGTAAGATCAACCCACACGCTGCTCAGGTCAGCGATGACGAACGTGACACCATCCCGCGACACCGCCTCACCGAGAGTGATGTGTTTGTCGATCACAGTTCCAGCGATGAGTGTCTTCAATTCGTAGGTGTTGAGGCTCTCGTCGCTCTCGATGATCGCCAGAACCTGGCCCTTGGACACCACATCACCGATCTTCGCCCGCACCTCGACAACGATGCCCGAGTAGCGGGGAACGATGTGCGCGAGTTGGTCAGCGTTCGGTTGGACCTCTCCCGGGAGCGAGAGGTGTCGCTCAACCGTGCCTGGTCCAGCCGTGGTGACTTCAATTCCGAACTCGGCGAGCTCTTCCGGGCTGAGCCGAACAATCTCCGCAGGCTCCTCATGATCGTCGTGTTGCTCGCCGGGCTCCTCCTGGGCAAGCGCCACGACCGGGGCGGCGAGGGTGAGGCCCAGCGCGAGGGCCATTAACGGGGCGAAGGATCTCATGATCATGGTCTCCTCTGATCGCGTGGCAGATTCGAGATTGGTGCACCGGTGAATCGCTCGAGCTCCGCGATTGCCGCGTGGTAGCGCAGCAGCGCATCGATCAAGCGTCCCTTGAGTTCGAACAGTGCTCGCTGGGTGTCGAGCACATCCGTCAGCCGCATGAGGCCACGGCGATACGCCTCTTCCGCCAGAGCAAACGCGGACTCGGCCTCGGGAATCGCGCGGTCGCGCAGGGCTGCAGCTTCGTCGAAGCTCGCCGCCGCATCCGCGTGCGACGCCTGCAGCGCAGTGTGTACCGCGGTCTCGACCGAGCGCCTAGCATGCTCGGCCTGCGCGATCCTCATCTCTGCAGCGTTCAACGCGCCTTGATTGCGGTCGAACAAGGGAAGAGGCAAACTGACGCCGAGGACGATGCCGACGTCACCCGTCTCGGTGAAATGGCGAAACCCCGCGCCCAGATCCAGGTCAGGCATGCCGATGGAGCGGGAAAGCTCTCTCTCCGCCAGTCGGCGGGTAAGTTCGGTGGTCCAGCGGGCGACCGCGGGAGTCTGTTGGATGTCTGCGCTCAAGGAAATCAGGTCTGGAACGGCCTGAAGTTGGTCCAGATCGCCCCTTCCCGCCGTGAATCTCGGCTGGATGCCGCCCCAGTGGGCGGCAAGTTGAGTGCGGGCGACCGACAACTCACGGGCTCTTCCCTCGCGATCTATACGACTAGTTTCCAGCGAGACGCGGGCTCGGCTTTCTTCGACGGGAGAAGTTGCTCCTGCACGGACGCGGCGTGCAACGGACTGCAGGACGCTGTCAGCAACATCGATCAGCTCATCAGCCTGTGAGAGCTGCTCCTGCGCTGCCAGCACTGCAACGAATGCCTTCGTCGTCTCCGTGAGGACGTCGATTCGCGTTCCCTCGTAGTCCCACGCCGCCAGATCGCGATCGAGGTTGGCGACTTCTAAGCGCCTGGACCGTTTGCCGCCCAATTCGATCAGCTGCGAGAGGGCAAGCGTCGTTTCGTTGGCTTGGAAGCCGGAGACGACTCCCGTTCCGCCAAAGTTCTCGAGTTCCGCTGCAAGTTCGGGGTTCGGACGAAGCCCAGCTTGAAGCGACTCGGCTTCGCGGGCACGAATCTCCCACGAAAACGCGGCGAGCTTGGGATTGTGCAGGAGCGCCAAGCTCAGGGCTTCTTTCAGCGAAATCTCGCCCTGAGGCTCGTCGATCGACGACGGCGGATCCGTAGACTCGTAGCGAGGAAACCCGCTGCCAAGAGACGGAGGAGTTACCGAGGTGGCCAGGGGCTGCGTTGAAGCACACCCACCGAGAAGCACGGCCACCGCCGCAGCGCTGAACGTCGCTTGAAAGGTCATTTGTCGCATTTCCCGATTCCCAAGTCAGAGAGACTTCGCCGTCCTCCGCCGCACAAACGCTTGGGAGGGGACAGGAATACGAGCCGGCACGCAGAGCTGCGTGTCTGGACTCACTCTGGTTTAATTGGAAATCAGATCAGGAGCGGAAGGTCGCTCGGTGGAAATGCGCGACCGTGGTAGGCGCTCGCGTTGATCGCATTTGGCCGGCAGGTGCTGAGATCCGAGCTGAATGCATCGGAGAGATGGATTGAGGCGGCAGACGTGTATACATTGAATGAACCGGCCGCCGCGTCAAACTCGGAGTCGAGGTCGGGGCGCGCCACATCTATCTCGCACGGATCCGAGTTGCAACTCGATTCGTGCTCGCATCCGATCGTGGATCCGCAGTCACAGGGATGCAGCAGCCACCCACCGGTGCAAAGCACTGGCAGGAGGAGCAGCGTCCATGCGAGGACGAGTACGACTGAATTGCGGGTCATTGCTTCTTTCTCGCCGATATGGAGGTCTTCAAGCCTCAAACGAAGTCCGTGCCATCACCCGCTCGGCGGCGGTGATAGACGTATACGAGGCGTAGTATACAAAGTTCCTGGGAGCCGGCAAGAAGGCGCCCGACGCCAGCGTCCAACACACGATGTCGAATTTCGCCCTATAGGTAGCCAGTGTTTTCGCGCATAGGGTACCACCCGTTTTCGCGCGATAGGGTACCACTTGCACCATGCTTTCGTCGCAACCCTGGCCAGATTCTGGGCGGGCGAAGCAATCGACAGATACAGACCGCCGACCTCCCCCCCACACCATGCGACGGTCGACCGCTCGTGGAGAGCCGGGTCAACGAGTGCACGCGCAACCATGCCAACCAATCGGTACCAATCGTTGCTGTGCTTCGATTGTGTCTCCCGCTGCGCCTGGTCCCAGAAGCCATCCGCCAGGGATCGGAGATGCGCTTGTGTCAAGTAGAGGGGACCCGCTTCGAGAAGGCAGTCGCGGACCCCGTAGCCATCGTCGGCGAGCAGCTCTGCTAACCGATCGGAAATCCAGTCCTTCTCCTCGCAACGGGATGCGAACTCCACCCAGAGATCTCGCGCGGTCATTTGGAAGACATCACCGACGATGCCATTGGAATCGTTACAGCGCCCGAGGCTCGCCGCGTCGCATTCGAAGAAGCGCCCCACCAGATCGACGCCAGTCTTGGGGTCACAACCACAGGTTCGGAGCTCTTACAGCAGGCCCTCCAGCCGCACGGCGGCATCGGCCTCGTCGTGCCGAGCGGCAAGTCGGAGCAACACATCCGCCAGAGCATCGGCCCCGGCGCGAATCAACAGCTCACGCGTTTCCTGGATTGACTTTAGAGCCACCATGTCCTCCTTGCGCACGGGGTCATTGTCCCACGATCGCGCCAGGGTTGGCCAGGGTGCGACCTACTCGGAAGCCTCGTGCCGTGCGTGCGCGCGGGCAAGCCGCCGGCGGCGGCAACAATTTCGGTCCCGCGCCGTCGGCTCGATACCCTCAGATTTGCTCCGCGGGGCCCGAATCACGTATCCTTATGGGGCAGCTCTGGAAGAGTTCCAGGGCATCCCCGCCGCGTAGCCTTCGAACGAGGGCAGACCACGCTGACCGGCCCATGGAAGGGCACAATCTCGTTGCTCGCCACGTCCCTGCGAGCGACGCCGAATGGATCCAGCTCGAAGTCTACGGACGGTTCCACCGGCAAGGTGGAGCGTGCATCAGTGAAACGAGCCTCCGATTCTCTCCCACTCTAGCCGTCCAGCGCTCTGCCGTCTCTTCGCATGCTTGTGCCTGAGCGCATCTGGCAATCTGGCGAGCGCACAGAACTGGGGCGCTCTGGCTTTCGCCCCGCAAACCGGCGCCTCAACGTCGGGGCTGTCTCAGCAACTACTCGCGACCGAGATCCCGGTCATAGGCAAAGCCAAGAAGCTCCTCGTGACTGTCAGCGGACACGTTGGGCAGGCGAGCATCAACTACCTGAGCGGGGTGGATCAGGAGGCACTGTACATCTTCATCCGCTCGGAGACCGATCGCGTCGGAAATCTGCGCTTCACGCTCCCCATACGCCTGGTCGATCGCGATGGCATGCGTTGCGCGATGTTGGGGCCAAATAATGAAGCCATGATTGAATTGCCCGGGGATGCCGAGATCAAGCTGACCATTCGCGCCAAGAAGCTCGTATATCTGGGCGCGAACGTGAATGAACTCCAAAGCGAACTCGAAGTTCAGCACACTCGGACTGATGGCGCGACCGTGACCCAGAAGCTGAACATCGTGCCGAATCGTCTGTTCGAACGGGACGGACACAAGTGCAAGGACATGCAGGTGGAGTTCGATCGCAGTGAGCGGACGAGGCGTGGTAAATACTCCAGGACCAGCGTGCGTTTCGACCTGCGTGAGCTTCGGTCCGAAGACTTCGAGGGAAAGCGCGGCGGCCCCCCCGTTTTCGAGAGCTGAGATACGGGATCGCTCCCCCAGCGAGCCCGGAACAGAGCAGTTCGGCGTGATTCGACCCACTTTGTTCGACAAACGAATTAAGTTTCGGTATCCTAATCTATGGTTCGCGAAGCCATCCATGGCCCCCCAGCTCGAGGTCCCTCATGCTCCGCTCCAGCGCCATTCTGGCCAGCCTCGCATTCGCCCTTGGGCTCTCCGTTGCATTTCCTTCGGCGGCGGCGGCGACCAGGGACCTCGTGTGGTTCGACGAGTTCGACGGCACTTCCCTCGATCTCTCGAAGTGGGAGCCACAGATCGGGACCGGCTGTCCGAGTCTCTGTGGCTGGGGGAACAACGAACTGGAATTCTACCGCTCGGAGAACGCGACTGTCGCCGCTGGGATGCTGACGATCGAGGCAAAGCAGGAGAGTTTCGGGGGCCGGAGCTACACCTCGGCTCGCCTGCGCACGCGCAATCTCGGCGACTGGCTCTACGGACGGTTCGAGATGCGCGCGAAGATGCCGATCGGCCAGGGCCTGTGGCCCGCATTCTGGATGCTGCCCACCGATGAGGTGTACGGCGGCTGGGCCGCGAGCGGTGAGATCGACATCATGGAGTATCTGGGACAGCAGGCAAACAAGGTGTACGGCACGATCCACTATGGATCTCAGTGGCCGGACAATGCCTCCTCCGGCCGTACGCTCACGCTGTCGAGCGGCGACTTCAATTCGGCGTTCCACACGTTCGCACTCGAGTGGGAACCCACCGAGATGCGCTGGTACGTCGACGGCCAACTCTACGCGACACAGACTCTGTGGTTCTCCAGTGGACAGCCCTTCCCGGCTCCCTTCGACGAGCGCTTTCATCTCCTGTTGAACGTGGCCGTCGGCGGGAACTTCCCCGGCGATCCCGATGGAAACACCGTGTTCCCCCAGCAAATGGTCGTCGACTACGTTCGCGTGTACGAACAGGCAAACGATTGCCTCGTGGTCTACGACGGGATGGAGCACGCGAACCCCTTCGGCAACGGATGGTTCGCCTTCAACGGCAGCGTCGGCGGCGGCGGCATCGGTGCCAACACGGTAGATCTTCCGCCGGTGGCCGGCGAAACTGCGTCTCTCCAGACCGGCTGGGGATCGGGAGGTAATCCTGGATTCGTGGGCGGCTTCGGCCGCTCGCGAGGCATGGAGCTGACCCAGTTCACCCACTTCGACTTCTGGATCCAGCCCGACGCCGGACAGAACTACAGCCTTGAGATCAACCTCCAGGACGACGACGACGGGAACCACAACGTCCCCAGCGTTCCCAATGGAGCCGACGACGAGTTCCAAGCCGTGGTTCAGGTGGGACCCGCCGGTTCCGACGTACTCAGTGGTGGTGGGTGGCAGAAGGTCTCCATCCCGCTGACCGATTTCGTCGATGACAACTCCTATCACTACGGCGGCAACGGAGTCTTCGATGCCGTGGGGGTCGGATCTGGGGGCAACGGAATGATGGTGAACGTGGTCGTCACGATCATCTCGCAGAGCGGCGCCGACGTGACCTTCCGTACAGACCGTTGGGAGTTCTCACGGCGCAACGCGTCGATTGCCGGACATCTGTGGGACGACAGCAATGGGAACGGCCTTCTGGACGCCGGCGAGGGTGATCTCGATGGCGTGACCATCGAGCTGATCGATGCCGCCTCCACCGCGACGGTCGCAACGACGACCACGGGGACGGGCGGGAACTACAGCTTCACGGATCTGCTCGCCGCGGCCTATGAAGTTCGCGTGGACCTGGCGACCGTCCCGGCAGGCCTCGACCCGACCTTCGATCCCGACGGGATAGCATCGCCGGGGCAGTTCCTCATCGACCTCGGCTGCGATGCGACGAGCAGTGACGGCGACTTCGGTTTCGGCTCGCCGTCGACGAGTTCGCCTGCCGCGACTCTGCGACTCGACACGCTTTACGCCGCCGCGCCGAATCCATTCAATCCGCGCACCGTGCTTCGCTTCCAATTGGCCGAGTCAGGAACGGTGGAACTGGTGGTGTTCGATGCGCTGGGGCGTCTGGTGAGGGTTCTCGAGGGCGGCGAGCTGCCAGCAGGTTCACATGAAGCTGTCTGGAACGGAATCGATGTGCGCGGCCGTGTCGTTGCCAGCGGCGTGTACTTCGCTTCGCTGCGCACACAGCGCGGACGTTCGGTGCAGCGCATGGTCTTGCTCAAGTAGGCTCGTTCCGTGTCGGATCCGGGGCAACCAGTCACGCAGAGGGCTTCGCCGCCAGACTCGAGCCCGACTACTGCCCGCTCTCTGATCCCATGGCCGCTTTCCCCACCCTGTCCGCTCTGAACAGGCCCCAGTGCTTTTCCACCTCGGCGGGGTGCGAGCCGCCTTTCCAGTTCTCGTCGAAAGCCTCGAAGAAGAAGACCGCTAGCCGCTCGGCCTGGGCCCAGGCGCGGACGGCGTCGTGAAACTGCTTCTGCTCGACCTCGCCGGGTCGGCCCTTGATCAGCTCGGCCTGCTCGCCCTGGTCGTGAACGGAAGTTGCCCAACCCGTCTCGCCGATCACGACGGGACGTTCGCGGTGCATCGCCTGGACCGCCATGGTCTGGGCGCGCAACCACGACAGGGCATCGTCCAACTGCATGCCGTTCCACATGGGATGCGCGTGCATCGTGATAAAGTCGATTTCAGCGGCCACCGCGCGGCTCTCCGGCTTGTTCCAGAAGTTGAAATCGTCGGCCACCGTGACCGGCACGACAACGCCTGCACGCACTCGACGCACATGATTGGCCAGGAGTTCCGGCGGACTCCTGTGGGCCGACCAAGAGACCTGGGTCTCATTGCCAACGCTCACGGCGAGGACGATTTCAGGGTAGGCGTTCGCCAGGCGGATCGCGACGTCGACCTCTTCGCGGTTGGAGCTGACGGCGTTGGGCGCAATCCACACACCGAGCATCACCTTCATGTCCAACCCGTCGTCGTGGATGACGGTCAAGAGCGTCTCGGCGAATCCTGAGGATCCGTAGATGCGCAGAAACTTCCAGTGCGGAAGCATCAGGCGCAGGTCCTCGCGTATCTCGGCGGCGGTGGGCGCGGTGCCGCCGGGGCGCTGACCGTCGCGATGGGGACCGTAGCAAATCGCGTTGCCGATCCAGCGGCCGCCGCTGACCCATCGGAGAGGCCGCACGACGAAGGAATCCTGGTGGACGTCGGCCGCGGCGCCACTTCCCCCGACCCAGCCGATGACGACGGCAACCAGAGTGATGGCAATCAGGATCGGAATGCCGGAACGCAAACGCATGCTCTTCAACTCCTGGCCAGCTGCGTTGGGATGCAATCCACCCTTTCCGCTACAAGGCGGTGGATGGATCGATCGCCCCCGGTCGCCCCCTCCGGCGCTCCAGTTCCTCGCGAACTTCGAGCGCCCTGGCCTCAGTGATCGGGAAGGTCGCCACGGCCCAGATGGCGATCGCTGAAGTCAAGATGGGGATGCCCGCATCGCAGAGGCGTAGCAGGAAGATGGATCGGTCGGGCTGCCCGCCGCCCAGATCGACGTCGAACCCGGTGGCGTTGAGCAGATAGCCACCGCCGGCCAGCGCGGCAGCCATGCCCAGCTTGACCATCCACCAGAAGATGGATCCGAACATGCCTTCGCGGCGCTCGTGGGTCTTCAATTCGTCGGTATCGACGACATCGGCGATCATGGACGGGATCAGCGTGAACAATCCGCCCAGGCCGAACGCCAGCAGAGGCGCCGGCACCAAGACGAGCAGCGGCAGCTCGGGGTTGTAGCACACCCACTTCAGCGCGTAGCCGACGATGGACAGCCCGATCGAGACGAAGAAAGCATGCCGCTTGCCAATTCTCGTACCGAGCCAAGTGATGAACGCAACCACGGCGAAGGTGCACACGGCGCCCACGGTACCGGCCATCCCGGCGTACTTGGCGCCCGCAGTCTGGTCGCCGCCGCAAACGTAGTAGATGATCACGTAGAACTGGAACGAAGCGATGAGCATGAAGCCGTTGAACACGAGAAACGTGGCCAGGCACAACTTGAGGAATGGCCGGTTCGACATCGTCACGCCGAACCCTCTGAAAAACTCGGCGGTGTTCTGCTTGAAGCCGCGGCTGCCGCGCGCGGCGTCCGCCTCCGCCGCCGCCACACCCTGCATGCGCTCCCGCAGCACGATCGCCGGCAGCACGCCAAGTCCCATGGCCACCAGCGCAACGATGATCGCCAGACCCGCCGCCCCAGAGACCTGGTCCGAGAAGAACTTCCCGGAGTTCATGATCCAGAGGAACCACGGCGAAACAACATAGGCCAGCTGCCCGACAAAATTCTGCGTACCCATCAGGCGCGTGCGCTCGTGGTAGTCGGGGGTCAGCTCGTACCCGAGGGCAACCCAGGGCGTGGCGAACACCGTGTATCCCATATAGAAGAGAATCGACCCGACCAAGAAGAAGACGAAATAGAAGGTCTCGCTCTGGTCGCGCGGCAACTGCCACAGCGCAGCGAAGATGACGCCCGCGGCAATGGCGCCGCCGAAGATGTATGGCCGCCGGCGGCCCCACCGGGTGCGGGTGTTGTCGGAGATGAATCCCATGAGAGGATCGGTGAACGCGTCGGTCAGGCGGGGCAGCGCCCCTAGCAATCCCACCAGCACCGGATTCATGCCCAGACCCAGGTTCAGGACGATCATCATGCCGCCGCTGGCCGCCGCCAGCAGGTTGTTGACGAAAGCCCCCGCACCGTAAGCCAGCCGGTGGGTCAGCCGGATGCGGTCTTCCGGGGCTGTCTTGGAGTGCGCGGGAGGGTTCATGGCCTCATCTCATCCACGGGCTTCGTGATTAGGGGTTCGGCTCAGGGATTGCCATCTTTGTACGATTACCGAACAAAGTATCCACCGCCCGGCATCGCGGTCAACAAGATTCTCGACTCGCCGTCACACTTTCAGACTCGGGGCGCAAGATTGGACTTGATTCGGTTACCGAACATAGTCTAATGTCCGATGCACAGGAATCAGCCATGCAGCCGCGCTCCGGCGAGACGGTGCCGATTCCGTCTGTTTGGTAGCAGGTATTTTCCAATGAGAGGACACCAGAATGATCAATCGAGCTACCGCCATCTTCGCTACTGCCGTGCTGATCTGCCTGATTTCCGCAGGGGCTCACGCACAGCTGACACCGTACGCCCAGAGCTTTGGAGGCCTGGGACAGACGGATCCAGGCGCCCTGGCGGGCGATGGTTGGAAAGTCTTCGCCAACGTCTTCGGTCCAGGAGGATCGCCCTATTTCTACGGATACGGTCCCTTCCCGGCGCCCAACAGCGGGCCCCCCTATGCCTTTTGCACCATCGCGTCTGGGGAAGGCGGAGCGGCGCAGGGGCCCCAGCAGTTGGTCGTCTTCAGCGATTACAACAACGGCGATCATGGCGTCGGCAATCTCATCGAGTCCAACGTCTTTCAGGAACAGGTCGTCGGGCCTGGTGACGTCGGCATGACGTGGGTCTTCCTCTTCGACGCCAAGCGTGGCGACCTGGCGGGAGCCTCGACCGCGCTGGCCTTCTTCAAGACCCTGGATCCTGGTGCCGGCTATGCGCTGACCAACTTCATCACGGCAGACATGACGTCCATTCCCACCTCGTGGTCGACCTACTCGCTGTCGATCTTCATCGACCCGAGCCTGGAGGGCCAGATCCTGCAGTTTGGCTTCCTGAACAACGCAGCGAATTACGAGGCGTCAGGAATTTTCTACGACAACATCAACTTCGCCCCCGACGGTGTGATCTCGACCGAGGAGGCGAGCTGGGGCAAGGTGAAGTCCCTGTTCGAGTAGTCTGGAAGAGACTCCTCTCTCTTGATGTCAGGAGGGGCCCGGCCGCGCCGGGCCCCTTTTGCGTAGGTGGGTTCGCAGCCTCGGACCGACGGGATCGCCGCGAGACTACCTGATGAGAGTCACCCGCCGCGTCTCCACGAAATCAGCGCCCCCCGATCCGGCGATCTCGAAGCTGGGGTTGGCGAGGATGCATTGTCCGAACGCCTGTCCGGAGAGCACCGTGCCGAGAAGAAGCACGAGGGCGAGAGTTGAGGTAGCGCGCTTTGGGTGCATCGTGAGCTCTGCGGCATGCGGGCAGTTCTTCCGGCCCGGTAGCGGCCCTACATTCGGCGGAATTCTTGATCCGATATCCCAACCTGAATCCGTTCAATCCGGCCGCCGCGCGCGAAGAGCGCCGCGCTCAGCGGGGCGTCGAGCATGTTTCCAGGGTGTTTGGTCGAGGATCCATCCGTGAACGCGATGTGGATCCATGGTTCTTCACTGACGCGATTATAGACGATGGGCACCTGACAAAACGTGAACGCCAGAGTTCCAGCGGACAGGGCGATCGATCGCGTTTCGCCGTGGACATCAAAATACCGAAACGCTGCGGGCCGCCCGAGGAACTCGCTGGAAAGAAGCAGAATGGGCTGGAAGCGCACGGTTCCTTTCTCGACGTGGACCCCGAGTTCACCGATTCGGGTGAGGATTTCCTCCTTCACCTGCCCGGTCATGCCAGGCTGCTTCGCTCTCCCCTCGGGTGACGAGTGGGAGTAGGGGTCCGTGGGAAATGCGCCGAAGTCGGTGACCAATTTCTCGTAGCCGATGCCGGAACGGATCCGGAAGTACATCCCGGCAAGATCTTCCTGGATGGACGCAGGTAGGCCGTCGCGACTCGCACGAAGGACGTGCTCCTGGACGGCCAGCAGCAGTTTGGCAACCATGTGCCAGTAAATGCACCCGAGGCCTTCGTACGCGTACATGACCCCGGAGCGACCGGTGTAGGACTTGTGGCGGAAGACATCCTCGAAGAGGTCGAGGATCGCGATTCGGTCCCGCGCTGCCGCGTCACTCCATTCCTCCTGTTCCGCAAGACTCTCCAAGACCGAAAGCAGATCGTCGGCATTTCCGAAATCCCCGTGGAAACGGTAGCGCGCATCGGCGTCTCGCATGAGCAGCGAGTGGTTGCCCGCCGCCATGAGGTCCTTCAAGAGGGGGATCGCCTCTACTCTCGATTCCGGAACCATGTTCTTGGCCAAGAAGCCTGGTAGCTCCTGTTCCGGGTAGAGCATGAAGCTGCGCTGACTCGGTCGGTAGAGGGCACTGCTGAATAGCCGCTCGAGAAGATCTAGCGCCTCTTCCGGCTCGAGGAAACCCGAAGCGAGAACAGCGACTTGGCCTTCGAGCATTTCCTGCAGATGAATCACTTCGACGCTGCTCTCGTCGTTCGCGATTTCCAGCAGATTGTAGCTGTGGAACAGGCCGTCTTCGCGGCGATTGGCGGCGATGCCCCAATCGACGAACTTCAGTGCGATCCGGCAGAAGTCGATGACCCTTTGGACGGCGATGTCAGCCTTCCCCGAAAACCCCCGGGAGTACACGGTTGCCCGGTAGGTGGAAAAAGCGCCACCCAGAATGTCCATCAGTCTCTTTCTGTCCCGAGAGTCGAGGGAATCCGCCGAAAGCAACCCCTGTTCATCCTCCAGTGCGGATTCGATTCGCTCGAACCACTCGGCGATCTCCTTCGATATCGGGAAGTCCGAATCGGCAACATCTGTGAGCCGGTCGGTCAGGAAGGCCAGATAGCGGCGGAGATAGCAGAGAGTGACGACCGAGACGCCACCGCCGGCGAGCGCATTGTTCGCGTCGTTCCATTCCGGTCGCTGCGTATTCATCCAGATGCCGGCGTCGGGTATGAGATTCGACAGCTTGGAGAGGACCGGCACGAGCAGTTTCTCGAGGAGATTCACGTGGTAGACAGATCCGTCGTGGCCAATCAGCAGCTTGCCATCCGTTCCCCGCTGCTTCACTCGTTCGTCGATGCTGGCAGCGCGAACGCTGTCGAACTCGATCGTCGAGGATGAATCCCGAAGAATCTCCTCATAAGGCCTGATGCGGTATGGAACCTCTGCATAACTGAAGATCTCTCTATCTAACAGCTCGCCGATCGCTGTGGGATCGTAGCGTTCCATCGCCTCCAGAAGTTTCAACAGATAGATGATCTGATGATCGCCCCAGTATCCGATGTTGCTCCAAGGATCATCCGCTGAGACGGTTTCCCATTCGACGCCGTCCCGTGTGATGCGGTAAGCGTTGAACCCGTCCACGGTCGAGGCGTTGACGAACTTGGCGACCATGCTCGGCAGAAAGCCGGGGAAAGAGCTGCCCAGGGCTTCCCAGTTCTGGAAGATGTCCCGCCAATTGCCCTGATAATTCAGCTTCCGTTCTCCCACCCGATTGCGGACGCGGATTGAAAAATGATTCCAGGGACGGCTGGGGTCTCCATGGCGCCGGCCGAAGTACAGAGGAAGGTATTCGTAGCTGAGACGCTCCAAATCGACGTCACCTCTCGTGCGCGCCGTGTCGCGGACCTCCTGCACGGTCGACATCGCGGGCAATTCGGCAAGCATGGGTAGATGGCGGTCTGCGACGGCCCGATTTCGCACGCGGAGAAACTCGGCGAAGTCCGCGACCGGGAGGTCGTGGTTGCGCAGGAAAACTCCCCCGCGCATGTTGTTGAACAGGACGTTTGCGAAGTGATGGGACCAGGACTCGTTGTGGCCCGACAGCTGAAGGCCATCCGCGCTGCCTACGTTGCGCCCGAGATTCTCCGATGCCGACCGGAGGCTCTCCTCGATTCGGCCCCCCATGTATCTTTCCTCGAGAAGCCGATGGCGTAAACCGGTGATCTGAACCTGGTCCCGGCCGGTGTCGCCGACGATGTGCCAGTCGGAGGACTCACCGGGCCTGAGTTCGAGGCTGGAACTCAGCAGGTAGTTCCCACGGACTCCTTTCAGGCCCTCGTCTTCGGGAAGCACGCTCCCGGAGCGAAAGGCAGCCGCCGCCGTCGATGAGAGATGAACCCTGAAGTCATCCAGACCGCAGCACCAAACGGTGTTGGCCTTGAGCACTTCCAGGGCTTCCGGCCGATCGGTGATCCTGGCGGTGAGAGAGAAGATGCCGAGCCCGGTCACCGGGTCCAACTCGGTCTTCTTGTAGGCGTCGACGAGATTGCTCGCCTGCTGATAGAGGGACAACGGCGCGCCGTACGGGAGGACATTTCTCAGCCCATCGAGGAAGCTCATCCGGACTGGAGTCTCGCTGCGATTCTTCAGGGTCGCCGACCGCACCCAGCCGAATTCATCGCATCCCGACCAGCGGTAACGGAAGGCAAGACCCACATCGTGGTTGATCTCCTCGAAGACGAGGCGGTTGCCAATCGTGTTCTTGTAGAGATTCCGTTCGACCATCGGACTCTCGTTGTTCGTCTCGGCAAACGGTTCCCAGCAGACGCGTTTGCCGTTCTTCCCCTCGACTCGAATCAGAGTCAGCGGCCCGGTGTGATGGTGGGCGTCGTGAAGCTCGTCGACCGTCCGGTAGGGGAAGAGGCTCCCGTCGGCATCGACGCGTCCAGCGGTGAGCCCCCCGCCAGACGCGATGAACATCCACAGGTCGGTGTCGGCCGGCAGCGTCATCAGGAAAGGGTCGAGGCGATGGAAGGCGGAAATTCGGTAGTACGTTTCCCCATCCAGGTCGACGAATTCGCCGACCGGAGACGTCGGCAGGATTTCCGTCGCTGCAGCGACGGGCGCAGGGCTCGGCTTAGCTTTCATGAAACACCGTCCGCGGAGGGCTACGCTCTACTTCAGGAGAATCATGCTGCGGGATACCCGGCCGGTCGTGGTCTCGAGCACATAGCTGTAACGACCTGAAGCGGCGGGAGCACCGCTGTCGGTTCGCCCGTTCCAGGTTACAGCGTGGTCGCCAATAGCCATGTCCCCACGATGCAGCGTGGCGATCCTCCGACCCGCAAGATCGAACACGGAAATGTCGACGCTTCCCGGGCGGTCCAGAGCGAATTCGATCCGCGTCTCGGGATTGAAGGGGTTCGGGTAGTTCTGCCGCAGCGCCGCGCCGATCACGGCCCGATCCGGGGTGATGCCGGTCGGGTCGCCCAAGTGGAAATCCAGGTTGTCGTAGAATACGGCTGATGACACGTAATTCGTCGCCCGGTTCAGAAAGCCGATCTGCAGGATCTGGCCATTCAGACTCGCGTCGATCACGATTGAAATCGAGTAGCCAGTCCACGTGAGGGGAGTCGATGTCATGTCCTCGCTGATGAAGTTCGTGAGCGCATAGCCGGCAGCGGGATTCAGAGTCTTGATGAAGGCTGCCGCTGTCGAGGCCCCTGTCAGGTTGCCGAGCTTCGCCTCGAAATCGAAGACCCACGTCGTGCCGACGTCAGCAGGCCCGATCGTCTGTTCCTGATAGACGTTGGATTCGATGATGTTGCCGAGGGCATGATCGCCGTTGTTGTAGTCGCTGAAGGAGACGAGCTGCTGGACGCCCTGCTCGATGCCGCCTTCCAGGAGGACGATCTGGCAGAAGCCGAAACCGTCGTTGGGCGCCGGATTGGCACCGTATCCGTAGATGTAGGTCGTCCCGTCCGGTTGGAAGACGTTGCCGTAGACCAGCCAGCCGTCGGTGTCCAAGGCGCTGGGGTCCGCCTGGCCCAAGAGTTCGAAGTCCTGGCTGTACGCCGTCAGTGCAGCCTGACCCGCCGCTGGAATCAGGTAGATCAGTAGCGCGGCCGCGAGCATAGTGGTGGCTCGATTTCGCATCGTGTCGACCTCTCTTTCGAGTCCTTCTCTTGATTGCGTAGCACCTCGGATGGGCACGGCCCTGCCCCGGCGCCGACATGGCCGCATCGAAACGGGCCGGTTCTTCCTGTCTATCCAGGTGGTCACTTGCTTCAGCCCCCCGTGTTCAGGCAGTCCAGAGTGCCCAGAGAGCTCTTGACAGGACCCTGCGTATCATACACTATGTTCGGAGTCCGAACAAAGATTTTTTGGAGATGCATGACCGCTTGAAGGTCGCGGAAACACAGTTAACTGATTTTTTTCAAGGACTTGAGCCAAGATGGCCCAGCACGGCTTTCCCGACGGATTTCTCTGGGGCGCCGCCACATCTGCCCAGCAGATCGAGGGCGGCAGGCATGAAGGCGCCCGCGGAGAGTCGATCTGGGACTGCTTCGCCTCGATTCCCGGGAACATCGAGGATGGCTCCACTCCTGACATCGCCTGCGATCACTATCATCGCTGGCGCGAAGACATCGACCTGATGAAAGGGCTGGGGCTGGGCGGCTATCGATTCTCCATCGCTTGGCCGCGAATCCTGCCGGCGGGACGCGGACAGGTGAACGGCGCCGGCCTCGACTTCTACGACGCTCTGGTGGACGGCTTGCTGGCAGCCGGCATCCAGCCATTCCCGACGCTGTACCACTGGGATCTGCCTCAGGCACTCCAGAACCGAGGAGGATGGGGCGAGCGCGACACGGCCGAGGCCTTCGTGGAATACTCGGCGGCCGTTACGCGGCGCCTGGGTGACCGGGTCAGTCAGTGGGTAACCCACAACGAGCCCTGGTGCGCCGCCACCCTCGGCTACCAGGATGGGCACCATGCTCCGGGTGTGCGCGACCCAGCCGCGGCCCTACGCGCGGCCCACCATCTACTTCTCTCCCACGGTTGGGCGACCGACACCATTCGACGCGAAGCACCGGGGGCGGAGGTTGGCATCGTGCTGATCCACTGCCCGGCCCACGCGGCTTCGAACAGCGAGGCCGACCGGGACGCGGCTCGCTGGTTCGATGGATTCTTCAATCGCTGGTACCTGGATCCGGTCTACCGTGGCTCCTATCCCGCCGATGCGATCGCCGACAGGGTTGCGGCGGGACAGCTGAAAGAACCCGACCTACCCTTCGTGAAGGACGGGGACCTGGCGGCCATCTCGAGTCCGCTCGATTTCCTGGGTCTCAATTACTACAGCCGTGCCGTCATGAAGGCTGGTCCGGACAACAAGCCCATGGATGCCAAAACGGTTCCGTCGGACGAACTCACCGACATGGGTTGGGAAGTCTATCCCCAAGGTCTTCAGGAAAGTCTGTTGCGGGTTCACAGAGAGTATGAGCCCCAGAAGATCTACATTGCCGAGAACGGGGCGGCATTCGACTACCCGGTCGACGCCGAGGGTCGCATCGCGGATACGAAGCGAGTCAGCTATTTGCGCGAACACCTACTGGCAGCCCATCGTGCAATCGCGGACGGTGTGCCCCTGGCGGGGTATTTCACCTGGTCCCTGATGGATAATTTCGAATGGGGATACGGTTACAAGAAAAAGTTTGGCCTCTTCGCCGTCGACTTCGCTACGCAGGAGCGCAGCCCCAAAGACAGCGCCCTCTGGTATCGCGACGTCGTGGCAGCCAACGCCGTCGAAGATGCATCCGCTCCGACTTCCCAAGGAGAATTCCGTGCATTCGATCCTTAATGGCAACCGTCGCCGTTCCCGTCTGGGGGTTCTGTACTGGACGCTGGTTTTGGTCCTGCTCTCCACAGCCGTGGCCGCCGAATCCAAAAGCGGCGCGATGCCCACCATCGGGGTCGTAACCGACGACAGCGGATCGCGCCTCCAGGTCGATGGCCGGGACTTCATGGTCTTTGGGATGAACTGGGGTTACATGCCCATCGGCCAGAACTACACCTACAGCCTGTGGACCAAGCCGGACGAGATCATCGAGACTGCGCTGGCCCGGGAGATGCCCCTGCTCCAGGCCATGGGTGTCAACACGATCCGACACTACGTGGGCATGCCGCCGCGATGGGTCCAGTTCGTTTACGAGAAGTACGGCATCTACACGGTGATCAACCACACCGTAGGACGTTACGGCTTGACCATCGACGGCGTGTGGCATCCCGTGACCGACTACAGCGAGCCCACGGTGCGTGAGAGCCTGAAGGCTGAGATCGCGGCCATGGTGGATGAGTTCGAGGGGACGCCGGGCGTGCTGATGTGGCTGCTGGGCAACGAGAACAACTACGGCCTGTCGTGGTCCTCCTTCGAGATCGAGGCCCTGCCTGAGGGCGAACGGAACACCGCGCGCGCGCGTCATCTGTACTCGCTGTTCGGCGAGATCATCCGTGACATCAAGCAGCGCGATCCCGGCCGGCCGGTGGCCATGGCCAACGGGGATCTGCAGTACATCGACATCATCGCCGAGGAGTGCCAGGGCCTGGATGTGTTCGGGTCGAATGTCTATCGCGGCATCTCGGCGCGCGACTTCTTCCAGGTCGTGCGCGACAAGCTCGGTGTCCCGACCATGTTCACCGAGTTCGGAGCCGACGCCTTCAACGCCATCACGATGCAGGAAGACCAACCGACCCAAGCCCGTTACCTGTTGGGCCAGTGGCAGGAGATCTACGAGCAGTCCGCCGGCAAAGGGAAGGTCGGCAACGCCATCGGTGGGCTGATTTTCCAGTGGAGCGACGGCTGGTGGAAATTCCGCCAGGAAGAGCGACTGAACATCCACGACACCAACGCCTCCTGGCCGAATGGCGGCTACACAGAAGACTTCGCGGACGGCGAGAACAACATGAACGAGGAGTGGTGGGGCATCACCGCGAAGGGATTCTCCGATCCGCGCGGGCTCTATGAAGTCTACCCGCGCGCCGCATATTACGCGCTGCGTGAGGCCTTTCGCCTCGACGCCTATGCCCTGGACACGGATCTCGACGCCATCAGGGCTCACTTTGCCACCATCACACCGATGGGTGCCGCCCTGACAGCCCGTGGCGACGCGTCACGCCTGCAGACAGAAACGCTGAGCAAGGTGCGCGTGTCGGGCATGCGCGCGGAGTTCGAGACCTACAGTACCGGCGGCAACACGATTTCCACACCGGACATCGAAGCACCGCAGGCCGGTTATCCCTCATTCCTCGGCTTCGATCACGGACAGTCGATCTTCGTCGATATCGAAGCCAAGCCGAACGATGCCATCATCGGCAGCGTGTCAGTCAACGTGTTAGGAAGCGTCCCCAAGAATCCCATCGACGAGATTTATTACGAGAACCGAGGCCGGCCCCGAACACTCGTCGACGCGCAGGGGGAAGCCGTCGAGATCGAATCGCTCGAGCGAGTGAAGCTCTATCAGGCCGACGTCTCGTGGGACGAACGGCGCTTCGCGCTGCAGGGCTTCTACCGCACCGGCCACCTCCACTGGCAGTACGAGGGCGACTTCTTCGGCCTCTACCGCGACGCCTTCTACGGAGAAAACGTCGACATCTACAACGGCGAGGCGCCGATCGGTCTGGAGATCGCCGGCAAGAAGTCGTTCAGCGGATTGAAGGTCGCCTTCGGACCGCAGCTCTGGTGGGGCGCCAATCCCGCGGTCTTCGTCAAATACAGCCGTTCCCTGCGTGGCATCCAATGGACGGGACTCCTCCAAGAGGATTTCGCGGAGCAGTCCCAGACGACCAGTTCGATTGCCATCCCCATCCCCTCCACCCGCAAGGCCTCCCTGCAGATGCAGACCCGCCTTGGTCCCTTCGCCTTCGAAGGCGGCGCGCTCTGGGCCGGCCAGCCGCGTGAGGGTGAGAGCTTCCAACTGATCAGCGCCGAACTCGCGGACTCGGGCGGTCCCGCATCGCCGCAGGACATCCGCGAAGATGAGATCAAGCCCGAGGACACACTGGGCTTCAAGGGCAAGTTGACGTGGCAGAGGGGTCGCTGGAACTGGTATGGGCAAGGAGCCTACATGGGGTTGGTTGCCGATGGCGGTCCGACTGCCATTCCGACCTTCACCGGCTGGAACCTGAAGGACAGCGGATCGGGCAACCAGGTCAACGCCGTCACTGGGCTGGCGGTCGGCTCGGGCAACTGGCAGATCGGCCCCAACTTCCTTTGGCAAAAGCCGATCGTGGGGCCCATGCCGCACTCGAGTGATCTCCAGTTCAGCCAAGGCCGCCCCCGGAACACCCAGGATGACCCCTTCGCCGTGCGGGCCAATCGCAAGACCACGGCGGCTGAACTGATGTTGAGCTATGACCCGACGCCGGCGACCTGGATGTGGTCCTGGGACAGCGACGTCCGCGAGGACGCCAATCTGGCGGCCAGCGTGAGCCTCATGCTGAAGCGTCACCACACGACCGCCGATGCCGGCCTCTTCATCTCCGCGGACGACCAAGTGTTCGCGTTCCCCGGCGCCACGCCCGCCCGTGATTGGGGCGATCTGTGGGAAGTGCGTTCCCGCGTGGTCAACCGATTCGGCCGGACGACCCGCATGATCAGCCACATCTACTTCGGGACGGCCGAGCCCAATGGCGACGACGACCGCCTGATCGAACGCTTCGGAGTAGACAGCCGCATCG
>Ga0326597_10003078_pt1 | contig 24357 bp, 22 predicted proteins | sample RVTome_12_FD_203789 | JGI IMG/M metagenome (GOLD analysis project Ga0326597, IMG submission 203789) | Soil microbial communities from uranium-contaminated site in the Upper Colorado River Basin, Wyoming, United States - RVT100D185 | ecosystem: Environmental > Terrestrial > Soil > Contaminated >... | reverse complement strand
GCGATCATGTCGGCGGCCGTCCCCTGCATGACCAGGGGGTAGGCCTCGTAGAGCTCGGGCGGGATGGGGAAGCCGTGGCCGCTCTGCATCGGCGAGAGGATCGGCACGCGGCTCATGCTCTCGACGCCGCAGCCGATCGTGACGTCACAGACGCCGCTCTGGATCAAGTTCGCCGCGAAGTGGACAGCCTGCTGGCCGGAGCCGCACTGGCGGTCGAGGGTGGTCGCCGGGACCGTGTACGGGAAGCCGGCGGTGAGCAGCGCGTTACGGCCGATATTGGCGGCCTGATCGCCGATCTGGTCGACGCAGCCGGTGACCACGTCCTCGACCACGTCCGGCTCGATACCCGCCCGACGCATCAGCTCGTTGAGGACCTTAGCGAGCAGCACGACGGGATGCACGCCGCTGAGGCTACCGTTCTTGCGTCCGACGGCGGTGCGCACCGCCTCGACGATGACCACGTCTCGTTCGTCCATGACAGGCTCCTTTCCGCACTGCCATTGTAGCAATCGCGCCACAGGCGTGGAGAGGCCCCCGGAAATCGGGGGGCTCTCTCCTGCTGCGCTGAGTGGCGCGTTAGACCGGCAGGTCGCCGATGAGGCCGGCTGAGAACTGCAGGATGATCGTCGCGTCGATGGCGTCGACCCGGCCGTCCTGGTTGACGTCGGCGGCGGCGGCGCAGGGGAGCTCGTCCAGCAGGCCGGCGCTGAACTGGAGGATGAAGGCGGCGTCGATCGCGTTCACCTGGCCGTCGCAGTTGGCGTCGCCGGAGCCGGGGGCAGGGCCTCCGGGCGGCGTGGGCGTCGGTGGCGGCGGGCCGCCACTACAATTGAGCCGCAGCTCAAGGTTGAGCGCTGGGGGCGGGATGGTCAGGACAGCGGTCTCAGCGGAGGTGCAGCCTGCCTTCTCAGCGCGCACCTTGTAGAACCCGGCGATGACGTCCCAGTGGAAGAAGCCGTCCGCGTCGGTCAGGTCCGGGTTGGTGCGGTTGGAGGGCGACATGATCTCGCTTCCGTTGGGGACGGCTTCGAACGGCCCGGCGGAGCTATCGGAGCGCAGGAGCGTCACCGTCGCGCCCTCGATCGGGTCGCCGTTCTCGTCGAGGACGGTGCCGCTGGGGTCGATGTAGACATCGGCCTCGAGATCCTTATCGACGCCGGCGCCCGGACAGGCGATCTCGATGTGCAAGACGGCGGGACCGTGCTGGGGGCGGAGCGGCGGGATGGTGCCCTTAAACAGGCCGGGGGTCGCCGTCGGGTTCATGTTTCCGCTGGCGATGACGACGCCTTCCTTGATGAGCTCCCAGGTGCCGCTGCCGCCGGAGCAGTCGTCATTCGACTTCGTAATCTGCACGTTCCCGGCCCAGTTGATCACCGGGGCACCCGTGGACGTGTGGCCGATGCCCTGGACGGTCACGCCCGGGGGTAGGGGCCGGGGCCGGAGGAGCTTGAAATCGTAGTCGATGCGCCCCTGATTGTTCGCCAGCGGAAAGAGGTCGTTGACGTCGGGGAAGAGGTCGGGGCGGTCAGCCGGCGGGCCCGCGACGCCGTTATAGGTGCCGGCTGGCAGGCCGGCGACGCTGTAGTCTCCGTTGGCGTTGGTCGTCGTGGTGCTGCAGACGGCAGGCACCACGTCCTGGCGGCAGATCTGGACGGGCGCGCCGGCGAGCGGCTCGTTCAGCCCATCCGCATTTTGACCCATGACGCGGCCGGAGACGAAGCCGCCGGTGGGGGCAGCGCCATTGCGCACCAAGAAGATGTAGCGCCCGGTGATGGAGGAGCCGCGGCTGCCGGCGGTGAGCGCCGAGGTGCCCGTATCGATGAAGGAGCCAGGCACAGCGGAACCCGGAAGCTCGAGCGATGCCGTGGAGCCGTTGGAATACCCGACGCGGGCGGAGGAGCCGCCGAGGCCGTTGGTGCCGCCGCTGAAATCGCCTGATTCCCACTGGACCTGGTTGTAGTTGAAGATGATGTCGAAGTCGCCGACACCCTGGTCGGTGCGGTCGACGAGGAGGAGCTGGAAGCTGTTGAGCTTGTCCGTGCGACTATCGAAATAGCCGACGTTGACCCAGTTGACACAGAACGCCGGCCGGCCGCCGAAGGTCGTCGCGCCGTACTGCGTTTGCCCGGAGCCGGTGCCGCTCGTATCGACATCGGCGAAGAACGGCGCGATGATCGCGCGCGTGGTCGTGACGATGTTGTCCGGCGTGTACTGCGCGAGCGGGGAGTCGAACGTGACGTTGCCGTTGTTGTTGACGTAGAGGGCGTTGTACGTGGTCCCGAAGAAGTTGATCGAGAACGGGAGCGTGATTTGCGCGGTCGAACCGTCGTCGTTCGCGAGCAATGTACCAGCCGTGCAACCCGGCAGGCCCTTGATCGCCACGGCGCCGGCGGGGTCGCCGCCTCCGGCGAGGATCGTTCCGCCGCCGGGGCCGGCCAGCAGGGCCAGCGCCAGGGCAAGGGCCATCAGTGAAGCCAGCGCCGCGAAGGGGATCCGCGTCATCGTCATGCGCCTCCTGCGCGCTCTGGCCGCCCCGCGAGCCCAACTTCGACTCTTGGCTCCAGCCTACTGGTCGGGCTGCGCTGGGTCAATTGTTTGCCTCCGATCCGGCGCTAGACCGGCAGCTCGTCGAGCAGGCCCGCCGTGAACTGGAGGGTGAGCACCGCATCGACCGCGTCGATGCGGCCGTCCTGGTTGACGTCGGCGGCCGCTCCACAGGGCAGTTCATCGAGCAGTCCCGCGCCGAACTGCAGGACGAAGGCGGCATCGATGGCGCCGACGACGCCGTCGCAGTTAGCGTCGCCGGAGCCTGCGGCGGGGCCGGGCGGCGTGCGCGTCGGCGTCGGCGTGTTGGCGCGGGTGCTCGTCGGCGTGGCCGGGAGCGTCGCCGTTGGGGAGGGGGTTGGTGTCGGCGGGATCGGGTTCGAGCCGCGAACAGGGAAGACGTATCGCCCGCTCTGGACGCTATCGCGACTGCTGTGGATGAGACCACCGGGGCTCAAGTCCAGAAACGATCCGGGAGTGCCGGAGCCTGGCAGCTCAAACGCCTCGCTCACTCCATCTGAGAAGCCGACTCGGACTGAGGCGCCGCCCAAACCGCCTTCTCCGTCATTCGCATCACCGGTTTCCCACTGGATCTGTTCGTAGTTGAACACGATGTCGAAGTCGCCCGCGGCGACATCGGGGCGGTCGACGAGCAGGAGCTGGAAACTGTTGAGCTTGTCTGTGCGGCTGTTGTAGTAGCCAACGTTGACCCAGTTCACGCAGAACGCCGGCCGCCCACCGAATGTCGTTGCGCCGTACTGCGCTTGCCCGGAGCCCGGGCCGCGGGTATCGACATCGGCGAAGAACGGAGCGATGATAACTCTCGCCGCGGCGAGCAGGCCGTCCGGCCGAATTCCTGCAAGGGGGGCGTCGAGGGTAACGTTTCCGTTGTTGTTCACGTAGAGGCCACTGTACGTCGTTCCGAAGATGCTGATGGAGAAGGGAAGCGCCACTTGCGGCGTAGACCCGTCATCGGTGGCGATTAGGCTGTGGTCCGTGCAGCCCGGCAGCGCCTTCACAGCGCTGCCGCCGCCAGCCAGCGCGCGAGAGCCGATCAGTAGTATCAGCACCAGCGCGCCGACTATCACCGAAGCGAGAGCTGCGAGGGAAATTCGCTTCATAACGCGCGTTACTCGGCCGCCACGCGACCCCACTCCAATTGCGGACCCAGGGTAGCTGTTGCCATCGCAGTGGGTCAATCGCAGAGCGCAGCTACTCGCTCTGGGCGGCGGCGCTGCGGACGAAGAGCAGGGTGCCGTCGAGGTCCTGCAGGCCGCCGGAGAGCACCAGGAGTGGGAGATCGCCCGCCCTGCCCAACGGCACGAGCAGCGGGCTGGCTTCGACCACGTCGAAGTACTTCGCCACGGCCGCTTCCTGAAGAGCGGTGGCGGGCAGGTAGGTGAGATTGACGTCGATCGCGTCCGAGACGACGATCGCCTGCTCGATGGCGTAGAGGGCGCAGCGGCGGCCCGGGTCGTCCAGGACGCCGAGCGTCACCGTGGCGCGCGCGCCGCCGTCGTCGCCGTCTTGCGCCTGCGGGTCGAAGAGCACGGAAGCGAGGTCCGAGTAGCCTTCGATGTCGCCGACGGCGCGCCCGGCCTCCCAGAGGTCGACGAGCTCCGTCTGGACGGCGGCCGACGTATCGCCGAAGAGGACGTCGTGGCGGTCCCACCACCAGCGGAGGTACGCGCGTTCGTCCGCATCGACGGCGACGGCATCGATCACGGCGTCGCGGTTGGCGCGGAAGTAGGTGAGCGACTCGGCGAGGAGGGCGTTCAACTCATCGAGCGCGGCCGGCTTGGTCGCCACGACGTCTGGATAGGTCAGGAGCGCGGAGGCGAGGACCGGCTCACCGGTCAGCTCGCGCAGATCCTTCGTGATGTGACTGAGCAGGAAGACGCCCTGGCCGCCCTGAGACAGCTCGAACGCGCGGCGGTCGGGCAGCACGGCGGCATCGATCGACCGGTCCAGCAGCAGGTCCGGCAGCGAGTCCGCCGGCGATTCCACCAGCGTGACGCCGGCGCTTTCCGCGCCCGTCTCCAGCTCATACGCCACCAGCAGCACGAAGCGGGTCTCCAGGCTCGCCACGCTGTCGGCGGAGGCGACGCCCAGCGTGCCGCCGCGCAGCTCGCTGAGGCTGGCCAGCTCGCCGCGGCCGGCGTCGCCACCGCCGCAGCCAACTGCCAGCGCAACGAGCGCGAGCAGCAGCGCGAGGCGTGCCGCGTTCACGGCGCGCCGGCCTTCCGCCGACGCGCGCCGACCAGGTAGACGTACGACGCGAGCGCGGCGACGCCGAGCGGCAGGGTCGCCGTCGCGCGGAGGAGGACGGCGGCGGCGGCGCCGGCCTGGAAGCCATGCTGCGTGCTCCCGATGATCCCCGCGATGGTCGCGTCCATGCTGCCCAAGCCGAGCGGCAGCAGCGTGAAGATCGCGGCCAGGAAGGACGCGCCCATCGCGGTCCAGGCCTCGGCGCCGTTGATGTCGAGACCGAGCGCTTCGACGACGAACCAGAACTGCAGCGCCATGACGGCAAAGACGAGCACGTTCGTGAGGCCGATCACGGCGGTGCTGGCCGGGTCGCGGAGGAGGACCTGGAGCGGCCCGAGCGGCCGTCCGAGCGCGCGGCGAAGGCGACCGAGGAGGGAGGGTCGTTCGGCGTCAGCGTTGGAGGTGTCGCTAACGCGCAGCCTGCCGAGGACGAGCGCCGCGAGGGCGGGCGCAGCCAAGGCCAGCGCGGCGGCGGCGACGGTCACCGCGATGGCGGCAGCGACGCCCAGCGTCATCCAGGCCGCGGCGGCGCCTGTGCTCGCGGCGAGGACGACGACGGAGAGCCCGCGCTCATAGGTAACGGCGGCCAGCCCGTCGGCGTACGGGATCTCGTGACGCTCCTTGAAGAACGGCGTACGCAGGAGCTCACCGGCGGCGGCGGGAGTGAGCGACCCGGCGACGTTGCCCAGCGTCGAGATCGGCAGCAGCTCGAGGAAGGAGACGGAGTGGTGGAGCCGGCCGAGGATGAGCCGGCCGCGCAGCGTCATCAGCAGCAGGACGGGAATGTTCAGCAGTACGGCGGCGGCGGCCGGCCAGGGCTCGAAGTCGCGGTACTCGTCGCCCAGCTCCCAGGGGTTGGCGCGCCAGATGACCAGCCCCAAGATCGCCAGCGCGACGGCCAGGTGCAACAGCGGCCTGATGGCGCGCCTTAGCCGAGCCACTCGTCGAGCCTCACGCCTGAACGCCCTGCCAGAGGGCGCGCAGACACCACGCGCCTCTGCCGCGACTGCGCGAGCGCACCCAGCGTCGCTTGGCGGCGTAGCGTGGGAGCTGCGTGAGCGTGACGACGAGCGCCACGGCCGTCGCCGGGACCAGCGCTGCGCCATAGAGCAGCCGGCGCGGCAGGTTCAAGCCGAACTCCATCGCGTTGAGCGGCGCGCCGGCGGTCAGCAGCGGCACCATCAGCGCGAACTCCCAGCCCGACATCACTTTGTAGAACGAGAGGTAGCGATTACGGATGATGCGCACTACCTTCCAGAAGCTCTGCTTCGTCTCCAGCGTGTGCTTGTGGTAGACGACCGCCCCAGGCACGAGGACGGATCGATAGCCCAGCGCGCGGACGCGCAGGCCGAGGTCGAGGTCCTCGGCGTAGAGGAAGAAGTCGGGGTCGAAGATGTAGTCGAGCTGCTCGGCCAGCTCGCGGCGCAGCGCGATGCAGACGCCGTGGAGGAAGAGCGTATCGACCGGGCGCGCCGCGTTGGGCACGCGGCGGTAGTGGATATACCCGAGTCGCGTCACCTCCGACGTGTACGCGGTCGCGACGCCAGCGCGCTCGCTGATGCCGGCGAACTCGGGGTACCACGGCTGGATGATGTTCGCGTGGGCGGCCATCACGTCCGGCGAGGAACGGACGCCTTCGATCAGCTCGCGCAGCCAGGAGCGGTGGACGACGGTGTCCTGGTTGAGGAAGACGATCACGTCGCCTTGCGTCTCGCGATAGCCGATGTTGTTCCCCTCCGCGTAGCCGTGGTTGCGGTCCAAGATGAGGGATCGAAGCTGCGGGAAGCACTCTCGCACGATCTCCGCGGAGCCGTCGTGCGAGGCGTTGTCGACGTAGATGACCTCGTAGCGCTCGCGCGGCAAGTCCTGGTCGAGGACCGAGGACAGGCAGTCTTCGAGGTACTGGCGCCCGTTCCAGCCCAGGACGATGACGCTGGCCAGAGGCCGGTCGTTCGGCACCTACCCCCTCCCCTTTCTCACGCCTTCCCCCTACAATAGCTCCAAGGATGGATGAGGGCTATTTCAGGCACATCACCGAACACCCCGAGCTGTCGGCGCGAGATGTGCGGCTGATCCGCGGGCAAGCGCCCGGCGGACGCTGGATCGTCGACATCGGCTGCGGCCGTGGCGGCTTCGTGGAAGCGTGCCGTCGCGAGCTCGGCGATGGCCTCGGGCTGGACAACGAGCCGGCGGCGGCGCGGCTCTGCCGGTCCCAGGGGCTGCCGTTCGTGCTCGGCGACGCGGAACAGCTCCCCTTCGGCCGAGACGCCATCGACGTGGTCCGCGCGAAGGAGATCATCGAACACCTCCCGAACCCCCGCCGGATGCTGGGCGAGATCGCGCGCGTCCTGCGCCCGGGCGGCCTTTTCCTTGCCCACGTCCCCAGCCAATTCTCAGCGCTCTACCCTGTCGGCAACTTCTGGGACGACTACACGCACGTGCGACCGCTCAGCCGCCTGGGCCTCCGCCGTCTCCTCGAGGACAGCGACTTCGAGGTCGAATCGATCCGCGGGTACACGGCAGGCCGAAACGCCGCCGAGCGCGCGCTGGGACGTGTGCTTGCGATCGCCATTCCTCACGCGTGGCTGTCCGTGGCGCGAAAGCCGGGCCGTCGGGCGTAGCGCGGCTACTGAATGTCCACCAGGGCGGTGAGGAAGCCGCCCAGCGCGAGGTTCGCCCCCACGATAAGGCTGCTCTGCGCCAACGCTGCCACCCCCGTCGGCGAGACGCCCAGCTCCCTCCCGCTCAACCACTGGTAGAACATCAAGGCGTCCAGCCCGATGCCGACGAAGAGCAGCACGCCCGCCAGCCCCAGCACCCGCTCCAGCGTGAAGTACTGGCGGTAGAGCTGGGTGATCCGGTCCTCGGCGATGATGCCGCGCGAGACGGCGTGGACGTGGGAGGCGATGCCGATCATGAGTGCGTTGGTGCCCACGATGAGCAAGCTGCCGCCCGCAAAGACGGGTTGCCAGTTGATCGTACCGATGGCGACGCCGCTGCCCGCGCCGAGCGAGATGCCCAGCGAGAGGAGGCCCAGGAGCACCAGCGCCGCGCCGGGCATCAGGAACAGGAACGTCGGCGTGTTCAGGAGCAGGAAGCGCAGGATGCGCCAGCCGTCCGACAAGGTGCGCAGCTTGCTGTCGCCGGCGCGGACATAGTACGGGACCTCGACCTCAGCAATGCGCAGCCCGTGGGTCGCCGCCCGGAGGATCATCTCGCACTCGATCTCGAAGGCGACCGACCTGAGCCCCATCCGCTGGTAGGCCTCCCGCGTGAAGGCGCGGAAGCCGGACAGGCTGTCCGACACGCGCACACCGGAGAAGAGGCGCACGCAGAGGCTGATCAGCGGGTTCCCGATCTTGCGGTGGCTCCAGGACATTGCCCCCTGACTCATCGCGTCATTGAACCGGTTGCCGATCACCAGGTCGTAGCCGGCCTGGAGGGGCTCGATCAGCCGGCCGATGCCCGCGAAGTCGTACGTGGCGTCGGCGTCGCCTAGCACGATGATCCTTCCGCGGGCGGCCTCGAACCCCTTGAGGCAGGCCCGGCCCTTCCCCCGGCGCGGCTCCTCGATCACCCGCGCGCCGGCTTTGAGCGCCTCTTCACGAGACCTGTCGGTTGACCCGTTATCGACGACGATGACTTCGCCGCGCACTCCCGCGCGCTCGAACCAGGCCAGCGCCTTGCGGACGCAGCTGGCGACCGTCTCCTCCTCGTTCAGGCATGGGAGGACGACGGAAACGTCAAGCTGCTCGAGGTCCTTCTCGGCGGCGTCGGCCTGCTGTGGAGCCGTCTCGGCGATCGCCATTGTGAGCGTTACCTACTTTACAGTAATCGGGGCATCGCCGCAACGCGGAACACCCTGGCATCGTTATCGGCACGTGAGGGCGGTTCTACATCGGGGCCTGATGCCCTAGCTGGGGGCCCGGCTCGCCGCAGGCGGCACTGTACGAATTGCCCTACCCCCTTCGTCTGAAACCTGAACAGGTGTACAATTGGAGTGGAGGGGATATTGACGTCCGAGAGCACGCAGGGCCAGGGCAAGGACGCCGGGGTGGCGCAGACCAAGGAGCATCGGGTTTCTCTGGGCGATCAGGCGTGCCCGCGCTGCCACAAGTACTTTACCGTTAGTTATTGGAGCGGCGAGACGCTGGTCCAGGCGCGCTGCCTGAGCTGCGACCTCAAGTGGCCGCGTCCGGACGTGGTGTGAGCATGCCAGCGAGAAGTCGAAGGACGACGGACGGAGCCAAGCCGAAGGCGGCGCGCGCGCGCGCCACGGCGTCGCCAGCGGCGGATGCCCGCGGCGAAGTCGAGCTTCCCGACTCGGTAGAGCTCTATCTCAACGAGATCGCTCGCTTCAAGCTCCTGACGCCTCAGGAGGAGATCGACCTCTTCAAGAAGATCGAGCACGGCCGGGTGCTCACCTTGCTCAGTGAACAGTACGCCGAGGAGGTCGAAGTCCTACCCACAGCGGAGGAGCTGACCTGCCTCCTGCTCAGCGAGATGGCGCTGGGGCTGGAGCTGATCCGGGAGAGTCGCGCCATCCGCAGCTTCCCGCCACCGGGCGGCATCGATGGGGAGCTGCGCAGCCCGAAGCTTCGCGCCGCGATCGACTCCGCCGTCGACCCGCGACTGGAGCGCAAGCTGCACAGCTACTCGAAGCTGGGCCTGAACCGCGTTCACGATGCGGTGATCGCCCTCTCGGCCGGGCTGCGCATCTTCGGGCCGGAGCCGTCTCAGGAGCTCGAGCGGGCGCTGAAGCTGGTCGAACGCGGAGCGACGCCGCGCAACCAGAAGCTGCAGCCACTGCTGAAGGTCCTGATACCGGCCGTGAAGCAGGCGCGCGAGGAGGCCGCCCGCGCTGAAGAGCACATGGTGAACGCCAATCTCCGGCTGGTCGTCAGCGTGGCGAAGAAGCACGCGGCCCGCGGCCTGCCACTGATGGACCTGGTGCAGGAAGGCAACGCCGGCCTGATGCGCGCCGTCGAGAAGTTCGAGTATCGAAAGGGCTACCGGTTCAGCACGTATGCCACGTGGTGGATCCGGCAGGCGGTCGGCCGCGCGATCGCCGATAAGGCGCGGACGATCCGGCTGCCCATCCACATCAACGAGCTGATCTCCAAGTACACTCAGGCGCGGGAGCGGCTCTTCCAGTACTTCGGCCGCGAGCCGAAGGTGAGCGAGCTGGCGCGCTTCATGGGCATGAGCCAGGAGAAGGTGCGCGAGGCCGCTCGCGCGCTGCGCCAGTCGGTCATCTCCCTCGAGACGCCCGTGGGCGAGGAGGACGAAAGCACCCTGGGCAGCCTGCTCGAGGACCTGCTCTCCCCTTCACCGGAGGAGGAGGCGACCCGCGAGCTGCTGCGCGCGCGCGTGCGCGAGGCGCTGGACGTGCTCTCACCGCGCGAGCGCAAGGTGATCGAGCTGCGTTTCGGCATCATCGACGGCCGCGCGCGCACACTGGATGTGGTCGGCAACGCGCTAGGCGTGACGCGCGAGCGGGCGCGCCAGATCGAGGCGCAGGCGCTCACGAAGCTGCGCCAGCGCCACCAGCGAAGGCTCTTCGAGGACGAGTAGCAGCACCTGCGATAGCGCACTGGCAACTTCCCTCAGCGGCGTCTTGCGGCTATGATCAGGCTAGTCCGCGACGGGCCGGGTCGCGCGATATACTAGAGAAGTGCTGGCCGGCGCGCGGGCGGCCGCGTCGAGACCACCGGCTCACGGCGCAACGGAGGACCCCCGCATGGTGATCAATCCCTTCCGGACGAGGCCCAACGGAGCGCCCGGCGACGCCCTGCTCGCCACCAGCATGACGCCTCCGACGATCCCCTTGCTGCTCGCCGACGCGAGAGCGCGCTTCGGCGACAAAGTCGCCTACCAGCAGAAGACGGAAGGCGAATGGCAGCGCCTCACGTACGAGGCGACGTACGCACGCGCGCAGGACTTCGCCGCCGGCCTGATCGCGATGGGCATTCGCAAGGGCGACCGCGTGGCCATTGTCAGCGAGAACGGGCTTTCGTGGGCCGTCGGGTATTTCGGTATCTCGATGGCCGGCGCCATCGCCGTGCCCCTTTACTACGAGCTGAGGGCCGGCGAGATCGAGGAGATGGTGCGACGCTCCGGCGCGAAGCTGATGATCGCTTCCGCTCGCGTCCTCGAAAAGCTCGGCGACCGACCCGGCGGCGTCGAGCGGGTGATCCTCGCCGGCGTGGGCGAAGGGCGTCCCGGCCAGGCGCCCGGCTTCCTCCGTCGCGCGCGCCCGGACGTGCTGCCGTTCGATCACGTCGCCAACCTGGCCACGGACGAGAGCCGCGCCGAGCTGGCGCGACGCCGCGTCGAGCCGGACGACGTCGCCTCGATCGTGTTCACGTCGGGGACGTCGGGCGGCATGAAGGGCGTCATGCTCAGCCACCGGAACTTCACCGCGAACATCGAGCAGATCCGGCGCACGATCACGCTGGACGAGCGCGACCGCATCGTGCTCGTGCTGCCGACCCACCACGCGTTCCCGTTCATCATCTTCCTCGCGGCGTTCGCCTTCGGCGGGGAGCTGACGTTCGAGAACGACCTGCTGCGCATCCGCGACCGGCTGCAGGAGGTGAAGCCGACGGTCTTCCTGGGCATGCCGGCGCTGTTCGAGCAGATGTTCCGCACGATCCAGCGTCGCGCGGAGGGCGAGGGCCGCGGCGAGATGTTCGCGCGCGGGCTGCGCGTGGTCGACGTGGCGAAGCGGCGGACGGGCGTCAACCTGGGCCGGCTCGTCTTCCGCGAGGTGCACCAGCTCCTGGGCGGACAGCTCCGCTGGGCGCTGAGCGGCGGCGCGGCGCTCAAGCCGGAGGTGGCGCGCAACTTCCTCTTGCTCGGCCTGCCGCTGCTCCAGGGCTGGGGTCTGACCGAGGCGTCTCCGGTGGTGGCGACGCAGCGCTGGCTGCCGCGCAAGTTCCTCTTCACGAACTACTACGAGGAGCACCTCGGCACCGTCGGGCAGCCGCTGGAGGGCGTCGAGGTGCGGCTCATCGACGTGCCGGAGAAGGAGATCTACGTCCACCTCCACGGCGAGGGCGAGCTGGTGGTGCGCGGACCGAACGTCTTCGCGGGCTACTGGCAGTCGCCCGAGGAGACGGCGGCCGCGAAGGCGGGCGCATGGCTGAAGACGGGTGACCTGGGCCGCATCGATGACGAGGGCAACATCTGGATCACCGGCCGAAGCAAGTACGTGATCGTGCTCGATTCGGGCGAGAAGGTCGTGCCGGACGAGCTGGAGGAGCGCTTCGGGCGGAGCGAGCTGTTCCAAGACGTCTGTGTGCTGGCGCGGCGGCAGCGTAACAAGACGCAGGTCGGCGTCATCGTCTACCCGAACGTCGAGACGGCGCAGGCCCGCCTCAAGGAGCGCGGCCTGCCGCTGGACGAAGGCTCGGTGCGCAAGGTCGTCCAGGAGGAGCTCGACGGCTTCATGCGCGAGCTGGCGCCCTACAAGCGCGTCACCGAGTTGCTGCTGACCGACCAGCCCCTACCCAAGACGGCCGGGCTGCAGAAGGTGATCCGCGAGCAGCTGCGCGACTCGTACTCGTTCGACGTGAAGCGCTGGCTGCACGGGCCGGCCGCCGACGCGCACGCGGCCGGACCCTAACGCCACCCGATCGCGAGGCAAACGCAGCGCGGTCCTTCCTATGGAAGGACCGCGCGATCGTTCTTCGGGCGTGCGCGCTAGGCTTCCAGCGCCATGCGCATGAGCGGGTCCATCCGCTCCAGCCGGTCGCCGAGGCCGGCGACCTCGAGGCGGTGGAGGTACTCCTGCACCTGGCGCTTGCGCAGCGCCATGAATTTGTTGAAGCCTTCGTCCGCGTTGTCCTTGCCGCCGCCCAGGAGGACGATCAGCGATTCGGCGACGTTAATGCCGAAGGTGCCGGTCTCCGGATCGGCGTTCTCGGACTCGTCCAGGTAGCCGTGGATCTCCTCGCGCCGCCAGGGCTCGTGCTCCAGCACGTACTTGAGGTGCATCACGCCGAAGCCGAGGTGGCGCGACTCGTCCTGGGCGCACATGCGGAAGATGCGCTTCTCCGCATCGTTCTGGGCGATCAGCTCGCCCATGCGGAACATCGACTGGACGAAACCCTCGGCCTGCACGTGCATGATCGCCGACATCTCGGTGAAATCGCGAGCGTTGATGATGGTGCGCAGCGACGATGTCGGGCTCGCCTGGAGGAGGCCGCCGCCGTTCGCGAGCGCGCGCTTGCGGAAGACGTCCAGGTGGCGCGCCTCGTCCATGATCTGCGTGCAGAGGAAGAGCTTGGTCTCGAAGTGCTCGTTGCTGATGCGCGGCACCCACTGGCCGGGCGTGTCGCCGGCGATGAACTCCACCTCGGTGAGGAAGGTGCAGAGCTGGCACATGGCGCGCTCGATCTCGTCGGGTAGCTGCTCGAGCTGCTCCCAGGGGATGTCCGTCGCGGAGGACCACTGGCGCTGCACGCCCTCCTCGTAGAGGAGCGTGGCGTTGTCCGACCAGACGTTGGCTTTCGTGTCGAGGTAGTAGCCGATGCGCGGCACGCCTTCGCGGTGGGCCGCTCCGCGCGCGCGGTAGGTGAGCTCCTGCGCGTCGTCGCTCGGTGGCCCGTAGGGGCCGATGTTGATCTCGTCGAGCGTGAGGCCGCGCTTGCCGGGCTTGGCCTTCATGCCCCACGTCTGGTTGATGTCGAGCCAGCTCAGATCGACCGGGGGCGCCTCGGCGGACTCCGTCTTCAGTACGTGCAGGGTGTCCTGGTCGATGGCCATTGGTGCCTCCTGGAGGACGCGGAACCAATCTCGCAACGTAGCTTAGAGGTCACTAAACGAACGATCATCTACCAGTATATCGGCGCCCGATTGCGTGTCAATAGGCGAGGCGTCGCGCGCGCGCTATCAACCGCGGGCCGGAGTCATCGGTGCGCCGTGGCAACCTGAAGGCCGCCGCTACGCACGCCCACGCGCCGCAGACCAGTTCGGGCTTCCTCGAAGCACGTGTGCGATCCATTGTGACGAAAAGAATTTCCACAAGTAAACCTGTTACATCTTGACAGGCTCGCGGCTCGGTGCTAGCCTAGCAGTTGCCCCGAGTGGCTGAGACTCGGGCTTCCGGCGGACGAAACCGACAGGATCTGGAGGCGCCGCAAGGCACCAACGGGTAAGGTCGGCGGAGGGTGAAGCCGGAGGGCCGGGGGAGGTTACTCGGGGCGCGCCCTTTGGCGACCCTGGGCCTGTAGCCAGTCCGACTTGAGCGTGGCAATGAAGGGGAGATTGCGGAACTTCTGGCGGAAGTCCAGCCCGTAGCCGACGACGAACTCGTCCGGGATCTCGAAGCCGACGTAGTCGAGCGGCACGTCGACGATGCGGCGCGCGCGCTTGTCGAGGAGCGCGCAGACCTTGAGGCTAGCCGGCCGGCGCACCGCCAGCTCCTGCAGCAGCGCGTGCAGCGTCATGCCGGTATCGACGATGTCCTCGACGACGAGGACGTCGCGACCGACGATCGGCTCGTCGAGGTCCTTGAGGATGCGCACCGCGCCGCCTTCCGCGCCCTCGTACGAGGAGATCGCCATGTAGTCGATCGCGACCGGCAGCGAGACGTGGCGGATCAGGTCGGCCATGAGACAGGTCACGCCACGCAAGACGCCGATGAGCAGCGGCTCCCGTCCCTTGTAGTCGCGCGAGAGCTGGGCGCCCAGCTCGCCGATACGCCGCTCCAGCTCCGAGGCGCTGATCAGCACCTCGTGGATGCCGGCCACCTCCACCTCGGAGAACGGGCCGAAGCCGTACTTCGCCAGCAGGCTCAGGTAGTCGGAGCGGTGGAGCAGCTTCACCTGGATCTCCGGGTAGCGCTCCTGGAAGCGCCGCAGCTTGCGGTGCTTCTCGGTAACGAGGCGCTGCTGGAGCGTGGTCAGTTCGATGTAGAGGTCGAGGTCCGAGAGGTAGAAGTCGGGGGTGAACGCCTCGGCGACGCGGCCGTTCTCCTCGCGCAGCGGGAAGGAGCGTGGCTCGTACTGCCAGGCGACGCCGTAGAAATCGAGGAGACGCGCGAAGTCTTCTTCGGACGAGTGGGCGAACGAGACGGGAGCGGGCGCCAGCTTCGGGTTGTCCCTCCGCGCCGCGCCCTTCGCCATCACGTTCCTGCCTGGAGCCCCCTGACGAAGTGCTGCACGCCGCTACGGACGCGCTCCTGGAGCTTCGGCGACGGCTCTTGCCCGTTCTGGTCCTGCCCGGCCATCAGCTCGTCGATGAAGGGGCCGACGGAGAGCGTGACGAGCTGTCGCGCGGTCATCGAGAGGTCGTCGACGGGAGGCAGCTCGCCGCGGCTGACGTACTCGAGCAGGATGCGAGCCTCGGCGTTGCGCCAGCGCTCGGTGACCAGGCGGTACTCCTCGGTGGCGATGGGGTCCTCGCTGGTGGCCTCGCTGAGCAGCACTTTCATGAAGTCCTTGTTGCTCTGCATCACGCCCAACGCAGTGAGGGCGATGGTGGTGAGGGTATCGAGCGGCGGCTGGGTGACCGTGGCCTGCTCCAGCTCGCTGAGCGCGGAGGTGATGCCACGCTCTTCGAAGAGCGCCTTGAACAGCTCGCGTTTCGAGGGGAAGTGGTAGTAGATCGCGGCATCGGTGATGCCGGCAGCGCGCGCGATGTCGCGGACGCTGGTGCGAGCGAACCCCTTTTCGGAGAAGAGGCGGAGCGAGGCGTCGAGGATCTGCTTGCGCGTGAGCGGGCCGCGCCGCGCGCGCCGTGGCCCCTTCGCCGCCGACCCCGCCCGAACGGAAGAAGTTACCAGCCTGTCACCTCACCCCGGGTCCGCCTGAGGCGAACACACGTTTGTTTCGGCCTAAGCCTACTCGACCCTGCTCGCGCTGTCAAACGCGCTGTTGGAGACATTAGAAACGCTGTGGCGACCTGAAGATCGCCGCTACGGCGGCGGGCTGACGCCCGCCAGGGCGGCCCGATGGCCGCCCCTACGGCTGCAGCTCGCGCTGTCAAACGCGCGCAGGAGACAATAGGCAAGGCTGTGGCGACCTGAAGGTCGCCGCTACGGCGCCGAGTCCTCTGTTATGGTGATGCCGCGCACTCCGTTGCTCTGTCACGGGGCGCCTGCTACGCTGTAGCACCAACCGGGCGTTGAGGAGGCGAGCGATTACCTTTCTACCCCGGGGCAGGACGTGGGAGCTCCTGTACCTGCTCACCGTACGGGACCTGAAGCTCCGCTACCAAGACACCGTCCTCGGCCTCCTCTGGTCACTCATGAAGCCCCTGGCGCTGGGGGCGGTGCTCTTCGTCGCGCTCAAGCAGTTCGTCCGCATCGACGTCGAGGACTACCACCTCGTGCTGCTGACGGCGCTCTTCCCCTGGGTCTGGTTCCAGACCGCCGTGCTCCTGGCGACGCCAGCGTTCGCGGCCAACGGCGCGTTGCTGAAGAAGGTGCCCTTCCCGCGCGTGGTGCTGCCGTTCTCGACGGTGCTGAACGCCGGCTTCCACTTTCTGCTGACGATCCCGGTGCTGATCGTCCTCCTCGCCTTCTCGGACCGCCTGCCGGCGGCGACGTGGCTGATCGGCATCCCGATGCTGCTCGCCGTGCAGCTCGCGCTGACGATGGGCATCATCCTTGTGCTGGCGTCCGTCGACGTGTTCTTCCGGGACCTGGAGCACCTGGTCGAGGTGCTGCTCAACCTGCTGTTCTATGTCACGCCGATCCTCTACCCGCTCGACCTCGTGCCCGACCGTTGGCAGCCGCTGGTCCAGATCAACCCGCTCACCTCGCTCATCGAGGCGTGGCGCGAGCTGCTGCTGAACGACACGCTGCCCGGCCTCGACCTCTGGCCGGCGCTGGTCTTCACGCTGGGCGCGATGGTCGCCGGCCGCGAGGTGTTCCGCCGGCTCGAACCGGGGTTCCCCGATGCTCTCTGAGCTGTCGGCGCCGGTCGTACTGGACCGCGTGTCGAAGCGCTACATCCTGCGCGCCGGCGGCGCACAGGAGTTGAAGGCGGCGCTACTGTCCCTGCCCAAGATGTTCACGGGCGGCCGCGCGCGGCATGACTTCTGGGCGCTGCGCGACGTGTCGCTCTCGGTGGCGCGCGGCGAGTGTCTGGGCATCATCGGCCCGAACGGCTCCGGCAAGAGCACGCTGCTGCGCATCCTCGCCGGGATCAGCACCGTCACCTCCGGACGCGTGTTCACCAACGGCCGCGTCTCGGCGCTGCTCGACCTGGGGGCGGGCTTCCATCCGCAGATCAGCGGCCGCGAGAACGCGCTGCTCAACGCGGTGCTGCTGGGCCTCTCGCTGGACGAGGCGCGCGCAGCGCTGGCGAGCATCGCCGAGTTCTCGGAGCTGGGCGAGTTCTTCGACCAGCCGATGCGCACGTACTCGTCGGGCATGTACGTGCGGCTCGGCTTCTCGGTCGCCGTCCACGTGCGGCCGGAGATCCTGCTCGTCGATGAGGTGCTCGCCGTGGGCGACGCGGAGTTCCAGAGCAAGTGCTTTGCGCACATGGAGCAGCTACGCAAGGACGGCGTCACCGTCGTCATCGCGTCGCACGACCTGCCGTCGGTGCAGCGCTACGCGGACCGGGCGCTGCTGCTGGAGCACGGCCAGGTGGTGCTCGAGGGGGAGTCGGCGAAGGTGCTGCACGAGTACCTGACGCGCGTGTTCGGCCCGGCGCCGGCCGCGGGGGAGGCCGTATGATCGTCCGGCTCGACTTCGGCGGCGAGGCGCATCGAGGCAAGGCGCTGCGCGTGGCGAGCACGCCGGGGCCCGGCATGCACATCGCGACGCCGCTCAGCCGCTGCCTGCCGTTCCGCGACAACTGCGCGGACGAGATCTTTCTGGACCACGCGCTCGCGCACAACGATGACTTTCTGGGCGTGATGGAGGAGCTGTGGCGGATCAGCAAGCCGGGCACGATCGTGCACGTGCGGCTGCCGCACGCGTCGTCGTCGTGGGCGGTCAGCCGCGACCCGCGCCACCTGCGCTCGTACACGCTGGAGACGTTCAACTACTTCGAGCCGCGCTTTCGCGACCCGACGTGCACGAGCCGCGCGTCGTTCCGGCTGGAGCATGCGCGGCTCTACCTGACCGGCGCGCGGCAGAACGCGCGCGGCCTGGCGCTGGCGCGCGGCGCCTTCGCCGGCATCATGGAGGGCTTCGTCAACCAGAACCGGGGCATGCAGTACCGTTGGGAGCGCTGGTTTGCGCCCCTGGTCGGCGGATTCGAGGAGTTGTATGTCGTCCTCAGCGCTATCAAGCAGACCTCCTTCGGCTGAGGCGGCGTTCGACCTCGACTACTCGATCCACGACTTCGAGGTCGACCCGCACCGCGACAGCCAGTTCCTCTTCAGGCGCGTCGAGGAGGTGATGCTCCACGAGGGCCTGCTGGCCGGCGGGCGCACGCTCGACGTCGCCTGCGGCGTCGGGCAGCTCCCCGTGCGCATCCACGACGGCGGCGGTGAGGGCTGGGGCATCGACGCGTCGGCGGAGATGCTCGGGCTGAACGCGTTCGTCCACCCGCCCGGCAAGGCAGTGCTGGTGCGCGGCCTCGCCGAGGTGCTGCCGTTCCGCGACGGCGCCTTCGACCGCGTGATCTGCCAGGGGTCGCTCGACCACTTCGTCCACCCGGAGGCGTTCATGGCCGAGGCGGCGCGCATCCTCCGCCCGGAGGGCCGGCTGGTGCTGGCGCTGGCGAACTACGAGAGCCTCTCGTGCCGGCTGGGACCGCTGCTGCAGCGGATCGGCAAACGCTACTTCGGCCAGCCGATACTGAAGCAGCGCATGTACTGGGAACCACCGCTCGACCACTTCCACAAGGGGGATCTGCGATTCGTGCGCGCGCTCGGCGGCCGGCACCTAGAGCTGGAGCGCTGCTACGGCATCTCGCTGCTGTGGCTGCTCAAGGGCTGGGGCGAGGAGCGCTGGGGCGACAAGCTGGACGAGCTGCCGCCGCGACTGGCCGAAACGGTCCTCGTGGGCCTGGACCGACTCGCGCAGCGTCTCCCGGGCATCGCCGACATGATCGTGTCGGTGTGGCGGCAGCGGAGGACGCGCGATGGCCGCTAGTCCGCCGCCCGGCCTCTGGGATGACCTGCAGGAGACGTACAAGACGTACAAGTACCACAGCTTCATGGCGGACCCGCCCGACGAGCCGTTCTCCGAGCACTGGAAGGCGAAGGGCGAGCGGCTGGCGAAGATCTACTTCGGTATGACCTTCCTGCCGATGGCGCTCTACCGTATCCGGAACTCCTTCCTGCGCCATGAGACTCCCCTGCTGCCCTACCTCTGCGAGCTGATCAGCGGCGCGGTCTGGCGCGTCTACATCGGGCGACGGGTGGAGATCGGCCACGGCTTCGTCATCCCGCACGGCTACGTCGTGATCGACGGCGACGTGCGCATCGGACGCGACTGCACGGTCAACCCCTGGGTGACGATCGGCCTGAGCGGGAGCCGCCGCTGGGGGTTCGACAAGCGCGGGCCGCACCTGGGCGACCGCGTCTTCGTCGGCACCGGCGCCAAGATCCTCGGGCCGGTTACGATCGGCGACGGCGCGCGCATCGGCGCGAACGCGGTGGTGATCGACGACGTGCCAGCCGGCGCCACGGTCGTCGGGGCGCCGGGGCGCCTCGCGCACGTCCGGCCGCCCGCCTGGATCCGCCAGGACGCGGACGCGGCCCAGTAAGGAGGAACGCGAGATGATCGAAGGCGTGGAGCTGAAGGCGCTGGTGACGCACGCGGACGAGCGCGGCTTCTTCCGCGAGATCGCGCGCAACACGGAGGGGATCGTGCGCGAGGGCTGGGCGCAGGTGAGCCACTCGCTGATGCACCCGGGGGTGGCCAAGGCGTGGCACCTGCATCCGACGCAGATCGACTGGTGGTACGTGCCCGCCGGCGACCTCAAGGTCGCGCTGTACGACGCGCGCGCGGGGTCGCCGACGCGAGGCGAGCTGGCCGAGCTGTTCCTGGGCGAGCACTACGCCGCGCAGCTCCTCAAGATCCCGCCCGGCGTGGCCCACGGCTGCCGGGCGATCGGCGCGACGGCGCACCTGGTCTACCTCACCTCCAGCACCTACAACGCGGACGAGGAGCAGCGCCTCCCTCACGACGACCCGTCGATCGGGTACGACTGGACGGCGCTGCCGCCGATCAAGTAGGCGACGGCGAAGGCCCCGGTCGTGGCAGCTCCCTCACCCCGACCCTCTCCCTCGTCGAGGAGGGAGAGGGCGAACGGAGGCCCTTGACGATCGCCGCGTCGCTTGTATAACCTGTTAAGTGGCTGCAAGCGGAGCACGTCCGAATTCCTTCCCGCCACCAGTATCGGGCCTCTGTTCACGCCGAGGCCGCGGTGCAGCCGTCCTACCCACAAAAGCCTCGGCCTTTTCTTTTGCCCGAAATCGCCTGTTGCATCTTCCAGGGAGCGACCCGGGGTTGAAACCCGCGGGTTCTTGTTCCGCGAAGGGGAGCTTCTTGCGGCGAGCTGCGCTCGCCCGGGCGACGGGATGGTCGCCCCTACGATTCCCGCATCCTGCTAGGGCGAAGCTTCGCTGAAGCGGCGGGGAGCGCACACGCAGGGTGCTGAACAACAGATGTCTGCCGTTCCCACCCACCCGCCCAGACGGGTAATTGAATCGGAGGGACCCTTCGCTTCGCTCGAGGGCAGGCACCCCCCGAACCCCTGGCAGGGGGCTCCACCCCTGCACCCCCGGCGACCGGACCTTGTCAGCGCCCTGCGAGCACTACAGGTACGCTCGTTCACGGCCGACCCCGCCAAGGCCAACCCGCTGCCTCCGTTCCCCCTTGACACCTACCACCTCTGTCCCGAATACTCGCTGACGCCCGGCCGCCGACGCCTGGCCGGCGCAGGCAGGAGGGACGTTCATGCCACAGGTCGAGACGCTCCGCGGTCCGGTCGATACCGGCCAACTCGGCTTCACGCTGATGCACGAGCACATCTTCGTCATCTCACAGGGCGTGCCCGAGACGTTCCCCTCGGTCTGGGACGAGGAGCGCGAGATCGAGAACGCGCGCAGCCAGCTCGGCGGGCTGGCGGGCCTCGGCGTGCAGACCTTCGTCGACCTGAGCGTGCTCGGGATCGGGCGAGAAATCCACCGCATGTTGCGGGCGACGGAGGGCGTCCAGCTCAACGTCATCGCGGCGACGGGGCTGTACACGTACAACGAGCTGCCCCAGTACTTCCACAACCGGGACGCCGATGTGATGGCCGATCTCTTCGTCCGCGACATCACGGAGGGGGTCCAGGGCACGAACGTGAAGGCGGCGATCCTGAAGTGCGCGACCGACCAGCCCGGCGTGACGCCCGGCGTCGAGAAGGTGCTGCGCGCCGTCGCGCGCGCGCACCGCCGCACGGGCGCGCCGATCTCGACGCACACGCATGTCGGCACGAAACGCGGGCTCGAGCAGCAGGACGTCTTCGAGCAGGAAGGCGTCGACCTCACGCGCGTGGTCATCGGCCACAGCGGCGACAGCGAAGACCTCGACTACCTGCAGTCGTTGATGAAGCGCGGCTCGCTCATCGGGATGGACCGTTTCGGCGTCGACGTCTACTTGCCCACCGAGAAGCGCGTCGCCACCATCGCCAAGCTCTGCGAGCTCGGCTACGCGGGACAGATGGTGCTCTCGCACGACGCGTCGTGCTACTTCGACTGGCTGCCACAGGAGATGATCCGCGCGAACGTGCCCAACTGGCACTTCCGTCACATCAGCGAGGACGTCCTGCCGGCGCTCCGCCGGGCCGGCGTCAGCGACGAGCAGATCGGCCAGATGACGGTCGACAACCCGCGACGGGTCTTCGAGCGGCAGGGGCCGTACTAGGGAGACGCCTAGGCGCGACGCCGTGCCGCGCCGCCGCGCTCGTCGTTACGGTCGTGTTTGGCGACCTCGAGGTCGTTGATCGCGCGTTCGAGGAGCTGGTGCGGCGTGCCCGCGTCGTCCGGGAAGCAGGCGATCGCCACGCTCGCCGTGATCGGCTCGGCCTCCTCATCGCCGGCGCTGAAGACGGAGACCTGGGCCAGGCTGGCCAGCAGGCGGGTCGTTGTGGTCACGGCGGTCGCGCGATTGGTCTCCGGCAGGAGCACCGCGAAGTCGTCGTCCTTGATGCGGGCGACGAGCTCTGGCGGCGAGACCGTCTCGGCCAGCGTCGTCGCGAAGTTGCGCAGCAGCCGGTCGCCGAGGGACTGGCCGTACGACTCATTGAACGCGCTGAAGCCGTCGATGTCGATCATGACGAGCGACAGGCCGCGGCCGTAGCGCCCGGCGCGCACCATTTCGCTCTGGAGCGCCTGCAGCAAGTAGCGACGGTTGTGCACCCACGTGACGGGGTCGACGTCGCTGAAGCGCACCGCTTCGTCGCGCACGAGCAGATCACGGAGCGCCAACGTCAGGTGGCCGACCAGCAGCTCGAGCGCCTCGCTGTCGATTTCGTCCTGATTGAACGCGAAGGCGACCAGGCCCAGCGGCTCGTTCTCGACCACCATGGGAACGAGAGCGAGCTTGCTGAGACCGAGCGTTTGCTCCGCGGCTTTCCACTGCTCTTCCGGCAGGACGCCGTCCATGAGGATGCGGAAGCTATCGACGACGGCGACCTCGCCGTCCTCGACGATGCGGTAGAGGTCCGGCTTCTGCACGAGCGGGAACTCGAGCGCGGTCAGGTCCTCCTGGAAGGCGTCCATCGCCGCTTCCAGCCTGCTGTCCGTCTGGCCTTCCAGCACGCTGGCGCGCAGGAGCTGGCGCTTGCGCTCCAGCATGAGGGGATACACGAGGAACGCGCCGGTGACCGTCGGCGCCTGATCCATCAGCGCCGACATCATCTCCTCGATCGTGGCGGTGCTGTGGAGAAAGAGCGAGAGGATGGCGAGACCGTGGAGCTGGCGCTCGCGCTCCGACTCCTGGTGCGGCCCTGCGGCAGGCCGCGCGTCGATGGGCGTCGGCGTGGCGGGCACGGTCTCATCGGCCGACTGCTGGCCGGTCTCGTCCTCGCTGTGCTTTCGAAGCCAGGCTGTTCTGGCCACGATCACGCCTCCTGCCCCGGCCGGGTCTGAAGCCTGAGATAGACACGGCCGTTGTCTTGGGGGATAACCTCACACTGGCGGTCCAACGCTGACGAAACGGCGGTCCCCAGCCGTTCGAAGTCGAGCTCACGGTCGCTGCGGAGCGAGATGACCGGGACGCCGTTCGCGAAGCTGAGCAACGAGATGCTCTCGACGGGCACAAACGCGAGCAGCGCGCGATGCAAGGGGATCAGGTCAACCTTCCCTTCGCGGTCCTCGACGGTCATCATGTAGTCCTGCGGCAGCAGCTCCAGCCCCCGGCGCACCTCCGCCGGCTCGGCGCCCTGCGCCTCGCGTTCGCGCTTCTCGAGCTCGATGCGCTCCCACAGCCGCTCGAAGGTCGACCGGGCGCGCTCCTCCGTGGTGCCCTCTTCGAGAGCGGCCGCGTCCGGCTGCGTGGGGGCGGAGACGACGTCCGGCGCCGCTCCGCCGATCAGCGTGTAGCGAAGCGCGCCGATCGCCTGGACGGCCTGACGCAAGCTGCGCTCGAGCTCATCGAGCGCCTGCTGCCAGCCGGGGCCCAGAGGTGCGCCGGCCACGTTCGCCTGCGGGTCCTCATTCATGTACGGAGCCATCCTGAGGGCGCCAGACCCTCCAGTCTAATACTCGGCAGAGGAGCGCCTAGATTCAGGCTCAGGCTGCTGGACGGCTCCCCCAGGTTCCGCTATCATCGCCACGCCGCCAGCGAGCAGGAGGGCCGGAATGACCACGGAGACGAAGGAGATCTACGAGATCGGCGAGCTGCCGCCCCTGGGGCAGGCGCCGCCGTACATGTACGGGCAGCTGATCCGGCGGGAGCGCTTCGGCGACCCGGCCAAGGCCTTCGCCAAGGAGAAGGTGCCGGTGCCGGAGATCGGGCCGAAAGAGGCGCTGGTCTACGTGATGGCGGCGGGCATCAACTTCAACAACGTCTGGGCCGCCCTGGGCATCCCCGTGGACGTGATCCGCGTCCACGCGCAGATGGGCGACGACTCCGGCTTCCATATCGGCGGCAGCGACGCATCGGGCATCGTCTACGCGGTGGGCAGCGAGGTGACGAACGTGAAGGCCGGCGACCGCGTCGTCGTTCACTGCGGCGTCTGGGACGAAGACGACCCGTGGATCAAGTCCGGCGGCGACCCGATCATCGCGCCCAGCGCCAAGATCTGGGGCTACGAGACGAACTGGGGGAGCTTCGCGCAGTTCGCCAAGGTGCAGGCGCACCAGTGCCTGCCGAAGCCGCCGCAGCTCACCTGGGAGGCGGCGGCGGCGTACATGCTCGTCGGCGCGACGGCGTACCGGATGCTGACGAACTGGCAGCCAAACGTCGTGCGGGCGGGCGACGTCGTGCTCGTCTGGGGCGGCTCGGGCGGCCTCGGCACGATGGCGATCCAGATCGCGAAGGCGCTCGGCGGCGTGCCGGTCGCTGTCACGTCGAGCGACGAGAAGGGCGAGTACTGCAAGAGGCTGGGCGCCGCGGGCTACGTCAACCGCAAGCAGTTCGAC
>Ga0326597_10003077_pt1 | contig 24362 bp, 15 predicted proteins | sample RVTome_12_FD_203789 | JGI IMG/M metagenome (GOLD analysis project Ga0326597, IMG submission 203789) | Soil microbial communities from uranium-contaminated site in the Upper Colorado River Basin, Wyoming, United States - RVT100D185 | ecosystem: Environmental > Terrestrial > Soil > Contaminated >... | reverse complement strand
GCGACCACAAACCGATGGTTTGAGAATCTGGATTCCATTTGGGCCGCAGTCGAGAAAACAGCACGCTCATGGTCCTCCAGGAAAATAAGAAAATTATGTAACATCAGTTAATGCGTTTGTATTAGTAATGTTAACAACCCCAGATCCGTGTAATGACAAGTGAAAATTAGCTCCCGGTTGATGGTGCAAAACAAGCCCATCATTCGTAGTTTTGAACGTATATTCGTGCTCATACAGTGGGGTGAGATAGATCGAAGCGTCGCTGTTTGAAAAGCGTACTGACATGAATCGTCGCCACTTCATTGTCTCGTCCATGAGATAAAGACGATATCGATGATTGGCATTCCGTGGCCAGGATAGATGCAACCATTGAACTTGTTTTGCCATCTCACATCTGAGTTGAAGGGCGGCGCGACTTATTGCAATGTCCATTTTCAATGATTTGTTATGCGCTTATTTCATAAAGGACTTTTATCCTCTTATATAGCTCACTGCTAAGTTCTTTATAGCTCTGTTTGTTTGGTAAATACTTTAGTGCCCTATGGTGTCCCAGATCAGAGGGTTTATCATCTAATGATCGGGGAAATACGGAATTTTGGCCGATGCAGTCCTGGGCCAAAGCAGAGCACAGTGTGGGATTTGAATCTTATATGCCAGAACGCAATGAAAAAATCAAAGGAAATAAAATAGACAACCTCCCCTCTCAAGACTTTTCCGGCGCAAGCAAGATTTCCGAAGTGGAGGGAATTACACTGATGCAGGATGTATTTTTTTTTGGCGGGAGCCGTCCCTAGAGTCCAAGCCTTAGCTTTCCTTTCGGATAGCCCGGACCTCTTTTAGGTTGGAGACAAAAATTTTGCCGTCGCCCGGATTGCCGGTGCAGGCCGCAATCCGAATGGTATCGACCACGCGATCCACCTCGGCCTCCTCCACCACAATCATGAGCGAGACCTTGGCGATTTCTTCGTAGTGCACCGATCCCACTTGAATGCCCCGCTGGCGGCCCCGCCCGAAGCCTGGGAACCGGGTGAATGAAAAAAAACCGGTTTTCTCGACCGCCGCAATCACATCCCGTTCTTTCTCTGGCCGTATCGTCGCCACAATTTGCTTCATCATCCTCCCACCTCCACAAAATCGGGCGTCATTTCGACCCCCTTTAAGCTATGCGGCATAAAGCGAAGAATCTTCGCCTCTAATAATTCGGCCACGCGCTCCGCCCCGAGCCGAAGCATCACCTCATTAAAAGTTTCCCCTTGTTCTCGAAAGTCCAGCACGATGTCGAGCAAGGCATCTAAGGTGGGAATGACCATCTCGTCCGTAATCCCTTTTCGAACCATCACGCCGAGCGCGGCATTCGCACCCACGGCCCCCCCCAAGAACAGTTGATAGGAGTAGCGGCGGGCATCGCCCACCGGCAGCATGGTGCCGGCCAGGCCGATCTCCGCGGCTTGGTGTTTGGCGCAGCTGTTCGGGCAGCCCGAAATATGAATGGATATGGCCGCCAAGAGCGCCCGCTTTTCGGGATCGTCCGGGGCGTAGTGATTGAGGATTTCCCGTGCCGCCCCTTGGGCATGGGTCACGGCCAGGGTGCAGAATTCAATGCCGACGCAGGAGATGACATTCGGCGCGGCCCCTCCGCCTTTTAAGCTGAATCCCAGCTCCGCCAATTTTTTGATGAGTGTGGAGATTTTGGAAATGGGCACCCAATGGAGATCGATATCCTGGTTTTTCGTTAAATAAAAATGACCGTCGCCGTAACGTTTCGCGAGCGTGCCGAGCGCGATAAAATGTTCGGTGGTGATCTCCCCCAAGGGAATGGCGACCGTGACGCGGGCGTAGCCCCGCTGCCGTTGAAGCGCGACGCCTGGAGCCGCCTGGGGCTTCGCCGAAGAAAAAACGGCGGTCAACAATCGCTTCCCCGGCCCCGGTCGATTGCCCTTTTGATTGCGCGCTAAAAAGGGCTCGGTCCATTGTTCTGCGCCGCCCTTTTTTTCGAGAAAGATCTGATCGAAGCGCTCGCGAAAGGCATCGATGCCCCACTGTTCTATTAGAAATTTCAAACGCGAACGCGCCTTGTTCCGGTTTCCAAATCGCGTGTGAATATCGAAGACCGCCCGGCAGGCAAACAAGGCATCCGACAAGGGCAGAAAATCCCGTATTTTGTGGCCCAGCTTCGGATGCGCGCCGAGGCTGCCGCCCACCCAAAGCTCGAAACCCACTTCGTTTTCAATTCCCCCGGTTTGCGGGTCTTCGCTTGAAGCCTTGGAATCGCGTCTCACCGCCACAAAGCCGATATCGTTAATCACCGCGTCGGCGGCGCAGCCTTCGCAGCCCGAGAAATAGACATTCAAACGATTCGGCATCGTGGGATTGATTAAATCGGAACGCGAAATAAAATAATCGCTGATCGCCTGTGCAAAAGGTTGCACGTCGAGAATTCCGTTCTTGGCGATGGCTCCATGCGAACAGGCCGTGACATTTCGCAAGGTGTGGCCGCAGGCCGAACGGGTCGTAAGGCCGATGCCGCGAAGGGTCTCGAAAATACGGGTCGCCTCTTCCACGCGAACCCAATGCAGCTCGACCGACTGGCGCACCGTCAAATGGATTCGGCCACGCCCTTGGACGTCGGCGATCTCCGCCAATGGGACAATTTGCTGGGGCTGAATCACGCCGCCGGGAATGCGGATGCGCATCATCGAATAACCGGCATGTTTCTGCACGCAGATCCCATAGGTCTTTAAACGGTATTTGTCATCCGGAGAAACGACCAGCGATCCCATTTCTTGAATGCGCGTAAAATCGAGGCCAAGGCCTTCTTGTTTGATCGTCTCCAAATCGAGGGTCTTGAGAGAGACCGTCTTTTCTTTTTTTTCGGAAACGACCGCCAAGGGCGATGGCACCGACGGGTTCGCTTCCAGCAACAGCGCATCCACCAGGTCGGCGCAGGAGCCGCAGCCCGTTGTCGCTTCGGTGCACTCTGCGACGGCATCCCGCGTTTTTAAGCCTTTTTCCCGAATCGACCGGACGATGAGGCCTTTGGAGACGTTGTTGCAATTGCAGACGATGTCGGCATCGGCCAATCCGGACGCGGGCGAAGAAAGGGCTCCGCTCTGCGCACTCGCATCCACGCCGAAGCCATTGCCAAAGAGTTGATCTTGAATCGCGGAGAGATCCTTGCCTTTCCGCATGAGATTAAAGAGACGCGCGGATTCTTTGAGATCTCCCAAAAGAATGTAGCCCTTTAAACGATGGTGTCGGATAATCGCCTTTTTATAGATGCCCTTGTCTGAATCGAGCATCGCAATCTCTTCCGCGCCCTGCCCCCGCATGAATTCACCGGCCGAGGTGAGGTCGATGCCCGCCACTTTCAGCGTGGTGGCGCACTCCGTTCCTCCGTAACGCCGTTCGTCCTTTCCAATAATCGCATCCGCGAAGACCTGCGCCTGTTCTTTCAAAGGCGCAATGAGCCCATAGGTTAGACCCCGGTGTTCGATGGCGTCGCCGAGGGCATAGATCCCCGGCAGGCTGGTTTCCATGCGGTCGTCCACGACGATGCCGAGATTCACCTTCAGGCCCGTGGCGGTAGCCAGGCGGGTGTCGGGCCGCGTTCCGGTGGCGATTAAAACCATGCCCGCCGGGAGGATTTCTCCCTTGCCTTTTAAGCGGACCCCGCTCACCTGGGCATCGCCCAAGATTTCCTCCGCGTTGCTCTCGAGCAGAATCCGGATGCCCATCTGTTCTATTTGTTGTTTTAAAAGAGAAGCACCCGCCGGATCGAGCTGCCGTTCCATCAATCGATCGGTTAAATGCACCACGGTCACGGAGACGCCGTAGTTGATGAGGGCCCGCGCGGCTTCGAGCCCCAGCAAGCCGCCGCCGATGACGACCGCTTCGCGCTGATGACAGGCCTCGGCAATCATCTTTTCCGTGTCGTCCATCGTCCAAAAAGTGTAGACCCCTTTTTTATCGTGCCCCTTTATCGCTGGAATGTGCGGACGGCTTCCGGTGGCCAAGACCAAATAATCGTAAGAGACAACAGCGCCCGTTTCATCGCATACCGTTTTATCTCCGGTGTCGATCGAGGTCACGGAGACACCCCGTCGAAAATCGATTTGATGCTCGACGTACCAGTCCTTCGGATGGACGACAATTTTTTCGGCGTCGGCCTTTCCCGCCAGGACCTCCGATAAGAGGATGCGATTGTAATGGAGCGATGGCTCTTCTCCAAAGAGGGTGATCGAAACATCGGCTTCTGTTTTAATGACCGCCTCGATGGCGGCGATTCCGCCCATGCCGCTCCCAATCACCACCAGACGCTGTTTAAGTTTTTGATCTTTATCCACTCGATCCCACTCCCATCTTGACCTGAAGGTCCTTTAAATGCTGTGCGGTTTCCTCCTCCCGGATGAGGCCGCTGTTCATTAAAATATCCTCGCCTTCGATTTCCCGATCGACCGAAGAAAGATAGTATTCCCCGCCAAAGGCATTGTCGGGTTCTTTCAGATATCGCTTACAAAATAGAAAGCTGCAAAACGCGCCGGAGGCGATCACAAAAAAGAAGGTGCGGGCATCGACAAAGGAATAGACGGTTAAATAGAGGACGGCCCCGACATTGCCGTAGGCCCCCGCCATCCCGGAGATCTGGCCCGTGAGCCGGCGCTTGATCATGGGGATGATGGCAAAGGTCGCCCCTTCCGCGCCTTGAACGAAGCAAGAGCACAGCACAGTGATGATCACGGCGAGCGGCAAGGGCCATGCGGAATTAATTTGCCCCATCATAAAAAATCCGATCGAGATGCCCAGCATATAAACCAGCATCACGCGCTTTCTGTTTTTCATCCGGTCGGAAATCACCCCACCCAAGGGCCGGGCGAATAGATTGACGAAGGCGAAAGAGGAAGCGATCAAGCCTGCGACTGCGGGCGTGAGGCCATAGGTCAACTCGAAAAAAGCCGGCAACATCGAAACCACCGCCAGCTCGGCCCCAAAATTCGCGAGATAGGTCGTGTTGAGCGCGGCGACGTTATTAAAATCGTAGCGGTCGTCTTCCGGAACGCCTTGCTTTAAAATGGGCAGGTTCACTTTTAAGATCTGATAGATTTGATAGAGGATGACCACAACGATGAGGCCATAGGCGATGCCCGCGCCGATGGGGCCGAGGATGCCCCCGCGTTGGATTTTCCAAACCAGCAAAGACAAACCGCCGACCATGGGCAGGGTCCATAAAATCAATTTGATCATGTCGCCCCGGCTGCTGACTTCCATCGCGGCGACCTTTCGCGGCTTTCGCAACACGGCGTCGTCCGGACCATCGGAAATCGCAAACCCATAAAATATGCCGTAGGCCAAAAGCACGATGCTGTTGGTGGCAATCGCGTAGCGCCAGCCCATTTCCCCGCCGAAGAGATAAAACGCAATGGAGGGAAGCGCCATCGCCGCCGCCGCCGAACCGAAGTTGCCCCAGCCCGCATAAAAACCCTCGGCGAAGCCGATGTCCTTGGGTTGAAACCAAAGGGCCGTCATGTGAATACCGACGACGAAACTCGCGCCGATGCAACCCAAAACGAGGCGGGCGATCAGCAATTGCACAAAGGTTTCGCCAAAGGCAAAGAGGAAGCCGGGGGCCGCCATGGCGATCATCATCGCCGAAAAAACGCGGCGGGGTCCCCATCGATCCATGGCCATGCCCGCCAACACGCGGGCGGGAATGGTTAAGGCGACATTACAAATCGCAAAAAGCTTGATCTGTTCTTCGTTCAGCCACGCCACCGATTTCAGCATCGTCGTGGCGAGCGGCGCCATATTGAACCAGGTATAAAAACAGAGGAAGAAGGCGATCCAAGTGAGATGCAGTGCCTTGATTTCGGGGCGCGAAAATCGAAAGAGATCGGCCGTTTTCATTTTAACCCCGCTTCCTTCATGCCGGTCCGAACCGAATAGGCTTCCACGACATCCTGCACAAAGATTTTTCCATCGCCCTGGTGCCCGGTCTCCGCGCCTTGCTCAATGGCCGTCAGGGCCTTTTGGTAGTCCGCTTCATCCACGACCACCAACAGCATCATTTTCGACAAGACGTCGTAACTGATGCGGCCGACCGAAACCCCCCGTTGGCGTCCACGGCCCAAAACTGGCAACTTGGTCACGGCAAAAATCCCTGCTGTTTCCAGTTGATTCAAGACTTGCTCTTCCTTACCGGGACGAATGACTGCGCGTAGTAGCTTCATTGGGCTGCCTCCACGCCGCGGTCGTCGTTGCTTATCCGAACGGCCTCGTCAATATCGGTGACAAAAATTCTGCCGTCGCCCACGGCGCCTTTTCCGGAACGGTTGGCCTTCATGATGACGGCGATCGCTGCCGATAAACGCGCTTCCGGAAGCACGATCGAAAAATATTGCTTTGGAAGAAATTTAATCACGGCGCCTTTTTTTTCCTCCTTTAGATCGGATTGAAGCCGCAAGCCGCGTTGGTGGCTCCGGCCCAAGACCGCATAGGTGGTGTAGGATGTAATCCCCGCCGCTTCGAGGGCCTGTCGGGTGAGTTCATGTTTTTCGGGTCGTAGAATCGCAATCAACTCTTTCAATCGTCCGACTTTATGTTTCGTTTTTTTGACGTCTCCGGATTTCGATTCGATCTTTCCTTCCAATGGGGGAAAAACGACCGGCAGCGCCTGCGTGCCGTTCATTTCATCGACTCGGTCCTCCTCGGTATTTTGAACAACTGATGTCGAAGGAAGCGACAAGGGTGGATCGCCCGTGCGCCCTTCAGGGGGAAGGATGTCATAGGCGCCGGCATATTTTTTTCGCCAGGTTTCGTTGAGCGGACTGCGTTCGGATTGCCCCAAGAGGCGCTTCGTGCCGACCGGATCGTGCCGATACGCGTAGATCGCGCGAATCCATTTCACGCTTTTGTAGCCCTGTAGAAAGGGAACGACCAGGCGGAGCGGACCTCCATGCACGGCAGGTAGCGGATTGCCGTTGAGCGCATAGGCCAAAAGCACACGCGGGTCCCGCGCCTCGTCCCGCGACAAGCCTTCGAAATAGATTCGATCGCGGGAATGGACCGCAAAATAACCTTCCGGGTCGGTATCGACTTTCAGAAAGTCGAGCAAATCGACGAGTCGGATGCCCTCCCAAGTGATCTCTTCAGACCAATTGAATATTTGACAGACGAAGGGCTGCTTCAGTGTCACGCGGGGGAGACTCGAAAGGGCAGACCAAGACACCGGGTGGGGATGTTGATGCTGGCCACAGATATCGATTTGAGTCGATTCGAGATCCATTGGCGCCGGGATAGGGTACAAGGATAGGACAGGCATCAGTTCGGCTTCGAAATCGGCCCGGAAAAATCGATTTGCAAATTTAGGAAGACTGATTCCCGATCGCATTCAAACCTCGCTTTCTCAAAAAAAAAGGGCGCCTGAACCACATGGATTCAGGCGCCCTTGCCTAAAAATTTCAATAAAATCGTTCTCGTTACAGAAAAGCAAAGCCCATGCCATTACTTATAAAACCCTCAATTTGAACATATATAGCTTATTTATTATAGAGTTAAGTAGGCAAGCGATTCTGTGGACCTCATTTTTGGCAATAGAAATAAGACATTTTTGTCGGGTTTAAGACAAAAATGAAATAAGGGTCACACCCTTATCACCCGCTATGCGATTAAAATCGCTAGCCTTAATCCGCCTTCCCCTCTTTTTTCATTCCGAATGGCCTTAATAATATATGTGGGTTAAGTTTCTCTTTTGAATCGTAATCAAGTAAACTGATAATAGGAGATCGGTCCCTTATGGGCCAATATGCCGTCTATAATGACGAAGAAGGGAAATCTTGCTCCGAATCCTAGCCTTTTGATCTTGAGGACGTAGGGCGCGGTTTATACGTTTATACGATAGATGAACTCGACAACGACCGGATTGGCCTCATCCCTGGGGAAAAGTAATCGCCCGGTTTTTTTAACGAAAATGAATGACGTTACAATCACTTGCATAACTCGGCGTATAGAGGCGGGAAACCCGACGTTTTCTTGACACTCGTCGGGTTCTATGATATCTGTTTAAGATCGATCTAAGTGGGGGATTTCCTTGTCTTTTCGCAAAAGTACGATTATCGAATCCGCTCAAAAATTGGCTGCCAAAGGCCAGTACGAAAAGGCCATTCAGGAATGGGAAAAGCTGATCACCGAAACCCCAAACGATGGCAACGTCTACAATTCGATTGGAGATCTGTACCTTAAGGCAGGCCAAAAAGCGAAGGCGACGGATGTCTTTATAAATGCGGCAGACGCCTTTCAATCCGCCGGCTTCGAAATGAAAAGCATTGCCGTATATAAAAAGGCCTTAAAGGTTGATCCCTCGCGCGTCCAAGTCTTTGAGAAACTCGCCCGCGTTTATGCCGAACGCGGATTAATTGGAAATGCAATCGATGAATATTTGCTTGCCGCCAAGCATTATCTACAGCAAAATGACTTCCAAGCTTCCCTATCCGTATATAGAAAGATTTCCAGTCTCGATCCGGAAAATTCGGATATTCTCATCGAAATAGCGGACATGTGCGAAAAACAAGGACACAAAGCAGAATCGATTGAGGAATATAAAAAAGCGGTCAAACTACTCGAAAAAAATAAGCGATCTGCGGAAGCGGATAAAGTCGCAACAAAAATTTTAGAACTCGATGCCTCCTATATCCGGGACGATGCCCCCGCGTTCCAAACCCCTGAGCAAGCCCCTAAAGATGAAGCCGATGTTTTAGTTACGGACGAGCAATTGCTTTCCACCGCGCATGAATCCCCGTCTTTCGAATCGGACGCTCCGCACGGCGACATCTCCGGCCTCCTCGAACCCGAGCCGGAACGCATGACGAACGAGCAAACCCTCTATGCGTCCGAGGTCTCCTTTCAAGAAGAGCTAACGGTCGAAGACGAGGCGGGCGGGGGAACAGCCGGAAAACCCCTAGAAAGCTACCTCACTGAGGCCGATGTTTACACCCAATACGGTCTTCTCGAAAAGGCGATACATCAGCTTGACGCCGCCGCCGAGCGTTTTCCGACAGCGGTTCAACCCCACTTAAAATTAAAAAACCTTTACCAGCAATTGGGCGATACGGGCAAGGCCATCGAAGAATGTTCGACCCTCGCAAAATTGTATGAGGACATTGGAGATGAACCCAACCGTCAGGCCATTCTCGACGAGCTCATGGCCATACCCTCTGAAGCCAAAGAGGAACCGCTCGATTTGACAGCGATGGACGATTCCCACATAAACGAGACGGCTCATGAAGAGTCCGGGTTAGATCATGCAGAGCAGCTAACCGTTGAAAATGAAGACTCGCCGTTTGATGAACAAGATATCTCCTTTGAAGATTTAACATTTGAAGACGAAGCGACCCAACTCGATCAGGCCAAACACAATCAGCAGGAGGACGTCTTCGTTGGAGCCAAGGAAGACGGGCCCGACTTCGATCGTAATGAAGGCCCGGTTTTGAGCGAAGTAGTTTCGGACCTGGATTTCGGCGCCAATATTAGGGGACACGACGCCTCAATCCACGAAACGCACTTGGAATCAAAACCCGCCCCCTTTCCTCCTGCTCCCGAAATAGAGTCCATGGATCTTCGGTCCACGGAAGAAGCCGCTCGAGAAGACTCCAACGAAGACCCCCTTTTTACTGGAGACGAACTCGATATATTTTCTGCGGGATTTGACGAGCCGACGCTCGCATCAACTGACTTGAAGGAGGTCGCGCCTGCGACCAAAGGTCCGACTGAGGAGTATATCGATCTACAAGCCATCATTTCAGAAGACCTTCTCGAGGAAGAAAACGAAACCACTTTGGAGCGGACCATTCGGAGCTTTCAGGGGAAAGCGCAAGAGGCCAACAACGCTAAAGAAATTGAAACGCAATACGATCTCGGCATTGCCTACAAAGAAATGGAGATGATTCCAGAAGCGATTTCGGCCTTTGAAACCGCCGCGCAAGGCGAACATCGCTTCAAAGACGCAATGACGATGCTGGTGATTTGCCATCGAAGGAACGGGACCGCGAACGCTGCGATATCAATGCTTAAAAATACCCTGAGCACCCGAAAGTGCGACCAAGCAACCATGATTGCGCTCAAGTACGAGTTAGCCCTGCTTCAAGACCAGCAGGGAAACAAAAAAGAGGCGGCGATTTTATTCGAAGAAATTTTCAAAATGGACCCCAACTTTCGGGAAGTGGCCAGCAAACGATCCTCATTTGAGAATGACGCTAGCCCCGCTTGGTCCGATTCGTCTGAAAAAACTTTTCCCAGAGAACATGCGAATCCCAAAAAGAAAGATCGTGTCTCTTATCTTTAAATAATATGAACTACCTCGACTTTTACCAATTAAATGAACAACCGTTCTCGATCTCTGTCGATAATCGCTTTTTCTACAACAGCGACCAACATGCGGAAGCCTTGCTTAGACTAAAATATGCCGCTGAGCATCGAAAAGGCCTAGCCGTATTGGTCGGGGATGTAGGAACGGGAAAAACAACCCTCGCACGGCGAATGTTAGACGAGTTGGACGAAAACCAATTCGAGTCCGCTTTGCTCGTCGTCATTCACACGTCCATCCCCTCGGAATGGCTCCTTCGAAAAATTGCAATCCAACTCGGTGTTGAAGCGCCCGCCGATCAAAAAGCCACCCTGCTGACCCAGCTTTACAATCGATTGGTCGAAATCAACGACACCGGAAAAAAAACCGTCGTCTTAGTCGATGAAGCCCAAATGCTCCACAATAAAGAATCGATGGAAGAATTTCGCGGCCTTCTCAATATCGAACTTGAGGGTAAAAAACTCATCACCTTTATTTTCTTCGGACTCCCCAGCCTGGACGAAACGCTCGCACTCGACAAACCGCTTCAACAACGTATGGCCGTTCGATACCAGCTTCGGTCCTTTGCCGAACAAAAAGCAACGGAAGCCTATATTCAATGCCGTTTGGAAGTCGCCGGCGCAAAAAAACAACTTTTTGAAAACGGTTCATTTACCGCTATTCACCACTATTCGGGGGGCATCCCGCGTTTGATCAATGCCATCTGCGACAATGCCCTTTTAGAAGGCTTCCTCCTGAAAAAAGAGCGCATCGACGAACAACTCATTAAAGAAATTGCGCTCGACCTAAAACTACTCAACCCCGATTAATTCGGACTCCAAGCGTAAAACGCTCTCATCACCTTCCATCATTTCTTCAACACCGTCGATTCAAAACTCGGCTAGAATCGGATGCGATCATAAACCGAGATGCCCCGCACTAGATTGTTCCGCCCCGAAAAATTATGCTATGATCCACAATTGAAATTGATGTCGATTGAACCCCAGTTTAGGCCTTGAATTTACACGCCAACGAGACCGGCCGAAGCAAGCTTTCCAATTAGGTTATTATGCGCCGTTGTTTATATTGCCCTTCCGATCGAGAAAAATCGTCATGATTTGGGTTGGCCTCACAGGCGGGATCGCAAGCGGCAAAAGCACCGTATCGAAATATCTCAGGCAAGAAGGCGCATTTATCGTCGATGCGGACAAAATCGTCCACGCGCTGCTTCTAGAAGACCGCGATGTCTACAAATCGATTCTTGACGTTTTTGGAGACGAGATCCTCGATCCCGAGAAAAAAATAGATCGAAAACGGCTTGGAGACCTTGTCTTTCGAGATCCAGACCTCCGCAAACGGCTCAATGGAATCGTCCATCCTTTCGTTTTTCAAAAGGCGGAGGCCGAAAAAAAAACGATCGTCGCACGCTACCCTCAGTCGGTCATCGTCTTCGATGCCGCCCTCCTTATCGAAACAGAGGCCCATAGAAAAATGGACTGGATCCTTTTGGCCTATGCCGACCCCCTCACCCAAATTCGCCGCTTGGTCAAACGCGACCACCTTTGCAAGCAAGAAGCGGCACTGAGAATAGGGGCGCAAATGCCGATCGGCGAAAAAATTCCCTATGCGGATGAAGTCATCGACTGCAATCAATCACGCCATAACGTTAAAGCGGCCATACATCAAGTGTATGGCCGGCTCGTCGAAAAAGCGAAGCGCGGCGAGCCTTCCGCTTGACTTTATTAAAGCCGCCCCATAAAATCCCGCTCATTCCCTTATCCTTTCGGAGGCATCATGCGTAAACAACAAATCACCAAGGCAATCATCCCGGCCGCCGGTTTAGGCACGCGCTTTCTTCCCGTGACCAAGGCCTCCCCGAAAGAGATGTTGCCCCTCGTCGACAAACCCTTAATTCAGTACGTCGTCGAAGAGGCCGTCGCATCCGGAATTCGGCAAATCATTATTATTACCGGCCGCGGAAAACGGGCGATCGAAGACCACTTCGATATCTCTTTCGAACTTGAAGAAATCCTAAAGCAAACGGGAAAAAGCCGCCTCCTTCCCGAGCTGCGAAAGATTTCCGACATGGCCGATTTTTGTTATATTCGACAAAGCCAGCCCCGCGGACTCGGCCATGCCCTGCTCTGCGCCAAACATTTCATTGGGGACGAGCCCTTCGCCGTTTTGCTGGGAGACGACATCATCGATCACCCGACACCCGCCCTTCAACAAATGGCGGAGGTCTACCATAAACATCGCGCGCCCGTCATCGGGGTTCAACGGGTCGCCAAATCCGAAGTGCATCAATACGGCATATTAGATGCCCAGCCGGCGCGCAAGGGTCTCTATAAAATCAACACCCTCGTCGAAAAACCCGCAGTGGCGGACGCCCCCTCCGACCTCGCCATAATCGGCCGCTATATTTTGATTCCCGAAATCTTCGACCTCCTCGAAAAAACCCAACCCGGAAAGAATAACGAAATCCAACTCACCGACGCCCTCAAAGAACTTGCCAAGATAAAATCCATGTTCGGGTACGAAATCAAAGGCAGTCGTTACGACGCGGGCGACAAGCTCGGCTTTCTCCAGGCCACGGTCGAGATGGGCCTTAAAAATCCAGAATTGGGAAAAAAGTTTAGAAGCTATTTAAAAGGGCTCTCCCTGTAGGCCCTTGGCCCTCCGCGTTGCCAATCCTCATTTCGTTCGTGTACAATGAAACCATCGTTTATCTTCGACCCCCTCAAGGAGTATTGCGTGCGTAAAACAGTAGAAAAAGCTAAAAAAGAGATCGCCATCCCCGACATCCTTCCCTTACTTCCCGTAAGAGATATCGTTGTTTTCCCTCATATGGTACTCCCTCTTTTTGTGGGCCGTGAAATGTCGGTAAAAGCCATAGAAAAAGCCGTTTCCGAACATCGAATGGTCTTACTCGCCACGCAAAAAACGCTTGAAGTCGAAGTCCCCAAACCTGAAGACATCTATACCCTCGGTACCATCGGCACCGTCATGCGCATGCTAAAACTTTCGGACGGGCGCATTAAAATATTAATCCAAGGCATCTCCAAAGCCCGAATACTGTCGTTTACACAATCGAGCCCCTATTACGAGGTGAAAGTTGAAAAAGTAATAGAACCCACCCTTCCAAAGATGGTTCCGGAAATTGAAGCCATTATTCGCACGGTAAAACAGCAGATGGAAAAGGCCATCTCCTTCGGAAAATTTATGGTTCCGGATGTCATCGCCCTCATCGAGAACCTCGAAGACCCCGGTCGTTTGTCCGATCTCGTGGTCTCCAATCTCGGACTGAAGGTCGAGGCGGCCCAGGAAATTCTCGAAACCATCGACCCCGTCGAACGACTGAGAAAAGTCAGCAATCTCCTCGCCAAGGAACTGCATGTCATGACCATGCAGCAAAAAATTCAAACCGAGGCGAAAGGCGAAATGGACAAAGTCCAGCGAGAATATTTTTTAAAGGAACAATTAAAGGCGATTCAAAAAGAGCTGGGCGAGGTCGACGAACGCGCCAAAGAAGTCGAGGAATTCCGAGGGAAAATTGCGTCAGCGAAAATGCCCCAAAAGGTCGCCAAAGAAGCGAGCAAGCAACTCCGTCGTTTAGAGCAGATGCATCCCGATTCGGCGGAAGCCTCCACCGTCCGAACCTACCTCGAATGGATGGTCGAACTCCCTTGGAATAAGCAGACCAAAGACAAGCTGGATATCGTCGCCGCCAAGAAAGTGCTCGATGAAGATCACTACGACCTCGAACGCATTAAGGAACGCATTCTCGAATACCTAGCCGTCCGAAAAATGAACAAAAACATGAAAGGCCCCATCCTGTGTTTTGTCGGCCCCCCCGGCGTCGGAAAGACCTCGCTCGGTAAATCCATCGCCCGCGCGCTCGGCAGAAAATTTGTCAGGGTTTCTCTGGGAGGCATTCGCGACGAAGCCGAAATACGCGGCCATCGTCGCACCTACGTGGGTGCCCTACCCGGCCGCTTGATTCAGGGGATGAAACAGGCGGGCACCTCGAATCCGGTTTTTATGATGGACGAAATCGACAAAATCGGCACGGACTTTCGGGGTGATCCCTCTTCCGCCTTGCTGGAGGTCTTGGATCCCGAACAAAACAATGATTTTTCGGATCACTATTTGGCCGTTCCCTTCGACCTCTCGCGCGTGATGTTTATTACCACGGCGAATCAAATCGACCCGATTCCAACGCCCTTGCGCGACCGGATGGAGGTGATCGAACTCGCGGGCTACACCACGGAAGAAAAGATCGGCATCGCACGCGACTTTTTACTCCCGAGACAACTCGAAGAACATGGCACCTCCCAAAAATGGGTCCATGTGTCCGATGCGGCAATGGAAAAAATCATCACCCGTTACACTCGGGAAGCCGGGGTGAGAAATCTGGAACGGGAAATTGCGCGCGTTCTCAGAAAAATTGCGCGCCGCCTGGCGGAAGGAAAACAGAAAAAAACCACCGTAACGCCCGGCAATTTGCAAACGTTTTTGGGGATTCCAAAATTTCTTCCCGAAATGGAACAAGAAAACGATGAAGTCGGCGTGGCCACCGGCATGGCCTGGACGCCGACCGGAGGCGATATCATCCGCATCGAGGCCACGGTCATGAAGGGAAAGGGAGAATTGAAACTGACCGGATCGCTGGGCGACGTCATGAAAGAATCGGCCATCGCCGCACTCTCCTTTCTTCGATCGCAAGAAAAACTCTTAAAGATCAATCCAAGCTTGGTTTCAAAAAGCGATCTGCATATTCACGTCCCGGCCGGCGCCATCCCCAAAGACGGCCCCTCCGCCGGCATTACCATCGCAGCGGCCTTAACCTCGGCCATGACAGGAAAACCTCTTCGACGAGACGTGGCCATGACCGGCGAGATTACCCTGCGCGGACGCATTCTTCCTGTCGGCGGGTTAAAGGAAAAAATCCTCGCGGCCAAGCGCGCCGGAATGAAGACAGTCATCCTCCCGAAACAAAACGAAAAAGATTTGGATGAAATCCCCAAACATCTCCTCAAGGGACTAAGCTTTATTTTCGCCGATCATATGGAAACCGTCTTGGACACCGTCTTCCACAAAAAACAGGCCCCGAAAACCGCCCCCCGAAAAAAGGCAGAACAGAGGCGCCTCAAATTCGCTAAAGGCAGGGGCGCGCATCAGACCGCATTGCAGGGCGCGGCCAGGCGGCCATGACCCTCCGGGAGGCCGGGGAGTTCGGCCTCATCCGGCGGATCCAAAACCAGTATGCATCCCCCACCGCCGTACCATTGGGGATCGGCGACGATGCCGCGGCCATTGCATCCTCCTCTTTAAATTACACCCTGCTCACCACAGACACCCTCGTGGAACATACCCATTTCGAATGCGCTTTCTCTGATTATTTGCAGCTGGGCTACAAGGCCCTAGCCGTCAACCTGAGCGATATCGCCGCCATGGGCGGAAAGCCGAAATATTTTTTAGTATCCTTGGGCCTGAGGGACAGCTTTCGCACCCACGACATCGATCGCCTGTATCGCGGTATTGCAAAGGCCAGCCGGGAGGCCGAAGCGATTATGGTTGGGGGTAACACAACGCGATCGCATAAGCAGGCCTTCATCGGCATCACCCTCATCGGCGAAATATCGAAAAAAGAGATGGTGACTCGCGGCGGGGCCAAGGAGGGAGACGCCCTCTATGTGACGGGAAGCCTGGGCGATGCGGCCGCCGGCTTGTCCCTATTAAAGAAAGGCCTGCACAAAAGAAAACACGCAAAAATGATTGCCCGCTATCAATGTCCGCAAGCGCGCGTTCTCGAAGGCCGACTCCTCGGAAAAGAAAAAATCCCATCGGCGATGATCGATATCTCCGACGGCCTCGGCGCGGACTTAAACCACATTTTAGAGAGGAGTCAAGTGGGGGCGGAACTCCTGTTGGACCGGATCCCAATTTCGCCGGCCTTGCGCGGCTATGCAAAAGAGTGCGGTATCGATCCCTTTGCCTATGCACTCTCCGGCGGAGAAGACTACGAGCTGCTATTTTCCGTCCCTCAAAAAAGGATTCCCAAACTGGAACAACTCCAGCGAAGCGGCGGGATTCAAGTCACGCGCATTGGTTCGATTATTGAAAAACGTCACGGCCTTAGGCTACGAAAAGGAGATGGGAGCCTCCAAAGAATAAAGCCCGGAGGGTACGACCACTTCAAGCTTGCCTTACGTAAGATCTAACATTCAGGGCGCTTCGACAGTACGCTTCCCTCCCCCTTTTCATTTTATCTGTACGGAATGCGTCCGATCACCTCCGATAAACGAATTAAAAAAGGGAGGGACAATCGAATCATTGCTGAACCACCGCCCCAGCTTATGTCTAGGATTTAAAACCCCTTTTAAAGTAGCTTCTCATTTCGTTGCACTTCAAGCTTGAATGTAGGGCTTTACTTCGCTATAGTTTTAAAAATTTAAGTTTGTGGCGATGGGGTTCGCCGTCAACCGCGATCTAGGAAGGGACCTTCAACCTTCTTAGCGCTGATAACTCCTACACCTGTAGGGGATCAGTCTATGCGAAAAGAGTCGCGGTTTGAACCGATTATCATCCTCCCTGAAGTCCTCAAATGGTCCGCTCTCGCAACGATGGTTGCGGTTTTGGCGGGCACCGCCTCAGCCATCTTCCTTGCTTCTCTCGATTGGGCAACACAATGGCGCGAATCGCATCTTTGGATGATTGCCCTCTTACCCCTGGGCGGTTTCTTGATCGGATGGGTTTATCACCTCCTCGGCAAGAAAGTCGTAGGCGGCAGCAATCTGATCATCGACGAGATTCATGATCCGAAAACAGTCATTCCCTTGAGGATGACGCCGCTGGTGCTCATCGGCACGGTTGCGACCCATTTTTTCGGCGGCTCTGCGGGGCGTGAGGGAACCGCGCTGCAGATGGGCGCCTCGCTCGCGGACCAGCTCACCGGCCCCTTTAAGCTGACCCCGGAAAATCGCCGTATTTTGCTGATGAGCGGCATCAGCGCGGGGTTTGCGTCCGTCTTCGGAACCCCCCTGGCCGGCGCGGTCTTCGGGCTGGAGGTGTTGGCCATCGGACGGCTTCGGTATGACGCGATTCTGCCTTGTTTTATCGCAGCCGTGGTCGGCCATGAAGTCACGCTGGCATGGGGGATCGAGCACACCCCCTACTCCGTCGGAAGTGTCCCGCTGATTTCGTTTCCCGGCGTGGTATCGTCGATTGTCGCCGGGGCCCTCTTCGGCATCGTCGGGCTGATCTTCGCGGTTCAGACGCATGGGATCTCCACGTTTTTCAAGCGCAGAATCGGTTATCCGCCGCTGAGACCCTTGATCGGCGGGATTGCCGTCGCGCTGGCCGTCTGGGCACTGGGAACCACCCGGTATATCGGCTTGGGAATTCCGACCATTGTCGAAAGCTTCGAGACCCCGCTGCCGCCCTGGGACTTCTTGATGAAGATCCTCTTTACGGCGGTGACCCTGGGATCCGGTTTCAAGGGAGGGGAGGTCACTCCGCTTTTTTTCATCGGCGCGACGATGGGGAATGCCCTCGCTTATCTTCTCCCCCTTCCGCTTCCCCTGCTTGCGGGGATGGGATTTGTGGCGGTGTTCGCCGGAGCGGCCAATACCCCGCTGGCCTCGACATTGATGGCGGTAGAGCTCTTCGGCGCCGAAGCGGGGGTCTATGCCGGTCTGGCTTGCGTGGCCAGTTACCTCTTCTCCGGTCATGCGGGGATCTACCACTCGCAACGAATCGGCTATTCCAAAAACGTTAAATTGATCGGAGAGGAAGGCCATCGGCTTTCAGCGCTCTCCCGTCTGAGAGTCCGACATCGGGCCAAACAGCGCGTCAATCTGTTCAAGGAGATACACCCGCTGGGTTATCTGATAAGAAAGGACACGACCATCATGAATATTACGGTTCTGCGCCTCTATTTCCGTCCCGGGAAGAAACTTTGGAGACAAGGATTTTGCAAAAACCTGTTTTCGCCGAACTTCGGAAGCTATCTTGTCAAAGAAGCGAAGAAGTCCGGGATTGAACAGGCCATGTATCAACCGATGATCGCCGGCTACCTAAAGGGAGACCCCGTATCAATCGACATCTCCGACAGTCCTCCTCCAAGGCTTCCCCAATGTGTTGAGCTGATAGATAAAGAGGAGGCGAAGATCACGGAATTCCTTGAGACCCACCGCTCGGAACTGGCCGGGGTCCGAATCGTTATCCTTCGCAGCGAGAACGTTGTTTTCGATAATGCGGAAAACAACGTCAAACGCACTCATCGGTAGCGAAGCGATTCAGTAAGAGGGGGGGTCGCTTCAAAAATAAAGAGCGGCCATTGCAAGGTAGACGTGGCGACTCCGGCGATACCGGCAGATGAAAAAGAGATTACAAAAGGAGCGGCACTCCAGTTTGTCGTTCTGTTGGGTGTGGTCAGTCTTTTTGCCGACATGACCTATGAGGGCGCCCGGAGTATCACCGGCCCCTACCTTGCTCTATTGTGGGCGGGAGCCACGGCGGTGGGGGTGGTCTCCGGCTTCGGAGAGTTGATCGGATATGCCCTGCGCCTTGCCTCCGGCTACCTCGCCGACCGGACGGAGCGGTATTGGGCCGTCACAATCATCGGATATGGGGTCAACGTGCTGGCCGTGCCGCTGCTGGCGCTGTCCGGTCGCTGGGAGGTGGCGGCGGCTCTGATCATGGCGGAGCGGATGGGAAAGGCGATCCGCACCCCCGCCCGTGACGCGATGCTCTCCCATGCGACCCATGAGATGGGTCGGGGGTGGGGATTCGGCCTGCATGAGGCGATGGATCAGATCGGCGCGATGCTCGGCCCGCTGATCGTCGCCGCCGTTCTTTATTTTCGAGGAGGTTACCGAACCTCCTTCGCCGTCCTGCTCATCCCGGCGCTTCTGGCGCTCGGTGTGCTGGGGGCCGCCCGATGGCTCTATCCGCGCCCGCGCGATTTGGAGGCGGCGCTCCCTGAATTGGAAACCAAAGGATTCCCGCGCGCGTTCTGGATTTATCTGGCGGCCGTCTCCTTGATTGCGGCCGGTTATGCCGATTTTCCTCTCATCGCCTACCACTTTCAGAAGGTTGCCGCCGTTTCCGATTCCTGGATCCCCGTTTTCTATGCGGTGGCGATGGGGGTCGATGCCCTGGCCGCGCTGCTGTTCGGGGCCTTCTTCGATAAAGTGGGCCTCTCCATTCTCATCATTTCTGCGCTGCTCTCATCGTTTTTTGCTCCGCTGGCGTTCCTGGGCGGCTTTTCTCTTGCGCTTGCGGGGGTGGCGCTCTGGAGGGTCGGGATGGGTGCGCAGGAATCAATCATGCGTGCGGCCGTTGCGGGGATGGTATCGATGAAACGGCGGGGAGCGGCGTATGGGATCTTCAATGCCGGGTATGGGATTTTCTGGTTTTTAGGGAGTGCCCTGATGGGATTCCTCTATGATTACTCGATCCCCGGTCTGATCGTTTTTTCGATTGGAATGCAGCTTGCCTCAATCCCTCTGCTTCTATGGGTCAAACGGGAGGGGTCGTAATTCTCCCCATTGATCCTTTATTACGGAAGATCAATTTCTCCATCAGATTTTTTCCCAGTGATCATCCAGAGGGCCCACTCATCTCGGATTGCAATTGTAGCTCGCTTTCTGCTTGAAATCTGCACGATCATACGATGAATTAAAGTTGCGGTTTTCAGGAAGAAGTATCTGAAAAATGAGTTCTATCTTTTTAGGGATCTGGTACTCGAATCATTTTCTAGAGTAGAGGGATGATTTTAAAGAAATACGGCTAGGTCTTAGCGAAGCGCAGGCTCGGGCGATCGGGTACTCGATTCATTCTCTGGAGTATCGGCGGTCTGTCCGGCCTTCGCCTTAGGCTCAATCGATTTGGCGACATGGCTTAAATTGACGGAGACGAGCTTGGAAATCCCCGTCTCCTCCATGGTCACCCCGTAGAGGACGTCGGCGATTTCCATCGACATTTTATTATGCGTCACGATAATAAACTGCGTGTGTTCCGACATCTTCAAAAGGGTCTGCGTAAAACGGCGCGTATTTTCCTCATCCAGCGGTGCGTCAATTTCGTCGAGCAGGCAGAAGGGCGTGGGATGGATTAAAAAGGTGGCCAAAAGCAGGGAGATGGCCGAGAGGGCCTTTTCGCCGCCGGAGAGCAGGGTGATGGTCCGCTTCCCTTTTCCGGGCAACTGCACGAGTAAATCGATCCCCGACTCCAAGGGGTGGGACTCGTCGAGGAGGACGAGCGCCGCCGTGCCGCCGCCGAAAAAGGAAGTAAAGACTTCTCCAAATTTTTGATTCAAAAGATGGAAGGTCTCGACAAAAAGGCCCCGCGTGGTATGGTTGATTTTGGAGATGGCCTCGCGAAGGCCTTCAATCGATTTGAGCAAGTCGGCTTCCTGCGCCGTCAAAAACTGATAGCGGGTATCGAGCTCGCGATATTCCTCGATGGCCGTCATATTCACCGGACCCATTTCATCCAGCTTCATCCTTAGGCTTTGGCTCTCGGCCTTTGCCTCCGCCAGCGGCGGCATCGCCTCCGTCGATCGATAGTCCGCGATCTCGATCTGATAATTCATGGAGACCGCCTCGGCGATCTTCTTTAAATTCATGTCCACTTCCACCTTTTTCAAGGCGATGTTCTGAAGCGCTTCCTGCGCTTGGTTCAAGGCCTTACGGCGGGCCGCCGTTTCGGAATCGAGCTGTTGAAGGGCCGAAATCAGGCTGGCGTGAATCTCTTGCTCCGACCGAATCTGCGCGATGCGTTCTTCGCGCTCCGCCGTCAATTCTTCGATCGTCGAAACCGTCGTTTCCTCTTCCGCTTCCCCGGCACTTAATTTTTCCTGAAGCGAATTTTGCAGACGGCCCTTCTCCTCTTTCCGCTGCGCCAAGGCCCGCGTTTCTCCGCTCACCCGATTCTGCTTTTCCTGCGTGTGCCGGCGTTTTTCCTTGAGGGCACTGGTCATCATCCGCAGCTGCACCACTTCTTCGTTCAGCGCATTCAAGTTCGCGCGGGCCGCGTTTAAATCTTGCTGTTTCTGTTCCAGGTCGGCTTCCGTCTCTTCCTTCAATCGTCCCTTTTCGGCGATCAGCGCTTGTTCCGATTCTTCCTTTCGAATCAGCTCTTCTTCTTGATCTCTATTTTCTTCTTCTTCAAATTGTAGGGTCTCAAGCTCGCCTTCATAGCGATGCACTTCCGACGCGAAGACCTTCTGATCGTTTTGCCGCGCGACCTGTTCTAAAGAAAGCAAACGGATGGCTTCGGCAAGCGCCTCCATCTCGCCTTGCGCCGTGGCTAAGGCCTCGGTGTCCTGGTCGATTTCCTCTTGGAGCGCCGCCATCTCGCCTTTGAGTCGGTCAATCTGATCCGTGAGCGATTGAATTTCACGCTTCTGGACCAAGACCCCTTTCTCGTCTTGCTCGCCGCCCGTTGCAATCCCGGATCGATCGATGACTTCGCCCTCAAGGGTCACCCAGGTTTCAACCTTCGGAAACTGTGCCCACAAGCGAAACGCCGCTTCCAAATCCTTGACGATATAGACCGAGCTGAGCAGGACATCCGCCAGGGCTTCATAACCCGCTTGAAACGAAAGCACGGCCTTGGCGGGGCCGACAAGACCCTCGCCCGAAACCGTATCGGCGGCCTGCTGCGCAGACACGCGTGGCTGGCTGGGGAAAAACACGCCCCGGCCCATGGGGCTTTGGCGGAGGATATCCATCCCTTTTTTAATTTCGGCCGGGTCATCCAACACAATGCCTTGAAGCCGCACGCCCAGCAAGGCTTCGGCGGCGCGCTCATAGGCTGCGGGGACCTCGATGAAATCGGCCATAATGCCTTTCAGCCCGCCCAATGCGAGAAAGCGGTTTTCGCTCCCCTCTTTCTTTTCCAACAAACCCTGATAAAAACCTTGGCGCGAAAGCGCCTCGGCCTTGGCCGCCGCAAAATCTTCCTTTAAGCCCAGGAGCCGGTCTTCTTTCGATTGCAGGGCCGTATCGCATTGGCCGATGAAGGCCAGCACGTCCGCGTGGCGTAATTTCTCTTCGGCGAGGACCTCCCCGCCCTGCGCACTTTCCTTTTCCAGCCGAAGTAAAGCCGCCTTCGCTTGCTCCGCCTTCGCCGTCAAGGATTCCTGTTCGAGCCGCCGCCGCTCCTGCTGTTTGTGCAAGGCCTCCTTTTGAAGATGATAATGGACCAGGTTGTTTTTCGCGGTCGTTAAAAGGGACACCATGTGGAAGAGCGCCGTCTTTTGCTTGTCGATTTCGTCGAGGGCGATGCGCCCCTGCTCTTGCAGGGCCTTGGCCTCCGCTTCCTTATCCAAAAGGCTCGCCTCTTTTTCGGGCAGGGCCAGGGCAATTTCAGTCGCTTCCTGTTCAAGTTGTCCCGCTTCTTGAACCAGGGCCGCGATGCCATCCTCAAGGCCTTTAATTTCGAAGGCCGATTGCGACTGCGCCTCCAGCCATTCTTTCCGTTGGGCGTGTATGGTTTCGATCTTCCCTTCCAGCCGTTGAATCCGGCCTTCCAATTCGGAGGCCTCTATATTCGCCTGCCCCAGGAGGGCGTCTTTTTCGGTGAGGGCCGTCTTGGTTTCGGTTTGTCGCAGATCGAATTGGGCCAGTTGAGACGACAGCTCCGTGCGGATATCTTGGAGGCGTTTTTCTTCGTTTCCAAGGGTGGCCCCGCTATCGTGCCATTGGGCCCATTCCTGTTCGGCGAGTTGTAACTCCAGGGTTTTAAGCGTTTGCCGCAGGGCTTGGTATTTTTCGGCCTTGCGCGCCTGCCGGTCTAGGCCCGAGCGCTGGCGCCTCAATTCGTCGATAATGTCCCGCACGCGAAGCAGGTTTTGTTCCGTGTGGTCCAGCTTGCGCAGGGCCTCGGCCTTGCGAAGGCGGTACTTCGCGATGCCCGCCGCCTCTTCCACCAACTCGCGGCGTTGCAGAGGCGAGGCCGTAATCATGTCGTCCACGCGGCCTTGTTCAATAATCGTGTGCGCCTTGTAACCCGCGCCCATGTCGATGAGCAGGTCTCGAATGTCTTTCAGGCGGCAGGGGGATTTATTAATGAGGTATTCGCTTTCTCCTGAGCGGTACAGTCTGCGGCTGAAGGTCAGCTCGCCGTAAGGCGTATAGGGTGGGGGAAGTTCTTTGGCGATGTCGCCGACGGTGAGCGACACCTCGGCGACGGCGAGCGGTTTACGGTGTTCCGTCCCGTTGAAGATGACATCCTCCATTTTATCGCCCCGCAGATTTTTCGGGCTTTGCTCGCCCAGCACCCAGAGGATAGCGTCCGAAAGATTGCTCTTGCCGCAGCCGTTGGGGCCGACGATGCCATTGACCCCGGGGCGAAAGGAAACCACCGTTTTATCGAAGAAAGATTTGAAACCAAAGACTTCTAATTTTTTAAGGCGCATTCTCCCTCCTAAAGGCCCGAAAAAGGACAAAAATCACATTTTTAATAACACAGCCACGATAGGATGTAAAGGGGAAATATTCAATAGAAAGTATGAGGCTGAACAAGCTCCTACTAGATCTTGGGTTTGGAGTCTAAGGCGAATATGGAGGGCAAAGCGGGTTCTCTTAAGAATAAATAGATTCGGCCAAGTCCATTGGGATCTACAGATTTGGCGTGTCGATTCAATCCAAAAGCGTATGAAACGCGCTATTCAAACGACGAACACCTCTCCTGAATTCTGATTTCGAACAAGCAGACAACTTCAGTTCCGACCCAATTTTATTTGACTTTGTTTACACCCCAGACTATAAGGGATGTTATTAGGCCGCTTTCAATTTTTCATAAAAACGATGCACCGTACTAGATTGAATGTTGCCTATTGAATATTGGCAAATTGTTTCATATTCATAGGCCACATGGAAACTAATATCTGTTGGGCGTCACCGACGGGCGGGTCAACAGCCCTTGACGAACATAAACATATAGTTTATGATTGTCCTGATGATTCGATCGTTCGCCAATGCCGAAACGAAGCGCTTCTACACTACCGGCAAGTCGC
>Ga0326597_10003076_pt1 | contig 24366 bp, 32 predicted proteins | sample RVTome_12_FD_203789 | JGI IMG/M metagenome (GOLD analysis project Ga0326597, IMG submission 203789) | Soil microbial communities from uranium-contaminated site in the Upper Colorado River Basin, Wyoming, United States - RVT100D185 | ecosystem: Environmental > Terrestrial > Soil > Contaminated >... | reverse complement strand
GTTCGACGCCCTCCATCCCGAGCGCGAGAGGACGGCGGAAAAGCTTTCCACGCAGTTCAACCCGCCGTGGCTCGACGTTCAGCTCCGGCAGAGACGCGACATCCTCAATCTGTTTTTCCGCGACCGACTGATGCGGCTTCGCAATCCGGCGACGGCGATCCATTTCGAGCGCCGCATGGCCTACGACGAAAAGCCGACCGAGCGATATCTTCGCATCAAGGCGAGGGCCGAGGAAACGATGAAGGATTTGGCTCGCCGCACGACGGCGGAGGCTGCGGCGTGAATTCCTCCATCGTCCGATGGTCCGAACGGCAAGACCCGACGAGCTATGCCGTGCGTGTCAGGCCGCTCGTTCTGGCGCACGGATGCTTCGATCTTCTCCACCTCGGCCACATCCGCCATTTGGAGGAATCGGCGAAGCTCGGCGATTATCTCCTGGTCAGCGTGACCTCGGATCGCTTTGTCACGAAGGGTGCGGGCCGGCCGCGCTTCACCGCAGAAGAACGCGCCGAGGCGCTGCGCGCGCTTTCGTGCGTGGACGAAGTCGTCATCAACGACAACCCGACCGCGGTTCCGGTCATCGAAAATGCGAGGCCAGATGTCTACGTCAAGGGTTCGGAGTACGACGGGCGCGAGACCGACGAAGCTCTCCAAGCGGAAATTGATGCGGCTGAGAAAGCAGGTGCTCGGATCGTATACACTACCGGGCGAAAGTGGTCATCCTCCCGCATCCTCAACGCGCAGCGGCACAGCAAGGCGGTCACGGACTATCTCGACGATGTCCGCGAAAAAGGGGCGCTCGCGCGCATCGAAAGGGCGTTCGCCGAAATCCGCAAAATGAAGGTCGCTTTCGTCGGGGAAACGATCACCGACGAATACGTTTACGTCGTGCCGCTGGCGAAGCCGTCCAAGGAATTCGTGCTATGCGGCGCGCAGCAAAGCGGCGAACGGTTCAAGGGCGGCATCCGCGCCGCCGCCGCGCATCTCGACGGGATTTGTGCGACTGGCATCGTGACGCAGCCGATCAGGTATCCCTTGATGAAGCGGCGCTACGTCGAGGCCGGTTTAACGCGCAAGCTTTTCGAGGTATACGCACCGAGCTGGATCGACATGGCCGACGAATGGCGCGCGCTCTTTCTCCGGACCCTGAAAGATCATGTCGAGGATTCCGATGTAGTCGTGACCATCGATTTCGGGCATGGATTGATCGACGCCGAAGCGCGCAGCACCATTTCGCAGGCGCGGTTTCTCGCGCTCAATGCGCAGACCAACGCCGGCAATCAGGGTTTCAATCCGGTCACGAAGTACGATCACGCCGATTACGTGTGCGTCGATCTGCCGGAAGCGCGTCTTGCGATGCACGACGAACGCGCAAGCCCGGCAGACGCCATCGATTTTCTCTCGTCGACGATGGGGGCGGAGCATGTCGTCGTTACGCACGGCCGCGAAGGAGCTTATTGGCGAGGCGGCGCCGTTCCCGCTTTTGCATCGCAACCGATCGATACGATGGGTGCCGGAGACTGCTTCCTGGCTATCACGGCGCCGCTTGTCGCCGCCGGCCTCGAAATCGAAACGGCGGCGTTCGTCGGGTCGGTCGCGGCGGGGATGAAAACCGAAATCGTCGGCCATCGTCAAGCGGTCGATGGCGGCGTGCTGTTGCAGACCGTGCGGAGCTTGTTGGCATGACCGCGTTTTTCTCCGCGCTGTCTCATGCGCTGATCGGCGTTTCCGCGACCGATAAAAATCGGTGCCGGCTCATGCACGACGCTCGCGCCGACGCCTTCCGCTTGTTGGACCACGCCAGCTTCGCATCGAACGGAAAGGGGCGGCTGATTTTCATCGGCAATGGAGGATCGGCGGCCATCGCTTCGCACATGGCGAACGACTGGCAGAAGAACGGCGGATATCGAACGCTGTGCTTCAACGACGCGGCATCGTTGACGTGCCTCGGAAACGATCTCGGATACGACGAAGTTTTCGCGCACCCGATTTCCCTGCACATCGAAAAGGACGATGTGCTGTTCGCCATTTCATCGTCGGGCCGCTCGAGAAACATTCTCAACGCGGCGGACGCGGCGAAGCAGCGCCAGGCGTCCGTTTTGACGTTCTCCGGATTCGATCACGACAACCCGCTGCGCACGATGGGCGATTTGAACTTCCATGTGCCGAGCTCGGATTACGGCATCGTCGAGTGCGCACACTTGGCGCTGATCCATTCGTTGTTGAACGAGGCTATCGATCATGCTTGAGGGATCCGATACCTACGACATGCTGGGAAGTGGACCGATTCTCACCAAGGAAGACCTGATCGCATTCGAGCGGGACATCGTCGCGCATTTCGAGATGGGCGACATCAAGGCGCCGGTTCACTTGGCCGGCGGGAACGAGGATGCGTTGATCGAGATCTTCGGCCACATCCGACCGCAGGATTGGGTTCTGTGCTCTTGGCGCTCGCACTACCATTGCCTTTTGAAGGGCGTGCCGGCGGCGGAGTTGAAAGCGGCGATCCTGCGAGGCCGTTCCATCGCCCTGTGCTTTCCCGATCAACGGATCGTGTCGTCGGCTATCGTCGGCGGTATCGCACCCATGGCGGTCGGCATCGCGACGGCGATCAAGATCAACGGCGACAACGAACGGGTGTGGTGCTTCCTCGGCGACATGACGGCGCGCACCGGGATCGCCCATGAGGCGAAGCAATACGCCGACGGGCACGGCCTCCCGATCACCTGGGTTGTCGAGGACAACGGGATGTCGGTTTGCACCGATACCTCGGAATCCTGGGGTATGGAGTATCGTGGGCAAATGAAGGAGGTCAGGTATCACCTGAAGGAGGTCAGGTATCACCACAAGCTTGCGTGGCCGCATGTCGGAACCGGGAAGTGGGTTGCATTCTGATGGCGACCGCATTGGACATCGGCCTCGACTATCACGGCGAACTGTCGCGCGCGATGGCGCTCCTTGCGGCGAACAAGGACGCGCTATTCTTGGGCCAGGGCGTCGGCAATCCGGGCACGACGATGAGTTCGACCTTCGCCGACGTTCCCACCGCGCGGAAGATCGAATTTCCCGTCGCCGAGGATTTGCAGATGGGAACCTGCATCGGTCTCGCCTTGAAGGGCTTCCTGCCGGTGTGCATTTTCCCGCGCTGGAATTTCCTGATCTGCGCCGCCAACCAGATCGTCAACCACTTGGACCGCCTGCCGCTGTACTCCGATGGCGGCTACAAGCCGAAGGTCATCATCCGGACGGCCGTTCCATCGTCGGCGCCGTTTGATCCGGGACCGCAGCACGACGACGATTTCACCGATGCGTTCAGGCTGATGCTGCGCACCGTGTACGTCGAGACATTGCCCGACGCGCATTCCGTCGTGCCGGCCTACCGCGCCGCCTTGGAGCGCCCTACATCGTCGCTGCTGGTCGAGTTCACCGATGCCTACCGGAACGCGAGGGCGAAAAGCTGATGGACACGCGGCACTACATCACCTTGAGTTTCGCGAAGGGCTTCGAAGTCATCGACCGCGGGCCGTTCCTCTTGGAAGTGGAACGCCTGGCGCGTAGGATGCTCGGCGTGCGGGCGGAGGTTTTCATGGAGCGCATGGGCGACGATTCGAAACTGCGGGCGATGATGACGACCGAGGAAAGGGCCGCGCTATGACTACCGCGATGCCGGATTTCGTCGATCACTTGGTCAGCACCGAACCGTCGCTCGCCGATTACGTTCTCGATGGCACGAAGGTGATGTGGCATCGCGACCGCGTCGAGGCGTGGAAGCGCGGCGAGAAATTCGCGCCGATCACGATGGACATCGCCTGGACGCGCCAGTGCAACGCCGCCTGTGTGTTCTGCTATGCCATGACGCAGGCCAGCGAGGGCGGCACGATCACGAAGGATCAAGCGTTCCGGTTTCTCGAGGACGCGGCGGAGATCGGCGTCAAAGGGGTCAGCCTGATTTCCGACGGCGAGTCCACCGTCGTTCCCTGGTACGAGGAATCGATCGAACATGCCGCCAAGTGCGGCCTCGCGGTGGGGATCGGCACGAATGGCGTGCGCCTCAAGCGGCCGGTCTTGGAACGCATCCTGCCGCACTTGACCTATCTGCGTTTCAACTTCTCGGCCGGCGAGGTCGGTCGCTACAAGCAGATCATGGGGCTCAAGGAGCGCGATTTCCATCAGGTCGTCCAGAACGTCAAGGACGCGATGGAGATCAAGCGCCGCGACCGCCTGCCGCTCACCATCAACGTGCAGATGGTGACGATGCCGGATTTCCATGACCAGATCGTGCCGCTCGCCAATCTGTGCCGGGACGAGCTGCGGCCCGACTACCTGATCTACAAGCACACCGCCGACACGGTGGAAGGCATCCTCGGCGTCGATTATCGGCAGTACGACAAGTGCTACGACGCCTTCCATGCGGTCGAGAAGATGGGCGATGCGGAATTCCGCGTCGCGGTGAAATGGGCGCGTCTCGCCGACGAAGGCAAGCGCGACTACCAGAAATGCTTCGGGCCTCCGTTCATCCTGCAGATGAGCGGCAACGGGCTGATCGCGCCGTGCGGCTTCCTGTTCAACCGCAAGTTCGCCAAGTTCCACATCGGCTACATTGCCGACCGCAAGACCGACGATGGCCGGGTCATCCCCGGAGAGCGGTTCAAGGACATCTTCGCCTCCGACCGCTATTGGGAGGTGGTGCGCTATCTCGGCTCGGACGAATTCGACGCGCAGAAATCCTGCGGCCCGAATTGCCTGCAAACGCTGGCGAACTCGTGGCTCGACAAGTTCGACAAGGGGACGGTGGACCTGCCGCCGGAAGGCGCGAAGGCGCCACCCCACCTCGCCTTCATTTGACGGAATGCGGCCCAAGATGAGATGGACCCACGGGCGGACTCCCACACCTTCGATGGTAGACATGAGAGTTATCGCGACGGTGCTCTGTCTCAACCTTGGGCCGCAGCATCGTTCGCTTGACGGGGTTTCCGCGGCGGACTGGACGCGATGCGCGTGACGGCTCAACGACGCGGCACGCCGAAGAACGTTCTCGAGGACGATACTGAGGATGTGCCCGACGACAAGGTGTTGTCGCGCATCGAAGGCCGCAATTTCGCGGCGCCCCCGACCATCGCTCGATTCCTTGCCTCCACCGCTTTCGTGCGCGGCATTCGCGGTCCGGTGCAAAGCGGAAAATCCTCCGGGGCGTGCCAAGAAATCATGCGGCGCGCGCGCGAACAGGTTCCGGGCGAGGACGGCATTCGGCGCACGCGGTTCGTCGTTGTCCGCAACACCTACGGCGAGTTGAAGGACACCACGATCAAGACGTGGCTCGATTGGTTCCCGGAGGACTTGTTCGGCAAGTTCAATCGGGCTCAAGGCGAGATGAAGCATCATATCCAAAAGGGCGACATCGACTGCGAGGTGATGTTCCGAGCACTCGACAAGCCGGAGGATTCGCGCAAGGTATTGTCGCTCGACATCACCGGGGCGTGGTTCAACGAGGCGCGAGAAATACCCTACGAGATCGTCGAGAAGATGACCGACCGCGTGGGGCGCTTCCCGGCAAAGAAAGATGGCGGCTGTACTTGGCGCGGCATTTTCCTCGATACCAATCCGCCCGACGAAGATCACTGGTGGTACAAGTTCGAAAAGGATCCCCCGCCCGGATGGGACTTCTTCGTGCAGCCGCCCGGCGCCATCGAGGTCAACGGCAAGTGGGTTCAAAACCCGGACGCCGAAAACGTCGTCAACATGAACGAGGCGGACTACTATCGGGTCCGTATCCCCGGCAAGAAGCCCGACTACATCAAGGTATATTACGGCAATCAATTCGGCTTTGTCCAGGAGGGCAAGTCCGTCTTTCCCGAGTATGTCGATACCGTGCATGGCGCGAAAATGGAGTTGTCGTTCACGCCGGGGCGACCGGTTTACATCGGCATCGGGATCGCACTGGAAAGCGCCGCGCTGTTCGGCCAGAAGCTCGCATCGGGACAGTGGCAATGGCTCGACGAAATCATGCCCGAGGAAGGCGGTGCCGTGCATTTCGCCGACGAGCTCGCGGCCAAGATGAAGGCGGACTTTCCCGCCGGAACGGAATTTCGTATCTTCGGACCGCAACCCAAGAAGTTCGGCGACGAAACCGATGAAGCCTTACAAATCCTTCGCCGACGTAAAATTCCTGTCTCCCCCACGCGCCAAGCCGACGCCACGCTACGCCGCGAGGCCGTGGCGGGCGTTCTGGATCGGCTTGTTCGCGGCGAGCCTGCCCTACTTGTGTCGCCGCGCTGCACGCTTGCTCGGAAGGCGATGGCGGGGGGCTACGGCTACGCCAGAATTCAATCGTCGGGAGAGCCGCGGTATCACGACGAACCGACGAAGAACCGCTACTGGCCCATCGCCGAGGCGGCGCAGCACATGATGGTCGGCGGCGGCGAGGCTTCCTTCGTGTTCCGCGCGGGCAAGCCCGTGAAGCTCAAGTATCCCGAAATGGGAGTGGTTTGATGGCGAATATCCATATCGCGATGATCGAATTGCAGGAGAAGGTCGCGGACTTGGAAAAACGCCTCGCTACGGTCGAGGAGTTCATCGCCATGCGCATCGCGCCGCCCCACGAACAGCCGCGCGACCGCGGCGGCCGGCCGCGCAAGGATGGCGTGACCTGAAATGGCAACGGCCGAAGCCTCCGTCTTCATCAAAGGCGAGCCCGTCACCGAACAGGGCTTGAAGGTCATCATTGCCCAAGAGATGCAAAACGCGCTCGGCGTGGACGGCGGGAAATTGTCGAAGGAGCGCGAAGATGCGCTTCGCCAGTACGAGGGCGACAAGTACGGCAACGAGGTCGAAGGCCGGTCCCAGGTGGTGGACCGCACCATCATGGAAACTATCGAATGGATCATGCCGGCGTTGATGCGGATTTTCGCGTCGGCCGACAAGATCGTCGAGTGCGAGCCGAACGCGCCGAGCGCGATGAACCCGATGGAAATCGCCTTCAACGAAAGCGTGGCGCGCCAGCAGACGGAATATCTCAATCACGTTTTCATGAAGGACAACCCCGGCTTCCTGATCCTCTATTCGTGGTTCAAGGACGCGCTCCTGCAAAAGCTCGGATGGGTTAAGGCGTACTGGGACACCGAGCGCAAGACGGAGAACGAATGCTTCAAGGGGCTCACCGAGGAAATGTACCAAGCCCTCAAGGCGGACCCCGACCTTGAGGAAGTCGATTGCGTTGCGTATCCCTCGTTTGGCCCGGTGCAGGGCCTCATCAACGCCGAACAAACGCGCATGGGCGAGCAGCCGATGCCGGGACAGGAACTTTCCGCGCTGGCGCCGAAGCCGTTGAGTCCGCCGACGCAGATGGTGCCGACGCTCTATGACGTGACCTTCCGTCGCACCTTCAATCACGGTCGTGTCAGGAACGAGAACGTCGCGCCGGAGGAAGTGTTACTGTCGCGCCGCGCCACGCCGCGCAACATTCCGTTCATCGCGCACCGTCGCCGCGCCACGCGCTCCGAACTTCTCGAAATGGGATTCGACTACGACACGGTGATGACGCTCTCGCCCTACGACGAGCAGGAATTCAATACCGAGCGTGTCCAGCGCTTCGCCAAGAACGACGAATCGCCGTACCGATCCTCGCGCACTGACCCGGCGATGGAGGAGGTTTGGATTTCCGAGTGCTACCTCAAGGTGGACATGGAGGGCGACGGCATCGCCAAGCTGCGCAAGGTCACGGTCAGCGGCGGCGACGAGGCATACATCATTCTCGCCAACGAGCTCGCCGACGAATACCCCCTGCACTCGATCACGCCGATCATCATGCCGCATACCTTGGTCGGCATGTCGCTCGCCGACCTCGTAGACGATCTCCAGCTTATCAAGACGACACTGTGGCGCCAGACGCTCGACAATCTCTATCTGACCAACAACCCGCGCCACTATGTCAACGAAGCCGCGGTGACGGAGAACACTTACGACGATCTTCTGACCTCGCGGCCGGGCGGATTGGTGCGCGGCAACGGCCCGCAAGAGCAGGCGGTGGTGCCCTTCGTCACGCCATTCGTCGCCGGCCAGTCGTTTCAAATGCTCTCGTACCTCGACGAGCAATCGGAGAAGCGGTCCGGCATTTCCAAGGGCAACCAGGGCATCGCGCCCGACGACCTCAATAAGAACGCCGCCATCGGATCGATGGGCGTCGGGATGCTGCAAGAAGCCGCGGCTCAGCGCGTCGAATTGATTGCGCGCATCTTCGCAGAGGGAGTGCGCGAGCTATTCCGCGCCAACTTGGGACTTGTCATCCGCAATCAGCAATCGCCGCGCATCCTTAAGATCACCGGGGAATGGACGCCTATCGATCCGCGCGATTGGAAATCGCAGCCGGAACTTTCCGTCGCCGTGGGTCTCGGTACCGGCAACCGCGACAAGATGGTTCAGCAACTTTCGCAAATCCTGACGATCCAGAAGGATGCGATCCTTGCGCAGAAGGGGATCAACGGCCCCTTTGTCACCGGAGAAAACCTGTTCAACGCCTCGGCGGACCTCGTTCACGCGATGGGCTACAAGAACGCCGAAAAATATTTCACCAATCCGAAGAATGCGGCGCCGCAGGGACCGCCGCCGCCAGATCCGCAAATCGTTGCCGCACAGGTCAAGGCGCAGACCGACATGCAAACCCAGCAAATCAAGGTCAATGCCGACGCGCAGGCGAGCGCCTTGGAAATGGCGATGCGGGAACGCCTCGGCATGGCGGAACTACAAATGAAATTCGTGATCGAGACCGCGAAGCTCGGCCTCGACAATCAAGAGCTTCATATGAAGTGGATGGAGTTGCAGCATTCGACCGGCATGAAAAATGCCGATCACGCGATGAAAACGGAGGATCGAGAAATCAAGAAACGGACGACGCCAGGGGCCACTCCGCGGCGATGGATCATCGACCGGGATCCCCAGACATCGCGCATGGCCGGCGTCCGCGAGGTTTTCGAAACGGAACCGGGGCAAATGCCGATGGGGCCGAACAGCCCGAGTCCTGGGCCGGGCTGACGTGGCCCTTCTTCCCTACGGTTCCTGCGGCATCGGAGGGCGGGTAGCCGCCTTCATCGATTATGACGAAGCCACGCTGGCGATCCGCGGCGTCGTCATCCGCGGCACGTCGGACAGGATGCGCGCGCGGGTCCGCCTCGACCGTTCCGGCGTCAAGACCTACGAGCGCCGCGACATCGACCAGAAGGCCGAAGGCGAGATCGCCGACCTCCGGCCGCAGGGCCTGGCGCTGCAAAAGCTGCGCGACGGCACCTTGGAACTGCCGGACGGGGTGCGCCTGGAAATCGCCTGGAGCGCGCCGCGATGACACCGCGCCTGTGGACGCCGCCCGCGCCGCGCTTCGATGGCGAGATCGTCCGGCGCATCCTCGACCGCCCGCCGCCGCTGTGGCGGCCGCGGCGCGGGCTGATGCTGCCGCCGCGCGGGCTGGTTGCGCCGCTCGGCTTGGTCGTCTCCGTCAACGGCACCCCGACTCAGGCGAGTTTCACCGCTGATCCGACGGATGTGACGCACACCGTTCCGTCGCTGACGGATGGGGCGATTCTTGTTCTCATCGTGGGCAATGGTACGGGACCGCCGACCATCGCGGCTATGACGTGGGACGCCGCGGGTGCCAACCAGGCGCTGACATTGGTAGGAAATCACTCGCTTGGCAGTCGCGCAGTCGAGATTTGGGCCTTGGTCAATCCGACGGCGGGCGCGAGCAAGGCGCTGACCATAGATTCCTCGGCGGCATGGTCGTCGTTCTGCCGTGCCGTGGTCATCAATTTGGAGGGTGTGCTTCAGGACACTGTGGCGAACGCCTTTACGTCCTACGCCGAGGCCGCCGCGGCATCGGGCAATCCGACCGTGACGCTGACCACGGCCATCGGTGCTGGCAACATGGCCATCGATGCCGTCTACAAATCGACCAATGTTTTTGGCGTCATGTCTCCCGATTCCGGCCAAACGCAGATCAAGAACGAACTTGTCGGCGGCTTTGCCATCGCAGGCGTATCTAGGCGGACGGTCGATGCTGCCATGAGTTGGACGCTCACCGCTGGAACCGATGGCGGTTATGTTATCGCGGCATGTGAGATCGAGCAGGCGACGATCGGTGGTATCGTCGTCAATCCCATGCGGGGGCCGTTCGAACCGATTGGATACGCGGCATGAAGCATCTCGGCGACTTCGACGCGGGAACAATCGTCTATGGCAAGTTCTCGACTTTCCAACCATCTACTGGAGCCGCTTTCGCGCTCGCCGCAGGAAAGCTCGCCGTGTTCAAGGACGGCGCCGCCATCCTCAACACGGCTGGCGTCGTTCTACAAACCAGCGTCGCCGGGCTTGCGGGTCTACAGGGATTTTCCGTCGATACCGGAGCCGATGGCACGGCCTATGCCGGAGGGAGCTTTTTCGAACTGGCGCTCATCGCCGGTAGCGTCGATAGCGTTTCGGTCGTCGGGGCTGTCGTTGCCGGATTCACGCTGCGCAACAATTCGGCCTTGAAACCGACGACGGCCGGACGCACGCTCGCGGTGTCGAGTTCCAATACCGTCGTTGCCGTCGATACGGCGCTGGCGCTCGGCGCGGCAGCACGGGCCGACGTGAACGCCGAAGCCGATACCGCAATCACGGATCATTTCACCTTCACCGTCGACGGCATGGCGGACGCCAATATCCAGTACGTCAACGACGAAGTGGTGGGCGGCGTCGGATCGAGCGGCGATCCGTGGGGGCCGACATGAGCCTTGGCGGCGATGCCTGGGGCGGCCATTGGGGTGAAAGTTGGGGCCGTAGTTGGTTCGGCTCCGCCGACCTCGGCGGGATGGCGAAGAAGCGTCGGGCAAGACGCTATGAAATCGTCATCGACGACGTTCGATTTCTCGCCTACAGCCCGGGCGAACTCGCCGCGAAGGTCAGGGCGTGGCGTCAAGATCATCCTGCGCCGACAAGCGCCGCGCCGACCGAGCCGCGTTCCGGGCCAGAAAAGCCCGTCGTCCCGTCAGGGCGCAGAACCGCCGCCGCTCGCGCCATCCCCAAGATCACAGTGCTACCGGCCTTGGTGCGCGCCGATTCGCCTCCGGGCCGGGTTGTGGCTTTTGCCGCGATGGCTCGACAACGTTGGCTCGACATGGAGATTCGCGGCGCCGCCATTGCGGCCCAGGGGGCTTGGGAAGCGGCCCAACTTCAAGCCCTGGAAGAGGAAGAGGACGATATCGAGGCGATCATGGCGATCCTGCGCTTGGTCGCATAGGAATTAAAAATGGTGCGGACCCCAAAGAAAAAAGTTGCAACTACCGAGGAATTGTTGTTTTCTCAGCGCGCATGTCAACGTCTTGTGGCCGATCCGGAGATCGCCACGGCGTTCGAAGAGGTAAGGGATAGCTATCTAGCCGCATGGGCTGGGACGCTTCCCACCGAAACGGAAAAGCGCGAGTTGGCCTATCAGCACTACAAAGCCGTCGCCGACGTCTGGGCCGCCATTCAGCGGAAGGCCCGGTCGGCGCATGTGCGCGATCTGAAGGAGGAGAAGCCGAATGGCTGATCCCCAGGCCGAACCGAATGCCGGCGAGGTCAGGATCGATGTTGCCGCATTGCGTGGAGGTGATGACGCAGCCGCAGGCGCGCTCGCCGGCCTCTTTGCGGACGATGGAATTCAGCCGGATGGGAACGAAACCCAGTCGGCCGATACCGGAGAGGGGGAGACCCCTCCCACCGGGGACACGAGAGACGGCCACAGCGAACAGGGGGAAACCCCTGCCATCGAACCGCCGGTTTCGTGGAGTGCGGATGCAAAAGAGCATTTCGCCAAGCTCCCACCCGAACTGCAACAAGTCGTTGCCGAACGGGAGAGCGAACGCGAAAAGCTTCTAGCGACGCACGGTCAAAGGGCATCGGAGCAGGCCAAGGCTTTCGAGGCGCGGCTTGCCGAGATATCCAATGAACGCGCCCAACAGTTTCAGTTCTTCAACGCCCTCGCGATGCAACTCACTCCCGAGTTGCAGCGGTTCCAGCAAGTCAACTGGCAGCAACTGGCCGCGGAGAAGCCCGCCGAATGGGCGGTCCAAAGCCAAGCCTACCAGGACACCGTGAACCGCTACAACGCCGCCATGCAGGCGGCCGGTCAAATCCATCAGCAAAACCAAGCCGACGCGGCGAAGAGGCATCAGGAATTCCTCACGACCGAGCGCGCAAAGCTCATCGAGAAGATTCCCGAATTCTCCGATCCGCTCAAGGGCAAGGCGTATGCCGAGGAGTTGATGACGCACATCCCGGAATTCTCGCGCGACGAATGGGGAATGCTGGCGGACCATCGCTACTTCACCGTCGCACGGGACGCCATGCTGTACCGCAAGGGACAGAAGGCGAAGGCGGACGCGCAGACCAAGCGCGTGCCCTCCCAGAATTCCAATGTGCGTACCTTGCGGCCGGCGGCACGGCAACCGGGTTCGGCGGCGGACGAGGCGAAGCGGAAGGAACTCGCGGCGCTCCAAGGGAAACTGGCGAAGACGGGAAGCGAGCGGGATGCTGCGGCTCTCTTGGAGCACATCCTCTAGCTATCCTCTTCGCCCTCAGCGATAGAGGGCCGACATGGCGATCCTGACCGGCGAATTCCTGACCTTCTCGGCTGTGGGCATCCGGGAAGATCTCTCCGACATCATCTACAACATCGCGCCGACGCAAACCCCGTTCATCACTTCGATCGGGAAGACGAAGGCCGATCAGACCTACCACGAATGGCAGACCGACGCGCTCGCCGCGGCCGACACGGCGAACCGGCACCTGCAGGGCGACGACCTCGGCACGACCTACGAGCCCGCGACGGCCACGACGCGCATCGGCAACCAGACGCAGATCAGCCGCAAGACGGTCGCGATCTCGGGCACGCTCGATGCCGTCAAGAAGGCCGGCCGCGGGAAGGAAACCGCCTACCAAGTCGCGAAGAAGCTCAAGGAGCTCAAGCGCGACATGGAGGCGATCCTTTGCAACAACCAGCAAAGGTCCGCCGGTTCCTCCACCTCGGCGCCGCAGTTGGCCGGCCTCGAATCCTGGGTCGCGACCAACAATTCGAGCGGTGTAGGAGGCTCCGCCCCCGCCACGACGGACGGCCTCGCGCTCCGCACGGACGGCACGCAGCGCGCCTTCACCGAGGCGTTGCTGAAAACCGTGCTCGGCTCCGTGTACGACAATTCCGGCGAAGAGCCCGACATGCTCATGCTGGGACGCTTCAACAAGCAGGTCGCGTCCACCTTCGCCGGCAACGCGACCCGCATGAACGAGGCCGACACCGGCAAGCTGTTCGCGTCGGTGGACGTGTACGAGTACGATTTCGGCACCATCAAGATCGTGCCGAACCGCTTCCAGCGGTCGCGGTCGGCGCACGTCGTCAATTCCGACCTCTGGGCCACCGCCTTCCTTCGCCCGGTCAAGATCGAGGACATGGCGAAGACCGGCGATGCGACCAAGAAGATGCTGATCGCCGAATACACGCTGGAAAGCCGCAACCAGGCCGGGTCCGGCATCGTTGCGGACCTGACCACGAGCTGATCCGAAGCCGGAAGCCAAAGCGGGGCGTGAGAGCGCCCCGCCCCTTTCGGAAACGGGAGAGAGAGATGGCAATCAACGAGATCCAGGACGCATCCGGGCCGGTCGCGGCGGCGGCGTTCGTTGACGACGACTCCGGCGCGCGCGTCCAGCATATGGCGGCGAATTCGCGCAACCTCACGACACTGATGTTGAGGATCACGCGCACATCGCCCGGCGTCGTTTCGGGCCTCGGCGGCGATAATGCCGTCACCATTCCAGGCGGCGCCATCCCGACGGGCATTCGCCTGTTCAGCGCACTCGAAGGATCGACGGGGGCCACGGTCAGCCTTGGCCTCGACAACGTGACCTCCAATCACTTCCTGTCGGGCTACAGCGTAGCGACCTTGGCTGCCGGCAGGGGCCAGTTGACGCCGAACGGTGCCACAAATCTGCATGTCGCGCTGCCGCTCATGGCGCTCGGTCAGGCTCATACCATCGTCGGGCGCTATGCGGAAACCGCTACGTCGCCGGGAGGTGGACCGTTCTATTTCGAGATCGACTACTATCTTCCCGACCCGGCATGAGGTGACGCATGAGCATGCGCACCATCATCGACGCCTATTCGACGGCCGCTCGCGGCCATTCGGTTGCGTTGAATTCGTCCAATTCGACTGTCTGTACCATCCCGCGAACGTCTTCGGGACAGAAGCCGGCCTTCGTGCGCGTGAAGCTCACCGCAGGGTCGGCACACGTCTTCCCCGGCGCGACGGCGACATCGGCGACCGCGACGACCGGCGACACGGTTCTGACGGCGGACGAGAGCTTCATCCTCGTATGCGCCGGTTTCAACGCGGTCGGCGGACGCCAGATCGGATCGACCGACGCGACGCTGCAACTCACGCCGCTCGAAGAAGGCGCGGTCGGAGCGCCCACGGTATGAGCCGCCTGTTTTTCGACTATGACCCCGAGACGCGCCAGACGGAGTTCTTCCATTACGATGAGATGGAAGCCACCTTCACCATCGAGACGGTGGAGGACGTGGAGCCGATCATCGAGGCCAACAAGAAGCTCTACAACGAGGGCGACGGGTTCAACGCGGCGCGGGACGGACGAAGGATCGCGACCATCCCGAACATCATCATCGACAAGTGGAAGAGAGAGTACGGCATCGACGTTTTCGACAAGAACCATGCGCAGGGAGTCCGCCGGCTGCTCAACGATCCGGACTGGCGTTTTCTCCGAACCGCTCCGGGGTGCTTCTGATGCACGGGACGCCGCCCATCGAATTCGACCGCATCGCCATCGTGTTTTGCTCGCACGACCGCGTTCATGCCGGCTGGGCCTACGACATGGTCCACCTGACCGCGCATTTCGTGGCGACGGGCGGTCTCGTGCCCGAGCTCGGGAAGCGGTTCAATGTTGGCTTCAACTGGTGCCAGACCAGTTTGCTCGCCGAAGGCCGTCAACGCCTGGCGGAGGACTGCAAGGCGAAGGGCGCCAAGAAGATCCTGTGGGTCGATACCGACATGCGGTTTCCCCGCCAAGCGCTTCACATGCTTCTGCGCCACGACCTTCCTATCGTCGGGGCGAACTACGTTTCGCGCCGGCCGCCGTTCCGCTTCACCGCCGCGACCCTGAACGAGGAATATCTCGATACCAAGCCCAACGACAAAGGCCTGGTCGAGGTGGCGCACATGGGCTTCGGCTGCGTCCTCACCGATATCTCGGTCTACTGGGACGAAGGACCGTGGTTCGCCTTCGACTGGTATTTCGCCAAGGAAGAGCAGAAATGGAAGCAGGTCGGGGAGGACGTGTTCTTTTTCCGGGAGGCGCGCATCCGCGGGCACAAAGCCTACGTCGATCAAGAGCTTTCCGCCGCCATCGGCCACGTCGGCGAGTTCACGTTCACTCCCGAGGAAATGGCTCAGGTAGAGGCCGTGGAGGTGTGACCTGGCCTCCATCGTCGATTTCGCAAGTCTGTCGAGCGCCGTCGCCAACTGGATGACCCGCGCCGGCAACGCCGACTTCACCGGCAACGTCGGCGATTTCATCGGCTTTGCCGAAGACATGATGAATTTCGGCTACGATGACGGGCAGATCGTCATCCCGCCGCTGCGCGTGGCGCAGATGGAGATTCGCGCGACGACGCTGACCATCCTCGCCAGCTCGAACACGGTCACGCTGCCGTCCGATTTCCTCGAGCTGCGGCGCCTGTATCTCACCGGCAATCCGAACCTCAAATTGACCTACGTCACGCCGACGCAGATGGACGCGACCCTTCCGAACTCCAATGCCGATCCGCAGGCGTTCTACACGTTGATGGGCGGGGCAGTGGTGCTCGGGGCTCCGGTCAACTCGACGCAAACCCTGGTCGGGGGCTATTACCGAAAGGTGCCGGCGCTGTCGTCCTCCAACACGGTGAACTGGCTCCTGACAGCGTTCCCGAGCCTCTATCTCGCGGGGGCCTGTCTGCATGGCGCGATCTTTGTCGGTGCTGAGGAGGATTCGGCCAAGTGGGCGCGGATGTTCACGGGCTATATGCGCTCTTTCCAGAAGCAGGATTTGAAGGGGCGCTACTCGGGCGACGCGCTTCAAATGAAAACCGATGTGGGCAATCCATGATGCGCCCTCCGATCATCCTGCGCGCCGCGGAATACGCACCCGACATGCCGAGCTATATGAGCGGCGTTTCGGCGCGGGCGCGCAACGTGATCCCGCGCACGCCGTCGAGCTATGGACCGCTTTCGTCTCCGGCGTCGCTCGGCAACGCCTTGGGCGCTCGGTGTCAGGGAGCGTACTTCGGGCTCGACGGCGACGGTCTCATTCACGGCTTCGCGGGCGATGCGACGAAGCTCTACGAGTTCACCGCGGCGACTTCGTCATGGACGGACGTGAGCAAGGCGGGCGATTATTCCATCGCGGCGGCCTCGCAATGGAAATTCCTGCTCTATGGCACGCGGGTCGTGGCGCTCAACATCGGCGCCGTGCCGCAGTCCTTCCTGCTCGGAAGCTCCTCCGATTTTGCCGACCTCATCACGACCGCCGATCCGCCGAGTGCCCGTTACGGCGCCACGATCAAATCCTTTCTCATGCTCGCCAACACGACCGACGCCGTGTTCGGCGATCAACCGCAACGCGCGTGGTGGTCGCGGAACGGCAACCCGACGAACTTCGACACGCCGGGCTCGGCTACCGCACAGCAATTTCAGACGAGCTTCCAGGATTTGCTTGGGGAAGGCGGCTGGATACAGGGCATCGTTGGCGGCCTGGGTGGAGCGGATGGCGCGATCTTCATGGAGCACGCCATCTACCGCGCGGTATGGGAGGGTGGCCAAACCGTGTTCGGGTTCTATCCGGCCGAAGGCGTGCGCGGGACACCGGCCCCAGGATCGATCGCCCAGCTCGGAGCCTTGGTCTATTACCTCGGCGAGGATGGTTTCTACGTGTTCGATGGCGCGCAGTCGCGGCCCATCGGCGCCAACAAGGTGGACAAGACGTTCTACGGCGACCTGGATCAAAGTTTCTACGGCTCGATTTCGTCGGCCATCGACCCGATCAACAAGCTCTACATCGTCGCCTATCCCGGCGAAGGCCACGATGGCTACCTGTGCAATCGGATGCTCATCTACAACTGGCAACTCGACAGGTGGAGCGACGCCATCCCGCTTGACGAGGGATTCGAGCTTATCGCGCGCGGGCTGTCGTTCGGCTACACGCTCGATCAACTCTACACGATCCTCGGGTACACGCTGGACAACCTGCCCTTCCCGCTCGACAGCCGGGTTTGGCAGGGCGGCAACGCCCTGTTGGCGCTGTTCGACAAGACCCACAAGCTCAATTTCTTCACGGGCGAAACCTTGGAAGCGTCCGTTGAGACGGCGGAGGTTCAACCCGTCGCCGGACGCACGACGCGCATTTTCAACGCGCGTCCGATCATCGATGGTGGCGCGCCGACCGTATCGCTCGGTCTCCGAAACCGTCAGGTGGACGATCCGGTCTTCGGCTCGGCCATCGCGATGAACGCGCTTGGGCAGTCTCCGCAACGTTCGGTCGGACGATACGCGCGCGCGCGGATCACCGTGCCGGCCGGCGCGAGTTGGACTCACCTGTCCGGCGTCGAATTGGAAGGAGCGCCCGATGGCGCGCGGTACTGATGGCGCAGACCTCCGTCTCCACCGTCGTCGGGTTTCCGGGCGTCCCGGAATTCCTGCCGAACTCGGCGGAGCATCGCCGCCAGATCGCGCGGCGCGTCAACTCTCTCTCCATCGGCAAGATCAATTGCACGGTCGATGTGACGCTCGCCGCCAACACCGGCGCGACCGTGATTGCGGACTCCCGGATCGGGTACTATTCTGCGGTCACGCCGCTCATGGCGCTGTCGCTTTCCGGGGCGGTCGCCATCGCAGCGGGAATTTGGTTCGATGCCCCGACGGGAGGGGCCGGATCTACAACGGCTACCATCGTCGCTCACCACAACGACACCGCGGACGCCGACAAGACGATCAGGTTCGGGATATTCGGGTAGGAGAAACACGATGATCGGGCCGGGCATGGGCGGACAGATCAACCCGATGATGCTCGCCGCATTGATGCAGATGAACCGGCCGCAGGCGACGCCGCAGGCACCGCAGTTGACCGCGGCTCCGCGAGCGGGGGCGATGGGCGGAATGCCGCCGATGATGGCGCCGCCGGTTCCTCAGCAAGGGCAGCAAGGCGGCGCGATGGGCGGCATGAGCGGTCTCCTCCCTCTCCTCATGATGATGCAGAAAGGCAAAGGCGGGGGGAACCCGTCCGGCAATGCCCCGATGGCGGGTCTCGACATGAACATGCTGCAAGGGCTTCTTCCGGGATGGGCGCTGTGACCGATCTCGTTGCCGTCCCCTCCCATTTGCTGACCGAGGCGTGGCCCGAAGTCGGGCCGTTCCTCGAAAGCATGGCGTCGAACAGCGATGGAAAGTTCTTGGCTAGCGACTACGCGAAAGCCGTTGTGGCGCGCGACATGCAGTTGTGGGCCGCTTTGAAGGACGGCGTGCCGACAGGAGTCGCCCTGACCGAAATTTTGAACTATCCGCGGCAAACCGTCGGACGCTTCGTAGGAGCGAACGGCAAGGGGGCCGGGGAGAGCGCCGCGCACATCGAGGTCATCGAGCGGTGGGCCAAAATCAACAAGGTCGCCCGCATGGAAATCATTTGCGCGCCAGGATGGGAGTTCCATCTTCGAAAGTTCGGCTACAAGCGGACGCACGTTCTGGTGGAGAAAGCGCTATGAGCGGCGGCGGTTCGTCCCAACAGCAACCTTCGGGCACCACCACCACGGTTCAAAAAGCCGATCCGTGGTCGGGCCAGCAGCCGTATCTGGCGGGCGGAAACACCTCGAATTGGTTCAATCCGGACACGCAGGCTTTCGTCAGCAAGCGGATCCCGGGCACGTTCCAGTCGGCATTCGAACTGTACGATGCCGGGGGACCGCAATATTTCCCCGGCCAGACCTACGCGCCCGCCGGGTTTAATCAAGAGCGCGCTTTGTCTGCGGTCAACGACATCGCGGGGGGCAATCTTGCCAATCCGGCGGCGACGGTCGGCGGTGCCGCGAGCGCTTCGGCACGCAACATCCTGAGCCCAGAATTCCTCGCGTCCAATCCAGGCAACGCTGGATTCCAGACGCTCGCGAACGGCCCGGCGATGCAGGCGGCCGTCAATTCAGCCGTGCAAAACGCAACGCCGGGACTTCTCGACACCTTCACGCAGGGCAATCGATTGAACTCGCCCGGCGCGGCCTACGGCGTGTCGCAAGGCATCGCCAACGCCGCCGCGCCCATCGTGCTCGCGGCGCAGCAAGCAGGCGCGCAAGGACTGTCGCAGAATTACGGTCAAGCCGCGCAACAGCAAAATCAGGCGGCCCTACTCGCACCGCAACTCCAACAGGTGCCTTACACCGATGCGGCTCAGCTCTATGGCGCGGGCGCGACCGAACAGGGATTGCGCCAGAACGTCATCAATGACCAGCTCTCGCGCTACAATTACGAGCAGACGTCGCCCTACGACTTATTGAATTGGTACAACGCCTCCATCGGCGGTTCCTACGGCGGAACCTCGACGCTGGAAAGTCCGTACTTTGCGCAAAGCGGCGGCGGAGGATTGGGCGGAGCGTTGAGCGGAGCGATGGGCGGCGCATCGCTCGGGAGCATGTTCGGTCCCTGGGGCATGGGCATCGGCGCGGTCGGGGGCGGGTTGCTCGGGGGGCTGTTCTAGATGGCCGGCGGACTCCTGGATTTCTTCAACAAGGACTTCAATATTTCGCCGCAGATGATGGGGCTGCTGGGCATGGCGCAGGCGGTGAGCAACGCCAACGCACCTCAGCCGGCGTCCCGGCTTCCACTGGCGCGGCCCGGCCTCGGCTACACTTTGGGGCAGGCCGCGGGCGGCTTCGGACAAGGCTACGGAGCCGGGCTACAGGCGCAGGGGCAACAGACGCAAAACCAATTGAACGACCTCACGCTGCAAGGCTACCAGCGCCTTCAACAGGCGATGGGAGGCGCCACACCGCCGACGATGGCCGGCATGGTCGGCCCGACGATGGGGGGAGGCATGGGCGGCCCCTCGCCCGTAGCGCCTCCACAGCCGGGCGGTGGTGCTACCCCCCAAGCGGCGCCTCTTGCCTCTCAGCAACCGTCCGGCGGTTCCCCAGGGGGCGTTGCGCCGCTGTTCGACGCGGCGAACCTTCAAGATCAATACCGGATCGCCGCCTCGACGCCGGGGATGCAGCAAGTCGCCGCGGGCATCCTCGGCATCATGCAGAAGGGTGTGCCCGAAGGCTCCTATATGGGGGTGGACGGCTCGATCAACGCGCGGCCCGGTTACAATCAATTCCTGACCGGCGAAGCCGCTTCCAAGAGCCTCGGAACGGAGGTGCCGAAGGCGCAAGCGAGCGTATGGGAAGCGTGGTCGAAGCCTCAGAACGTCGGGCCGGGAGCGAGCGTGATGCAGCTTCAATCGCCCGTTCCGTTGCCGGGCATGCAACCGACCGGCCCGGGACCGCAGGCACAGGAAAAACCGACACCGATCTATACCAATCCCAACAGCCCGGCCTTGGTCAACATGGGATTGAACCAAGGCTACGGAGAGCCGCCGAAGGACATGGCTTGGGCGCGCAATCCCGACGGATCGATCATGCTCGAGAAAGATCCGAAGACGGGAGCCGGACGGCCCATGGCCGTGCCCATCGGGGGGACGACGGCGGAACGCGCGGCGACCGGACAATCGCGCGAGCAAGGGCGGCGCGCCACGGCGGCCGACCTCGTTTCGACCGACATCGACCGCGTGATCGACATGGTAGAGAAGGGACGATGGCCGATTACCGGCGGATGGTCGGTTCTCAAGACAATCCCCGGCACGCCGCAACACGACGCCCAACAACTCCTTGTCGGCATCAAATCGAATGTCGCCTTCGACAGGCTGCAGGCGATGCGCGATGCCTCGCCGACCGGCGGTGCCTTGGGCCAGGTCTCGAACTACGAAAACCAAATGCTGCAATCGGCGATGGGTAGCTTGGAACAGTCGCAACGCGACGAGCAGTTCCTCCCCAACCTCAAGCGCGTGAAGGCGATCTACCAGAAAGTGATCCATGAAGGATTGAAGCCGGGCGATCCAGTCCCCACCGGCAAGCCGGCGCCGATATCGAAAGCCGATTTGGAAGAGACCGGAAAAATCTACGGCTTGACGGCCGCCGAAGTGAAGCGCCGATTGAAGGCGGCCAATCCCGAGCTCGAGTTCGAATGATGGCGGACCTGTTCAAAGAGCATGGCATCGAACCGAAGGGCGGCATGAGCGCATCGCCGTCCCGGGCGCCGCAACCGCGCGATCTGTTCAAAGAGCATGCGGCCGAAGCGCAACCGCGCGACGAAATGCCGTGGTGGTATCCGATGGCCTCGGGAGCGTTGGGCGGGCGCCTGACCGACCTCATGCCGAAGGTGGTGGGCCTGGGCGCGGAACTCGGATCGCGTGTACGCGGCGAGGAACTGCCTCCCGGATTCTCCTACGATCAGGCGAAACAACGCGCCGAGATGGCGGCGCGGGCGCAGGAACGCGAACAGCCGACATGGACCGGAGTCGGCGAAACCATCGGAATGTTGCCGGGCATGCTTGCCGGGGGCGAGCTCATCAACATGGGGTTGAAAGGTCTCGGGCCGACCGGACGTTTCCTCGCCGGGTCTCCCGACGTGCCGATGGTGTCTCGCACGGCGACGGGACAGTTCGCCAAGATCCACGGAATCGATAAGCTCTATGCCGAAGGCGTGAAGGCGTTGAGCCGCGGAGCCATGGGCGCGCGCGAAGGCGCGCAAGCGGCTACGCTCGGCGCGCTGAGTGCGGGCAACGACGTCGGAGAGGCCGCGAAGGAAGGCGCGGTGATGGGCGGCGCCATCGGCACGGCGGCGGCTCCGGTCATGGCCGGACTCGGGAAGGTTTCGCATCTGCCGCGCGTCGTGGCGAACGCGCTTCCCGCATGGGCGAAGGCCGGCGGCTTGGGCGGCGGAAGCTATGCCGCGCTCGAGAACGCAGGGCCGATCCTCAACATGCTCATGTCGAACCCGATGATGGCCGCAGGCGTGGCGGGAACGGCCGGTACCCTCGCGGGAGCGAACTACCTCACCGCACATCCCGCGATACGCGATCTTCTCGTCAGGCTGGCGACGATGGGCGTGGGCGGGGCAAGCGGCGCCGTTCCCTCTCCATCGCCCGCTCGTCGATGAGCCACACGATGAGGCGCGCGATGAAGAGGCCGGCGAGGATATCGATCAAGAATTCCCAAAGCATGGGGAGAGGATAATGCCGTCGAAATCGCCAGCGCAAGCCCGCTTGATGGCTGCGGCGGCCCATACGCCTGGCGGCTTCGGTGGAGTGCCGCAGAAGATCGGGAAGGAATTCAATGCCGCCGACAAGGGCACCGGCATCCTCAAACGGTTCTCCGAAAAAAGCCGCAAGGGCAAGCGCCCGAACAAGTTGAGGCCGCGCCGATGAGCGATCTCGCCACGACCTCATGGACGGAGGTGGACAACAACAACAATCAGTTCCCGCCCGAGGGCTGGCCGGCGGGGATGTTCCCCAATGCCGTCGAGCCTACGGCACGAGCCGACAAGGGCGCATTGAAACGCTGGTACAACCGCGCCAATCCCACCTATGGGGCGACACAGAGCACGGCGGACTCCTATCTCGTTACCCCGACGCAATCGATGGACGGATATAGGCTCCATGAAATCGTCAACATCCGAATGGGTATCGCCAACGCCAGCACGAGCCCGACGCTCGCCTTCTCTTCACTTGGGCCGCAGCCCGTCCGGAAGATCGTCGGCAGCACGCCGACGGTGTTGCAGCGTGGCGACATTCGCGCTCGCGCCCATCAATTTCATTGGGACGGCACGCGATGGATCCTGCGCGACCCTGGGCCAGGCATCGGCAACGCCCCGGTCGCATTCGGCTACCGCAACACGACGACGCAAAGCCTCGTAACGGGCGACAATACTTCCTACACCATCGTCTACGGGACGAAGTCTTTTGACTACGGCGAAAACTTCGCGACGGATACCTTCACCGCGCCGATGGACGGTGTGTACCTTATCCAGGCATCCGTGACTTTCGGACCGCTTACGTCGTCGCATACCAGCGGTAACTTTAACATTGCGATCGCCGGGAACTCGTATCGAATTTGGCAAGGCAACCCATTTGCGATATACGATGCTAGTAGTAATGTTGTCTGTCTGAACGGGTTGGCCATCATTCAAATGACGGCGGGGCAAACAGCGACGGCGTTGCTTCAAATCAGTGGGGGCACGAAAACCGTCGATATCGCAGGGTCGGCGAACAACCTCACGCGCATCAGCGGCTTCCGGATCACTTAACGCATGTTCGGCGTGCCCCGCAGCGAGTTTCGGGACTTCGTGCGAGCGAACGAAAAGCAGCACGAGGCGGTCGGCGCGAAGATCGACAAGCTCGCCGACAAGATCGAAGGCGGCGATAGGGAGCTGCACGGACGGATCAACCGATTGGCGCGCGGTCTGTACATCGGCATAATCGGAGTGCTTCTATCGGCGAGCGCATGGCTGGTGAACGTGGTGTTCGCCAAGATCCTCTAGAGGACGACATGAACGAAGCCCCGCTCTACTGGCCGTCAACTCTTCAGCCGCAGGACTATCAAGGCTTGCTGTCGGCCCTCCTGTCGTCCACCATGCCGCAGCGAGACCTCTTCGGGCCGCAATCGCTCAGGCGATCGCACAACCTCGATTACCTCATCAACGGCCCACAGAAGCCGTATTCGGTCCTCCGAAACATGGACGAGCAGATGAAGATGATCCGTGAGGGCCGGTGGGACGATTACTGGCGCGTCGTGCAGGGACAAGCCAGAGGGCTGATGGATTTTTTCAAGTAGGCCATCTCCTACCCCCCCTTTGCCGCGGCGAGCGCGCCGACTGGCCGGTGCCCAAGGTTGTGGCCCTGGCCTGCGAGCACCTGCGCGACCGCGCCGTGCTCAAAGTCGTGTACCAGGGCATCGACATTCAAGAGTACGTGCGATGATCCGATCGATCAAAGGGATAGGGTCGAGTAGTCGGAACGAGCCTATTTCAATGGTATACGTTGCGAATTAGTCTCATTCTAAACTACCTCTCAGATCCACAGGGTACAGGACATAGAGAGGGCCGCACCCCACTCCCGATCACAAAAAATTGATACCCCAGTGGGACATCTCCCACTCCCTACCGCACCGCACCATAAGATATCACCATCAAAGAATACAATAAGAATAGAATAGGAACACTCAAGGAACAACGAGGTATC
>Ga0326597_10003075_pt1 | contig 24367 bp, 15 predicted proteins | sample RVTome_12_FD_203789 | JGI IMG/M metagenome (GOLD analysis project Ga0326597, IMG submission 203789) | Soil microbial communities from uranium-contaminated site in the Upper Colorado River Basin, Wyoming, United States - RVT100D185 | ecosystem: Environmental > Terrestrial > Soil > Contaminated >... | reverse complement strand
TGGATCAACTGGTGGAATGAGAACCGGCAGTCATTCCGGAGCGATCGGGTGGTCCTGACCCGGCCGGTCCGGGCGGAGCGGGAGGGTCAGACCCGCTACTGGGGGATCCAGGTCGATTCCCTTCGAGTGGTGTTCGTGATCGACGTGTCAGGAACCATGGCCGCCGACCTGAAGGACCCCGACGACCTGGCGCCGCCGCCCGGCAAGTCGCGGATGGACCTGGCCCGCCGTGAGGTCAAGAACGTGATCGCCTCGCTGCCCTCCGACGCGTCGTTCAACGTCATCGCCTACAACGACTTCGTGATGTCCTGGGAGGACCGGCTGCAGCCGGCGACGCCTTCGAACAAGCAGCGCTCCCAGGCGTTTCTCGACGACCTCTTTCCGTTCGGGGCCACCAACATCTACGACTCGCTGGAACAGGCCTTCCGGATCTCCGCGCCGGGGACCAAGGACAAGTACTACGACCAGTCGGCCGACACGATCCTGTTCCTCTCCGACGGCGGACCGACCGCGGGCCGGACCAGCGAGCCGGAGGAGATCCTGGCCGCCGTGCGGGATTGGAACAAGGTCAAGAAGGTGGTCGTGCACGTGATCGGCATCGGCAAGCAGATCTACAAGCCGCTGCTCACTCAGCTCGCCGAGCAGAACGGCGGCGAGTTTCGACTGATCGACTGATCGACTGAGCGGCCGTGGCGCGGTCAGGCCCCGCGAGCCTTGCGGCCCATCTTTCCATGATCCTCGAGGACCTTTGCCACGCAGCAGGTCAGCCGTTTCCCGGTGGCGATATGCAGGAACTCGTTCGGGCCGTGGGCGTTCGACTTCGGGCCCAGGACGCCGGTGATCATGAACTGCGCCTCGGGGAACTTCTCGCCCAACATTCCCATGAACGGAATCGACCCGCCCTCGCCGCGGTGGACGGCGGGCTTGCCGAAGAAGCTCTGCGAGGCCTGTTCCAGCGAGGTCTGCAGCCAGTCCGCGAGCGGCGGCGCGTTCCAGCCGTTGCCGCCCTTCTCAGCGGTGAAGGTCACCCTGGCGCCGTAGGGCGGATCGGCCTCGAGGACCTCCTTCAGCCGCGCTGCCCCGGCGTCGGCGTCGGCGGTGGGCGGAAAGCGCACCGAGAGCTTGACCGCGGTCCCGGGGCGCAACACGTTGCCGGCGTCCTTCAGAGCCGGCAGGCCGCCCGCGCCGGTGATGCAGATCGACGGCCTCCAGGTCTGGTTCAAGAGCAGCTCGAGCGGATCGTCGTTGACCGCCTTTGCGCCCTCGATCCAGGGGAACTTGCTCCAGATCTCGTCGCCGAGCGCCTTGACCACGGTCTCGGCCTGCTGCTTGCGCTGGGGCGGGATGGCCGCGTGCAGTTCCCGCAACAGGACCTCCCCGGTGCGCTCGTCCTCGATCCGCGAGAGCAGCTGGCGCAGGATCCGGAAGGAGGAGGGCACGATGCCCGAGGCGTCGCCGGAGTGGACGCCCTGGCGCAGGATCTCGATCGTCAGGTCGCCGGCCAGGTTGCCGCGCAACGAGGTGGTGCACCAGAGCTGGTCGTAGTTGCCGCAGCCGGAATCGAGGCAGACCACCAGGCTGGGCGTGCCGATCCGGTCGGAGAGGGACTCGATGTAGAACGGCAGATCCACGCTGCCGCTCTCCTCGCACCCTTCGATCAGGATCACGCAGCGGGCGTGGGCCAGGCCCTGCTCACGCAGGGTACGGATGGCGGTCAGCGAGCCGAAAGCGGCGTAACCGTCGTCGGCGCCGCCGCGGCCGTAGAGCTTGCCGTCCCGCAGCACCGGTTTCCAGGGCTCGAGCCCGTCGCTCCAACCGGCCATTTCGGGCTGCTTGTCGAGGTGCCCGTACAGCAGGACCGTGTCGTCGACTTCACCCGGCACTTCCATGTAGATCAAGGGCGTGCGCCCCTCGAGCTGCACGACCTCGACGACCAGGCCTTCGATTTCCTGTTCGCGGCACCAGCCCTCGATCAGCGCCACGGCGCGATCCATGTGGCCGTTCTGTTTCCAATCCGGATCGAACAGCAGCGACTTGTTGGGAATCTTGATGTATTCGCAGAGTGCCGGGATGATCGATGCATCCCAGGTCGAGAAGACCAGGTCCCGTGCTTTGTCGACGTTCATGCTTCCTCTCAGGTAAACAGCGCAACGCTGGCCGTGAATCCGTGCACGTAGTTCTTGCCGCCCACCGGGCCGAGTTCGCCCTGGGCGAAGAAGCCGGCCAAGGGCAGCTCGCCCGGTTTGTCGCCCAGTTTGCCCTGGATGGCCGCGGCGTCGTGATGACGTTCCGCAAACAGGCGCGTGCCGCGGCCGTTGCAGCTGAACAGCAGGGCGGCCTGGCAGGGAGCATCGGTGTTTTCGGCCAGGTCGGTCGCGAGCAGCTGGTTTAAATCCTCGTCGGCGGCGTCGGCGTCGCGCACGTGGAACTGGATCGTCTGGCCCAACCGGACCGGACTGGCGATCGCGAGCGCCCCCGACTCCTGATCGGCGCCGATCACGTTGGAGATCAGGAAGTCGCCGCGGCGGAACTCGCGCTGGTATTCGCTCATCGCGATGCCGACATGCAGGCCGCTCCGGATCAGGCGCAGGTCGCGGTCCGACAGACTCGGGACCAGTTCATTGAGGGCCTTCAGGGTGGGTTGGCCGCCGAGTTCGAGGATCACGTTCTCGTGGGCCTTGGTGACCACGAACGGGTTGCCGATCGGCCGGCAGCCCTGGGACACGACGGAGCGGATCTCCGGACCGCCGCGCACGATCACGCCGACCGCGCCTTCCCGGACTGGGTCGCCGTTCAGGAACATCTGGTTGGCGCCGGGCTCCGCGCCGCCGCTCGCCAGCCCCCCGAGCAGGGGGACTCCGGGGAGATCCATCGCCATCCGATCGATCAATGAGTGCGGCGCCGAGGTGAATGGATCGGCCAGGACGAAGACCGCCTGGGCGTCCTTGGGGGCGGCCGCGGGAAAGCCCGAGCAGAGGATGCCATCCCGGGTCTGGGCGAATTCGAGTCGGAAGGGCTCGAGTTGGGCGCCCGGCAGGACGGCGCTGAACAGGCTGAGCGCGGGTCCGGTTTCGATCTCGTGTCGGCCGCCGATCACGGTTTCTCCGGCGCAGCCGAGCTGGATCCGGGAGGGCCAGCGCCGGTTGCAATCGGTGGCCAGCCGATCGAAGTGATCCGCGTGATGATGGGACACGAACAACAGGGTCAGGTCGGCCTCGGCACCCGGCAAGGCGGAGCCGACCTCCGCGCAGACCGCTTCCAGCGCTGCGTCGAGATCGCCTGAGCGGGAGAGACTGGAGGCGTACGGCATGGGAGGGGTCTCGTGCTGTGTTTCGATCGGTCGCGGCCCCGGCCCGGCCGGAAGCACCCCCCTTTATCTAGCGCGGATCCAGCGGCCCGATCACGCTGAGTGATGAAACAGACCCGGTTCATTTCATCACCTTGGCGGGGCTCCAGGCACAGCGAAAGCCGACCGTCGTGTTCCAGGTGTTCACATCCGCGGGCTGGCGCAGGGCGCTGATCAGCGCGGTCTTGGGGTTCTGCCAGGAGCCACCCCGGATCACCCGCTTCTGGGCGTTGAAAAGAGCGGTCGCCGCGTACGCTTCCGCCTGCCCGCGGGTGTACCGCGTGCTGATCTGGATGTCGTGGTACCCTTCGTACGCCACGTACGACGAAGTGGTCCACTCCCAGACATTGCCGGCCAGGTCGAGCACGCCGAAGGGGCTCGCGCCCGCTTCCAGCGTGCCGCACTCCTGGGCCCGGCGGCCGCCCACCATCTTGCTCATCGAGCAGTGCGCCCGGTCGGCGTCGAACTCGTCGCCCCAGGGATAGAGGAAACCGCCGGCGCCCCGGGCCGCGTACTCCCACTCCTCCTCGGTCGGCAATCGCTTTCCCGCCCAGGCCGCATAGTCGCTGGCCTCCTTGAACGAGATACAGGTGACCGGGTGATTCTCCTGACCCTCCGGTACCTTCCCGTCCTTCCAGTAGAACTCGACCAGATCAAGACTCGGCCCCCGCCCGCTGGATTGGAGGTAGAGCCGCCATTGCTCATTGGTGATCTCGATCGTGTCCAGATAGAAGTCCTCGATGAGCACCTCGTGGCGCGGCACCGAACCAGCCAGAAGCTGAAGTTCGACGATGCTCTCGAGGCCCAGGTCCTGGATTTCCTCCTCATCCAGGCCGATGATCGCCGTTCCGCCGGGAATGTAGGTCATGCCGGGCGGCGGGTGGGTGGCGACCGCAGCCGGCGCCACGGGCGGCGCCTTCGGAGGCGCGGATTCGGGCGGAGGCTCGGGAGATGCCCGCGAATCGGTCTTGACCAGCGCCGACTTCTCGGGCGCCGGTGGCGGGACGTTGGCAGGCGCGAGGCGGTCCGGGACACTCGCGGTGGGGGGCGCGAAACGGGTCGCCGGCCGGGGAGCCGCCCCATGCCGCAACCCGATGACCAGCATCGTCACGACGACCACCGCGGGGATGCCGATCAGCAGGATCCGAGCGAGCCCGACACCTGGGGCGAGTTTCACCGGCGGGGCGAGGAACAGCAGCAGATCGCGCCTCCACCTGGCGCGGTCACCTGTGTGGCTTCGGTCGAGCTCCACCCTCAAGCGGTCGAGGCCCCGCTGGAGCCGCGTGTTCACGGTGGAGACGGGCAGGTTCAGGCGGCGGGCGATCTTGCGCGGAGGCAGGTCATCAAAAAAGCGCATCAGGATCATGCTGCGATACGGTTCCTGGAGTGCCAGCACGGCCTGGACGACGGTGGAATGCGTTTCGGCTCGCTCGACGACTTCGACAGTGGAAGGCGATCGGCGCTCGGCGGCCGTCTGGATCTCGCGGCGCAGGCGGCGCTGTTCACGGCGGCTTGCGTCGCGCACGAGATTTCGCAGCACGGTGCCGAGCCACGCTCTCGGCGACCGCCGGGGAGCGACCGGATGCCGGAGCGCCGCGACCATGGTCTGCTGGGCCAGGTCCTCCGCGAGATGCTCGTCGGCGACCAGCCGCCCGGCCAGCCGCCGCACCCAGGCGCATTCCGACAGAAGCTCTTCGTTGGCGGGCCGGTTCGATGCGTTCGATGCATTCGATGCGTTGATTGTGTTCATCATGTCCGACGAGACGCCGCCGCACCGCGACCTTGCTCGCGAATTCGCTCTCCGTGATGAAACAGACCCGGTTCATTTCATCACCTTGGACGCCAACGTGATGAAACAGACCCGGTTCATTTCATCACCTTGGGCGCGAAGAGCGGAGGAAATGGTGCGACGAGAAGTGCCGGGTTTCTTGGGGGCCGGTGGTGGGGAGGAGTAGGATCGGCGGTGAAGCGGCGGGCTGGAGCGCGAGCATGGACGAGCAGGAGCGGATTCGAGGCGAGGTCCGGGCTCGTTATCAGAAGGTGGCGAGCAGTGGGCCGGAGGGGTTCGGGTATCCCACGGGGATCGCGGGCGCGCGTTTCCTGGAATACGACCGGGAATTCCTGCAGCGGGCGCCGCCCGGGCTGGTCGAGGGCTTCTGCGGCGTGGGCAATCCGCACCGGCTCGGCAGCATCGAGGCCGGTCAGGCGGTCCTCGACGTCGGCTGCGGCGCGGGCCTGGATCTGTTCGTCGCCGCGCTGCGGGCGGGCTCCGGGGGGCGCGTGCTGGGGCTCGACCTGACGCCTGAAATGGCGCGGGCCGCGAAGACCCGAGTGTCACGCGGCGGCGGTCCGCGCGTTTGGGTCGGCGCCGGTCGATCGGAGGCGCTGCCCTGTCGTGACCAGTCGTTCGACCGGGTGCTCAGCAACGGCGTGCTGAACCTTTCGCCGGACAAGCGCGGCACGTTTTGCGAGCTGTTCCGGGTGCTCCGCCCCGGCGGCCTGCTGCTCTTCGCCGATATCGTGCGCGTGGGTCCCGGACCGCAGGCGAGCGGACCGCAGGCGTGGTCTTCGTGAATCGCGGGTGCGATCCCCGTCGGGGATCTGCTCGGACTGCTGGAAGAGGCCGGATTCACGGATGGCGAGTTCGCCGGCTGGACCGGGATCGACACGTCGGCGGCGACGCGGGGAGCGCACTTCCGGGCGCGTCGTGAGGCGTAGATCGCTGGACGCACTCAATCCCATTCGTCCCGAACGGCCTCCAGGAGTTCGGCCGGCCCCGTGAGCAATCCACGGGTCAGGCGCCGGCGCGCGCGCAGCAGTTCGGCGTGCGTGGGCGTGCGCGTCTGGAATGGGATGCGCGTCGCCTGCGCGAGCCCGTCGGGCGGCGCGGGGCGCGCGCTCCTCAGGTCGGCCAGCAGGCGCACGGGCGCGGCGAGGAACAGATGCCGCTCCCGGCCGAACTCGGCGCGCCAATCGAGCAGGCGTTGATTGGTCTCCTGGAGCTGGGCGCGAGCACCTTGAAGTCGCAGCCGCGAGCCGTAGCGGCTCTTGCCCCGGGTCTTCAGGTGCCCGGGCTGCGCGCGCCCGCTGCCGCGCACGACGTACTTGCGAATCACCTTGTGGGCCAGGAGTTCGTCGTCCCGCCAGAGCCCGAGCGCGCTGGTTCCGGCCCGGATCAGCAGCACGATCTGCAGGCCGAGATCGCCTTCCAGCCGGTCGAGAAAAGCGGCCAGGCTGTCGTCTCCGGGCCGGAGCTTCTGAACCGCGGGAGGTGTGCAGATCAGTTCGAGGTCATGAGCGATGAAGCACCCGGCCTCGAGATCCGGCACCGGCCCGCAGAGCTTCCAGAGTCGGTGCAGGATCGAACCCGTCGCGGTCCAGGGAAACGAGAGTCGCTCCGGAATCATGCGCCTCCGGGAATCTGGATGCAAACGACCGGGCCCGCGCGGAAGAGACCTCGCGGGCCCGGGTTCAGTGACAGGTCAGTCGTCCTCAGGGAGCGATGCTGACTTCCACGCCGTTGGACGTGATGATTCCAGTGGTCGAGTCACTGATCAGCGCCTGCATGTTGAAGACCACTCCCGGCGAGAGCGGCACGCCCGTGGTGGCGTTAAAGGCTCCTCCACCGGGACCGGCGCCAGGGAGCGTTCCCAAGAAGATGAAGTAGGCGGAAGGCCAGCCCACATCGATCGTGCAGCCGTTCCCCAGGGTGGGCCCGCCCAGGCCGAGATCGAAGGCCAGCGCAAAGGGAGCGCCGCCCTCACCGTCGGTCAGGTCGAGCGTGATCGAGCCGCCGCTGCAGGCGCAACCGCTCATGGTCAGCTGCGGCGAGAAGCCGCCGTTGCCCGCGCAGGCCGCGCCGAAGTCCACGTACGACTCATGTCCGGTCAGCTGCATGTGGAACGACGCGAACGGGCTGCCGCCGAACCAGAAGGTGCCGATATACGCGTCGGCGAGGTCATACCTGTCGAACGCGTTGTCCACTCCCGCCTCGTTGGGCGGTCCGATCAGCAGCGGGCCGGTGTCCGTGTCCATCAGCTCGTAGGCGTAACCCACGTCTCCATCCGGAAGGATGAAGCAGAAGCTTCCGAGGGCGACGTTGATCAGGTACGCCTCCACCCCGCCGGAGACCGAGCCGGGCAGTCCACTCAGGCCGAAGGCGGCGATCGTGGTTCCCTGCGTTCCGAAGCCGAGCGTGCCCGCGCCGCCCGACGTGAACCAGATGTTCATGGAGACCGGGGCCATCTGATCGGTCGCGTAGCCGATCTGGAAGGCGGTGACGCCGTCATGTCCCGCGGTCGTGACGGTGCCCCAGTCCATTTGCTTGAAGCCGGGGCCAGGGGTGAAGAAGAAGCCGTTGCCGGCCGTGTTGTCATAGATGACCGCCGGCGCGCTCGCCGGGCTCGGCAGCGGCTTGGAGAGCGTCCCCGTGGCGAAGTCGTAATCGTACTCCGTGATCGTGCCGTTGAAGGCCTTGATGTTGCTGTCGAGGCTCTGCGCCTGGGTGGCGGCCGCCGGGACCAAAACGGCCAACGTGACCAAGATAGCTGAAAGTCGCATATCCAAACTCCTTACCTCGAATCCTTGGCGTGCACGAGCCTGCTTCGAAGCGAGGCAGGTCATCGCACAAAGCATCGGGAGATTCCCCGGATCTAGGCTTGGGAAGAGTACACTTCGCCGGCTGAATGCGCTAGGGCCGACGAGCAGATCCGGAAATCTAAATTGAGTGGATCCAACCGCCGGCCGCCCCGCGATCCGCTGGCTCGCCCGTCGTAAATACATATTTGGCATCTGGATAAAAGGCAGTTCGAGATGCGTGTCGCCCTGATTCAGCAGCGGGCCGGGCTCGACCGGGCCGAAAACGTCCGCCGGGGCCTCCTGGCGCTCGCGCACGCGGCCGCAGCCGGTGCAGAGCTGGTGTGCTATGCGGAACTGGCCTTCGAGCCGTTCCATCCGCAGCGGCCGGCTCCTGCCTCGGGGCCCGCGCTGCTGGAGTTGGCCGAGGAGATCCCGGGGCCGGTGACGGCGGCCTTCATGCGGAGCGCGCGGGATCTGGGCGTCGTCGTCGTGCTGAATCTCTTCGAGCGGCAGGCGGGCCGGACCTTCGACACGTCACCGGTGATCGACGCCGACGGCCGGCTGCTCGGCCGCACGCGGATGGTGCACATCACCGACTACGAAGGTTTCCATGAACGGGGCTACTACGCGCCGGGCGATCAGGGCGCGCCGGTCTTCGACACGGCGGCGGGCCGGATCGGCGTGGCGATCTGTTACGACCGGCATTTTCCGGAGTACCTGCGCGCGCTGGCCTTGAACGGCGCACAGGTCGTGGTCGTGCCTCAAGCGGGCGCGGTCGGCGAATGGCCCGAGGGACTCTTCCAGGCCGAGATGCAGGTGGCCGCCTTTCAGAACGGCTACTTCGTGGCGCTCTGCAACCGGGTCGGCGAGGAGCCGCGGCTGACCTTTGCCGGCGAGTCGTTCGTCTGCGCCCCGGACGGCCGGGTGATCGCCCGGTCCCCGGCCGGCGTGGACGACTGCCTGCTGGTCGACCTGGACCTCGCGCAGGTCGAGCACTCTCACGCCCGCCGCCTGTTCCTCCCCGACCGGCGTCCGGAATTGTACGGAAAATGGCTCGGCGCCTGACGGACCGGCCTCGGACGTTTCTCAGCGAGGCGGACCGCCGCGCTCGAAAGCCGGCAGTTCGAGCAGTTCCGGGGCGAGGTCGTCGAGGGCGCCCTTGAGGCGGAGGGCGGCGTCGGTCTGTCGTTTTTCGCTCAAGCGGGCCAGCAGCATCTGCGCGGTGGAAACCGGCGAGAGGCCCAAGCCATCCGGCGTCGCCGCCGCTTCCGGCGCGCGGTCGAACGAAGCGAGGATCGCTTCCAGGGCCTGCCGGTCGTCTCCGGCCTCATACGCGATCCGGGCCCGGCCGGCGATGGCCAGCGCGACGTAGTGATCGGCGGAGGTGCGGCTTTCAGGCTGGGTCTCGACGCTCCGTTCGTAATGGGCGATGCCGCGTTCGTAGGCGGCCAGCGCCTGTTCCGGATGGCCGGAGCGCCGGTAGAATTCCGCGGCCACCAACGACGCGTAGCCGGCGAACCACTCCAGGTTGGTCGAGGCATCCTCGCGCCGGAGCAACTCCTCGTAGACGGCCTCCAGGCCATCCTTGCCCCGCTCCTTGAAGATCCTCGTGCGCAGGCGGTCATGTAAGTCCCACGACTCGGGAAAGCGCTCCAGCGCTTCGTCGAGAACCCGCACGGCCTCGCCGGGAGCGCCCAGCCAGTTCAGGATGTCGTAGTGCAGGACCAGCTCGGAATCGGTGCAGAGCGGATGCTGTCCGAGCGCGGTGAACGCGGCGTGCACATCGGCCAGTTGCTCGGGATCCCAGGGCCGGTTCAGCCGGATCGCCCGGGCGATCTGGCGCCAGTGCGTCCGGGCGAAGAGCTTCAACATGGCGAACGCGGCCGTTCCGCCGGCGCCCGGCGTCATCTTTGGCACCGCGCGCGCGGCCCGCTCCAGGGCCTGATCGAACTGGCCCTGGTGGTAGGCGGACAGCCCGATCGCGGCGTCGACCTGCCAGCCGCGGGCGCCCAGCTCTTCGGCGCGCAAGGCGATGTCGTGGGCGTCCTGAAGCAGCGCCCGGACCTCGCGATCCTCGGCCGCGCCTCGATCGAGCGGATCGAATGAGCCCAGCGCCTGATCCAGCATGGCCTCGGCCAGTTCGACGTGCGCCTGCGGGTCGTCGCCCGCGAGGATCCGGCTCTGGGACTGGAGGCGCTCGCCCTGGAGCGCGGCGCGGCCGGCCGAGTCGAGGTCGGGCCGCGAAAGCGCTTGCGTCCAGGCCTCTGCATCGACCGAGCTGGGTTGCGCGGCCAGGCCCCGGTGCACCACGGCCAGCGTGCGGGCTCGAATCGACGACTCACCGATCCGATCGAGGGCGCCGATCAGCGCTTCCCGCTCGCTCGAGGGCATCGGCACCCTCAGGGCTTCCAGGATCAGGTCGATCGAACCGGGCGAGCGGGTCCGCGCCAGGGCCTGGCGCGCCAACTGGCCGAGTTCCGGGTCCAGGCCGAAGATCGCCAGCCGCAGCATGTCGACCGGCACCTCGTGCTCGCCGTTTTGCGCCGCCAGGAGCAGGCGGCGGCGCTCGGTCTTGTCGCCCTCCCGATAGGCGTCCTCCACCGCGGTCTGATCGCGGCTGTCCCGGCTTGTCATGCGCTCGACGATCGAGCGGTCGGAGCGGACCGGAGCGGACGGATCCGCCGCGTGGCGGGTCACCCCGTCGGCAATGGCCGCGAACACCGAGTCGGTGTCGAAGGCGTAGTAGACGTCGTAGGCTTCTTCCTGGCCCTGCTGCACTCCGATGTGGCGGGGCGCGATCCGCTTGCCATCCATGAACTTCTGGAACAGTCCGGGTTCGATGGCGATGTGCTCGCCGCAGGTCACGCTGCCGAACCGCGGGCAGGGAATCCTGCGCCCGTCGTCATCGTGGTCGCGGGGCGTGTGCCGGTAGACGGAAGCGATCACGCAGACATACGGCTCATACAGCGCCGCGATCTCAGCTTGTCGATAGCGCACGCCGGCGTAATGCTCGCTGGCGATTTCGCCGTCCATGTTGATGCAGACCAGGATCGGCTTGCCGGTCGCGCGCGATTCGGCCAGCGCGTCCTCGTAGGTGCGCTGCCAGGTGATCAGGCAGGGCTTCTGCCAGTCTTCCGCGGTGGGGGCCGGCCACATCTGCTCGCGGCTGCCCTGGGCCGCCGTCGGGGCGGACGGAAGCCAGAGTGCGAAGCAGGCCAGGGCGAACGAGCGGGTGGAGGAATTCATCGGCAGGACGCAAGGGTGGAACAGTCGAACGAATCGATTCGGGACATTCAGGGACATGATGCCGGAATCCGAGCGGGATGCGACGCAGTTTTCATCGAAACCACGGCTACCGGTGCCATCGGCGCTCCCGGCATGGAAACGGGCGTTGCCACGCGCGGCGGAACTTCGTAGGCTCACACGATTCAATCGTCCGGAGAAACCGATGAACAGACCCTATCGAATGTTCGCGCCGTCCGTGACCCTGCTGCTGCTCCTTGCGCCGGTTTCGAGCCGGGCGCAGGAGGCAGCCGGAACCGTCGAGGCCTCGCCTCACATGTTCGCCGAGCTTTTGGAGCTGGACGGACTGCTGGTGCCTTCTGCCAGCGAGGTCCTGCGTCCTGAGTTCGAGAAGTACACCGGTCCCATCGAGGTGGTCGAATCCGCTTCGCCCGGGCCGGTCGTCGAGGGGCAGGTGCTGTTTCGCTTCAAGGAGGACTCCTACCTGGAACAGCTGAAGAGCCAGAGGATCGACTTCGAGCTGGCCAAGCTCGACTTCGAGGCCAAGCAGCAGGATGCTCCCCGCAAGGAGGAGTTCGTCCAGATTGCCTTCACCGAGGCGGAGCGCGCCTTCGCGCGCGCCCAGGAAGACTTCGCCCGTTACGAGAAGGAGGACCTGCCGCGCCGGATCCGGGAACAGCAGCTCAGCGTGCAGGGTTTCCGCGATCGGATCAGCGATCAGCAGGAGGAGCTGGCTCAGCTCGAGAGGATGTACGGCGAGGACGATCTGACCGAGGAAACCGAGGAGATCGTCCTGCGCAGGACGCGGCGCGGCCTGGAGCGCAGCCTGATCTCGCTCGGCTTTCGGGAGGACCAGCACCGGGTGTTCCTGGATGTCTCCCTGCCTCGCGAAATGGAAGATCGCAAGCTGAACCTGCGCAAGGCGGTCATGACCTTCGAACGGGCCACCGAGAAGCGCGACGAGGAACTGCGCAAGCTGCGGCTCGAGATGGAGAAAGCGCAACTGGCCTACGACAAGAGCGCCGAGGCGCTGGAGCAGCTCGAGGCCGATCGGGCGCGCCTGGTGATTCAGGCTCCGGCGGCCGGACTGGTGGTGGGCGGCCTGTTCAAGGGCGACAAGTGGACCGACGTCAAGCATGACGAACCGATTCTCGAGCCGGGGGACGTGGTCAAGAACAAGCAGGAGCTCTGCACGTTCCTGCCGCCGCAGACGCCGCGGATCCAGGTGGCCATCGAGGAGCGGAAGCTGTTCGACGTGAAACCGGGCCAGAGCGCCGTGGTCGTCCCGACGGTCTTGCCGAAGTCCGAGCTGATCGCCGAGGTGAAGAGCGTGGCGCGCTATGGCAAGGACAAGTATGCGACGACGCTGGTGCTGTCCGAGGCGCAACGTGAGCTGCGGCCGGGTTTCACCTGCAAGGTGAAGCTGAAGCTGGGCGAGGCGCAGGAGGGCGTCGGGGTGCCGACCACCGCGGTGCTGAAGGAGCAGGACGACCGCTACGTGTTCAAGGTGGACGGCGACGCGCAGTCGAAGGTCAAGGTCAAGCTCGGCCGTGAGGACGACCAGGTGACCGAGGTCGTGGACGGGCTTTCGATCGGCGACCGGATTCTCCGAGAACCGCCCAAGGCGACAGGTACCCAGTGAAAAGCGCCGGAGCTTGCTCGAAGGCGCAGGTCCTTTGCGCGGCCGCGTTGATGGCGGTCCTGTTCGCGGCGTTCCCTCCGGTCTCGAAGGCGCGGGCCGAGACGGAGCAGAAAGATCTCGCGGTCCGCCTGGAGCAGGCGATTGCGCGGGGCGTGGCCTACCTGGTGGAAACGCAGAAGAAGGACGGATCCTGGGGTTCGCCCGCCACGAATCTGAGCGACATCTATGCTCCGGTTCCGGGCTCCCAGCAGACCTTTCAGGTGGCTTCCGCGGCGCTGGCCGTGTCCGCGCTGATCGAGGTGGGCGGAGACTCCGAGGAGGTGGCGGCAACGATCGAGCGGGCCCGGGAGTTCCTGTTGAAACGGCACGCGGTCAAGCGCATCCGGGCCAACACGCTCTACAACGTGTGGGCCAACCTCTATGCGCTGGAGGCGTTCTCCCGGTTCCTGGACCGGGAGACCGATCCGGAACTCAGAGCGCGCCTGCGAACGGCCTCGCGCGAGGCGATCGAACTGCTCCAGCGTTTCGAGTTCGTCGAGGGTGGTTGGGGCTACTACAACTTCGGCGTTCAGAGCAGGGATCCGGGGCCCGGCGCGACCGCCTTCACCACGGCCAGCGGTCTGGTGGCCCTGAAGATGATCGAGAACCAGGGCCTCGAGGTGCCGCACAAGTTGATCCGCCGGGGTCTCGGCGTGCTCGAGCTGAGCGAACGGCCGGATAACGCTTTCGCCTACAGCGTGAGTCATCGGTTCAACGCCACCGGCGGCATCAACCAGGTCAAGGGCAGCCTGGCCCGAACGCCGGCCTGCCTGCTGGCGATGGACGATTGGACTCCGGATCTCGACCCGCGGCGGATGCACAAGGCGCTCACGGACCTCGAGCGTTACGGCCGCTTCCTGCGCATCGCGCGCAAGTATCCGATCCCGCATGAGACCTGGTACCAGAACTCGGGCTACTTCTGCTTCTACGGCTACTACTACGCCGGGCTCCTGTTGGAGCGGCTGCCGGAGGAGCAGCGGCACGACTACCAGCGCCAGATCGCGGGCCATCTGGTGCCGCTGCAGGAGCAGGACGGTTCGTTCTGGGACTATCAGCTGTTCAACTACCACAAGGTCTATGGCACCGGGTATGTGCTGATGACCCTGGGGCGTTGCCGGGGCGGTTTCTAGGCGGAGCATGCCGGAGCTTCCGGAAGTCGAGACCGTCGCGCGCATGTTGAGGGAGCCCTTGGTCGGGCGGCGAATCGAGGCAGCCTGGGTGGGATGGCCGCGCGCGGTGGCGCCGCTCGGCCCGCGAGCCTTCAGCAATCGTGTGGTCGGGCGGACGATCCGATCGGTCGGGCGGCGCGCCAAGTACCTGCTCCTGGAGCTGGAGCGGGACGGGCTGCCTTCCGGATGGCTGGTGGGTCATCTGCGCATGAGCGGGCGGCTGCAGATCTTCCCCGCGGCGAGCGATCGGGGGCCGTATTGCCGCCTTTGCCTGTCGCTCACGGGCGAACAGTCCCTGCACTTCATCGACGTGCGCAAGTTCGGGCGGCTGCGGCACGCCGCGCGGCCCGAACTCGTGTTGCCCGCGCTCGGACCGGAACCGCTGGGGGAGGGTTTCTCGGCGCAATGGCTGTTCCAGGCGCTCCGGGGTCGCAGGCGGCAGCTCAAGCCGCTGCTGCTCGATCAGTCGTTTCTCGCGGGGTTGGGCAACATCTACGTGGACGAGGCGTTGTTCTCCGCCGGCCTGCATCCGCTGGCCTCAAGCGACCGGATCTCGCGGCGGCGGGCGGCAGCGCTCCACGACTCCATTCGGAGCGTCCTGACGGCGGCGTTGGCCGGGAACGGTTCGAGTTTCGACGCGTTCTATCGAACTCCGGAGGGCCAGCCCGGGAGATATCAGGATCAGTTTCTGATCTACGGGCGGGACGGCCGGCCCTGTCGCCGGTGCGGTCGCACGATCGTCAAACTGGCGGTAGGCCAGAGGGGAACGCACGTCTGTACGAAGTGTCAGCCAAAGCCGCGGTTACGCCTTTCGGCCGGTGATCGCGGTCGCCGGCCGGTCAACCGATGACTCGAGCCGAGGTCTCGAGCCGAGGCCTCGAAACCGGCGTGTTTCATCGGTGGCGCGTCGTCTCGAGGACGTCAACCCGCGAGTAGCGGTTCGGTCTGGATCCCCTCGTCATGGTGGACTACCATCGCCGCGTCATTCAAGCCCTCATTTCAGGAGTGTGCTCAAATGGGTCCTTCCTGCACCGCTTGGCTCCTGCTGGCCGCCAGCTTGTCGTGGATGGGACCAGCAGCGGTCGCGGGTGAGCCGCGCCAGCCGCCTTTGGATGCGGTGCTGGAGGTGGGCCAGTCGTTTCGGGGGCGCTTCGCGTTCGAGGGCGACGCAGACCGGGTTCGACTCCCGTTGCTGGCCGGGTCCAGAATCAAGGTCTCCGCCACGGCCGAGGGCTCTCGGGTGCGCCCGCGGCTCGAGTTGTTCCGGGATGGCCTTCCGCTCCACGTGGCGAAGAAGCTCGTGGTGACCAGGCGCCACGGCCGCAAGCGAATCCTGCGCAACATCCCGATCGAGGAGGACGGGGTCTACGAACTCGTGCTCAGCAACAGGAACCGTGAGATCGGCGTGTACGGCATGACCCTGAAGGAGATCCTCCCCCGCCAGCTGAAGCGGCGCTTCCCGCTCACGGAGGGTCAAACGGCGCTGCTGCAATTCCCGGCGCGCGGCGGAGCGTCGGCCAGGATTCTGCTCACTTGCAAGGAGCGGGATACGGGCGAGCTGCTGGAACCGGTGCTCCGGGCGCCCGGGGGACAGCCGGTCTCGCTCAGCGGGCTGGTGCACTCCTCGGGCGGCGGCCGGAGACTCTCGATCGGTCCGGTGCCGCTTCCGGAGGACGGTCTGTATGTGCTCGAAGTCACCGGGGCCGCAAAGCAGACGATCAAGACGCGCGTGAAGGTCAACCACGCGCGGCCTGCGGGCAGCCTGGTGACGGAAGCCGACGGGCATGCCACGGTGAGCGGCACGCTCGTGTTGGGGGATGGGTACTGGCTGCCGGGCGGGACGGCGCGCTCGCAGGACGATGGTGGATTCGAGGGCAGTGTGATCGGCGGGCAGGTCCTGGTCCGGGTCGCGGCGAACGCCGATCTGGCGCAACTCGCCCGGGAGCTCGAGTGCGAGCCGGTACGGACCGCGCCCGACGGTTGGTCCTTGCTGCGCACTCTCGATCGAACGGCGGCGACCGTTGTGCCCGTTGCAATGGGCGGCCAGCGGGCCGAACTGGAGGCGCTGGCGGCTCGCGCCCGCGTCCTGGACGGAGTGGTCGCGGCTCAGCCGAACTACCTGAGAACCTCCTTCGGTTCGGTGGATGACCCGCTGTACACCCAGCAATGGGCCTTGCCGCGGGCTGGTTTCGACGCCGCCTGGGAACTGGAACCGGGAGATGGATCCAAGCGGGTGGCGCTCCTGGACACTGGAGTGCGCTTCGATCATCCCGATCTGGCCGCCCGATTGGTGCCGGGGTTCGACTTCGTAAGCGATATCTGGAACGCGGGCGACGGAGACGGGATCGATGGTGACGCCACCGATCCGTTGGTTTCGCAAGGCACGCATGGAACCCATGTTGCCGGAATCCTGGGGGCCGTGAGCAACAACGGGATCGGAGTGGCCGGCGCCAGCCTGGGCGGGAAGATCCTGCCCGTGCGGGTGCTGGGCGCGGTGGGCGGCACCGATTTCGATCTGGCGCAAGGCCTGCGGTACGCCGCCGGCTTGCCGAACATCTCCGGAATCACGCCGACCCTTCCGGCCGAGGTGATCAATCTCAGCTTGGGAGGTCCGGCCGACGGTCCGCTGCTCAGGGAAGCAGTGCGGGCCGTCACGGCGGCCGGAGTGTTGGTCGTGGCGGCGGCGGGAAACCTGGGGACGACCCAACCGATGTATCCGGCCGCCTATCCGGAGGTGATCGCGGTTTCCGCCACCGATGCCCGGGATGACCGGACCTACTATTCCTCCTATGGCGAGCAGGTCGACATCGCAGCTCCAGGGGGCGACAGTCAGGCGGATCTCGATGGCGACGGATGGCCGGACGGCATTGTCTCCACGGTGGTCGACACTTCGACCGGCGCGACCTACGCGCGCAAGAGCGGGACGTCGATGGCGGCTCCGCACGTCGCCGCCGCGGCGTTCCTGCTGCGCTCTCTGGCGAGCGACCCGAGTCCGCTCGAGGTGCGCGCCTATCTGACCGCCGGGGCCCTGGATCGGAGTATTCCCGGATGGGATCCGGAGTTCGGATTCGGGCGGCTGGATGCGGGAACCAGCCTGCTGATTGCGATCGGACAGGGACCCGGGCCCGCGAGGCCGTTTTGCAGTCCGGGCCGCCTGCTGTTCACGGCGGAGCATCCGGAGCTCTCCTACGTCACGATCAACCAGGGCGGCGGGGGGCCGATATCCGTGCTGTCGGTCGGTTCGGACGATCCGTGGCTCGTGCCGCTGCAGACGAACGGGCAGACCCCATGCCTGCTCTCGGCCCGGACCGAACCGGACGGATTGCTGCCGGGCGAGCACTCTTCGAGCCTGACCGTACGCACGACCGCCGGCGACTTCCGCCTGCCGGTCGTGCTCGAGGTCGAGGAGGGCGGATCGGTGGGGGTGCGCGAGGTATTTCTGGTAGCCTTCGAGGTCGGCCGCGGCGCGCCGCTCGTGATCGCCCGGGTGACCGAGGAGACCGCCGATCTGTTCACGCTCGATCCGCTTCCCGAGGGGACCTACTACATCGTGGGCGCGACCGACCTGGACGGAGACGGCATCGCCGGGGAAGCACACGATTACGCCGGTCAGGTCCGGAACCCGCACACCGGCCGCGGCAAGCACATCCTGAGAGACGGCTCGACCCTGAGCGGCGTCTTCCTGGTCCTCTACGCAAACCGCGGTGGCGACCTGCCAGGCGGCGGCAACTTCGTCGTCGACAACTAAGTATCCGCTCGAGAAGAACGTGCATTCTTGCCGGCCCTCGCCGACCCTGGCTGTGACGGTGTCGCGACCGGGAAATCGACAGCGGAGGAAATGGTGCGGCAAGATCTGCTGGTGTTGATTTACCGGTTGGGGGTGCTTTTGTGAGCTCTTTCAGCCAGGGAGGCGGATCAGGAGGCCCTCGAAGGACTGGCCTTCCGGAAAGTGTTTCAAGCTGGGAAAGTCGGGTCCAGGTCCCGCCGGCTCGAGCTTCGCGAGTGGTACGTGGGTTTCGCGGGCGGTCTGATCGATGAGTTTCGAAAGCGGCCGGCGGGCGCCCTGGTCGTTGCGGCAGACCAGCAGGTGGCCGCCGGGGGCGAGTCTTTGCAGACAGAGGCCGATCAATTCGGAGAGTTGCTTGCGCAAGGACCAGAACCGTTTGCCGGTGGCCGCTGCCGTGGGCGGGTCCAGGATGATGCCGGCAAAGCGGTCCCGCGGGTCGAGACGTTCCAGGTAGCGGCGCGCATCCATGCGCATGCCCTGGTGCCGTTTCGCCGGCAGGCGATTTCGCGCCAGATTGCGATCCAGCCGGGCCAGATAGGAACGGGACAGATCCACGCTGACCACCAGTTCGGCCCCGGCGGACAGGGCCGCCAGGGTGAATCCGCCCGTGTGGGCGAACAGGTTCAGCCAACGGCCCGGCGCCAGCCGGCCGATGATCCCGGCGATCCGCTCGCGGTTCTGGCGCTGGTCCAGGTACAGGCCGACCCCCGGCCGGGAGCGGTACGGTTCATCGAGCCCGTGCGAGACTTCGTATTCCAACCCGCGCTCGCGAATCCAGAACGGTTGCGCCGCCGGTTCGCCTCGCAACGTCTGAACGCACAACAGCTCTCCCCGGACGGGCGCCCGCAAATGCGTGACGAGCACCGCGGCCGGCGGCGCGGGGAGCCATCGGCGGAGTTCGATCTGCAGCGCATCGAGTACCGGCTCGACCAGGCCTTCGGCGGAACGTGAGAGCAGCAGCACGCGCAGCTGGCCGGCCAGGAGATCGACCGCGAGCCCGGGCAGCCGATCCGCCTCGCCGTGGATCAGCCGGAACGCGTTGGTGGTTTCCAACTCCGCCAGCAGCTCGCGGCGCCGCTCCAGCGCTTGCCGCACCCGACGGTGGATTTCGTCCGGCCGATCGCCGGCGCCCGGGCGCGACCATCTGCGCGCCGCAACCCGGCCAGTGCCCTCGATCCGATAGATCCCGGCCTCCTCTCCGGAAGGACCGCGAACGCGCGCGGCCGTCCCCGGACGATAGCCGCCCAGATCGGACGTTTCGCTGTCGGTCAAGACCCAGGGATGCCCGCGCTGCAGCGCGAGCATCGTGGCCGTGGAAACGACCAGCTCGGCCGGCTCATCCGTCGCTGGAAACAACCGCGCCGGATCCACGTTCAAGGCGAAACGGCGAGGCTCCGCGAGAACGACATCGATGCCCTCCGATTCGATCGCGATGCGCTTGCTGTAGAGCCTCAACCCTCCTGCCACGGCCAGGCCGCCGTGGCTGCTGTCCCCCAGCAGAGGACTGTCCGCCGCGGCCAGGTGCTTGCGCAATTGATGCGTGCGGCCGGTGACCGGCGTCAGAGCCAGTTCGGCCACCGGACCGAGATCCCGAACGGTACAGAAGCGCGTGACCGCCGGCCTCGAATCGATCGGCCCGGTCAGCGTTCCACGAGGCCAGGCGGGCTTCCTGGCCAGCGCCCGATACTCCTTCTCCACGCGGTCTTCGGCGAACGCAAGCGACAGGCGCGCGGCGGCCTCTTTGGTCAACGCGATCAGCCAGGCTCCCGAGGCCTCCGCGTCGAGGCGGTGGGCGGGCCAGATCGCATCCAGCGGCCGGCCCAGCCGTGAAGCCGCCAGGGAACGTGCGTCGAGTCCCGAGGGCGTCGCGGCATGACTGGGCCAGCCCGCCGGTTTGTCGACCACGCAGTAGTCCTCGCCCCGGGCGAGGATCGACAATTCAGGCGTCTGCGGCTGGAGCTCGCCGGCCGGCACGTCCGCTCGGACCAGGAGGCCGGCCAAAAGGCGGCGGTCTCCGTCGGTCTCGACCCGCCGGCCGACCCGCACCGCGCCGGAGCGGAGCGCTTCGCGCACCTGCCGATCGGAGCAGCGCGGCCAGGCCAGCGCCAGAACCTCGCGCAGGACCGCGGAGGGCCCCGGCGTTCGAAACAAGAGCGTCTTCACCGGACAGGCTTCGGCACGCGCGGCGGTTCAGTCCCCTGGCACCGGCGGATCGATCCGGGCGCGCTCGAGCAGGCGCTCCCGCAGACCATAGATCTCCGACGCGCTGACCTCGCTCTGCAGGTACTGTTCCCGGACCTCGTCGCGGAGCTCCTCGAAGCTCACCGGGCCGGCCCGCACGACCTGAACCACGTAGACCCCGCTCGAGCCGACGATCGGTCCCAGCAGTTCTCCGTTCTCGATCGGACCCTGGAGCGACGCCTCCAGGTCACCGTGAAAGTACTTCGCGTCGTAGTAGGGCAGGTCTCCGCCGGCGTCCCGCAGATCCCGGACGTAGCCGTCGTTGCGCTGGACCAGCAACAGATCGCTCCGCTCGCGAACCAGCTCGGCGAACCGCTCCGGAGCGTCCCGCACGTCCTCCAGGAACTGCTGCGCCCGCGCCAGCGCGCCCGCGTCGAGTTCCTTCAGGATCGACTCCGACGGCGTACGCTGCTCCTTGAAGTCGCGGAAGCGGCTGAAGAACGCGACCTGCAGATGAACGCGTCGCTCGGCGGGAAACAGCCGTCCGTAGAACTCCCGCAACTGCAGCTCGTCCGGCTGCCGCACGGCGGCCGAAATGCGGCGTCCGAGCTCCCTCATCTCCAAGCTGGCCAGGCGGCGGCGGCGATACCCATCCTGATCGATCCCCTCACGGCCGAGGTCAGCCAGGAATCTCTGCTCGTCGCCCGCGTAACGCAGCAGAACCTGATCCTGCCAGTCGCTCTCGAAGGCCCGCTGCAGGGCGTCCGGCTCGAGTTCGATGCCGAGCCGCGCGGCCTCCTGACGGAAGAGGATCAGGATCGTGAAATCCTCGGCGTGGCGCCAGCCGTGCGTCTCGATCAGCCACTCCGAAAACGCGGCACGAGAGACCGCCTCGCCATTGATCACGGCGAACGGTTCCGCGCCGGGCGCGGGTGGATCGGAAACTTGCTGCCGCACCGGAAGGAGCGCGAGCCAAAGCAGCGCGAACGATTGAATCAACGACATGCCTACTCGCCCCTGCTCGCCCCTACTCGCCAATGATCAGTTCTGCCCCGGCCGTGGCCGCGAGCCCTTGCGACGCGCCGGGATCGAGAATCAACGACTGGAGATAGATTTTGGTCCCGAGCAGATTCGGACTCAGTGGAATCGAGTAGGTCATCGAATCGCTGCCCAGCCCGGCCGCGGGGAGGCCCTCCATCAGCAGCGGCCCGACCAGGAACCAGGGCATGCCGACATGGATCGTGGCGCCCTTGAGCATCGAAGTCCCGGCGTTGAACGATATGGCGTTATAGTAGCTCAGTCCACCGACGCTGGCGCTCGTGTGAACCACGAGCGGCTCACCGATGGCGGGGGCGTCCACGTCGAGGGCCGGCGTGATGCCGCCCGTGCCCGGCCAACCGCTTCCGATCGGATTCACCTGGCCGTCGACGATCCCGAGCACGCCGATCCAGGTGCGCCAGCCTCCGTTGGCATACTCGCCGATGCCCCAGAAGGTGGTCCCGTTGGTGGGATCGACGGCGATGTCGAAGTAGTCGCCCCAGCGCCCGGAGTAGTTGCTCTCGCCGGCCTTCAACTCCCGGGCCGCGCGCATCTCGCCGAGCGCATCGCCGGGTTCGCGGTGCGAGTACCAGATACTCGCGTACTCGCTGCTCGACGAACGGGCCATCACGATCGCCGTGTTGCCCGCGTCGTTGCGGGCGATGGCCGGGAACCAGGTGTACACGCCGGAACCGAGATCCATGTTGCCGTTCTGCACGAGCGTGACGCTTCCCGCGGCCGGCCAGGTCCCCGGCTGGAACTCATACCAGCGCGCGATGGTCCGCCCGCTTGCGCCGATGCCGTGCCCGGCGAGCAGCGACTGATCCCTGAAGTCGGCGGTGATGATCCGGCCGTCCACCGTGCTGATCGATCCGCCGCCCAGGTTCGGCGCGGCCGGGGGCGAGTTGAAATTCGGCACGGTCACGTCGGTCGAAAAGAGCGAAGGCGCGGTGAGCGGCGTGGTGATGGCCTGGATGCGGATCTCATTCGAGTCCTTGACGCTGACGAACAGCGGGGCCACGGGCGTGTTGTGCATCGAGGCGGCCTGCACCGAACCGGAATTGCCGTCGCGGAGGTCCAGGTGAACCGCCGGCGCGCCGATCAGCAGGGGAACCTTGTCGAACACGCGATACTTGACGCCGCCCCAACCGCCGCTGAAGCCGAACAGATTGCCCGTGACGTAATACGCCTGGTCGTCATAACCCAAGCCCGGGTAGTCGACCCAGAAGCTGCTACCGAAGATGTTGGTCTTCGCATCGGTACGATACTTGTGCCAGGTGCCGTTGGGATCGCTGTCATCCGAGACCGCCAGGGTGATGTAGGCGGAGTTCGAGTACTTCTCGAGGGCCAGGACCAGAAAGCGCCCTTCCAACTCGTCGTACAGGCATTTCGGATCGAACGTGAAGTCGCCCGCGCCGACGTCCTCCAGGAACCCGGGATTGCCGGTGCTGTCGAGACGCTGGCTGAATTGCAGCGTGCCCTGCTTGGTCCACCAGGCGATCTGCATGTTGGTGGTCGAGAGAATGTGGTCGGGGCCGACCGCGAGCGTCGGATCGGGCGGCGCCCAGGGAGTCTGGGAGATGCCCTCGAAACCGCCGAACTTCTTGATCTTCTTTCCAGGCGGTCCAACTTTTTGATCGTTGTCCGGATCGTCGTTCACCCAAGGGACCTTGTGAAACGGAACGATGCGTTGGGCCGGAGCGTCGGGCAGCACCTCGATCTGGGGCTGATGATCGTACGACGACGAAATCACCGGATAGGTGATCCCGGTCGTGAATTCCCGAATGACGGCCCCGTTCGCGGGAGCTCCCTCACTCGCGTCATCCTGCGCCCCTTGCGCATGGGAAAGGCCGGGCGCCACGGCAGCCAGGAGCACTGTCAGCAGGGTTCGGCGAGCAACGATTCTCATGTGCGATCTCCGACGAAGCCATCCGGGTTTTGGAGAAGACGACCGCGGCATTGTAAACCGGAAGACGTCATGAAACACGCGCGATGTGAAAGGAATCCGGACGCGTGGATCAACACCTCGCCTGTCTGATCCATGTACCGAGTGAAGGCGCCGGGACCCTTCTGGTTTTCGCGGACACGTGCTCCGCGTGAGCTATGACTTTCCTCTCGCAAACGCCGCTACGCAGGGAGGCGACTTTGTTCTCCTCCCGCAGCCACTGGAGAGGAAGCTATGTCAAAAACGATCTGCGTTCGAGCGCTCTCGATCATCCTGCTGTTCGTGGTCAGCCTGCCCGCGGCCCAAGCCGGCGACGGTGTGACGACCCTCAGTCTATCCTACAAGGCGAGTCCTTCGGAGACGCTGGTGATGGCCGATCTGGTCGCACCAGACGTCCCCCATTTCTTCCTGTTCGTCAGCGCGAAACCGACGTTCGAGTATGAGAGCGCCGTGCTGGTCGGAATCGGCCAGCCGTTTGCCGGGGACCGCCTCCGGCTGGTCACCGCAATCCCGAAGTCGATCGATCTGACGGGCGTCGATGGCAACCTCACGGCTGTGTTCCCCACCGAGCGCGGCATCGAAATCAGCAGAACCGTTCCGCTGAGACTGGGCGGCGTGCCCTGCGAGACGTTGACGTTCGGGTTCGACGCGCAGACCAACGACCTCGCGCCCGGCGCGACCGTGAATGAACAGTGGTCCGACCTGGGCATTCACATCTCGGCCGTCAACGGCACGCCGGGCAATCCGGACAAGGTGTTGATCTTCGACTCGGCCAATCCCACCGGTGAGGATCCGGACCTTCAGACGCCGGGCTATGGCACCGACAACGACGAGTTCCTCGGCAACCTGCTGATCATCGCCGAAGACGACGTTGACGCCGATTTCGACGGCCTGGTCGACGATCCCGACGACAACCGGTTCGGCGGAGTGATCACGTTCCGCTTCGACGAGGCCATGGATCTCTGCAGGGCCACGCTGATCGACGTGGACAGCAATGAGCACGTCACGATTCGCGGGTTCGACGCGGACTTGAACGAGGTCGGCAACATCCTGGTTCACGCGCTCGATGACAACTCGCGCCAGACGATCGAGTTCTTGCTGGAGCAGGTCGTCCTGGCCACCTTCGAGTTCGAGGGGTCCGGCGCGATCGCCGAGATCGGTTTCGTGCCCTGCCCGGACCGGATCGATTTCGACCAGACAATCACGGGCGATCCGCTCGATTTCCCGGCTGGAACCCGGATCAGCGGACAGTTCATGAACATGGGAATCCACTTCTCGGCGATCAACAACGACCCGACCCATCCGGACAAGCTGATTCTGTTCGACACGGCCAATCCGACCGGCGGCGACGATGACCTGCGCACGCCCGGTCCAGGCGCCAACAACACCGTGGCGCGCG
>Ga0326597_10003074_pt1 | contig 24369 bp, 18 predicted proteins | sample RVTome_12_FD_203789 | JGI IMG/M metagenome (GOLD analysis project Ga0326597, IMG submission 203789) | Soil microbial communities from uranium-contaminated site in the Upper Colorado River Basin, Wyoming, United States - RVT100D185 | ecosystem: Environmental > Terrestrial > Soil > Contaminated >... | reverse complement strand
CCACCACGATAACCAGCTTGCAATAGAGCGTGGGATGCCCCCACACGTGCCCCATCACGTCCCGCGCGTGGCCCGGGTAGGATTTTTTCAGGGAGACCACTACGTGGAAGCCGGCGCAGCTGGCGGCCGTGGCGCAAACATCCTTGATGCCCACGATCCCAGCCCGCCGCAGGTGCTCCATGATCGCCGCCGAGCGTCCCGTGGCCCGCACCGTAGTGCTCTCGTTCGGCGGCCGCCCCTCGTACGTGCCGTGAAAAATCGGGTCGCGGCGGTGCGTGACTTTCTTGACCTCGATGTAGAGGCTGTCTTTCACCACCCCGCCCATAAACCCGAGAAACTCGCCGAACGGCCCCTCCACCGGCCAGAACTTGTCAATCGGCATTTCGCCTTCGATCACGATCTCGGCCTGCGCCGGAACCTGCAGGTCCGACAGCTCGGCCTTCACCACCTCGACCGGCTCGCCCTTCAGGCCCCCGGCGATGTCGTACTCGTCCACCTGCGCCGGCACCGCGGCGACGGCCGTCAGGTTCAGGCACGGCTCCGGCCCGATGGCCACCGCCACCGGCATCGCTTCGCCGCGCGCCTTCCACTTTTCCCACTGAATCCGGATGTGCCGAGGCGGCGTCTGGAGCACGTAGCAGCCCATCTCGGTCGCCGTAAAAATCTGGTTGCGGTAGTTCCCGGCGTTGATCCAGCCGGTCTCCGGATCGCGCGTGATCACGGCGTGCAGCGTCCCCAGCTCCGGCCCGCCGTCCAGCTCATGCCACTTCGGCACGGCAAATGGTTCCCCGAAGAGGTCCACGCGGTCGAGAATCACTTCCTTGCAGGGAGCCTCGCTCCGCGCCACCACGCGGGGCTTCACCGGATGCGCGTACGCCTGCCGCCACTTCTCTCCGATCGCCTCCGTCGTCGGCTCGACCCCCAGCGCCAGCGCATAGCGCTCGCGCGTCGCCAGCAGGCCCACCAGCACGGGCGTCCGGTACTGCCCTACTTTTTCGAACAGCACCGCCGGGCCTTCGCGGTCGAAGTTCTCGCGGCAGATCGCGCCCAATTCCCAGTCCTTCTCGACCGGCACGCGGACATGGTGCACGAGCTTCCGCTCTTCCAGCGCAGCCAGAAAATCCCGCAGACTGTTGAACCCGGCCTTGCGCGGCGACGCCGTTGCAGTAACCATGATCGCCCCCTCTTGGATGTCCTCCGCAGCCCGGCGGCTCAGGCTGTCCGCGCTTCCTTTCAGCGCTTCCTGAAAGACAAGTCGCTCCCGATTGGCTGCCAGGATAATACAGCGGCTTCGAAAAGACAACGCGGCTCGTGCGTGGCAGCGCCCCAGTCTGAAACAGCAACAGGGATCACTCCCGTCTGACAGAGAAACCCTGCACATCAGTTCACAGATCGGGCGGCACGCTACCGAGCGACTTCGCCGGAGTGTCGCCCGTCTGATCCACGCATCCGCACTCTCTGTTGCTCCCGTTCCGACTGGCTGAGATTGCAATGAGAACTAAACCGGCGGTGCCCCCCAGATATAATGCCCATAGTGCGGCCATGACGGGGGAGGCAAGAAAGACTGGTTTATTGCTGCCCATGCGGTGTACGATCTCTGACAAGGGAAAGGTCTGAATCTGGCTCACATAAAATGAAGCGATACTTCCGTCGGGGCGGTGGGAAATCAGGCCGGTGTAGTAAGGGATAAGAACGAAATGCATTCCATAGAGATCCAGCAGAGCAAAGGCGATCGTGCCAGCCGGTGCGACGAAACGCCCCCAAGACGACGGGCAAACAGCACGCAAACCCCAACATGTCAAGATCACCTCAGCCACGACCAAACAGTACAGGTACCAACCAGCAGAAGTAGAATAGCCGTTAGCCAAGTAGACTAGCAATACGTGGTAAGCTAGACCGAGCCAGAAGAAGCCATACAACCCGCCAAGCACAAAAAACGATGCGGACTGGGGAACGCGAGGAGCGCCGGAGACAAGCTCTCGCTTTCCCCGCGCCACCCATACCATCAGCCCTGCCAGCGCCAGCGCCGCTGCTAAAGCAAACACGTGGTAGATCCAGGCACGTAGTTGCAAGAAGCTCCAATTCCCGAACCAAATGTGAGACAAGAAAATCGAATCCAGTGCGTTGCGCCAATCTACATCTGGGAGAAACTGCAATCGCTCCCATAACGAGAGGTCTTCCACGGCCACATCGTCAATGAGTCCCGACCACCTCCCCGTCAGCCGGAGATTGCGCCATAACAGTGGGCCTGAAACGAGCAGGACCAATGCAGCGGCGAGAAGGGCATTTCTGCCGATTTGGAGTCGCGCGACTCTATGTTTCCATAAGGCCCAAACAAGTATCCCCCCCAGAGCGGGAAGCGCCGTCAAAAAGTAGATTTTTGTGAGCAAGCCTAGGCTCAGCACGACACCGAGAGCGGAAACTTCGCCGAAGTGATCGGGGCGATCCGCAACTCGTAGACCCAGGTAGATAAGAGCGGAATAGATTGCCAGCGCTAATCCTTCGTTTCCAACGCGGCACACGTCTGCCAATAGCTCGGGCATGACCGCGGCCAGGGCGATCACACCGAGAGCAGTCCCTTCGTGGCCAAACACTCGCCGGGCGGTAAGAAATCCGAGCGGCACGAACAGAGAGGCCACCACGACATTCAGCCACCGCAACAAGATTACCCGTTCCGCGAGAGGGCTTCCCGAAAACACCCGAAGCGGCCATGACATCAGCCAGTAATAGAACGGGGGTTGCTGGGCCTCATAGATGCGTAAACCTTCGGACCCTGGTCTCTCTGCCCAATTCCGGGGCAGCGACAGCAACCTTTGTTGGCGGTCTTCTCTTTCTGGTTCCGGAAGCCTCCAAAACTCGTCATGCGTAACGTGGGGCAACTGGTAATTGCGCATCATCCACGGGAGGGGAACCAACTGCAACGATTCCTGCACTTCGAGTGAGACCGGCGTTTCAGAAACTACAGGAAGTCCGTGGGAAGCAGCGAGGTGTTGGACGTACGCAAAGTGTGACCATTCGTCATAGCCCTCCCAGAGAGGAAGCATGCTCGCGTAAAACAACCCGCGCAGGACGAAACAAATCCAGATTAACCAAAGCAGGCGTGGAATATGCACCGGAATTAACTTTTTGACCCTCAGGCAGTCAAGAGAATACCCATTAGCAACCCGATTGAGCGCCAACGTCCGAGGGATGTGCCTCGCAGCAGGACCACCCTCCCCCTCTTTCGCCTCTCCATTGTACTTCATAGCAAAATTCCATCGGACTTCCCTAGCCTGTCACGGCCTTAGCCGCACGCGCCCGCTGCCGGAGCTGGCTTGCCAGCGGAATGGACACCAGCGCAAGACCGGCCACGTCTGTATAAATGCCCGGGACAATCATCAGCAGCCCGCCGCCGATCCAGAGCGCCCGCTGCCACCAGGAAGCGTGCAGCAGCAGCCAGCCTTCCAGGCCCGCCGCCAGCGCGATCACGCCCGCAGCCGCCGTCAGGAATGCCAGGATCACGTTCAGCGGATTGCCGATCAGCAGCAACTCCGGCTGATAGACGAAGAGGAACGGGACGATAAACGCCACGATTCCCAACCGCACGGCCCGGTAGCCGATCTCGTTCGGGTTGGCCTCGGCGATCCCGGCCGCCGCAAACGCAGCCACGGCCACGGGCGGCGTAATGGCCGACATCACCGCGAAGTAGATAATGAACAGATGCGCCGAGAGCGTCGGCACCCCCAGGCGGATGAGCGCCGGCGCCGCGACCACCGCCGTCAGAATATACGCCGACGGCACCGGCATCCCCATGCCGAGGATGATGCAGACCACCATCGTGATCAACAGGGCGATGAACAGCGTTTCGCCGGCCGCCTCGAACAGCAGTCCGGTGAATTTCCCGCCAACCCCGGTCATGCCCATCGTCCCCACCAGAATGCCGGCCGAGGCCGTGGCCGCCACCACGACGACCGCCGTCCGGGCCGCCTCTTCAAGCGCGGCGGCGATCTTGCGAAGAGTCATACGCGTCTCCGGCCGCACCCAGGAAACCGCCAGCGTCAGCACGATGGCAACGGTTGCGGCCTCGGTGGGATTCCGCCCCCGGACCAGCAGGGCCACCAGGGCCGCGAGTGGAACGAAATAGTAAACGTTCCGCGCGCACAGCTTCCAGAACCCGGGCTCGCCTTCCTCGCGGAAGGTTTCCATGTTCTTCCGCAGCGCCAGAAAGTGAACCTGGGCCATGACCCCGAGGTAATAGAGAATCGCCGGGACGGCGGCGGCGATCGCGATGCGAATGTACCGGATGCCGGTAAATTCCGCCATCAGGAACGCCGCCGACCCCATCACCGGCGGCATGATGCTCCCGCCGGTGGCCGCGACCGCCACAATCGCCCCGGCCTCGGCGGCCTTGTAGCCCATGCGCTTCATCAAGGGGATCGTAAACGTCCCCGTCGTTACGGCGTCCGACGTCGGGCTCCCGGAAATCATGCCGAACAGGCCGCACGAGATCACCGCCACCTTCGCCGCTCCGCCCCGCGCCCCCGCCGCCAGCGATTTCGCCAGGCTGATAAAGAACTCGCCCGCCCCCGAATGAAACAGAACCACCCCGAACAGGACGAACAGGTAGACGTAGGTCGCCGCGACCGCCAGCGGCGTGCCAAAGATTCCGTTGATCGTGAAGACCATCTGGTCGAGGAATTCCGCTGCCGAGAACTGCCGGTGCGAGAACGAGCCCGGCAGCCGGTCCCCCGCCATGGCGTAGAGCGTGAACACCGCGGCGATCGCCACAATCGGCCAGCCGATCACCCGCCGCGTCATGTCCAGGACCAGAAAAAATACGATCGCGCCGAAAAACACATCCGACGGCGTCAGGGGATCGATCATCGGCCAGTGGTTCTGGATGCGCGTGAAGTGGACCACATAATAGAGGCCCGCCATGAGGGCCAGCACCCCTTCCACGAACTCCATCACCGACGGCAGCTCCCACTCCGCGCTGCGATGGAACCGCAGGCCGAAAAACGCCAGCGCCAGCACCCAGCTCAGGAAGACGGCCCGCTGCAGCAGCGGGTCCATCGTGCTCAGCACCACCGACCACAGTTGAAACAGGGAGAGACCCACCCCGAGGAAAAACAGGAATGCTTTCCAGCGGTCTCGGAACGCGGAGGGCAACGAAGCGGCGGGCTTCCTGTCGGGGGGCATCCGGGTTTTAGAGCAGCCCCGCTTCCCGGTAGAATCGCTCGGCCCCGGGATGCAGCGGCAGGTTCATGCGCGGCATGTCGGCGGCTTCGAGCTTCGAGAGCGCCTTGTGAACGGTGTGCAGGTAGTCGAGGTTCTTATGCAGGGCGCGGGTTACGCGATAGGCCTCCTCCTCCGGCATCCCTCCATAGGCGATCAGGACACACACGTCGGCAAAGGTCGGGGTATCCGCCGGAGCGAACCGGTAGGTTCCCGCCGGGATTTTCGTCGCGTAGGTCCCCAGCTTCCGGTTGACGGAGTCAATCGCTTCCTCCGACAACGGAAGCACGCGGAAATCCTGGGTCAGGCTGGCTTCGTTGAGCTGGGTTTCCGGATACTGGACGGTATAGCCGATGGCGTCGAGACGCCCGTCCTTCATCAAGTCGAGCGTGGCCGCCAGCGCCCGGAAATATATCTTCCCCCCCCAGGATTCAATCTCCTCGTAGCTCATCCCATAGGCTTCCAGGAGCGCCCGGCTCGAGGTTTCCATCAGCGAGCCCCGGTACATGACGCTCAACCGCAACGGGTACTTCTTCTGCTTGATCTCTTCGATCGAAGTGATGCCGCTCTCGGCCGTCACGACAAAGTGGTAAGCCGAATCCGGATAAATCCGCGTGATGCCCCGGATGTTTTGGAGCCTCTGGCTGTAGGGATATTCGCCCGCCAGGGCCGGCCCGACCATCGCCGAGTGGAGCAGCCCGAGCTGCACTTTCCCGGAATCGACCATCGCGGCATTCGCTCCGTCGAGGCCCACTTCGTGCGTGATCGCCGCCCCGGGCATCTCGCGCCGCAGCGCCGACGTCACCCCTTCGCTGATCGCCGACCAGCCGCCCCCGAGCGACCCCCCCGACATCGTGATCTTCTCCGTCGCCTGCCGCTGGCAGCCCATTGCGGCCGCGAGGAAGGAGCATACGATCCAAGCACCGAGACGATTTCGCTTGATTGAAGCCATGCCTTGTCCCTAGGTCAAGCTCCCGAGGAGCGTCCGATTCTATCCCAGCGCGTAAAGCCCTGGGGAAAGTCCCAAGAAGAGTGCAGCCCCGGCAGGGGCGACAGAGCAGCAGGCCGTCCCGCCATCACAGTTTCGGACCTTTCCCCCCTCAACGCGGCTGCGTTACCACGTCCACCAGGGCCGGCTCGCCACGCTCGACCACGGCGATAGCGCGCCGGATGGCGGGACCCACGTCCTTCGGATCGCTGATCGGACCCTCGGCATGCACGCCCATTCCCTGCGCCACTTTCGAGTAGTCAATCGGCGGGTCCATCAGCGTCGTGCCGACGTGCGCCTTCGTGATCCCGCGATTATGCCGGTTCGCCATCCTCTGGATATGCATCAATTCCTGGTGGTACCCGCGGTTGTTGTGCATCACGGTCAGCAGCGGAATGCGATGATGCGCCGCCGTCCACAGAACGCCCGGCGCGTACATCAGGTCGCCGTCGTTCTGGATGTTCACCGACAGCCGCCCGTGCCGCTTGTTGGCGAGCGCCGCCCCCACCGACGCCGGCGCGCAGTAGCCCACGCCCGATCCCCCCGACCCGCCGATCATGTGGTGGTGCTTCTCGAACGACCACAGCCGCAACGGCCAGCCGCTCGCCGACCCGTAGCCGAGCGTCGCCTCCGACACCATCGACCAGTCCTTGTTCTTGATCTCGGCCCATACCTCCGCCGAGAGCCGCGCCGTGCTCACCGGACTCGCGTCCCAGCCGTAGCTCGCCTCCGCGCGGATGCGCTCCTGCGTGGCCCGGTGCGCCGCGGCCAGCTTCGCCCCGCGGTCCTCGAACGCTCTCCTGCGGTCCGCGTTGATCAGGCGCTTCACGGCCTCGATCAGCGACGGCAGCGTCGCCTCCGCGTCGCCGGCAATCGAGAGGTCCACTTCCGTGAATCGCTGGAAGTCCTGGTAGTTGGCCTTCGTGTAGAGCTCCGCCGCCGAGATGCTGATCAGTTTCGCGTCGGCCTTCGCGATCGGCCGCGACGTGCGGTGCAGCTGGTCGCGCAGCGAATTCACCGTCCCCCACATATCCCAAACTTCCAGCCCGACGATCACGTCCGCGTTCGCGATCACCCCGCGGCTGAACGTGTGATTCAACGGGTGCCGGCTCGGGAAGTTCATCCGGCCGGCCTGGTCCATCACCGGCGCCTGCAAAGTCTCCGCCAGTTCCCGCAGCAGATCGATTCCCGCCGGCGTGCGCGCGAGGCGCCCCGCCACCAGGACCGGATTCTCCGCCGCCACCAGCAGCCTCGCCGCTTCGGCCACCGCTCCCGAGTCCCCCTGCGGAGGCGAAGACAGCGTGAGCTTCGGCACCCGCAGCCGCGAGCCTTGCGCGATCGGCTCCTCCTGCAAATCGCTGTCGGCCACCAGCACCACCGGCATCATCGGCGGCGCCACCGCAATCTTATACGCCCGCACCGCCGACTCCGCGAAGTGCGGCAGCGACAGCGGGATGTCGTCCCATTTCGTGTAGTCCCGCACCATCGCCGCGGCGTCCTGCACGCTGTGCGCCCATTCGACCCCCGGCCGCCGCGTCGTCGCGTTCATCGTGTTCCCCAGGATCACGTAGACCGGCACGCGGTCACAGTAGGCGTTGTAGATCGCCATCGCCGCGTGCTGCAGCCCCACCGTCCCGTGCGCCAGAACCGCCAGCGGCTTCCCTTCGATCTTGTAGTAGCCGTGCGCCATGGCCACGGACGACTCCTCATGGCAGCACGTCAGAAACTCCGGGCTCTGGTTTCCGCCGTAGTTGATGAGCGACTCCTGAATCCCCCGGAAGCTCGATCCCGGGTTCGAGCACACGTACTCGAACCCCATGGACTTCATCACGTCCACCATGAAGTCCGATCCCGTGCGGTCCGTGGTCAGCACCTCGACCTCATGTGAAGTCTCGCTCGGCCCGCTCTCTTGCGCGTTGGCCGCCCGGATGTTGGCCACCAATGCCGCCGCTCCCCCCGCTGCAGCGCGCAAGAAGTTGCGGCGGTCCACTCCATTCCACTCCGACGATTTGTTTTCGGACACTGTGTCTGCCATGGCACTCTCCCGTGCGTGGAACGTTCCGCCTGCCGCTCTATCGTGTCTCATTTAAGCCGAGTCGAACGGCAGAAGTCAAAGGCATGGCGGCGCTAGGTTAGACACTAGGTTAAAGGCAGGCTCAAGAACCACTGCGCGAACGCCGCCCAGAATGGCTGGTCGTAGACCGCAAACAGAGCCAGGTGCGTGATGGCGTACACGGCGAACAGCAAAGGGAACACCCGCAGGCGCTTGTGGGACCTCCAGTCCCAGATCGCCAGCGCCAGCAGGATGCCGTCCGAGCCCACATAGGAAATGATCTGGAGGGCGGGACGGCCGCCGACATGCGGAACGAAGTCCAGGGATGCCCCTAAATTCCGCCCCATGATTCGCCCGAAGATCGGCGCGAACATCGGCAGCACCGTGCATAGCATGTACCGCGCGTGCACCGCCGGCTCCCGGCGATGGTAGATCCCCAGCCCGGCGGTGATCCCAAACAGCAGAACGTTGTTCAGCGTGACAGCCAGCAGGAAGACGCCGCGCTCCGTCGAAGCGTCCACCCCGTTGTGAATCACTGCCAGCGTCGAGAGAAATACAGCCGGAGCCAAAACGTAGACTGTCTTCCCTACCTGCCGGTGGATGTCCCGTCGCCCCGAGCGCACCAGATACCCCTGCGCGACGAGCGTGACGCACCACAGTGTCAGCATCACCCCATGCGCGTGCACGTAGTAGTCGGACACTTGCAGCGGATTGGAGTAGTACGTAGGCCAGAAACCCCAGAAGGCAAACAGCAGGATCGCCGCGAAGAAATACACCGCATTCCGGTACACCACCGTGGTCAACGCCGGACGCGGGGCTGTACTCGGGCTCGTCGCCATATGAGCTCCTTCGCGTTCCCTGGAGATGCCGGCGATCCGAGGACGGCTGTGGGCTCCCCGAACCGCCGCATGTCAGCCGCTAGTATACTCTCCTCTGCCGTCGGCCAATGCGGAATCCAAGCTGATTCTAACCCTCTCCTCCGCACACTCGCCCCTTGTTTCCCTCTCCCGGACTTGCTACTCTTTGGGTGCCTTGGAGAAGTCCCGGGGAAGCCCCCGGGGACTTGGAGGGTCACGCTCCCATGCCTGAACTGCGACAGAATCCCATCACCAAACAGTGGGTCATTATCGCCACCGAGCGGGCGCGCCGCCCGCATGAGTTCGTCCAGAAGAAGCCGGACGCTGCCCCCGTCCCCTCTTACGCAGCGAAGTGTCCGTTCTGCCCCGGCAACGAGCACCTGGCGCCTCCGGAGACGTTCCGCCTCGGCCTGCACGACAAATGGCAGGTCCGCGTCATTCCCAACAAATTCGCCGCCCTCAACAATGACGGCGAGGTCTCGCGCGCGACCCACGGCCTCAAGCGCACCGTCAGCGGCGTCGGAGTGCATGAGGTCGTCATCGAGACCCCCGATCACAGCGCCACCACCGCGCTTCTTGCGGACGAAGACGTCGCAACAATCCTGGAATGCTACAAGGACCGCTACTTCACCCTCACCGACGATCCGCGCGTCCAGAACGTCACTATCTTCAAGAACCACGGCGCGGCCGCCGGCACCTCGCTCGAGCACCCGCACTCGCAGATCATCGCCACCCCCATCATTCCCCCCGACGTGCGCAACCGCGTGGAGGAAGCGCTCCGGTTTTTCGATGAAACCGGCGAGTGCATTTTCTGCAAGGTCCTGATGGAAGAGCTCGCCGACGGCGCCCGCATCGTTCATCAGACCGACCACTTCGTCGCTTTCCTCCCCTTCGCTTCGCTCACTCCTTTTTCCCAGTGGATTTATCCCCGCCGCCACATGGCCTCTTTCGGCGAGCTTCAGCCCGAGGAGATGGGCGACCTCGCCCGGATGCTGCGCGTTGTTCTGGCCAAGCTCTACCACGGGCTCGCCAACCCCGATTTCAATTACGTCATCCGCACCGCGCCCAGCGAGAACCGCTATTGCCGCTACTACCACTGGTACATCAGCGTCATCCCCCGGCTCACCAAAACGGCCGGCTTCGAGCTCGGCTCCGGCATGTACATCAATGCCACCCTTCCCGAGGCCAACGCCGAGTTCCTTCGCAACGTCGAATTGCCTTCCGTCACTGTTCCATAGTCATGGGGTCATCCTGAGGAGCGCAGCGACGAAGGACCTGCGCTTCGCTTTGTCAGATCGCCACGCCATTTGACTTCCGGTCCCCGCCGATGTATAGTCTTTGTAGATACAAGGAGCGGGGCAATACCCTTACGGGAGGATAGTCATGCGCGTGCAGGTGCGGAAATGGGGCAATAGTTTGGCGTTGCGAATTCCAAAGCCATTTGCGGAAGATGTGGGAGTGCGGGAAGGAACAGCGGTGCGCCTTTCGGTCTCCCAGGGTCGTCTGGTAGCAGCCCCGATCCACAAGAGGAAGATTCGCCTGCGGGATCTGCTGGATGGGATCACCAAGGAAACCCTCCATGGCGAAGTCAGCACCGGACCGCGAGTCGGCCGGGAAGTCTGGTAATGCGGCCGCGTTACGTGCCCCGGCAAGGCGACATTGTCTGGCTCACGTTTGAACCGCAGGCTGGCCACGAGCAGAAAGGTCGCCGCCCTGCGCTGGTTCTCTCGCCGGCGGAGTACAACGCCAAAGTAGGACTCGCTTTGTTCTGCCCGATTGCCAGCCGCATCAAGGGTTACACGTTTGAAGTCCTCATCCCGACTGGGCTGGCAGTCGGCGGCGCGGTCCTTTCCGATCAGGTGAAGAGCCTTGACTGGCGCGCCCGGCGCGCGAAGTACGCGGATCAGCTTCCCAGAGCCCAGATGGCCGAAGTCCTCGAAAAGCTGGGGACACTGCTTTCCGGAAGTGAAATCTGAGACCGAGGGGATACTAGTTTAGAACCATGCGACTCCAAGATGACGTAGCTCTTGTGACCGGCGGCAGCCGGGGAATCGGCCGTGCCATCGCGTTGAAGTTCGCCCAGGAGGGCGCCCGCCTCGTCATCACGGGGCGGACTCGGGCTACTCTTGCGGAGGTTGAGAAGGAGATTCAAGCGCTCGGCCGGGAGGTTCTTGCCCTCGCCTGCGATGCCGCCGACGATACCCAGGTCCGGGCGATGGTCCGGGACGCCGCGGCGCATTTCGGACGCATCGACGTTCTGGTCAACAACGCCGGGCGCTTCGGCCCCATGTTTCCGCTGCATCAGATGCCCGACTCGGAGTGGGATGAAACGCTGCGCGCGAACCTCACCAGCGCTTTCTACGTCTCCCGCGCCGTCGTCCCCGGCATGATCGCCCGCCGCCGCGGCTCGATCATCATGATGTCGAGCATCAGCGCCAAGCAGGCGTATCCGTACGCCGCTTCCTACTCGGCCGCCAAGGCCGCGCTGCTCGGCCTGACGCGCGCGCTCGCTGCCGAAGTCGGCCCGCACGGCATTCGCGTCAACGCACTGTGCCCCGGCATCGTCACCGGCACCGGCATGCACGACACCGTCGGCTCGGAGGTCGAGAAGATGACCGGCGCTCCGCCCGAAAAGCGCGATGCCGCCGCCCGCAACTCCGCTCTCCTGCGCCAGCTCGTCGACCCGGAAGCCGTCGCCGACGCCACGCTCTTTCTCGCGTCCTCCGATTCCGCCCTCATGACCGGCCAAGCCCTCAACCTCGACGGCGGCGCGCGCTTTGACTAGATCTTCTAGAACTATCGCGCCGCCCCCGGGCGGTACGCCTTACTTCCCCACGTCCCTGTGGGTGACCTTGGTTTGGAATCCCATTCCCGCCAGGTCCTTCGCGATGGTCTCCGCCATGTAGACCGAGCGGTGCCGGCCTCCGGTACACCCGAACGAAATCGTCAGGTAGCTCTTTCCTTCGCGGACGTAATGCGGGATCAGGTATTGGAGCAGCGCCGAGATGCGGCGGCGGAATTCTTCGGTCTGCGGAAACGAGCGGATGTACCTCGCCACGGCCGGCTTCTTGCCCGAGAGATGCTGGAACTGCGGAATGTAGTTCGGATTGGGAAGAAACCGCACGTCGAAAACCAGGTCGCTCTCGGACGGCACGCCGTGGCGATACCCGAAGCTGCTGCAGGAGATCACCAGCGACCGGTCGGCCTCGGTTCCCGAAAACTGCTCCGTGATGTGGCGGCGCAGGTCATGCACATTGAAGCGGCTGGTGTCGAGCACCAGGTCCGCCATCTGCCGGATCGGCACCAGCAGCTTCCGCTCCGCCGCGATTCCCTCGCGCAGCGACCGCCCCTGGAGCAGCGGATGCGGCCGGCGCGTTTCGCTGAACCGTCGCCCCAGCGCATCGTCGCTCGCCTCCAGGAAAATCAGCAGCGCCCCTGTCTCCCGCCGGAACTTTTGCCGGAACTTTTGATAGATAGCCGGAAACCGTTTCAGCCCCGCTCCTTCGCGGATGTCCACCACCAGCGCCGCCCGGCGCATTTCCCGGCTGCCGCGGCACAGGTCCGCGAACTTCAGGATCAGGTCGACCGGCAGATTGTCCACGCAGTAGTAGCCCAGGTCCTCGAAGGCTTTGAGCACCGAGCCTTTGCCGGACCCGCTCATCCCCGTCAGGATCACCAGGTCGGTTTCCTGCAGGCGCTTCGTTTCTCCGCCTTCGGCGGCAGCGGCAAGCGGCTTGCGCCTCGAATCAGATTTCCGGGAGCGTGCGGCGGGCTTGCTCATCGTATGGAAAAGATACGCCTATCTTTAAGCCAAAGGCAAGGAGCCGAACGCAAGGAGCCAAACGCAAAGGAGCCCAACGTAAGAGATCGGCTCGCAGTCGGTTTTCCGGCGTTGCCGATCGATCGCGGGTGTGACGCGGGGTGTGGAATGGATCCTGCGTTCGCGGAGGGAAGGAATCCGTATGGGGAATTACTGCAGGCTGGAAGCGCCCATTTCCCCGGCCAGCAGACGGGCTCCCCCATAGAGCGGCAGCATCGACATGGTTTCTGCCAGCGTCGCTTTGTCCCGCTTCACCAGAATCATTCCGCAAAACATCAGCAGGAATGCAAACCGGTCTTCTCGCATACTCACCTCTCCTAGGGGGAACCAGAAAGTCCCTGCAATGGTACCTGATTCCAGCAGAATCGCAAAGGGAAATTGCCGGCCTCTCCGCCCCTGCCGGTGCTGAACCAAAATGGCAGCCCCCCGTCTCCCTTCCCCCCGTTTTGCCGCCGCGAAAAACCGCCTCCAACCGATCCTACTCCGGAACCAGCTGGAACGATCCCCACTGGACGCCCGTCGAATCGGCAGGCAGGTCGACGTATGCGAGCGTCGAGAAGTTCTGAAGCGGCAATACGGCGCGGAGGGACTCCACCGGGCCGTCCCCGGCCACCCAGATCAGCCGGGCGCCTTGCGGCACGGACAGTTGAAACGGTGGCGGACCCGTGTACCGCGTCACCAGATGGCTCCCCGAGTAATACCGCGCTTCGGCGGCGGTCACTCCCGGATCGCCGTTTTCCTCGAGGACGTACATATTTTCGCCGGAAAGGTAATAGCCGAGCTGGCGCCATGACGGCTCGCCGTCCCGCGCCCAGAGCAACAGCACCGGCCGGCCGGCCGAAGCCTTCAATTCGGCGAACCCCTTCAGACCCAGATCGGTCATCTGCTCCACCCGGCGCACCCGCGCGTACGACGTTTCATACGTCCCGATCAAAACCGCATCGGAAACCGCCGCCAGCCCGCGCAACTCCGCCGTTGCGTCCCGCCGGGGCAGAGCCGTCTGTCCAAAGAACAGCGCCAGGTTCCCGGCCACAGCCAGCCCTGCCAGAAGCCCACGCTCTCCGAGTTGCGGAATCCATGCCCGCGCAATCCTCCGCTCGGCCTCCGCGATCGAGAACCCGCCCAGCAGGCAAAGCGCCGGAGCGATTCCAAGGGTATGATCCGGATCGCCAATATGGACCACCAGGAAAAAGGCCCATCCCGGCACAAACCAGAGGCCGAGAAAGACGGCTTTCCGGACCCAGCCGGGTGTCGCGCCGCGGGCCTTCCAGGCAAACGGCAGGGTCCAGATCCAGGGGACAGCTCCCAGGCCCGTCCAGATCACCGCGCGTCCGGCGGCGCGCCGCCAGGACGTGGATGCATCGAGCACGGCGGAGGTGTGCTCCGTCCGGACAAACAGATACTCCGTGAAGTAGGCAAGCAAGCGCTGCGGCCCGCCGGAGGCAACAATGAGCACCGCCGTCCAAACCAGCCCCAGGCCCGCCAGAAGCAGCGCGCTCCGCACCACCGCTTTCCGTTCCCGCGTTTGCCACGCTGCCCAGATCCACAACGGCAGCAGCAGCAGGAACAACTCCGGCTGGGCGCCTCCCCCCACCCCCAGGGCCAGCGACGCCGCATAGAGCGGCCGGCGCTCGCCCCGCTTTGCTCCCCAGCAGAAATAAGCCACCGCCGCCGACACCAGCGCCAGGTGCGGCCCCAGCGGCGACGTGAGGCTCGAGAACCAGAACGGCGGATTGACGAACAGCAGCGCCGCGGCGACCATCCCGGCCCAGGGTGAGAACAATTCCTTCCCGACCAGGTACAGCATCCCGATCGCCAGCCCCGAGATCAGTAGGCCCAGCACCGCAAAGGTTCGCTCCGCGCTCCCGAACAGAGCGTTCAGCAGGTGGGCTTCCAGGACAAACAGAGGGTAGCCAGGGGGCTGTGGCTGATCGAGCGTCGGGTCGAAGTGTTCGAGCGCCAGCGCCAGATTCACCGTGTCAAACGAACATAGGCGCGGAGGGAAAAACGGAAGCCGGGTCAGCCCAACCAGCAGGATGGAGAACCCAAACAGTGCCGCGAGCCGGGGGAATTTCATTCTGAATTCTGGCACGATTTCTGATTCCAGAGAACGCCTCAGGCGCGAGCGAGCGCCCCGCGCAGGACCCGCAGTGCCCGGAGCACCATCACCAGTTCGCGCCCGTCGGCGCCCAATCCGGCGCGCATCGGACAGAATGACCGGTCCGAGACAATTCTGAGATGGATCAGTTCCCCCGCATTGGCTTCGGAGGGAACGGACCAGGAAATTTCCCCAGGCTGGAATGTCCCCCGCTGAACGACGGCATCGTTCACCGATACCCGCAATTCCACTTCCGGCAGCGTTTGCTCCGGCAGAAATCCTTCAATGAGGATCGAATCCACAGGCATCTGCAGCCGGATCGCCACTTCAAACGGGCTGCCGATCCACCCATCCGCCCAGATTCCCCGCGCCTGACCTTCCTGGACTCCATCCCCGGACAATGGGACCTGCGGAGTTTCGCGCGTCGAGTTGACCAGGTCCTGGATCCGACGGGAGTCGGCGAGTTCCTTTTTCTGGTAGATCTCGATCCAGGTATCGCGCCGCCACAGCAGATCTTCGAGCTGCCGGACATCCTCTTCCGTAAGCGTGTGCCCTGCGGCCAAATGCCGCGGAAGGGGCCTTTGCACGTAGCACGTGCCGTGGGGCGGCGCGATCTCCTCCGCGGGCCGCTCCTTCGTGTAGAGATAAACGGACAGCATTTTCCGGGACAGATGCTTCTTGCCTTCCGGAAGCCGGATCTGCTCGAATCCGTGCCAGGAGTGCTCGCTCGTCTCGAAAATCACCGCGCGGTTGAACATCGGAGTGATGACTTTGATCTGATTCTCTTTCGGCTTGCGCGGGTTGGAGTGGATTTCCAGGCATCCGCCCCACGCCACGTCCCATTCCTTGTTGAGGTACAGGAGCAGGTTCAGCCGCCGGTGCAGCTTGCGGTCCTCGATGAAGTTGAAGTCGACGTGCGGGTCGAGATCCTGCCCCTCCAGGTTCTCGTGCGTTCCCCCGCCGAACATCTGCTCATCGTGCACCAGATCCGGAATTCCCGTCGCCTCGGCGACGAAGTCCAGGAATCCCTGCGATGCAATGTAGTCGTAGACCGCCGCGTAGAAGGGGCTGATCCTCCGGATGTCCGGGACGGCAGCCTTGCGGCCCACATGACCGAAATCACTCTTCGCGTTCTCCGCATCAAATGCCGGGAAGTCAGCCAGAAGATGTTCCGCTTTGTCCGGGTCGAAAAAGTTGTCGATGACGACGTGTGGGAACGGCTGGGCGCTTTGAAAGTCGCCTCGATACCGGGACGCCTGCTGGCGGACAGCGCTGCGGATCATACGGAACGATATTATAGCCCGTTCCCTGCCCGTCCGCGGCACAATCGCTCGCGTCAGGATTCCTTGAAGGCGGCGACGAGGTCCGTGATCACTTTCTTGGCGTCGCCATAGAGCATGAGGGAGTTTTCGGCGGCAAACAGCGGGTTCGGGATTCCGGCGAACCCGGGACTCAGGCTCCGCTTGATGATGACCACCGTGCGGGCCTGGTCGACGTCCAGAATGGGCATCCCCGCGATGGGAATCGAGGGATCGGATTTGCGCGCCAGCGGATTCACCACGTCGTTCGCCCCCACCACCAGGACCACGTCCGTCTGCTTGAAGGTGGGGTTGATTTCGTCCATTTCCTTGAGCTTCTCGTAGGGCACGTCGGCCTCCGCGAGCAGCACGTTCATGTGACCCGGCATCCTCCCGGCCACGGGGTGAATTCCGAACTCGACCTCCACTCCTCTCGCTTCGAGAGCTTGGGTCAGGTCCTGCACAGCGTACTGGCCGTGCGCCACCGCCAGCCCGTAGCCGGGAACGATCACAACGCGGCGGGCTCCGTCCATCAGCATGGCGACTTCCTCGGCGGAAGCGGACTTGACGCGCCCTGAGTAGACATCTTCGGTATCGGCTTCGCTCGCCGCCACCGCTCCCACTCCCGCGAAGATCACGTTCGCCAGCGAGCGGTTCATCGCCTTGCACATCAGCGCGGTCAGGATGAATCCGGAAGCCCCGACCAGCGAGCCGGCAATCACCAGGACACTGTTATTGAGACTCCAGCCGAGGCCGGCCGCGGCCGCCCCGGAATAGGCGTTCAGCAGGCAGATGACCACCGGCATGTCCGCCCCTCCGATCGGGATCACCAGCATGATTCCGAGCACCGTGGCGACCGCCCCCATCGCCCACACCGGCAGCGAGGAGGTCGGCTCCATCACCAGCCAGCCGCCCAGCCCCAGGCAGGCCAGCAGCATGGCGGCATTCATGATGTGCCGCCCGGGAAGAAGAATCGGCCGCTCCGAAATCAGCCCCTGGAGTTTGGCAAACGCGATGAGGCTGCCGCTAAAGGCAACCGCGCCGATAATGGCTGCCGAGGCAGTCGAAACCGTGAACTGCGTGCCCAGCGGCTCCAACAAATCCCCCGCCAGCACCTCTTCGAGGGCGGCTCCGGCCGCCAGCATCGAGGCCCCGCCGCCAAACCCGTTGAAGACCGCCACCATCTGCGGCATGGCCGTCATCGGGGCACGGTAGGCCATGATGGCCCCCACGATCGATCCCGCCGCAAACCCTCCGATGATGACCGAAAACCCGACGATGCGCTGATCGAGCAGTGTCACCACGATGGCCAACAGCATGCCGATGGCCGCGGCAAGGTTCCCGCCTACCGCCGTGCGGGGGTGGCCCAGCCCTTTGAGGCCCAGGATGAAAAGGACCGCAGCCAGTAGATAGAAGAATTCAATGAGCGTGTTGGACATGCTGCTGCTTCCGACTCTTTAACTTGCGACTCTTACTTGCGACTCTTACTTGCGATGGAACATTCCAAGCATCCGGTGCGTCACTAGGAATCCCCCGACCACGTTGGCCGTGGCCATGGCTACGGAGAAGAACCCGAGCACCGTCGTCAGCGTGGTCAACTGCATCCCGGCCGTCACCAGCGCCCCGACCAGCGTGATCCCGCTGATCGCGTTCGAGCCCGACATGAGCGGCGTATGCAGCAGCGGCGGCACCTTCCCGATGACTTCAAAGCCCAGAAACAGAGCCAATACAAAGATCGTGAGCGCACCAATAAATGATTCCATTAAGACCTCTTTTCCTGTCCCGCCGCGCCCGCAGCGGGACCCGCAGCGGGACTCGCAGTGGGAGAAGACGCCGCCAATCCCAGCAGTTCCCGCACGCGCGGGCTGACCACCTCTCCCTCGTGGGTCACGAGCGTGTCGTTGATGACCGGATCGTCCCGGTTCAGCTTCACTGCGCCGTCCTTCACCAGGTTTTGCAGGAAGGCGGCAAAGTTCCGGGCCAGCATCTGACTGGCGTGGTAAGGAATCGTGGAAGGCAGATTCCTCGGGCCGGCAATCAAAACTCCGCAGGCTTCAACCGTCTCTCCCGCACGCGTCAGCTCGCAGTTTCCGCCCGTTTCCGCCGCCAGGTCCACGATCACCGACCCGGGGCGCATTTTCTCCACCGCGTCCTTACTCACCAGAACGGGAGCCTTCTTCCCCGGGATCGCCGCAGTCGTAATGACCACGTCGCTATCCGCCACGGTCTCGGCCATCACCTCTTGCTGCCGCCGGTAGAACTCCTCCCCCAGGGCCTTCGCGTAACCCCCCGTGGTCTCCGACGACGACGTGTCGAGGCCCAGCTCGACGAACTTCGCCCCGAGGCTTTCCACCTGCTCCTTTACGGCCGGGCGGACGTCGTAGGCAGAGACCACGGCTCCCATCCGCCGCGACGTGGCGATCGCCTGCAGGCCCGCCACCCCCGCCCCGATCACGAACACCCGCGCGGGCGTGATGGTTCCCGCGGCGGTAATCATCATGGGATACATTTTCTGGAGCATGTCGGCGGCCAGCAGAGCGGCTTTGTACCCCGCCACCGTGGCCATGGAGCTCAGCGCGTCCATGGGCTGCGCGCGCGTGATCCGGGGCAGCAGCTCCAGCGCAAACGCCGTCACGCCCTTGCCCGCAAGCTCGCGGATCCCCTGGGGCGCTCCCAACGGATTCAGCAGCGCAACAACCACCTGCCCCGGACGAAGCAGATCGAGGCTTCCATCCGCCCCGGAGCCAATGCCGCCGACCGAGAGGACGATGTCGGAAGAGGAATACAACTGGCCGCGGTCCGAAGCCAGCCGCACTCCCTGTTGTTCATACTCTGCGTCAGGGAAGCCGGCCGCCTCGCCCGCTTTGGACTCCAGCAGCACTGCGAGCTTGGCCTTGGCGAGGAGCTTCACGCTCCCCGGCACAACCGCGACCCGCCGTTCGTTCTGGTTTGACTCCGCTGGAACTCCGACAATCATCTACACCACCGACTGAGGAAATTTCTTCTGCCTTTCGCCACAGGCCGGCCGCGGCCTCCCGCACCCCTTCGACCGTCCCGTGCCGATCCCGGACACTCCGTCCCACTCCACGCCCCCACGTCCGTGGCCGCAGCGATCCGCCAATATCCCCGTCGTCTTGATGCAGCAGAACACCCATCGCAGTGCACACCCGGATGGGCTGATTCTCATTCGAGGCTTCCTGGACCTGCCTGCCTCAAATCGCCAAAAGTCCAGAGAGTATCACGGATTGCTCAAAATCGAGCCGGAATTCTTTGCGATCATTTGGTTTTGGGACATGCCCCCCCTGCCGCCTTCTTCCCTGCCGCCCTGTCGCCAAAGGGAGCGAATGGCGCAGATGACGCCCCGCCTCGATCCGGAGTGATCTTCGCCGTCAGTATTCAAACGAGTAGGTCAGCTTGAGCTGCAGAGACCGGTCTTTCTGCCCGTCCAGGATTCCTCCCACGCGCCGCCCCTCGTTATAGACCAGGAAGAAATCGTCGCCCGGCCGGAAGATATAGTTCAGCCGGAAATTGAATCCCAGGAGCGAGTCGTTGTTGTTGTACTGCACCGTCGTGCTGGTGAGCCACTGGTTGTTGAAGTTGTAATTGATGCGGGTGTTCACGACGTGGTCCGTGAACCGCCCTTCCTGGTCGGATAACGGGCCGCCCACCTCCTGGGAGAACTTTCCCGCCTGGAACGTCCCGCGATTCAGCTCATATTGCGTTTCGAAGGAGAGCTGCTCGGTCATTTTGAGGCGAGGTCCGAGCTGGAGCGTCCTCAAGTCTCCCCCGAAAAATCCGTAATGGCGCTGGTACACAAAGGAGCCGGAGAGTTTTCGCGCCGGGTTGCCGTTGTACCGCATGTTGTTATACCACCAGCTATACGTCCCCGGAGGGATCACCACCCCCGGCCGCAGACGGAATGGCGCGACCAGCCTCTCCAGGCGCGTATGGGGCGTCCAGTTGAGCTGATCCCCGCTCTCGAACTCGAACCCCAGGATGTAGTGATTCACCCGCGTCTCCAGCTCGTTCCTCTGGTTCATGATGTAATCCCCGCGGTAGGAGATGTTGATGCGCCGGATCAGGTCGCTCGCCGGCCGCGGCCGAATCGCCAGTTGCGGGATGAACTGCCTCATGTTTTTCCGCGGCACAAATCCCAGATCGTTCCGAAACTCCGGGTCCACTACGATCCAGCCGTTGGAGATTCGCAGGAAGTCGCTGTCCCACCCGATGGTTCCGGTCGTGACCCAATTGTTTCCCTTTGCATTCGGGCTGCCGGACTTCCCAACTAATCCCTCGATCCGGAAGTAGCGTTTGAAAACAAAATTGGCGTCCGCGCCGTAAATCCGGTTGAAGTCCGCGCTGCCTCCCGACTCCCGGGTCATCACAAAGCCGCCCACCGACGAGCGCGCCAGCAGATCCCGCTTCACGCGCATCACCCCGTAGTTGCTGGCTGGAATTCCTTCCGACGGCAGCGCCTCTGTCTGTACGTTCAGCAGCCCCACCGTCAGCCCCTGCACCCGTCCCGTAATGCGGCCTCCGGCCACGATCGGCACCGGCTGCCGGCTGGGAGACAGCCCGATCTGACGGCTGTGGAACATCGTAATCAGCGGGGTCGTGCCTTCGCCCCGAACCGCCCCGAACTCGTACACCCCGGCCCCTTCCTGAAAAAACTCCCGCTTTTCCGGAAAGAACAGCGGAAACCGGTCGAGATTCACCTGCTGGTCGTCCACTTCGGTCTGGGCGAAATCCGTCCGCCACGTCAGGTCCGCCGTGAGGCTCGGTGTGATCCGGTATTTCATCACCTCGATCCCCGCGTCCGAAGCGCTCTGTGTGACGGTGCGCGATTCATTCGAGAAGCGCCGGAATCCCCCGAGCAGATAGGGCTTCACGCGCAGGCGCAACCCGGCCACGGCCCCCTCCAGCCCCTCCATGTGTCCCGCCTGCGACACATTCTCCAGCTGAAACCCGCGCCGGTAATTGTTCCAGTAGGAGAACTCATTCTTGCGCCGGATCACCCGTTCCACGTCCAGACCCCACCCGGCTCCGTTTTCCTCGTACACCCGCAGGATCTTGAACGGAATCGCAAACTCCGCGATCCATCCCGCGCTCGTGATCTGCGAGGCAACGTTCCACTGTTCGTCCCACTCCTTGTTCACCGTGCGGCCTTCATCCGTGATCAAGGCGTCATATTGGGTTCCCAGCGGATTGGTTCGGAACAGAAAGGCGTTGCGGTGGTCGTGGAAGGTGTCGAGAACAAGGGCGACGGTATCGTCATTTTCCAGACTGTCCTGCCCCGCACCGATGTTGGTTGAGGAAGTGCCGCCATCGCGCCGCCGCTCGGTCGCCAGAATCCCGGCGGCATTCGAGTCGTAGCAGATCACCCCGACATACAGCGTGTCGGGCGTGTACAGGATGCGGAACTCGGTCCGCTCGGTCGAAGGCTCCCCTTCGCGCGGGTCTCTCTGAATGAATCCGAGCGTCACTTCGGCTGCCTGCCAGGCCGGCTCGTCCAGGTTTCCGTCCACCGTCACGGGCATCTCCGTGCGCACCGCCCGGATTCTCTTCCTGCCGTGCGTCGTGCCGTTGTCGGCGGCGTTTCCTTGCGAATGACCCAGGGGAGCCAGCGCAATGAGCAGCAGCAGTCCCAAGACAGATCGGGCAGAAATGCTTCGATGAATATGGCGAATCAGCGGTACTGTCCTCCCATGCCTGTCAATGAAGTATCCGGCGGGTCACACGCAGGTTCTTGAGACAGCACCTCATCGAAGCCTGAAGTTCCTCTTCCCTGATATCCCTCACTGGGCGTATCCGAAAAGTATAAACCAACTTCGTCGACAAGCGGGGGCAAATATGCCGTCAGACGCCTCGCCTCCCCCCTCGCGAAACCCCCTTCCCCATCGTTCCGGGCTGAGGTAGACTCTTCCTTACCGGTAACACGAAGGTTCAGGCCGCTTTTCGGAGCGGAGGGGCGGGGACCGGCGTCGGGCGTGAATGCGTTGCCCATGGTCCCCTCCAAAGTGAGAGCCGGCGGAGGATCGGGTGATCGAATGCCCGAATGCCCGACAATTTGAACTCACGCGTTTCGACGCGCAACAAAGGAGCATCTATGCGCACCACCCGAATGACGCTGCTTTTCCTGGCTTTGTTCGCCCTCGTCGCAATGGCGCAAAAGGGCGGCGAGAATGAGACGGGTCCCTATGATCTCGTGCGAGGCTGGCCGCAGCCGGTCTGCGGCGCGGGCTACCAGTCCGGTTCCACCGGAGGAGTCTGGGCGGAAACCCCCGACACCGTCTTCGTCCTGCAGCGGGGCTGCCTGCCGGCCCTCCCTCCCTCGAACAGCATTGTCCCCAGCCGCAACGCCTCGCAGTACTCCCTGGCGGCGGAGGATCCGTCCCGGCATCCGCGCTGGGAGCACATCCTGGTGGTCTACAACCGCGAAGGCAAGGCGGTCGAGGACTGGGAGCAGCACAACAAGCTCTTCGTCCGCCCCCACCGCGTCGTGATGAGCCCTTACGATCCCGAGCGTCACGTCTGGGTCATCGACGACGGCGCGCACTCCATTTACAAGTTCACCCGCGACCAGAAGCTCGTCATGACCCTCGGCGAGTTCCGCAAGTCGGCCAGCGACAAGACCCACTTCGGCCGCCCCACCGACATCGCCTGGCTCCCCGACGGAACCTTCTTCGTCAGCGACGGCTACGAGAACACCCGCGTCGTGAAGTTCGACAAGGACGGCAATTACCTGCTCGAATGGGGCAAGCCGGGCCATAGCTCCCCGTTCGAATTCGACACCGTCCACGGCATCGCCATCGACAACCAGCGCCGCGTCTATGTCGACGACCGCGCCAACCACCGCATCCAGATCTTCGACGAGAACGGCAAGTATCTTGACCAGTGGACCGACCTCCGCTACCCCTACTACATCTACATGACGCGCGACCAGCACCTCTGGGTGGGGGACGGCCACACGAACAAGATCTTGAAGTTCGACCTGAACGGCAAGCTCCTCTATAACTGGGGGACCTTCGGCGCTTTCCCCGGCGGCATCTGGGGCCCGCACCAGTTCAGCGTTGACAGCGAGAACAACTTCTATATCGCCGACGTCCACAACGGCCGCATTCAGAAATTCCGGCCCAAACCCGGCGCCGACCCGGCCACCCTCGTCGGCCAGCGCTTCGAAGTCCCGCGCCGCTAGTTTTCCGAGCCGCGACCGCGAGGGAGCGGAGGTTCTTCTTGGGTTAGGCACGGCACAATTTTTTTGTGCCGTGACCTTGTTCCAGTTCCGGGCCGCAACCTTGGCAGCCCACGGCGCGCCGTTCGTGCCGTGGGCCTGTTCTGATCCGAGCCGCGACCGTGAGGGAGCGGTGGTTCGCCTTGAATAGCCACGGTATAACTTCATTGTGCCGACTTTGGGGTTTTTTCAGCAACCTCTTGAAGCCGTGCCGAAACCGTCCGGAGATAGGGGCTTTAGACCCTGAGGCGCGTCTTCCCAGGAGGGCAGCCATCCGGCTCCCCGCCGCCGTTGAAAAACGTCTGGCGAGGCTCGCCAAACGCACCGGCCGCACCAAGACCTACTACGCCCGCGAAGCCATCCTCGAACATTTGGATGATCTTGAAGATATCTATCTGGCGGAGCAGGCCTATGCCCCCATCCAGAGAGGCAAGTCCCGCACGATTCCGCTCGAAGAAGCCATGAAACGGCGGGGCATCAGGGCGAGCCGCTCCGGCGTATGTTAGAGCGGTTCTCTCATTGCTGTAGCTCATCCGCAGGAAGCCCCGTAGGGGCGTTATCCTGTGGCCCACGGCGCAAGCCGTGGGATTCCTGGGCGCTGATCCGAGCAAGCCCCGTAGGGGCGACAGACCCGCCGATTTACAGCAACAAGAGAAACGCTCTAGAATTGCAAAGGAAAAGGTTCTAGAGCATTTCTCCCGATGGTGTATACTATGAAACGAGTTTCTCTGGCGATCCAAGAACACCATGGCAAAGGCGTACTCGGACGATTTGCGTCGGAAGATTTTGGGGGCGTACGACCGGGAGGTA
>Ga0326597_10003073_pt1 | contig 24370 bp, 19 predicted proteins | sample RVTome_12_FD_203789 | JGI IMG/M metagenome (GOLD analysis project Ga0326597, IMG submission 203789) | Soil microbial communities from uranium-contaminated site in the Upper Colorado River Basin, Wyoming, United States - RVT100D185 | ecosystem: Environmental > Terrestrial > Soil > Contaminated >... | reverse complement strand
GTCGCCCGTCGCGAATCGAATCGGCGCGGTCGCCGAAGCTGATCCACGTGACGTCCGCCACCTCGGCGGTCGCGCGCGCCAGCTCGCGCACGTAGCGCTCGGCGCCGCCGATGAACGACCCCTCGCCGAACCAGGTCGGCGAGACGTGCAGCAGCTTCACTTGACCACTTCCAGCTCGAACGCCAGGTACCACGCGGGGAACATCCAGGTGAGGTGCTCCTCGTAGAACCGCGGGAACCGGTTCGCGAGCCAGGACACGTGGCGGTTCTTGTACCGGCCGTAGAACCGGAGCCGCCGCCTCACCAGCCGGAAGCGCGCCGCCGTGTAGAAGTCCCACTGGTTCTCCCCCGTGAAGTAGTCGAGGGAGAAGTAGCCGAGGTGGCGACGGTGCGTCGGATCGGTGAACGAGTTGGCGCAGGAGAAATGCGGCGTCGTGATCTCGACGCGGGCGCCCGGCCGGCCGATGCGGTGGATTTCCTCCAGCGCGCGCACCATGTCATCGAGGTGCTCGATCACCTCGCGACAGAGGATCAGGTCGAAGGCGTTGCTCTCGAAGGGCCATGGATACTGGTCGAGGTCGTGCACGATGTCCGGCTGCGTCACGGCGCTCCGATCCACGGTCACCGCGCCGGGCACCGACCGATCGCGGCCGGCGCCGATGTTGAGGATGCGCTCCACCCGGTCTCCTTTCGCGCTCATCGCGCGCCCTCGTCGGCGGTCGAACCCGCGGCCGCGTAAGCCGCCAGGCACCGGCGCGCGACGGCGTCCCAGGTGAAGCGCTCGAGCACCCGGGCGCGGCCCGCCGCGCCCATGCGCGCGCCTTCGCCGGGGTGGGCCAGCAGGTAGTCCAGCCGGTCCCGGATCGCCGCCGGATCGTTCGGGGGCACGACGAAGCCGGTCTGGCCGTCCTCGACCAGCTCGGGTAGCGACGCGACGCGCGACACGATGACCGGCGTACCGCACGCCAGTGACTCCAGCACGACGAGACCCAGTAGCTCTGGCACGACCGATCGGGCGCCGGCCGACGTCTCGTAGACGGACGGCAAGACCGTGACCATCGCGCCCCGGTAGCACGCCGCGAGCTGCTCGTCCGTGACCTCGGTCGCGAACGTGACGGGGCGGCCCGACGCTTTCTTCCGCAAGGCGCGCGAGTACTCCTCGTCGTAGTGACGTCCGACGATGGTGAGGTCGAAGGGCGACTCGATTGCTTCGACGAGGTAGTCGACGCCTTTGTGCGCCAGCACGCGCCCGACGAACAGCACGCGGCCGGGCTTGCGCGATCCCTCGTCCGGGCCGAACCGGGCGAGGTCGACGCCTCCGTAGATCACCTCCAGCCGGGCCGGCCGACGCCGCCGCGGCACCGCGCTCCAGAGGCTTCGGGAGTAGTCGGACAGCAGGAGCATGCCGTCGATGCCGCGCAGGATCGGCAGGTAGCTGGTCGGCGCGTAGGGGTGGCCGCCACCGAGATCGGTCACGAACGTGGCCCGACCGAGCGCGCGTCCGAGCACCATCGCCGCGGCGGTGGCGAACGTCGAGACCTGGTGCGCGTGCACGGCATCGGCCCAGCGGACGAGCGCGGCGAAGCGGGCGCGGAGCGGATTGGCCGCGAGCGGGTTCCAGCGTCCGGGCGCGCCCGCCGGCAGACACTCGATCGTCAGCCGCCCGTCGCGGTGCGACCCGCGCTCGGCGCCGAAGGTCAACAGCACGACCTCTGCCTGCCCGGCCATCGCGCGTGCGAGCTCGAGCGCGTAGCGCTCGCCCCCTCCGACGATCGATTCGGGAGCGAAGCGGGCTGGCGAGACGTGCAGCACTTTCACGACGCCACCTGCCCCGTCATGCTCCGCGGACCAGATCCGACGACAGCTCATCGGCGCGCGGCGGGCCGCCCATGGCCGGCGCGGCCGACACGGTCCTCCGGAGCGCCAACTCCGCGGCCACGAGCGTCACGACCAGGATGAGCGCGTAGGTGCAGGCGGTCGCCAGCGCCGCACCGACGAAGCCCCACCGCGGGATCCAGACCAGGTTGAGGCCGATGTTGAGGACCGTTCCGGCGATCCACGCCCCCATGCTGACGCGCTCCCAGCCCACGCTGATCAGCAGGTGTCCGCCGGCGAGCGCGACGTAGAGGAAGGCGGTGGACCAGATCAGCATCTGCAGGCCGGGGTCTGCAGCCACGAAATCGCGACCGAACAGCCGGCCGAGCAGCCAGGGGCCGAGCCAGTACGTGGCGGCGACGATCGGCACCGCCAGCGCCGTGAAGCCCGCCACGGTCCGATGGTAGAGCCGTCGCAGGCTCGCCACGTCGGCGTGCGCCGCCCGGGCCATCACGGGATAGAGCGTGATCATGATCAGCTGAGGGAAGCGCTCGATCACGCCGGTGATCCGGTATGCCGCGCCGTAGAGCCCCACCGGTTCCATTCCGACCATGCGCTCCAGCATCAGGAAATCCACGCGGTTGGTCAGCGCGACGAGCAGACCGGCCAGTCCGAGCGGTAGGCCTGACCGCAGCACGCTCGACCAGCAGTCCCGGTCGATCCGCCACTGCACCCGCACCAGGCGCCGCGCGAGCCGCCAGATGAGGACCACGGACAAGGCGTCCGTGGCGACCAGCGCGGCGGCCACGGCGACGAGACCCCAGCCGAGCCAGACCGTGATCAGGACGAGGGCCAGGCCGCTGACTCGGGTGGCCACGTCGGCGATGGCGCCGTACTCGATCTTCAGCTGCGCCTGGAAGGCCGTGATCGGCAGCTTGAGCGCGTTGAGCGGCAGCAGGAGCGAGAACAGCGCGAGCGGCCAGACGAGGTACGGCGGAAACGCCATCCAGAGAATCGCCGCCCACGAGAGGCCGAGCGTCACGAGCGCGACGATTGTCCGGAACGACAGCATCGCGCCGATGATCTCGCCCGAACGCTCGGGCTGCCGCGAGATCTCCCGGACGACGATCGTGTTGACCCCGAGGTCGTTGAGGGCGAGGAAGATGTAGATGAAGGCGAAGAGATAGTTGAAGCCGCCGAAGCCCTCGACGCCGAGGTGGCGCGAGAGCACCATCGCCATCGCCAGACCCGTGGCCAGCGCGACGGTCTGCGTCGCCACCTGCAGCACGACATGTCGCGCCAGCAGGCCCCGAAGCGTCCCTGCGTACATCACCGTCACGACACCGGCACCCGTCGATCCGGCGCCCGGAAGGCCGACGTCACGTCTGCGTACAGGTGGAGCAGACGGCCCACGTGGCCGCCCGGGGAGAAGTCACGCTCGACGCGCGCGCGGCCGCGTGCGCCGAGCGACGCCGCCAGCGCCGGGTCGGCGAGCACCCGCGTCAGCCGGTCGGCCATCGCGCCGACGTCGCCGGCCGGCACGAGGAACCCGGTCTCATCGTCGGCGAGCCACTCCGAGATGGCCCCGACGTCGAACGCCACGACCGGACGGCCGAACGCCATGGCCTCGAGCCCGACGATCCCGAACGGCTCCGGCCAGACTGAGGGCACCGCCACGACCGTAGCCTCGGCGTAACAGCGGGCGACGTCGTCGCGATCGAGCCAGCCCAGAAACCTGACGCGATCGGCCACGCCGAGCCGCTGCGCGACCCGGACCGCGTACGGCCGGTCCATGCCGTCGCCCGCGACCAGCAGCGTCCACGGCCGATCGATCGTCGCCACCGCGGCGAGCAGCGCGTGCAGCCCCTTCTCCCGCACCAGGCGCCCGCTGAACAGCACGGTCGCCGACGCGGGTGGCGGCGGCGGCAGCGTCCGCGACGGCAGGACGGTGAAGTACGGCAGCGTATGCACGTGCGCGGCGGTGTAGCCGCTGGCCATCGCCGCGCGCCGGACGTGTTCCGACGCGACGATCAGCGCCGGGCTCCCGGCGTTGCTCCGGTTCGCCGCCACGGCCCTGCGGTAGGCGCGCACGATCACTGCCGGCCGCTTGTCGAGCACGCACCGCTTGTACGCCATGCGCGGCACGCACAGCGGACTCGTCGGATGGTGGCAGGGCCGCCGGAGCGCATGGTGGTACTTGTTGCCGCTCGGGCAGAAATCGTAGACGTGCAGCGTCTTCAGGCTGGGATACCGCCGCCGGATCTCCGCCTCGAGCAGGAAGTTGTTGTTGCTCTGCAGGTGGACGACGTCGGGCCCGAAGCGGTCGAGCGCGGCAAGCACCGCCGCGGCACGCTCCCGGGACGTCGCCTCGTCGGCGAAGGCGGCGAAGTCGGCGATCGCGCAGCTTCCCGACTCGTCGGCCGCGCCGCCGGCCGCGTGCACGACGAGCACCTCGTGCCCCGCCGCGCGGAGCGCTTCGGTGAGGTCCCGAACGTAACGGCCCACGCCGCCGCCAGCCGACCAGTCCTGCGTGAGCTGCGCGATCCTCATCGGCCGGGCCGCCGCTCGAGGACCGTCAGGGTCTCCTCGGTCTCGATCACCGCGAAGCGGGGGTCCTTCAGGACGACCTCCTCGGTAAAGCGCACGCTGCCGGCGTCATGAATCGGCCGGTCGTCGGTCGACCGGCTGTCGTGCAGCGCGACGACGCCGCCAGGGACGACGAACGGACTCCATCCCTCCCAGTCGGCACGGATGACCTCGAAGCGGTGATCGCCGTCGATGAACACCAGGTCCACCGGCGGCTCCCCGGACGCGGCGTGCCGCGCGGCGGCCTCGGCGCCGGTCGTCCGCACCCAGCGCACACGTCCGTTGCGCACGCGCGCCACCTCGGTGCGGGCGATCCGTCGCTGGAGGCTCACGCCAAGCCGGCCCACGGGATACGGATCCACGGCGAGCAGGAGGCCGTCGGCCGCCATGGCCTCCCGCAGCCGGATGGTCGTCACCCCCTCGAACACGCCGATCTCCACCAGCCGGCGGCGGCCGGTGGCGTGCCGCGCCAGGCAGTCGCGTTCCGCCGCCGTCGTCTGCGTGTCCGGCGGCGCCAGACCGAGCGACCAGCGCACGAAGTGAGTCAGGGCGCGCACGGCTGGGGCTGGGTGTCCGCCGGCAGAAGCCGCTGCAGGATGGCCAGGCGATCCGCCGCGACCCGGTCCAAGTGGTAGACGCGAGCCGCGGCCTGCGCGCCGCCTCCCAGCCTCGTCCGCAGGGGCGCATCGTCGAGCAGCCGCTCGACGGCGTGGACCAGGGCGCCGGCGTCGCGCTTGGGCACCAGCAGACAGCTCTCGCCGTCGGCCAGCACGTCCTGCGCCCAGCCGGCGGGTGTCGTGACAATCGGCAGGCCCGACGCCATGGCCTCGAGCAACGCGAGGCCGAAGCCGTCGACGAGGCTCGGAAACAGGAACACGTCGGCCTGCGCGTAGTGCTCGGGAAGCCGCTCGCGTGGCACCTGCGGATGCACGGTGATGCGCGCGCGAATCTCCGGGGCGAAGTCGCCGAGCACGACGTCTGGATCCGTCAGGGTTCCGACGCAGGACAGTTCGAGGTCCGGCCGCGCGCGCATCAGGTTGCCGCACGCCTCCGCGAGGTACGCGCCGCCCTTGCGTGGAATCCATTGCCCGACGAACAGCAGCCGTCGGGCCCGGTCAGCGTAGCCGCGGTCGAGGAAGAACTCGTCGGACACGCCGTGCCCGACGACGACGGTGCGGGCGGCATCCGACCAGCCCGATTCCACGAGAAACCGCCGCTCTTCCTCGTTCAGACAGAGCACCAGGGCCGAGCGCCGGCAGCTCAGCCGGATCAGCGCCGGCACGATGGTCCCGTGCAGCAGACGAAAGCGCCAGCGGTACGGCCGGCCCAAGCGCGTCATCTCGCGCTGCACCTCCGCGTAGTTGAGCGGCTCGAGCCCGTGAAACGCCGTCACGGTGCGGCCGCGGTAGAGGCCGCGCAGGTTCGCCAGCCATCCCGCATAGCTGTGGAAGCTCACCAGGTCGTACTCCGGATGCCGCCGCAGCCAGGCCGCCACGTGCCATGGAAAGAGCAGCGGGTACCAGCGCGCGTGCCTGCGGCGAAGCGCCGGGAAATCCTCCGGAGCGAGAATCGAGAGCGTGTGCCCGGCGGCCTCGAAGGGCGCCCCCAGGTTCACGTAGTTGAGGTGGACCGCCGAGTACGGCGACTTCGGCGTGTGGATCACCGCGAGGATCTTCATGACGCTCGCGCCGCCAGGCAGGCCGTGGCGAAAGTCGACCCGGCCTGCGAGGTCACGGAGGACGTGGCCACCGCGTCAGAGACCACGGAGGAATCCGGCGCCTTTCCGTGCGCTCGGGCCTTCGGTGTTCGTGCTCCGCGTCCTCGCAGTCCGTGGAGTGGTTTCTGCCACGGGCTGGTGGCGGATCGAGGTGGATCGGTGCACGGCGAGCACGTCGGTCTGGTGGCCGGGGGGAAACAAGTCGACGCGCCGGGCGCGGATGGTCGCGGCGTTGACCTCGAGCGCGACGTGCTCGTGGGCCGTCGGCGCACCCGCCGGCAGATCCCCCTCCTTGACGAAGAAGACCTCGTATCCGGCGTCGCGCAGGACCGCCAGCGTCTCGGCCGGCGTGAATCCCTGGCGGGCCAGGGTCGGCGCCGACAGCTCCACGTAGACCGCCTCGATCCGGCCGGAGCGCAGGCTGCGCGCCGCGCCCTGGAGCGCCAGCGGCTCGAGCCCCTCGATGTCCATCTTCATGAACGCCACACGCTCGATCCCGTGCGCGTCCAGGTAGTCGTCGAGCACGACGTTCCGGACCGCCTCGGTGCCGTCGTCTGCGATGTAGGACGCGCCGAGCTGGCGGTCCAGGACGCGCAGGCACGACGTGCCGGCCACGTTCGTCACGCAGCGGTGCACCACCGCAATCCGCGCGTCTGGATGGAGCGCGGCCGAGCGCCGCAGCAGCGCGCAGAGGCGCGCGTTGGCTTCGAACAGGTGGTAGTCGAGCGGCGGGCCGCCGGCGAGCGCGTGCAGCAGGCCGAACGTGCAGAAGCCGACGTTCGCGCCGACGTCCAGGAACACGCCGCCGCGCCGGAGAAACGGCGCGGCGATGGCGAAGAACTCCGGCTCGAAGACGCCCGACAGCAGATACGCCCGCGGAAACGGGTCGGAGACGTCCGCGAACAGCCGGGCGCCACCGTTGAAGGAGACCTCCTGCACCGCCGATCCAGGCGACACCCACAGGAGCGCGCGTATCAGCTTGTGCCGGCGCAACGGCGGCGGCAGTCCCCGGATGAGCCTGGCGAGATTCACGCGGCGGCGCGACGGGCGCGACCTCAGAAGTAACGCTGTGGGACTTCGATGGTGTCGTTCGGCTCCACGCGGTCCGTCATCTCGACCCTGATTTCCTTGCGCTCGCCGCCGACGATCCGGGTAATCTTGATGCGGTTGCGCGCCCCGCGCTCGGTGATGCCGCCCGCCAGCGAGATCGCCTTCAGCACCGTCATCCCCTCTTCCCACACGTACGAACCGGGGCTGCGGACGTACCCGACGACGAAGAACACCTCGGCCTTCGGGACGAAGATGGTGTCGCCGTCGCGAATGGCGACGTTCGGCGCGCGCCCGCTCTGCAGGTCCTCCAGGACGACCCGGGCGACGAGCTCCGAGGTGGCGTCGTCGTTGGGGTCCGCCGGCTCGAGCGCGGCCGCAGGGCTCTTCGGGCGCCGCACGATCACCTCGCCGCCGGCGGTCGTCGTGGTGCCGCCGGCCTCCGCCAGCGCCTCGAACAGCGTCAGGCTGCCCGAGATCGAGTGCCGGCCCGGCTGGCGAACCTCGCCGACGATGAAGACGTTCTGGCTGCGGAACTGCTCCACCAGGACCGTGACCTGGGGATTGATCAGGTAGCCCGCGCCGAGGCGGCCGGCGATCTCCTCCTGGATGGCGCGCACCGTCTTGCCGCCGACCTGCACCCGCGAGATGAGCGGGAAGTTGATGTTGCCGTCCGACTCGACCGTGAAGCGACCGGACAGCGTCGGCTCGTTGAACACCGTGATGAGCAGCACGTCGCGAGGCCCCACCACGTAATCGTTCGGCACCTGCGGACGTGCCGACACCACCGGCAGCGTGATCACGCTCAGCGTCAGTGCGATGAGTAGTCTTCGCATGGCTTAGAACCCGTAAGCGACCGATCCGAAGTAGCGCGTGCCCAGATAGCCGCGGGACGGCACGTCCGATCGGCGCTCGATCCGCTCGACGTTGAACCCCAGCCGCGAGAAGTCGCCGAGACGATAGCCGACGCCGGCACCGTAACTGTCGACCATGTCGGTCCGCTCCAGCGCCGCGCCCTCGAGCGGACTGTACTCCAGCCATGCGCGCCGGCCGCGTGCGTTGACCTCGAACGGCCCCGCAATGCGCTGCGTCACCGAGACGCCGATGTCGGTCGAGAGGAAGTACGGATACAGGTCCTCGAACGAGAAGGACGGGTTGCGGCCGAACGTCACGCCGAGCCGCGTCGACGTGGGCGCCGAATAGGTCACGGCGACGCTCCCCACGAGGCCCCGAAAGTCGGCGACGTTGACCGACCGGGCCTGCAGGTTCCGATACCCGATCGTGGCCTGTCCCGCGAGCAGCGCGTCCGGGTCGAAGTCGAACACGCCCAGAATCATGTAGCTGTCGCTGTCGCGGAACGCCGATTCGTCGAACCGCGCCTTCTCCGCCCGCACGGTGATGGCGAAGCTGGTGAGCGGCGTCAGCTCGAAGCGCAGCCCGACGGACGCCGTCTGGGTGACGTTGTTCAGCGCCCTCGCCAGGTCGACCCCCTCGTAGACCTCCCCTTCGTCGAAGGCGCTGGTCGCGTACCGATATTCGAGCGCGATCCACGTGCGACTCGCGACGCCGATATCCACGCCGGACGCGTAGAGCCTCGACGTGCGCCGCGCGCGCGCGTCGATTTCGTCGCCCTGGCGTTGCCGCGTCCGCGCCGCCTCGGCCCGGATGAACGGGCGGAGTCTCGTCCATCGGACCTCGAATTCCCCGCCGATGAGCCCGTTGACCGACCGTTCGCTCTTCAGCTCCTTGAACCAGACGTATTGCACGTCGTCCACGAACGTCGCCCGCACGGGCCCGACGCGCAGCCCGGCCTCGAGCCGCGGCACAAGGGTGAGCGTGAAGTCCTCCTGCGGCTCCTGGTCGTCGTTGAACACGTTGGTGTCGATGCCGATGTCGGTGACCGCCAGCGTGGGCAGCAGGTAGAACGGTCCGAACCGAATAGGCGCCCGATCGGCGGGATCCGTCGTCGGCAGCGCCTGGACGTCCTGTCCGCGCGCCGGGATGGCGCCGGTCCAGAGGAGCAGCGCGACGACGACGACGCGCCGAGCTCGAAGCCGGATCGACTGCAGCGACACGCGCATGGCTACCCCTTCACCTTCGCCCGCGCAATCTTGAGCTGCCGGGCTTTACGATACAGGTTGGTCCGCTGAATGCCGAGCGCCTTGGCGGCCTCTCCCATTCGCCACCCGTACCGCCGCAGAACCGCGGCGATGTACTCGCGCTCGAACTGCCGCCGGGCCTCCCGGAGGCTGCCGAGCCTGGACGGGACCAGCGGCCGATCGAGCCGCACCAGCCCCAGGACGTCCTCGACCCGCGCGGGCGGTGCCGGCGCCCGCGCCGCGAGCCGCTCGATGACCTCCGCCAGCTCGCGCAGGTTGCCTTCCCACGGCAGCGCCGACAGGAACCCGAGCGCCGCAATCGTAAAGCGCAGCGGTGAGCCGGTCGGCGACCCGTTCGAGATCGCCAGGTGACGCGCGATCGACGGGATGTCCTCGGGCCGCAGCCGCAGCGGCGGCACCTCGATGCGGACCGCCGACATCCGCCGGTGCAGGTCCTCCCGGAATGCGCCGTCTGCGACCTCGGTGTCGATCGACGGGCCGCAGCTGCCGATCAGGCGCAGGCCGAGGGGCACGACCCCGCCCGCCTCCGCGGACCGCACCTCGCCGTCCCGGGCGATCCGTGCCAGTCGCTCCTGGACCGACGCCGGCAGCTCCGAGACGTTCGCCAGAAACAGCGTCCCGCCTCGCGCCGCCGCGAGCATCGAGTCGGGCGCGATCCGCTCCAGGAGTTCAGACCGCCGGCCGCGCCGGAGGGCCGGTCCCAGGAGCGTGGCCTCGAGCGGACCGGCCGGTCCGGCGCAGTCGACCTCGACCAGCGGCGCGCCCGGCGGCGACCCGAGGCCGTGAATCGTCTCCGCGACCAGCCCGGCGTCCAGACCCGGCTCGGCCACGATCAACGCCCGCGCGGCCGGGTCAGCGGCCGACCGGACCAGTTCACGCGCGCGCCGGACCAGCGCGGAGTGCCCCATCAGCTCGGGCGGCCACGCGTCCCGGACGCCACTCGATTCGGACGATTGACCGGATGGTAGCAGGGTTGGGGATGGCACGATCCGTCCTCCATGCAGCTCAAGTGGCGGGGTCGGAAATGGAACGACCGGGCGAGTTGCATGGGTGCAGCCCGGACCGCGGAGACAGCTTCGCCCCGTCAGTCACAGACGACTGCCGGTCCTTGTTTCGGACCGAAACCCACACAGCTATGGTGACAGCGCCCCATCGGCGTGTCAAGAGTGATACAAGACAGGTACAAAACAGATACAGCACGGACAGTCCCGAAGTCAACTTCAAGTTAAACAGTTCGTGTACAGTGACTTACATAGAATTTCGCCGCCCGCCAGACAGCGCGGCCCCGACCCGCGTAGAATGGGCCTCCCATGCGGGCTGTGACCATCGCCGGCGACCCGCCACGCCTGGCGCTCACCGACCGGGCCGCGCCCGACCGCCCCGGCGAGTGCCGGGTGCGAGTGCGCACCGCCGGCATCTGCGGCACCGACCTCGAGCTGCTCCGCGGATATGCGGGGTTCCGCGGCGTGCCCGGGCACGAGTTCGCCGGGGTCGTCGAAGAGGCCCCTCCAGCCGACGCGGCGCTGATCGGGCGCCGGGTCGTCGGCGAGATCAACGTCGGCTGCGGCGCCTGCCGGTTCTGCCGGCTCGGCGTGCGCGAGCATTGCGACGACCGCACGGTGCTCGGCATTCGCGACCGCGACGGCGCGTTCGCCGAGTACCTCACGCTGCCCGCGACGAACCTGCACGCGCTGCCCGACGCGCTCGACGACGTGCAGGCTGTCTTCGTCGAGCCGACGGCGGCGGCCTGCCGGATCCTGGAGCAGGTCGCGGTCGGTCCCTCCACGCGCGCCGCCGTCGTCGGTGACGGGCGCATGGGACTCCTCACGGCCCAGGTCCTGCGTTCGACGGGCGCGGCGGTCGTCGTGGTCGGCAAGCACGACGAGAAGCTCGCGGTCGCGCGCCGGCTCGGTCTCGACTCGACGCGGGTCGAGGACGCGCGCCGGAGGTTACGCGCGTTCGACCTCGTGGTCGACGCCACCGGGCACCCGTCAGGGCTCGACCTCGCGCTCGAGATGACGCGGCCGCGCGGGACGGTGGTGATGAAATCGACCTATCACGGATCGATCGCCTGGACCCCCTGGCGGTCCATCGTCGACGAGATCGCGCTGATCGGATCCCGCTGCGGCCCGTTCGCGCCGGCGATCGCGCTGCTCGCGTCCGGCCGCGTGGACGTCGGCCCGATGGTCGCCGAGGTGCGTCCGCTCCAGGAGTTCGAGGCCGCGTTCGCGTCGGCGCGGCACGCGCTGAAGGTCGTTCTGCAGGTGACGGAGGCAGCACCATGACACGCCGAATCGTGGCCCTGTGCGCCGCAGGGGCGCTCGTCAGCGCCTGCGGCGCGCCAGCCGACCCGGTTGACCTCCTGCTGGTCAACGCGAACGTGCACACCCTCGCCTGGGCGGATCCATCCGCGGACGGCACGCCCGCGCCGGACGCACCGTTCGCGACGGCCACCGGGTGGCGAGCCGACGCCGAGGCGATCGGTGTGCGCGATGGACGGATCGTCTTCGTCGGCGCCCGGGAGGACGCCGGGCCGTTGGAGGCCGGGGCCGGCGAGGTGATCGATCTCGACGGCGCGACGGTCGTGCCGGGGCTGATCGACTCGCACGTGCACGTGGCGGAGCTCGGCGCGACGCTCGAGCGGGTCAACCTGGTCGGCGTCGAGACCGAAGCCGACGCCATCGCCCGCGTCGTCGAGCGGGCCCGCCAGGTGCCGAAGGGTGACTGGATCGTCGGGTGGGGATGGGACGAAGGCGCGTGGGCCAACCGGTACCCGGACATGACGGCGCTCAGCGCGCAGGTGCCCGATCATCCCGTCGCGCTCCGGGGCCTGCACGGCTTCGCCGTGTGGTGCAACCGCCTCGCGTTCGAGCGGGCCGGCATCACCGCGGCGACCACCACGCCCGCCGGCGGGGAGATCCGCAAGGACCGGCGCGGCAACCCCACCGGGATTTTCGTCAACACGGCTCGGACGCTGGTCGAGGCGGCGATGCCCGAGCCGACGCCCGCGCAGCTCGACGCGCGGATCCTGCGGGGGCTCGACGCCATGGCGCAGGCGGGCTACGTCTCGGTGCACGAAGCGGGCGCCGATGCGGCGATTCTCGAATCGCTCCAGCGCCTCGAGGCGGCGAACCGGCTGCCGATTCGCGTCTACGCGATGCTTGCGGCGCGCGACGAGCCGCTGTTGCGGGCCTGGCTCGCCCGCGGGCCCGATCGGGACCACGACGGCATGCTGGCGACGCGGTCGGTCAAGGCGTTCGACGATGGCGCGCTCGGCTCCCGCGGCGCGCGCCTGATGGAGGACTACAGCGATCAGCCCGGGCATCGCGGCGTCAGCGGCGCTGGCTACGGCTTCGATCAGGCGCTCGTGGCCGACATGATGAAGGCCGGCTTCCAGGTCGGCGTGCACGCCATCGGCGACGCCGGCAACCGCGAGACGCTCGACTTCTTCGAGCAGGTGTTCGCCGGCCGCCCGGACACCCGCGACGGGCGACACCGGATCGAGCATGCGCAGGTGCTGCATCCCGATGACATCCCGCGTTTCGCGTCGCTCGGCATCATCGCGTCGATGGAGCCGGCGCACGCGGTCGAGGACATGCCGTGGGCCGAGGCCCGGGTCGGACCGGAGCGGATCACGGGTGCCTACGCGTGGCGGTCGCTCCGGCTGGCCGGCGCGCGACTGGCGTTCAACTCGGACATGCCGGGGTCCGATTACGGCGTCTTCTACGGCCTGCACGCCGCGATCACGCGCCGCGGCAAGGACCTCCGTCCCGAGGGCGGCTGGTATCCGGCGCAGGTGATGGCCGCCGAGGAAGCGTTGCGGGGCTACACGGCGTGGGGCGCGTACGCGGCGTTCGAGGAGGAGGTGGCGGGCATCGTCGGCCCGGGCCGGCGGGCGGACCTGACGGTGATGAGTCTGGATCCGCTGGGGGTGGGATCGACCTCGCCAGATGATCTGCTCGGCGGACATGTTGTGATGACCATCGTGGCAGGGCGCGTCGTGTTTCGCGCGACGCGCTAGGACAGAAGATCGTACACAACAAGAGACGTAGGTGGCAGAGCGCGTGGCCTTCGGAACGTTGGCGAATCGCGCAACTCGCTCAGCAGGATTCCTCACCTTCCGCTCGATCCGCTCAAGCCGCAGAAAGGCTGTGATAGAGGAACGGAATTGGTACACTGAACAGCCGTTCAATCAACCCTTGGCGACTAGACGTTTCCTATGCGCCGTGAAGCGCCTGGTCGAGGTCGGCCCAGAGCTCCTCGGCGTTCTCGATGCCGACACTGAGCCGCAGGAGCGACGGCGGCAAGTGCTCCTGGCCGGGGATGCTGGCTCGCCGTTCGATCGTCGACTCCACGGCCCCCAGGCTCGTCGCGTGCTGAATCAGCTTCAGACGTGAGCAGACGGCGTCGGCCGCGGCTGCGCCGTCGCGCACGTCGAACGAGATGATCGTGCCAAACCCTCGAAGCTGACTGCGCGCGATCGCATGCGTGGGATGCGTGGCGAGTCCGGGATATCGTGTCAAGGTGACACCGGGGTGTCCACACAGCCGTTCTGCGAGGCAGGCGGCCGTCCGCTGGGCACGCTCCAAGCGCAGTGCGAGGGTGCGCACGCCGCGCACCGCCAGAAAGGTCTCGAGCGCGCCAGGGGTCGCGCCAGCCAGTTCGCGTGCCTGCTGCAGGGCAGCGCGCAACTCCGGGCGCCGAACCGTCACGACGCCGGCGAGGAGGTCTGAGTGACCGCCAATGTACTTCGTGGCGGAGTGCACAGACACGTCCGCACCAAGGTCCAGCGGCCGCTGGTTCAGCGGCGTGGCGAACGTGTTGTCGACACCCAGAATCGCGCCGGGGCGCCGAGGGGCGGCGCAGATGGTGACGAGGTCGGCGACGACCAGGAGTGGATTGGACGGAGACTCCAGCCAGATGAGGTCGGCCTCGGCGCAGGCACGAACCCACCCCGCGGTGTCATCGACGGCTACACGCCGCACAGCCCAGCGGCCCAGGCGTTGACCTCGCTCCGCCAGCCCCGCGACGCCTTGGTAGCAGTCGTTGGGGAGGACGACCGTGACGCCTGTCGGGAGCTGGTCGAAAACGGCCGCAATGCCGGCCATGCCCGATGCGAAAGCCACGGCAGCGCCGCCTTCGAGGCCGCCGACGACCGTCTCGAGGGCTTCCCACGTCGGCGTTCCATCGTCGCGGGCGTACGCCCGCCCCTCGCCGAGCACGAAATTCGAGGCGGGGACGAGCGGCACGTTGAGGGGCGAACCAGGCCGCCCATCTCGACCCGCCGTGACGAGCCACGACTCCATCGATAGCTTCTCGGAGGTGCGACGTGTGCGCGAGTCCATTGGGCAAGCTTAGCCTATCTGACGCATGATCTGCGGCGTCGCGCGATGCGAACCTTCGTGCCGACCTCGCCGTTCGGCTGGGTCGCGTTCGATTCACAGATCGCCGATCGAAGCCCGACAGAGCAATCCTCCCGTCGCAGCTGAATACCTGTCGGTACGGAGAACGCCGTCCGCCGCGCTCGCCTTCAGTTCCGTCGGTGAGGGACCCACAGACGACAGGAAGCCACATCAGTAACGGGTGACGCCGCAGCGTCAAGTGACTCCGAGGATGACGCGCAAGCTCGATGCTGCCAGTACTGGGACCGTCACAGGCACGGGGGTCATGAGAACTCATCTCCAAAGCTCTCAATCAGGCGGCTCACGTACTCTGTAGCATCGATGAGAAGGGACGTTGTGGGGTGACGGATCACCCCGCCCGCCTGATCGAACGCCACATCAAACCCGAGCGGGATATCGAACGTCACACCGTCCATCCCGTCCGTCATCTGCACCCGCGCGATTTCCATCCCATCATGAAGCGCATGTCGCATTTCCTCTTGCGGCGGCAAAATGTCGACAAAGGAACCGTCGGTCCTGATTATTCGAACGTGTCCGACGAAGGTATAGGTCGTCGTCACCGGAATCATCCTGTGCTTGTCCGTATTGTTCAGTTCGTGTAGCACCCAGATCAGGACCTTCTCGGCGTCCGGCCCGGCGTGGTAGGGCTGGGCCGCCTCAATTCGTACGGCTGCCTGAGCGGACACACCGACGATCATCGCCTGAGCACGCTGCGAAGCATAGCCGGCCGCATCTCTAAAGATGGGAAAGCCGCTCTTGGTTCCCGGGGGCGGCCGCCCGGTGTTGGCCACCACTAGCCGCCAGACAAGGTGATCGAGCGCAGAGCGCAGCTGGTGGACCACCTCGCCGGCAATTAGGGTGATTCCGAGAGGAACACCTGCGAATTCCGGGTCGGCCTCTGCGATAAATACTACCTCGCGCGTGGTTTCGTGCACGTCGCCTCGGACCTTGAAAGGTGAACGGTCGATGAACGCGCGAACGCTCGCACGCATTTCATCGATGTGGAAGCGCGCGCGATCGATCTTGACGCGGCAACCGTCCAGCGGATGCATAAACTCAGGATAAGCCCACCTGCGCTCAATCCAGCGGCTTTTTCACGGCACGCGGTCCCAACCGGCAGCATCGGCGGGAGATCCGCCGTTGCTGCGTGAGCGTTCCGCAACAGATCACCTGCGTTGTTGCCAGAGGCTGATTGGAGCGTGGCGGCATCGTCTGAAGCGTACGCGGCGGCGCGATGCACGGGACGGTCGTGCAGACGTACGTGCCGCGGGGGGCAGTCCTGGGCGTTAACTTCGATAAACGCCGCAGCGGCGAAAAGTCGGTGAAGCTGTCGGCGACGAACAAGGAGGCCGTCGCCGATGTCCAAGCCGATGCCGAAGAAGTCCCGGAAGAAAAAGCCGCCCAAGCGCGTGCTGGCGCTCCCTGATCTCGAACAAGCCAAGCTAGGCGTCCTGAACAGCCTGAGTTCCACGAGCGGCCAGCGAACGTACGACCACGCGATCACGGAGTTCGTGGCCTGGTACTGCTCGGAGCCCCGCTTGGCGTTCAATCGCACGGTCGTTCTCCGCTATCGGATCTACCTCGAACAGCGGCAGTATGCACCCGCCACGATCAACCTGCGGCTCGCGGCCGTTCGCCGGGTCGCCTACGAGGCGGCCGACGCTGGCCTCCTGAGCCCAGAACTGGCCGCCGGCATCCGCCGCGTGAAGGGCGTCCGGCGTCTCGGCGTCCGGCTCGGGAACTGGTTGACGCCCGAGCAGGGCCGACGGTTGCTGGAACACCCGCAGCCAGCCACGCCGCGAGAGCTGCGCGACCATGCGATGCTGGCCATGCTCATCGGCTGCGGCTTACGCCGAGGCGAACTCTTGGCGCTCACTCTGGAGTCGGTCCAGCAGCGAGAAGAACACTGGGTCGTCGCCGATCTCGTCGGCAAGGGTGGTCATGTCCGGACCGTGCCCATTCCGCAGTGGGTCAAGTCCGCGGTCGACGCGTGGACGACGACCGCCGCCATCACGGAGGGCCGCGTGTTCCGAGCCATCAACAAGGCCGGGCGGATCTGGGGTGACGGGATGTCGCCGAAAGTGCTCTGGGATGTCGTCCGGGTGGCGGCGGCGCACGCCGGCATCGAGAAACTGACGCCGCACGACCTTCGCCGCACGTGCGCGCGGTTGTGTCACTTGGCGGGTGGCGAACTCGAGCAGATCCAGTTCCTCCTGGGACATGTCTCCGTCCAGACGACCGAGCGGTACCTCGGGTGCAAACAGAAGCTCCGATGCGCCGTGAACGATCGGCTCGGCATCGAACCGGACGCCGCCGCGTGACTCGGCCCTCGAAGGGCCGACGGTCGAACCCGTCCGCCCTTGGCGACTGCTCAGGACCAATCCTCAATGCGATATGGGGGTATCCCCTTGACTCACCTAGCCCCTATTAGAGCCCCTATTAGTTGTGGTGCCGCCGCCGTCGTTGGCGCCGCCGCTCCGCCCGCACATGCTTGACCAACGAGGTGTAGGGCGCGGGGTCGACGGTCACGGCCTGCTCCACCAGCCGGTAGAACAGCTTCCCTCGGTGCCGGGAGGTCCGCCGATTGAACCGGAAGGTGAACTCGTCCAGGTAGTAGTCCAAGTGGGCGTGGCTGACCGCCCCTTGATGCGTGCCGAGCAACCAGCGTTTGAGGAGCGCCACCACCCGGTGTACGCGCGGGAGCAACTCCGCCGCCGATTCCTTCCGGCCCCTGAGGAAGGTGATGCGGTGCCGATAGCCCCGCTTCTCCAGCCGGTCGTAGCTGAGCAAGCCGTCCGTGTGCAGCAGGCTGCCCGGCGCGACGGCGTCCAGGACGAAGGCTTCGAGACTGTCGGCCGAGGCATCGGGGATGCGCCGCATCCGGATGCGCCCAATCCCCTCGCCGTCCTCCTCGGCCGCGACGGCGATCAAGGCCTTCTTTTCGGTCTGCCTCCCGCGGACGCCTTCCTCGAGTCCACCCAGATACGTCTCGTCGACGTCGACCCGGCCCGCCAGCTGGTCGCGGCCGGGGCGCACCATCGCGCGGCGCAGCTTGTGTAGCCACGTCCACGCGGTCTCGTAGCTCCCCAACCCCAAGACCTCTTGGAGGCCTTGGGCACTGGCCCCGGTCCGCTGGCTCGTCATCCACCACATCGCTCGAAACCAGGTAGTCAGCGGGGTGCGCGTATCTTGAAAGATCGTGCCCGCCGTGACGGAGACCTGGCGCCGACAGCTCGCGCAGCGAACCAGCGCCGGCCGCGACCGCATGGGCCAGGTCCTCGTCCCGCCGCACGCCGGGCACCGGAACCCCTCGGCCCACCGCAACCGCACCAGATAGGCGCGACACGCCTCCTCGGTCGCAAATCGCGCCTCGAATTCCGCCAGGGTCCGGGGATAATCGTCCACCGGGCGGCGTACTACATATGGGCACGAGGTGAGTCAAGGGGATACCCCCCTATGCGATATGCTGGTCGAGGTGCTACGCGCGTGGTGGAGGTTTGCACACTGCTGCTGCTTTTCGCCACCTGCTGGCATCACTCCGATGGTCGAGAGATGCCTTGGAGCGTCACTGCTGGGGAGTGGAAAAGTTGCGTGACGACGCAGAGTGGTTAGCCATTCAGAAGGCGCGTTACGCCACCCATGGAATTGAGCCATCATCATAGCACGATGGAAGGGATGGGATAGCACGATGGAAGGGATGGGATAGCCGTGGCGGAACCCATTGCGTCGCCGTCTCTGGAAGCACTCTTTCGAGGACTCGTGGTCGCCGATATCCTTGCGTTCGTGACGGAGCGTCGCCGCGAAGATCTCACACTTGACTTTAAGCTCGCACCAGCCAATTTTGGGAACCGTGACGATCGCAAGACGCTCGCGATCGCCATTTCCGGTTTCGCGAATTCCATCGGCGGGCTGATCGTCTGGGGCATCAGTGCTGAGAAGGATGACGATGGCATCGACTGCGCTCAAAGGCTCATGCCGCTTGCCGAGCCTGTATTGTTCATGTCGCGTCTTGTCGAGCAGGCCGGCGGAGCGGCGTCGCCGCCTGTTGAGGGTGTTGTGCATCGGCTGGTTGAAGGAGCCGGCGGGCCGTTTGCGCTGACCTTGGTACCAGAGAGTGATCGCGGACCGCACATGGCGAAGCTTGGAGAGAATCGCTACTACCAGCGCAGCGGCGATCAGTTTCGCATGATGGAACACTTCCAGGTCGCCGACATGTTCGGCCGTCGTCGTAAACCGGCCCTCACGCTGAGACTTACGCAGGCCGGCAAGGCCATCGCGGTTCTCATAACGAACGAAGGACGGGGAGTCGCGAAAGCGCCGTTCCTCGAACTGAGCTTTTCGAGGCATTTCAGGGCATCTCGCTACGGTTTCGATGGGAACGGTACATTTGGTCTCAAGCCGCTCGGACACTTCGAAGATCGGTGCATCTTTGGCGGAGATGCTGGCGCGGTGATCCACGTCGGTCAGACGTTGGGTGTGACGCAACTTGAATCCACGGTGATCCGGCCCGATGGCTCTGCTGTCGTCAAAGGGCCGCATATGTTTCAGTACCGATTGGCGGCGGAAGACGTGGAACTGATACAAGGCGAAATTGCGCTCGACTGAGAATGCGCAACGATCGGGTACTCACCATGCTCCAGGAAGCCAAGATCTTAGCTCGACAGTCCTAGCACGCGACCTGCGACGAACCTGCACTCGCCTGTGTCACCTTGCCGATGGCGAGCTGGATCAGATCCAGTTCCTGCTGGGAGACGTGTCGATAGACGACCGAACGGTACCTCGGGTGCCAGCAGAGGCTCCGCCGTGCTGGCAACGACCGACTCGGTGTCGAGCCGGAATGTATGGCATGATGCTGGCCGCGCAGGGGCGGGCGGCGAAACGTCCGCCCTGGTCGAACTCCAGGCGCTTCGGCTGGACTTCAAGATCGACGACCCCGCTGAGGCGGTCGAGGTTTATGGCCAGTTCCGGGAGCGCCTTGAACGCATGCGGGTATGCAGCCCGGCTCGCGACGCAATCTCCGACGCTGCAGGAGGTCGCGGCGTCACAGCCTGCGGCGGCTAGTCCGACTCCAGCTGCGCCGGCGGCGGCCTCGCCCGCGTCGGCGCCAGCCGCGCCCGAGGAGCTGGCCGGAAAGCAGGACGTGCTGGAGGTCACAACCCAGGCTTCGGTGGTGCACGGTGGGTAGCCTTTCGCTGCGCGTCCGCTACAGACCTGTCCGCATCGGCTGGTGCGTTGAGTCGGAACGGGTCGATCAGCTGGAATCGGCGCTTCGCCTCACGCATGCTTTCGCCGGAGGGCGGTTCAATCCGGTCATACCGGTGGACGCCCCGGAACTCGCCGAGGATCTCGTCGATCGCTTTCGGGTCGATCTGTTGTTCCCGGTTGCCGACACGGAGCCGATCACATCCTTCGTAAAGGCACACGACTACCTGCACTGGCCGGACCTCGACAAGGTGCTGTTCCACGAGGAATGGAAACACGTTCCGCCCCGAGGTGCGTTCGTTGACGTCTACCACGCTGCCCGCGGCATACGCGAGGCAAGGGTGCGCAAGCGCAAGCTCCTGTTGCCGGTGTGGGAAGACGATGATCCGCTGGCGATTGCGCTTCTTGCGATGGCCGGGCGCTACCCGGCGCCGTCCTCGCGCGTGCCCGACTATGAAGCGATGTTGGGCGAGATACTCGGAACCGAGAGATTGGTGCTCCAGCGCACCGATCCTGTGCCACCCGAGATCCGGACCCGCCTGACGCCCTCGCGCCTTACGGCCGTCGATCTCGATGCGGATGAGCCGGGACCCGACAACGGCATATACGTCGGCGATGCGGACAATTTCGAAGATCTGGTCAACTTCTGGAACGTCCGCGCCGCGGGAGCAGGCCTTATCTATTACGACCCTCGCCATGCGGCGCGGCTGACGGGCCTCTTGGATGCTCACCGGCGGTGGCTCGCCTCCGTCCCCGCAAGGCCGTGGCAGCAAGACGGCGCGATTTCGATTTATCGGCGGGAACAGCTGCGAGAGGCGCCGGCACCAGACGAACTCGGCAGGGTTCTGTCACACAGCGTCGGGCCGGTCAGCTGGAACGGACTGAACATCAAGCCTGCCCTGCGGCATTGGGAAGAGCAGCCGGTGCTCGGCTCGGACGAGGAATCGGAGCGCCGTCCCGCTTTGACGTTTGCGCTGCCGGAAAAGCCGGTCTACGAGCATCCGCAGCTCTCGCAGCAGCACATTGCGGTCTCGATCAGAGGCTCAGACCCGTGGACATTCAGGGGCACTGCGACGTTCTTTCCGCCTTACGTTCCCGAGCTGAACGAGTACTACGGACGCGAACTCCACTACCACTATGCCCGTGTGCGGGCTGAGCCGCGGTCTATCTGGCATTCGATATCTCTGCTCACGAACATCTCCGATGCGGACGTGACCCTGCGTGCGCTGCCGACGGCGGAGATCGCAATGAGGCTGTTCGGGCGGTTCGGCATTGTCGCAACGGCCAGCCGGGCGGGGCAAATCACGAGCCGGCTGATCGCGCAGATGAAAGGACTGCAGGGCTGCCGCGTATTCAAGATCGAGGGCGTCCGGACGCTCATCAGCAAGCATGCGCCCGACCAGAGCTTCACGCGCAGCGGCGCCGTGATGACGATCGGGAACGCCGATCCCGCGACAAACAAGCCCCGCTTCGAGCCTTTCGAGGATTTATTCATCGCACCGCGACCGATGAGGAAGAAACTGACGCCGCATGATGCTCTGGACTTCCTGCTGGAGCGCGGCGTCTTTCGCGTCGGGCTTGAGCTCACCTGCTCCCATTGTGAACTGCCCTTCTGGGTATCGCTCGATGATGCGAAGAGCACGGCCCAATGCGATTACTGCGGCAAGACCTTCGGGATTACGACCCAGCTGAGGGATCGGGATTGGGCGTATCGGCGCTCCGGACTGTTCGGCAGGAATGACAACCAACAAGGCGGCATCCCGGTCGCGGTGACGCTGCAGCAGCTCGATACGGCGCTGTCGATGGACAAGATGCTGTATACGACTTGCCTCGAGCTGAAACCCGGGAGCGCGCCTATCGACAAGTGCGAGACCGATTTCGTCGTTATTGTGAACGGCCATTCGCACAACATGCCGCATCAGCCGCAGGTCGTTATCGGTGAATGTAAGGCGGCCGGGGGCACGATCACGCGCGACGACGCGGAGCACCTTGCCAAGGTGGCGGACGCTCTCCCGTACCGGCGCCTAAACGTGTTCATCCTCTTTGCGAAGACAAGGGCATTTTCAGAGGAGGAAATCGACGCCTGCAGCCTCGCACAGCACACGTGGCGCGAACGCGTCATCATGCTCGGCAAGGATGAGCTCGAGCGCTACCACATCGACGACCGCTATCCCAAAGGGCTGCGGCTGCACCTGCACAATCTCGAAGGATTGGCCAGCAACACGGTGCGGCTGTACCCGGCATTGCGATGCAAGGGCTTCCTGGAGCTTGAGCGTCGCGATCACCACAGGAAGGTTCAGCGAAAGGCTTTCCAGTTTTTCGAGGAGAGGGGCTGCGAGCACGGGCGCGATTGGGAGGACTGGTTCAGGGCGGAAGACGAACTCGGAAAGCGGTGAGCAGACCGGGAGTCACGGGACGGCTGGTCACTGTCGTGTCGCCGCAGAGGTTCGGTGAACCTGCACCGCCATAAAGCCTTGCCGGCGAGCATACCGCGTTGACGCGTTGGTCACGCCGATCTGATGACCGGCCTGTGCGGCTGGGATTCGTCGGCCCTTGGCGACTACTCGGGAGTGACGAAGGGCTCTCCGAAAGAGCTCATCCTTTCGGGACGTCGCCCTCTGCCCGGAAAGGCGACGTCGCCACGCCTTCGCCTGGCGCGCAAACGTCAGGCAGATTTCTAAACGTCCAGACTTCTGGAATTCTGATCTGAGACGGTGGCCCGCTCCGGCTTATAGGCCACACGGCTCAACGCAGACGGGTCTGGCGCTGCCCATTCTCGCACAACTCGCATCGGGAGCGGCGGCCATCGCCGACGTGCAGGAAATGCGGCCAGGAGGGCGTCCACTCGGACAAATTTTGCTACCGCCGCTGGTACTACCCATTCGGTGCTTGATTCGTGTAACATTCTCCCGCCCGCAGAACATGGAGGCCGCTCCTTGAAGAAGTGGAAGTGGTTTCTATTAATAGGCGTCGTCCTGCTCTTGCCAGCGCTTCAGTTTCTCGCGACACGAGGTCCATTTCTTGAGCCCAAGCTCCAGAGCCTCGACCCGCTTGAAGCGAAACGGCTGGACATCCTTCTTGACTCCGTCAAGCAACTGGCAACCTGGGCCGGTCTCGTACTCGCCGCTGTTTCGGTTCGCCTCTTCAGTGCTACTCCGAGTCCCTCAACGCTGCAGAAGACCGAGAAGCGCTGGCTGTTCGCGAGCCTCTGCCTTGCGGTCGTGTCGCTTGGTGCTGGTTACCTCGTGCGAACACACGTTCAGTGGATGCTCGGACACAAGGTTCTGAATCTCGATCAACAATTGGTCGCCGTCCCAGCAACTCTTGCCCTATGGTGTTTCATCTTGTCGATCCCCTGCCTTCTTGCAGGCCAATTTGCAAGGACTGAGCAATGACACTCAGAACCCAGAACCTCGCCTTGTCAATAATGATCGCCTTACTCCTATCGCTGGCCACGACCCCCCGGGTCGGCCGCTCACAATCACAGCAACCCCCGCAGCAGCCCGTTCTCATGCTCGACGTCCGAACCGCTGTTCGGCAGTGGCAGACGTCGACCAACATCCGCGTTGCGCCGGCCGCCGAGAATGTCATCGTCGACGATTTTTCTGCTGCTGCGCCCCGGCTCGTCGCTCTCATGGGCGCCCAAGAGTTCACGATCACTCAGGCTAACGCCATCAGCCAAACAGTTGTCTCTGGTTATCTTTACGAGGTTCGTGATACGAAGCTAGTCGAAAGGTCTTCCCCGCAGTTGATCACCGCCGACGATGTGCCCGCCCCGCAGCGCACTAGGTACATCACGAACATTCTAGAAATGTTTCGCAGTCCCGTTGGCGACATCGCCGTGATCTCCAGGCCAACAGGCGCCGCGATCGCCATTGGAGGGGTTCAGTATGGCCGTACTAACCGCGAGTTCGTGGCGAAGGCCGGAGCCTACATAGTACGTGTGCAAGGCACTGACGTTAACCTCAAGTGCGAACGAAGCGTCGCTGTCAAGAAGGCCACAAGAACGCTCGTGTGCTGCCCCGAATCTCTTTGTGCAACCTGAAATCCTCAACGCGCGCGCCTTCCTTCACCTACCCCTCGACTGTTTAGTTGACGACTACCCGACCTGCCCGCGCACTTGGGTTTAAGATGTTTCGCCTTCCGCCACTAAACGCGACATGCCGAGTCTCTGGCACCCTTCGGCTCGGTCTTTCCGGTCCTTCTGTGATCCGCTCGCGAAATCAAGTCGCCTTGCTGCGTGGGCAACCCGCAATCGTAAGCGCTGGCCGACGCTCTGCCCCTCCGTCGTCGGTGACATCATCGTTTCCAGCGCAATCGCGTACAGCAGGAAGCTCGCCTCACGCCGCCGCTCCCCTCGGTGAACACCCAAAACCGGCCATCGATCGACACCTGAAAACCGGCCACCACGCGTAGCGCACCGAGACGTTGACACGAGCGCGGACCGCATGGTCTGACGCTCCCATGAGCAACGTCTTGGAC
>Ga0326597_10003072_pt1 | contig 24372 bp, 19 predicted proteins | sample RVTome_12_FD_203789 | JGI IMG/M metagenome (GOLD analysis project Ga0326597, IMG submission 203789) | Soil microbial communities from uranium-contaminated site in the Upper Colorado River Basin, Wyoming, United States - RVT100D185 | ecosystem: Environmental > Terrestrial > Soil > Contaminated >... | reverse complement strand
CGGCATGCCAGCCACCAGCACCCTTCATCACAAAGCCCAGACCGACCTGACACTCCGCAGGCTCGGTCGTCTCGGCGGCACCGGCGAGGCACCGAGCCGGACCGGTCGCCCGCATTTGCATCTGGTCCCCCCGGCCGCACCTACCCGGGTCGTGGCGCCCGTCACCGCTTTCACCCGTACCGTCGATCGATCGGGCCGCCTGAAGCTCACCGGAGCATCCGTTCCGTCCGCCTGGCTCGGATGGCAGCCCGGCCCCCTCGCCGTGCACGCCTTCGAAGGCTGGCTGGTCATCCGCCAGCCGACCCCAGGCGCCGGCGCCGTCCCCGGACGGTTCGGTACCGCCGCAACGCTCTCACTCGGCGCCGGCGGGGCCGAACGGATCACGCTGCGACCCGCCCATCTCGAACTCGTGGGCCTGCCCCAAGACCGGCAGCTGCTCATCGCCGTCTTCCAGAGTCCTGACGCTCTGGTCGTTGTCAGTCCACAGCAGATGTTCAGCGCCATCCCCGACCAACTCGGTCGAGTTCTCAGCCCCGGCGAGTGACCGAAAGGAGCAGCAAGTGACCATCCCTTCCCCCAACACGAACACCGGGTCGAGCAAGCCCGAGGTCTCGATGCAGGATTTTGCTGACCAGCTGGGAATCAGCCTCGACGAGCTGGTCTCCCGGGCTTCATCGGCTGTTTCGACGACGCTGACTGTCGCCGAACACGCCGACCAGTTCCTGAAGCACCGCAAGAAGAACACCCGACGCACCTACGCCACCGCAATCAGGCGGTTCGTGTACGGCTTCGGACCGGTATGCGACACCAACTGCGAACCATGCATCGACCCTCGAAACGACTATCAGTGCCAGTGTGACTGCGGGCCGTGCCGCAACTCACGGATCACCCTGCTCGACATCAGCCACGAACCGGTCAGTTCCAAGAAATACAACCGGGCAGCGCTCGCCGCCGCCGGCCAGATCGCTCTCCGCTCCGCCTCCAAACGAGGCATCGACGAGAACCGTCGGCGGGCAGCGAAAGGGTTGCCGGCCAAACGGGCCGACGGTCGGGGGGCCCAGGAATCGGCGATTGCAGCTCTCCGGGCACTGTTCCAAGAAGTGCCGGAGCTCGTCGCAGGCTACGACGGCAAGGACGTGAAGAAGCCGAAGCCGCTTGGAGGCAGCCGGCGGGCGATGCGGGACTTCGAGCTACTCGAGCTGTTCCATTTCACCGCCGTCGGAGGTGACGACCCGGAACTCGACACCCTTGTCGTCGAATACGGGATCCACACCGGCAGCCGACGCTCCGGTGCATACGAGGTGACGATTGGACAACTTCGGTCGGCGGCACAGATGATCCGACTCAAAGACAAGAACGGGGTCGAAGTCGACATGCCCGTCTCCGCCGACCTGATACGCCGGCTCCTTCTCCACGCCATCGAACGTGGGGGACCCCGATGCGACCCAAACGACCCGCAGTACCAGCCCGACGCCCCGGTCTTCTACTACAAGGCGAGGAACGGGACGTACCGGCCGATCACCTCCCGCCGTTTCGACACCCTCCACCGTCGGTGGCAGGACGGACTGGCATGGGCGGCGGAGGAACAGGTCGGATACCACCATCTCCGACACACCATCTCGCACATCCTGAAAACCCACTACGGCCAGCAGTACGCCAACCGCTACTTGCGGCACGCGCCGGACTCGGTCACCGACATGTACGGCGTCTGCACAACCGAAGAACTCGCCAGAGCCATGTCGGAACTCCTCGAATACGAACATCCGCTCGTTGGCGGGCAGGACGAGCGGCGAGCACAGGTGCATCGGAATCTGGGTGTCGAGTGAAGTCGAGGCGGACGGAACTGCAAGGAAAGGCGCAGGATGGGGCGCGAGAAAACGCCTGCATTTCGTCAGGCTGGAGCCGCCGCCGGCGTTCCGTCGGCTTGACAGGCCACGATCGACTGTCGGATTTGGCCCATTGGGGTGCATTCTCGGCCGGTGCCGACGAAACCAGGTGCCGAGAAGGCGCGACGCTGGCCGGGACGTCCGCCGGTGAGGGTCGGGTAGGTTCGAGTGGGCGATGGCTTGGCACAGTCCGTTTGGCCCAACGCGGAACCCACCGACGACTACGACACGTTCCCACGGCATGACGTTCCGGCATCGTTGGGCAAGATTGCTGCTCGGCGCCTTGATCGTGGCTGCCTGTTCTCCCGGAGCGGAGGCCGGTTGGGAAGAGCCAGCCGAGTACAACTTCTCAATGAACGCCTACTGCGACCAGCCGGTCCATGGGCGTTTCATCGTGACCGTGTCAGCAGGTGAGGTCACCGAGGCGGTCCCAGTCGAGGGTTCCGCCGAAACGTTCCTCCGCGCCAATGGGATCGATGCGTTGCCGACCCTCGGCGAGATCCTGGCGTCAGCCGAAGACGGCGCGGACATCACATTCGACGACGCTGGCGTCCCCGCTCGAGTGCGGACCACGCTGGACGGCGGTGGCGACGCATGCTTCGACATCCTCGCCTTCAGCATCCCGCTGCCCGATGACGACCTTCGGTTGATCTACGCCCAGACGATCGACCAGGTGTGTGCCGAAGCAGAACCGTACGGAGGATGCTCCGGCCGGGTCGAAGTCTCCGAACAGTTCGATGCTGGGTTCGGCACGTCCCGGCTGCCAATGCCCACCGTCGTCCGCCAAACCATCGAAACCGAACTGCCCGGCGCGGTGTTCACCGACGCGGACGGCACGGGTGAAGGCACGGTGCGGCTCCTCATCGGCCCGTACGAGCTCGTGCGAGACGGCGTGGTGAGGGTCGAAGCGGGCTACACCTGCGGAGGTTTCTGCGGATCAGGACGTGTGTGGTACTTCGAGCAGGTCGCCGGTGTCTGGCAACCCACCACCGCCGGCGCGGTTGGCGAACAAGACTCGCGGTGGGCAGCCTGAACTTGTCACGGCAACGACCCCCACGCACCGAAGGGCTGGACGCCGCTGCGATCGAACGGGTCGTCCCGACATCGATGAACAACACGGGCCTCACCTCAAGCGTTGAGACCTGGCAGGAAAGGCTTCCCCGCCCGGGCCCCCGCTACCTGGGCCATCACTCGCCTCACGTCCTGTCCACGGTGAATGCACCCCAACAGCGGCTGCTGAATCCCGCATGGGCGCCCTATCGCCGACCTGCCACCCAGACGACGTGAGGGTCCGCCAGGGGCATTCGCAGCTGACCGGCTCCTGTCGCCACTAACGCCGTCGGTCTAGGGTCGTGCGTGCGAGCAGAACGCTGGCGTCTGCCGTCTCGAAACATCCATTTCCAGCCCATTGTCATCGTCGACATCACCGCAGCCGGAATCGCAGGGGAGACCATGACGTCGTCACCCGACCAGACCCTTGCCCGGAACGCCGACCGCCGCGCACGACCTTGAGTGTTCACATTCCCACGTCGGATCCGGGCGGAGGAGGCCGTGACAAGGCGACGTCGGGGCGCCGGCTCGGTTGGACGGGTGGATTGGTGGTCGCAGCGATCGGCGTGTTGGTCGGAGCTGTGGCCGTATCGGTGGCTCGCTCGGCCGATCCACCTCCGACGGAGGAACGGTCGCGGGCTGACGGCCGGCAGGTCGAGATGGAGGGCTTGCGGGCGACGATCTTCCCTGGTGCGGGGGCGTTCACCGGTGTGATGACCGGCTCGGCGGGTGGGGTCGCATTCGGCTCCGCCAGCTCGACGCGGTACGGGCCGCCGGCATTGGTGTGGACGTCGGGCCCGGAACTCGACGAGTGGTGGGAGGCACAGCTGGAGGGGGGCAACGGCGCGATAGCCCGGGCGGCGGCCGTCGACGAGGACGGGATGCTGTTGGTCGGTGCCCGACTGGCCGAGACCACCGGTGAACCTGCTCCGACGGTGTGGGTCGGGACACCCTCCGAGGGATTCCGGATCGTTGATGTCACCTGGGACGGCGAGGGCTATCTGGAGTCGGTCGCGGTCGCCGGTGACCGGTATGTGGTGACGGGTCAGGCGGCGGCACTCCGGCCGGATCGATTCGGGCGGCGACCGGAACGGGCCGGTCGTGTGCTGGTCGGCGTTCCGGGCGAGTGGATCGACGTCACGCCACCGGGGACGTCGGTCGTGGTGTCGAAAGTCCTGGTGACCGGGGACGAATGGGTGGCGGTCGGCGGGGCGGGCGAGTCGGCTGTGATCTGGCGGTCGCCCGACGAGGGGGCCACCTGGGAGACGACCCTGCCGGGTGGTGATCCGGGGGCGGTCGTCACCGACATCGTCGGCGACGACGACGGGAGGCTCACGGCAGTGGCCACCGCCGTCAACGAGTTCGGAGGGCAGGCGACCCACTTGTTCCGCTCGGTCGGCAAGTCGTGGGAACGTCTCGCGAATGCAGGGAACCGCGATATGCGGTGGATCATCCCGGTCTCCGGTGGTGTGGCGGGTGGACCGGGCGTGGATCGGCCGCTCGTCGTCACCGGTGGTCCCGCTTCGATCTCCGAGTTCGGATTCGAGACCGGCTGGACAACGACCTACCTGCCCGAGACCGGCGCTCCCGTCATGGGGGCGAACTCCGCATTCGACGGTCTCGACGGCTTCCTGGTGGGCACAGTCGGTCTCCAACCCGCCTTCTGGACTCGAAGCGCCATCACGGTCGTGCCACCCGAGGTCGTGCGACGACACTGGCAACGCCTCGGCCCGCTCTCGTCGCGGACGTCGATGGCGCTCAGCGCCGGCGACCGCATCGTCGACTTCACACCCGAACTCGACAGGCTGGCCGTCACCACCGACGGAGCCGAATGGGAGTCTCTCGATCTCCCGGACGGTTTCGACGTCGACAGGTTCGCAGGAGAGGGCCCGCTGATTGTCGCCGCCGGGACCGAACAGACCGGTGTCGTGATCCTTGTCATAGACGCCGACAACCAGGTCCGTCGCCGCGCCGGCTTCCCGGGCGACCGGATCCTGGGACTGCACCTGGAGGACGGGACCATCGTTCTGTTCTACAGCGGGAGCGGGGACGCCTTCCTCGCCCGCATGACAGTCGGCGGTGACGAACCACCCCAGGTTCAGCCGCTCCCCGTCCTCCCCGAACAGCTCGTCTTCTTCGACGATGGACTGATCGCCGGCACGGTGGCCGAGCTTCAGTCCTACCGCGCCATCCTGTCCACCGACGGTGGGGTCACCTGGCAGACCCTTGACGTCGCCGCCGCTTACGTGGTGTCGGTCGGGGGACAACCCGTCGCAGCCACCGGTCGCGGACCGACCACATTCGTTCGGCTCGACCCTGGCCCCCCGGCCCGCCCCGTCGCCTTCGACGTCGACTTCGGCGAGATGGGCGACAACGAGTTCATTCGATCGTGGGCCGACGGTCTCTACGTCTTCGACCAGGACGGAACCCGGATCCGGTATCTCCCCCGGATAGGCGCTGACATCGTCGACATACCCCTCACCCCTGCCGCGGGATTCGACGGTGTCATCCAAGCTCTTGCCCCGGACGGCCTCGCCGTTGCAACTGAGAGCGGCGAGTTCGTCCTCTACCGGTGGCTGGGTACCCGACCATGATGCATGGGCGGCTGGCCGTTTGAGGGCCGCCTCGCGCCGTGGCCGGTGGCGGCAGCCGATCTTCTGGACCGGGGAGACGAACGGTCGGTGCGAGCTGGGCGGGCACTGTTCGTCGACGCGGCCCGCGGTTTCCCGATGTCAGCCGGGCCCGACCAGCGCTGTTCGATTTCACATCGGCGTGCTTCTGCGCCTTCGCAACATGATCTTTCCTTGCTTCTGAAGCGCCTGGGCCGCTTTGGGCGGCATGGCCCGGCTGGTTCAGGCGGTACGGGTCCAGTCGAAGGAGTCTGCGAGCCGACGGCGAAGTTCCACTGCCCCTGTCGGCGGTGAGCCAGTCACGGATCATCCGGCCGTCCAGAGCGTTCCGACTGGGCACGGGCTCGAAGGTGCCGCGAGCAGCTCTCACAGGTGTCTGTCGGCAGGTTGTGGACGCACCGTCCCCTGGAAGGCCGACGTCTGCGAGCCATGGCATCGAACGGTAAGCCAGCCGAGGATGACGCCGCTCAGCCACGTCGCAATGGGTGAGGACTCAAGATACGGGGGACCACCCCGTGACGCCGCGAGTGGCATGGAACGCAGTCACATGTCCGGTAGCCGTAGATCATGTGTGCCAGACCATGCTGTACGCCACTTGATGCGTCGAGTCGGCGGTTGAGCTTCTGTAGGTGGTCGGCGTGGCCGTTCTCGTAGTACTGCCAAATCGCCCAGGCCACGAAGTCAGCGGCCTGAATCGATCTCGATGCTTTCGAGTCTGCGTACAGAGGCACCTCGGCAAGGCTGCCCAGCCGACCCGCAAAGATGGTCGAGAGTGGAACGAACTGCTGCCCGTCGTGCTTCCTGATCCACGTGGGCCCAGGAACGACGACCCGACCACATCTCGGATGCGTGGAGTTCCAAGTCTTGAGCCGTTGACGGAAACGTGGATGCAACCATGCGATCCAGTGATCGGGCGAATGGATAGGCATCCTGCTCGTGGAGGGCTATACCACCAACCACGAAGTACTTCGGGTTCGGGCCCTTGGCTACGCCCGATTCATCCAAATACAGCAGGTACACGGGCGTACCACTCTAGAGAGAAAGCCCGGGCAGAGTCGCCTACGCAGACCCGTCCGAGCTCTGACAACATTCTGACACAAAAGAACCGAGGGTTCAACCGGCAGGTCATCGTGGCGTCTCCCACGAGCCGATCCAATGCACTGTGTTCGCTCAACTCCCTCCCCGGACCTCGGAAATCCGCCAACCGGTCACTGAGAGCGGCGCGGAGGGATTCTCCTGGGCCCGGTCGACCTTGACCACTGATGGATCATCGAGGGTGTCAGGCGGCGTGTTCGTCCGACAGATACGCCCGGATCGGGACTCGCAGTTCGATGACACCGTTCACGGGGTTCAGGCGGCGTTCATGGTTGAAGCGGAGGCCCCTGATGACCGTCTTGTAGATGGACCGGTGGATGGCCCCGAGCCGGTCGGCGATTTGTGGGATCGTCATCCATTCGTTTGTGGTCTCGAGCACGTCGTGGATGTTGTCGGCGAGGGTGTACGCGGGTTTGGGTCTGATTCGTGGCATGACTCCGACGGTGCCGGCGCGGTCGCACCGTCGCACACGCCGCCGCGCGGGTCATCGATACGTCTTCGCGAGTCGTTGAAGCTCCGGGCACGGTGCTGGCCGACTGCTTGAGACCCATGTGCGACCTGGATGGAGCCGATCCCATGGTGAAGGGGTCTGCGACGTGCGTCGGGCGCCCTGCGGGCGTGATCCGAAACCCCGTAGAGGTGGCTCGTTCCAGACCGGCTGGAACCGTTCGATGAGCAGTTCTTCGCACAGGCTGGCAACGCCCGCCCTCGTTGAAGTGTTCACCCGGCCAGGCGAGGAACGGTTCCACCACTCCACTTCACGGGATCTCCGCAAGGCCGGCATCGTTCGGCTCATCCGGGAGGGATGGTCCCTGGACCAGGTGGCCAAACATGCAGGCAACTCGCCAGCCGTGATCGAAAAGCATTACATGGGTGTGTTCGACGAAGTCCGGGCAAACGGAGCACCGGCTCGGAACTCGGAAAGGCCCATCAGCCTGGGCGATCTGAGCATTGACGAGCTCGAAGCTGAACTCGCTCGGCGGCGATTGCACGCCACCGGCGCCAGCGAACAGTCCTGACCATGAACAACACAACATGGAACTTCAAGACTGACGAAGTTCGACGATTCGTCGACGTCATCTGTCAGGCCGGCAACTGCGACGACAGCACGGTCGGAGCGTTTGCACTGACCACGACCATGCTCCGTCCGCACGAGCTCTACGACCACGCGCACATAGACGGGAACACTCTCATCGTCACTGGATCAATGGCGGGGAGCATCGCCGTCTCTGCTCGCAAAGTGCCGGCGTCCGCATCCGCCCAGCAAGTGTTCGGCACCGGTGCGATCGGCGTGATCCTTCGACATGCCGGGCTTCGGACTCTGCACGAACTCCGGACCGGGCTCGGAGGCGACGGCATGCCACACCTCGAAGAGATTCGAGAAGCGGCTGTCGCAGCAGCGCTCTCCGCCGCCACCACACCACAGTTGAAGCGACCAGTATGCGTCTACGCCGGACTCGTGGACGTCCCCGTCCCCGACACGGATCTCAAAGCAGTGGCCAGCTTCCTTGACGGGTGCGTCACTCGAGCAGGCTACGCACTCGCCACGGGAGAACTAGAAGAGGCGGCATAGGACCTGTGCGGGGGACGCGCCCCGGCACCCATCAGGCGATGGTGCGGGCATGGACAGTCGGAGGCGTGACGCCGCCGCTGGGGTGGAGAGGGCTGATCTAGGAGGAATACCGATGCTGCCGGTGGCTGGCGTCAGCGCACACGAGACCACAATCCCCCAGTGCCTCTAGTGCTGAACGGGCAGAGCACGCTTCGGATGCCGGTCGGTAACTGATCGGAGACTCTACGAAAGGTCGAACGGCCCCTCGGGCCCGGGCCACTCTTCGGGGAGTTCGAACAGCTGGTGCGGCTCCAGAAGCGGTTCTCTCGTCTCGACCACGCCGTCGGTTCCAATGCTGTGGGTGCGCCACGGGAGAAGATCGCCCAAAGGGGTGTGAGCCCACGGGTTGTGCCACAGGTCAGGTGTTCGTGTGTTGATGTTCCAGCCGTACAGGTTCTGGGCAAAGAGCACTGCCGCTACTCCCGTGTTCTGGGCGCCTGTCGGGCCGCGCCAAAATCCATCGGCGCCGAGCGCCGTCCTTGCCGCTTCCGGATTGTCCAATGGCACGGTGATCCTGAGACTTCCGAAGAGAGCATGGAAGACGTCGTCTTCGCCGGAGACCATTGTGTCCTGCATCGCTGCAATCACGTACGGAGCGTCAAGCTTCCCATACCGACCTGCCTTCTTGCGTAGCGCGGCGAGGATGGGGCCTCGGCTGTCGAAGAATCCACCTTCAGTGGGATAGAACCCGATTGGTCGGCCAACCTCTTGATCGCGGCTCTCCGCACCACGAGGAAGTGCCGTGATCCGGATGGACCAACCCCGGTCGTCTATGAGACAGGTGGGTAGGTCGTCGAACCTTCCGGCGGCCAAGAGATGTGAGGCGTCATCGGCGTCCAAGCTATCGAGCCATTTCTGGATCGCCGCGAGGCGCGGCCGAATCGAGGGTGCATCGTCTCCCTCACTGAGGAGATCCAGCGACAGCCAGAAGTCGCGGCTGGTGAGCTGATTGATGGTGTCGTATATCTGTCCTCGGCGTCGGTCGCGGGCCAGTTCATCATTGGCCGAGGACGCCACGGTCGCTTCGACATAGGCCGGTCCCTGGTCGGTTTCAATCCGGAAGTCGGGCCGGCGGTCGGAACCAGGGACCTCTGGATGCGTCGTCAAGCCGAAACCCAGTCGCTCAAAGCTCACGAACAGGTAGGTCTCCCAGAATGCCCCCAAGAACTGTCGCCGGTCGCGGGACCGCATGCGCGCCACCACATCAGCTCGGTCTCCGTCGGGAAGCCGGTGTATCCAAGCTTCGAGCAACGCCCTCACCCGCTGCCAGTATGGAGTTGCCACGCGGTTCAAGAACGTGAAGTGGTCCTCCAGGTGGCTCGCCGGAGAGGCGTCGGTTCGCTCGAAGTCGTCAAACAGCGTCATCGTTTGGGAAGTCCATCACCGATCGCCGGGACGGTCGGCACTTCGTGGCCGCTGGAGCCACAGTACGGCCAACATGTGACAAGGTGGCAGCGATGGGGCGCCCCTTCGAAGATCCGCTCCTCCCACTTACGTTTGATAGCCGCGCCCATAACAGCTGGCGCTTCAAGTCGGTCTGCTCCCCTCAAAGGGGGCCAGCGTTCCTCCGTGAGTACGAGATCGAGATCGCTCGTGTCATGGCCTCGGCGAGGACATTGCCTGACCATCTGATCAGCGCGGCTGCAGCATCCACAAGATGCTCACCGGTCGGGCGGAAGAGATGCAAGACAGTCGGCCCGGAGCAGTGGACGACCTCAGACAGCCGCTGGTAGGTCTTGTAGGTCTCTGTGACCATGAGAGCTTCAGCGTCAACTCGTGCCCTCGGGTAGTCGCCATAGAGATCCTCGACCATGCTCCGCACGGAGGTTCCCGTCCACGACCTGGGGTAATCCCATCCTGTGGCCCTCTTCACCTCGCGGAGAAAATGAAGGAGCGGTCCGAGTTGTTTCACCGCTTCCCGCTTACGGTCGATCTGGTCGATGTACCGGTCGAACTCTTCGTCCGTCATCTCGTAGTAGTCGGTTTCCATGTAGAAGTCGTCGCTGACGTTCTCGAGAACGTCCGGCACATCCCGCAGAGCGGTACCAATCTGTCCGGCAGACATGTGGCGAGCGCAGATGTCCTTTACCAACCGGAAGTCACGGTCCGTGCTCCGTCCAGACCACATGGAGATCAGCAGATTCGCTTGGAGCGTCTGAGACTTACCGCCGCGCAGATCCAGTGCCGCCTTGAAGAAGGCGTAGTCGAACCACCGTGAACCTAGGAAGTCCTCCCGGGTGTGAATCCAGTCGAGTTGGATCGACGCCTCCCAAGCGGGCCTGGCCAAACCCGCGAACACGAGTGGGTCGGTTGTCGGGTTCGGAGCGAGAGCGTGTTGGAAGGCCGCTCCGAAGGCTCGAACTTGGGTGAGATGCACGATGTGAATCCAGTCATGGATTTCATCCACCGGCAGCAGGGGTCGCAGCGGCCCAACATCCTTGTGATACTCGACAATGAGGTCGCGGCATTCATCAGCCAGACTCCCGATCCGCCCGGCGAGTTCGTCAAAGTTCGGTTGATTCATACGCTATCCACTGGTCTGTTTGAACCGGACGTTAGAGAAGCCCGTGCGCCCGACCCTGCCATCACCGAGTGCGCGCCTCGTTCAGGGGCGGGAATCCCCCTGCGGACGATGCAGCCCGTTCGTTGGAGGGAGATCCGAACGCCCCGCAGGCTGGAAGCACACGGCGAACTCCGTAGCCGTAATGGCTCGTACGACGAGGTCCTGGGGCCCGCGCTGGCTGATCCGAGCTGCCCACGCAAGACTCGTCAGGCGGGTGGTCAGGTCCGCTCCAACTGGGATGGTTGTCGTCGACGCTGCAGGACTCATACGGCGAGCGGGAGTGCGGGGCCAATGGATCAGGAATCGCAGGCCGTCCGCGCGCAGCCATATCGAGACGCGCTGGTCGGTGAGCGGAACGTTGCCATTGCGCTGCGAACTGACGGCACGCTCGGCGCCCCGAACCTGCCCGGTATCGTTGACCGGTGGCCGGCGCGTTAGCCGATCGCGTTGGCGGTCGTTCTCGTTGGTCATGTTGAAGCATCCTTCTCTTGGGTTGACTGCGACTTCAACCAGACCTTCGGACATCAAGCCGGGGATTCAGTCCCACATACCGGCGACGCCTCGTTGAGGACGTCTGCTCGAATGCCGTCCAGTACGACCCTCGACTTGGGGTCGCCGGGTGCGACGTGTTCGGTCTGTTCGAGGAGGGAAAGCCACTCCTGGTCGGCGAGGGGGAAGTGCCGGATTTCCGTGACTCTCGGTGACATGAATGGGTTGGCAGCACGGGACACGCGATGCTCAACACGGACGACTGATGGTCGGAGGTAGTCACAAGCCGCACGAGGGTTCAGCTGGCGCAACCTTGGCATTGTTTGACTTGGCCGATCGGGTGAGGACAGCTGCCGAGACCTTGCGCGGATCTCCCACCGCATGCACCGGCGGATGAATGACCCCCGACCTCGGAGAGATTCGAGCGAGTGCGCGGGTGTCAACGAGACCCTGCCGTTTGAAAGTCAGCCAGACGAAAGGGACGTCGTCGTTTGACACGCGTTTTGCGCCTGACGGCGAGATGACACCAGCCGTGGAGCCCTCGATGGTTCGGCTCAGCCTTGTCGACGCCTGGAGCGCGCAGCTGCGACCTGTCGTTCGACGCCTGTGGTATTGAACCGAAAGCTCGCCATCTCAGGGGTCACGCCATACTTGTCCGCTATGTCATCGGGCTTGGCGTTCAATCGGGCCTCGGCAAGCAGGAGCGGGCGGGGTAGAAGGATGGTGCCACCGAGATGAGTGGCTTCCTCCTCCTGGGCGGTCGCGCACGTCCGGAACGGAACGCCGTCGATCTCCCGGATCTCGCTGAGCTCGTGGTGAAGGAGTTCGTGGGCGAGCTCGTGCGCGATGTCGCTCACCTGACGGGCCGGCGTGCGCAGTGGGTTGACGACGATGTACCTGGCGTCTCCGATGATGAATGTGCACGCAGAGAACGCGAAAGCCTGGATGCGCTCGATCTCCTCGAGCCTCCCGATCTCGACAAGCGAGTCCGCCGGTACGACGGAGACCTCCAGCAGTGCTGCAACATCTCGAATGTCTACAGCGTCAGCCTCCTCTACGCCTAGTTGGGCCCGGAGTTCGGCGGCGATCCGCTCTGCCTCAGCCTTGAAGCCGCGTCGCAGCGCCATATCCGGCGGCGGATTCCTCAAGTCGGCTGTGCATGTCCGTCAGGAGATCGGCGAGGCGGGATCCGACGCCAGGTCTCAACACAGACGCCGCGCGAAGGTGAGCGGCCACGACATGCCGATCGTCGGGACGTGCCAATGCGTCATACATGTCGCGCACAACGCGAGCGATTCTCCCGGCGGCTTCCTCCGAGAGGCGCGGATCGGTAGAAAGGTGCTCCAGTACCTCGTCGGGCCACGTCGTTGTTCTGACAGCCGGCCGACCCGTGAACTCAGACGGATCGACTCCCAGCCATCCGCACACACTGACAAAGGTGGCGAGGTCCGGCTGAGTGCCTGCTTCGATTCGGCTGATCGTGCTGAAACTGACTTGTGCGGCCTCGGCGGCTTCCCGAACCGAAAGCGCCTCTTGACGTCGCTTCATTCGAACCTGAGCGGCGAAACCTTCAAGGTCGAGGTGGGGTTTTCGGTGGTCGCGTGTCTCCTGTTGCGTGTTTGCGTCGCTCACGTCGCGCACCCTACCCATCCGACTGCCGTCGGAGACGGACTGAAGTCCTTTGTGTCAGCCTCATAAAAGTGTATCTTAGCTGCAACAGATCGACGAACGGCCCCCAAGAAGGAAAGGAGGGACCATGTCCCCCAAACCTGACAAGGCACCGCCCCACGACCCACCAGGTCCACCCCACGACCCGCCGGGGCCGCCTTCCGACCCGCCGGGACCGCCCTTCCCACCGCCGGGCAAGGGCAAGCCGCAGGTCGGCTGATGACCTGGTGGGAAGACCACCCGGGGCGCCTCGAGCTGGAGCTCGAAGCGCTCGACCAGGCCGGGATCACGTACACCATCGATCAAGCAGCAACGATCGCTGGCGTCCTGGTTCTCCACCTCCAGATTGAGGTCGATGCAGTCGAACTCGACCTCGACGCACACTTCCCGGACCTCTACCCATGGTTTCGGGTCGAGGTGTCCGCCCCGGACATCGAACTCGACCATCACCAGCATCGGCTCGGCAAGAACCTCTGTCTGCTCCCGCGCGGGACCGAGAACTGGCACCCCGAGACACTTCTTGCGGAACTCCTCGCCGAACAACTTCCGATCGTCCTCCGAGCAGCCGAGGAAGGAGCAGGCACCCCGCTTGAGGACCCCCAGGCTGAACCGATCTCCGAGTACTTCGCCTGTCAGCCCAACGCGGCGATCGTCGTCGACGGATCCATGAGCATCGGCGACGCCGACGCAGGGACGTTCGAGGTTGCGATCATCTCAGAGCCCGGGCAGCCGCTCCGCGGTGTGGTCAACACAGTCAAGGACGCAACTGGCAGCATCATCGGCCGAGTCGACCCGGGTCTCGAACGCCACCTCTCGGTAACCACCAAAATGGCTGGAAAGTGGGCGCGATGCCCGGTGCCCCCCGGCGCATTCGGCGACGCCCAAGTCCTCCGAAATGCGCTCCGCCCAATCCTCAACCTCAAGTCCGTGCCCTACACCGGTGGCCGAAACCGCCCCCACGGCGAACTCCTCGCAGCCATCTTCGAGGAAGAACACGCCTGGCCAGCCGCCTCGGGCACCGGATGGATCTTCATCCATACACCAACTAACCGACCCGCCGACGGCCCGCACACCACGTATGTGCGAGCCACCCGTGGCGGCCACGCAGATCTCCAGTACCGGTCCACAAATCGGAACCTGCTCGCTGACAAGACAGTCGTCGTGGTCGGACTCGGATCCCTCGGTCTGCCCATACTTCTCGGACTCGGCCAAGCAGGCGTCGGGAACCTACGGTACGTCGACCACAAGTTTGTCGAACCGGGCATCACGACACGCACGGGGTACCACTACTTCCAGTTCGGACTTGCCAAAGTCCAAGCCGCCACGGATCTTCTTGGTGCGGTCGCACCCTTCGTCGACGCTCGCGGTGTGCACCTGCGGATCGGATCCCCGAGCACGCCATATCAACCCCGGCAACAGGACATACTCGCCGACCTATTCACCGGAGCCGATCTTCTCATCGACGCCACCGCCGAACGAGGTGTCCAGGCGTTTACCTCGTACCAAGCTGCCCAGCGCCGCATCCCGCACATTGTCACCTCCGCGACACCCGGCGGATGGGGCGGAACCGTTGGCGTCTTTCTTCCCGACTCCACCCTCGGATGCGCTGTGTGCTGGCTTTGGGCCCGCGAAGACGATGACACCCTCAACCCCCCTGCCATGCTCAACGGCCACGTACAGCCACCAGCCTGCGCAGACGTCACATTCATCGGCGAAGGCGCCGACCTCGCCACGATCGCGAACCAAACCATCAGAACTGCCACTCAGCTCCTCGCAGGAAGCGCACGGCCCACATGGAACGTCGCCACATGCGATCTTGTTGACCCCGCGACCGGGGAACCGACCCTCCCCACATGGACCCAACACGCAGTCCCACCCCACCCCGGCTGCCGATGCGGCCGCCAGGTCCCGGCCGCATCCTGCCCCACACCCGCCACGGGGGACTCACATACGCGCCTGGCAGGGCCTCGGTGACCGGCAACGGTGTTGTCGCAACACCTCGGTAACCGCATGAAGACAGGACGGTGGGAGGCTACGGTCACCGCACCGAACGAGGGGAGACGGTGCAGCGGGTGGGTAGTGCAATAGTCGTGATTTCGTGGGTGGCATGGGCGATCATCGACATTGTTGCCGTTATCAGAGTCTTCGCCGACTACGGCTTGATCTGGGCCGTTGTTTCAGTGTTCGCTCCACCCGCCTGGTTCATCATTCCTTTTCTCACCGGTCTTGGCGCACTATTCGTGGGCACGCTGACCACGTTCGGGATCGGCCTTTGGCTGTCCGAACTCCGCCATCGGTAGCCGACCAGGAAGCTCCTGCTCGGTGCGTCAGAAGCGCACGGTCAACCGTCGCAACGGGCCGAGCACCCTCAGCGAAGTAACTCAGCGCTCAGGATTCGGCGATAGGACTGCTCCGCGTCACAACACCAGGGCTGTGAGCAATCGATCAAGTGGCGAAAGATCGGGCTGCGAACGGTGACCTGCACGGCGGACCGGACTTCCTGTTGGTTGTCGTTAGCCCACGTGGGCTCCGAGGCTCTGATACAGGGTCTTGAGTTCTGCGCTGGTGGTGACGCCTTTGATGGCGGTGCGGATGGCGGGGTCCTTGAGGTCGAGGTGGCGGAGTCCGCTGCCGGTGTCGGCGATGAGCCAGATACGGCCGTAGAGGTGGCCGTGGTCTTCGGCGTAGCGGGCGAGGCCGGCTGCTTTGGGGGCGGCGTCGTCGCGGCCGGGGTCGTGCGGGTCGCAGAGGTCGACAAGGATCCGCCCGTTCTCGCGGCGTAGAACGAGCAGGTCGGGGTAGAGGGGTCGGACGTCGCCTTTGATGTTGTAGGGGATGCACAGTGCCCACGGTTTCCGGGGCGTGTTGCGGAGCCAGCCGACCGCCTCGTTGGAGACGACGTCGAGGGTGGCGGTCTCCCACCCGTTGAGCTTCACCTGGAACTCGCCTGTCTCGTCCACGTACAGGTGGTTGTCCCAGTTGACGGCGCCGTCGACGTGTTTCCATTCGACGACGTCGGGGAGTCGCATCGGTTGGTGCTCGGGGGCGGGGGCCATCGCCGCGATCTCCCGGTACACCTCCCGGCGTTTGTCAGAAAGGTTGTCGATCTGGGTGTGATACAGCCCACGCTTTTCGGATACGAGGGTTTCGGCGAGTTGGTCGAGGCCCTGACGGACATCTGGGTAGGAGCAGAGCACGGCGATCTCGATCTTGGCGGTACGCATCGCGTCGGGATGGCCGTTGGTGGCGGTGAGCGCATCCAGCAGGTCGACGTTGAGTCCGTCGCCCAGCACCCGACCGGCCGTCTGATACAGGTGGTCGATGTTCTCGGGGGAGGTGGCGAGGGTGCCGGTATCGCCCCGGTCGGTCTGTCCGGTACGCACGTCGTACGTGCGCAAACCGAACGACACCGTCTGTTTGCCTGAAACTGCATCGACGAACTTCGGGTCGGCGCGTCGGGTGTCCAACTCGTCCAGCAGATGATTCACCAGCGCTTGCCGGGCGTTGCGGACGGCGTTGTCCTCAAGCCCGTCGTCTGAGAGGGCGCGGGCGAGCTTGAGGAGCCTTCGGGTCTGACGGATCCGCCGGACACGGGGAATCGTGTAGGTGGGGATCGTCTCGACCGCGTCGAACAGGTCCTCGGTGCCGAGGGCACGGACGAGTTCGATCGTGTCGGTACCGGCTTCCACATCGACCGGCGGCACCCAGTCATGATCGGGGTCGGAGAGGTGGGCGATGACCGTGTCCAACGATTTGGCGTCGTAATGCGGCAGAAACAGCGACACGTCGTTGAGGGTTTCGTCGGATTCGACCCGGCGGGCGAGCGGGGTACGGACCATCCGGCCGATCAGTTGGGCGATGAAGGTGGCGTCCTTGGCGGTCCGGAAAGAGAACATTGTCTCCGCCCTGGGACAGTCCCATCCGGTGGACAGGGCGGTCTTGAAGAACACCACTTTCACGTCCCGGTCATGCACGATCCGCGACGGTGCGAGATAGCGGACGGGGCGGCCGTCCGCGTCGAACGCCACCCCCGTATCAAAAGAATGGGCGAACCCGACAGACGGCAGCGGAGCAGGCAGGGCATCGTTGATGGCGTCGACCGCTGCCGCCAGGTCGTCGCCTTTCACCTTGTCCGCCACCTGGACGATCAGGATGGGTTCGACAGGTTCTTCGTTCTGGCTGGTGGTGTAGGCGTCCCACCGCTGCTGATACTTCGTCCAATGCCGGGTCGCTTCCCGCAGCAGGGTCAGGTCGGTGGGCTGGTCGTCGTCGTTGTGGAACAGCAGGATCCGGTCCTTCAACAGACCCGACGCCCGCACTTCGTCCACCGGCACATCCCACTTGTGGACCGTCCGATTCGTCCCATCCAACAGCTCGGTGAACCGTTTCGGTGTCGCCGAAATCCCGAAAATCACCGGTACCGGCCGCAGCTCGGGTGAGCCTTTGATGAACTTCTGGATGATCGTCGACGCCTGACCGTTCCCCGCCGAACGCATCCCCCGGTGTGCCTCGTCGATCACCACATAGAACGACGACCCGAACTCCTCAGCGGTCCGCTCGATCGTGTCCCAAATCGAATAGGTGCGTCCATCCCCCCGGGTCACCAGCCGCTTATCCGAACCCAACTTCTGAGTGTTCAAGAAATACACCCGGCCGGGAGCGAACGCCGGCTGATCAAACGTGGCGTCGATGATCTGTAGGCGGAGTCCGCCAAGGGTCTCGGAGGTGGCGGCCATTTTCTCGGCGGTCTGCTGGTTCAACTCGGGAAGATCCGTGATCCACAGGAACGTCGCTTCCGGATCCGGTTCGGCAATGTCATCCCCGTCGATGATCCGCTCCAGCACCCGGGTGGCGATCACTGTCTTCCCCGCTCCAGTCGGCGCGGACAGCACCACCGCCTGCCGGTTCGTTTCCGAGGCCATCGCCGATGCCGACCGCAGCCGCTCCAACACGGCTTCGACCGCGTCCTCCTGGAAGTCCTTCAGCACGATCTTCATGAGAACGTCTCCGCAGTGTTCACCCGGAAGTTCGACAGGTAGTCCCGATACAGCATCTGTACCTCGAGACCATCCGGCAACTGGGAGCGCATCTCGGCGAAACTCTGCGACGAGTTCGTAACCAGCCACACATGATCGATCCGCTCCGAGCCTTCCACCAGGGTTTTGAAGTCGGCGAACCGGTCCTCATCGAGCAGGACCGCATAGTTCGACGACTCCGGCACCGACCACGGCTCATCACCGTCCCGGTCCGCCCACCGGCCTACCGACCCCGCCGCCAACCACAACAACGGAGCGATCGCTGAATACTGCCGACCCACACTCACAACATCCGGATCCAGATAGTCCAGACGGAAGAAGCTGACGTTTTCCGGGAAACCCTCAGCGAGAGGCGACTCGATCCCATGGCGATAGGCGCCCTTCGGTGCTGTTCCGTCGGGTCGACGCCCAGTAATGGCGGCTGTGATTCGAGGAACAGTCGCGGACTCGAAGATCCCGAGCGCTTCCCATCCCTCATCGCCCGGGAACAGACCATTGCGAAGTAGGTCTGCCGCTTCGTCTGGAGAGACTTCATTGTTCGTGACAAGGATTGATGTTCGCGATCCGCCGTCCTCCTCGTTCAGCCGCGCGACTGCATGAGCAGTTGTGCCTGAGCCAGCGAAGAAGTCGAGGACGATGGAGCGAGGCTTGTCCCGTAGGAAGAGGCGGAGCGCATCCTCGACGGCGTGCAAGCTTTTCGGATAGGGGAATCTCTTGTCCCCCAGCAACGCCTTGACGAGGTTCGTGCCTCCGGTTTCAGCGTTGTGCGAGGGCCGTGACCAGGTCGACAGAGGCATTCTGATCTTCGCAGTGACGTATCGGGCGATGACCGCCCCCGACGCATCGTGTCCGACGACGCGAGCACGTCCAGAACGGATGTCTTCGACTCGTCCCGACGTGAGATACAGGATCTGGTACTTCTGTGGTTCGCTGGGAGTCGGTCTGCCTACCTTCACAAACCCCGCATCTATCAACTCTTGCAGACTCTCAGGCGTCAATCCCCAGTTCATCTCCGTACCGTCACGCCGAACCGGTAGGACGGCTACGCATCCTGAGATCTGAGGAACCTCGGTGACCGGGACATCGGGCGCAAGAGGCTCACCCACCTCGCGTATCTTCCCGGTCGCTTCGTCTACGTAGATCGGAAAGAACTGGCGGGTGCCTCCCTTTGTGGTCCCTCGCGCGGAGGAAATGTCACTTCTGCGAAGCGTACGCCAGGCGATTTCCGCCCCCTCGTCATAGTCAGCATCCACCTCGCCCATCACCACGGCCGAGCCGAAACGCAGAAAGAACAGGTAGTCCTCACATTGGGAGAACTCACCGTCTCGATACTTCCCCCGGGGATTCACGACCGAGGTCACCATCTGCTGCCTGGCATCCGGGAACATCTGTTTGAGAAGGACACCTAGATGGTGAATCTCGTGGTCGTCAATGGCGACGATGAGCACGCTGTCCTGGTTGAGAAGACGTCTCGCCAGCCGTAGCCGCTTCTCCATCATCGACAGCCACTTCGAGTGTCGCCACTGGTCGTTGACGTCAACGAACCGGTTGTTGTACTTCCACGACTTGTCGCCGGTGTTGTACGGGGGGTCGATGTAGATGACGTCGACCTTGCCGGCGTGGGTGTAGGTGAGCATCTGGAGGGCGTGGAAGTTCTCGGCGTTGATTACCGCATGCGCCGGCTTGTCCTCCGGCCCCCGTCGAACCTCACCGACCTGGGTCAGTCCCGGGTAGATGGGTTCACCGAACCGCCGCATGACCATCAGGTCACGGACAGCCTCGGTGATGGTCTCGTCACCGTTCCCGATCGGCCGGACCTGCACCTCGTCGCCTTGAACGTTGACCACCTCGGATTTGGTGGTGTCGTCGGGGCGTGTCCGATTCTGGACGATCGACCCTGTACGGACCGGTAGCCCGGGGAGAGCGACTTCTTCGGGGATGTGATCTTCGAAGACGAGTCCGAAGGCGCGGGCCGATCGCATCTCGTTGACGGCCTTGCGCAACTCCGAGCGCAGCCGGGGATCCGGAATGTCGTCAAGAAAATCGTCGATCTTGGCCATTGTGTGTTCCGGCTCTCCGTCAGGTGCACGGTGGGTTGAGGTTGTTCCGACGCCGGCGTCACCGTACCCGCGCGGTCTGACACGAGCCGATCTGGCGTATTGCTCACTCTTGCGATCGGTCTGTCGGGACCACTGGGCTCCAGGCAATATCCGGCGCGGCGTGTTTCAGCCCCAGGTTGCGGCGACACGACTCTTCTGCAAGGGCAGCGAGTGGTGCACTTCCCTCGCCCCTCCAGCGCCAGGGATGCTCTTCGCTGAGGTCAGACCATGAGAGATCTCCTCCGGTCAGAACGATGGGTAGAGCCAAGGTTTGAGGCCGAGATCGTCCGGTGAGCCTGACTTGTGACGCCTCACAGAGCGTTCGTAGTAGGTAGATCTCGTCGGTCGTGAGGTTCGGCTTCGTCGTAGCGAACATGAGAATCGTATCCAGGTGGGCTGTCTCGCGCAGGAGTTGCTGCACACGGACGAGCCCGTCGACGTCCTTGCTGGTGAACGGATCGTTGCCGCCCTTTGCCTCGCCGAGGACTGCGGTTGTACCGGGGCCGTCGACCACAAGGGCGGCAACATCTATCTCGCACGCCCATCCGTTGCCTTTCGCTTCCAGTCCAAGAACAGTCGGCATATTGGGGCTTGAGCCAGCGCGATGGGCCATCTCCAGGAGGGTCTGTGCCGCCATGACCGCAAGTGCAGATCGCACTCGCTGCGATGACAGATTCCCGGCAAGCCGATACCGCCACGTGTTGCCAGGCCCTCTCAAGGCAAGTGCGAGGCCGAGGTTGAGATCGGAGTCGCACATGTCGCAGCGCATCGACGTGGAGATGTCGTCCGGGCGATAGTCAGCCTCATTCGCGCATGTCGGACAGGTGACGCAGAGCGTCGGCAGCAGCACACGGGCTGCGGTGAGCCGGTAGACCACGGCCTTTGCGTAGGTTTTCGGATCCTGTCGGGAGAGGCTGGGAGGCCAATGCCCTCTGTGTTTTGAAGCGCTCTCTATGAGCCGAGCGAGCGGTCTGGGTACGTCCGTGTTGCTTACATCGTGAAGAACGGCGCGGACTGCTGGTTGTGATGCAGCCGCAGACTTCGGCCCTCCGAGCCGTTCGACGAAGTGAGTGGCGAAGCGCCCCTCCGCAGATTGGCTAACAGCGATCTCGTCTCCAACGAGGCGATCAAACAGCGCAAGAGTCGGGATCAGCCACACGGCAACAGACTCGGCTGCCGCCTGAACTCCAACTGCTCGCCCCTCGCCGGTGGGCCTGTCGATGGGGTCGAGTTCGCGGGACACGTCGCGGATCACTGTCGACAGGTCGCGAATAGCGGGGATTGACATCGTGCGACCCACCGGCAGGCGTGCTTCGCGATGGACGACAAGGTCGGCCATGACCATTCCGGGGAAGCGTGACCACTCTCGCTCCAGCGGCACGGCCGGTAGTGGAACGTCGACGGTCCAATCGTCTCGGTTCACCTGGACGCTGAACGAACGTTCCCACGTGGTTTGCAGAGGGTGGTGGCCGTACCAGCCCGCTGGGCTGTGGCCAGATGAGACATGAACTCCGAACCCGGCCTCTCGAATCGCATCCCCGACGCTATCAACCAAGTCGAAATAGTTGCCAGGATCGATCGTCGCGATGGGTTCATGCACCGATCCGTCGCCCCGCACCCAGGTTCGGGCGTTGGCCGAGACGGTTGGCGCCTTGAGCCACCGGGCGAGGGCCTCAGCGCTGTCGCCCGGTCGGTCGACGAACCATGGCTGGACTTCACCGCCCATCGCGCGGATGTTCCATAGGCGAACAAGATCGCTTGGGTCGTCACCAACGATTGCCACGACGCGGCCGATTGGCATGCCCCTGTAGGTGATGTGTTTCCCGGTTCGGGCAAGAGGGGAGCCGGGAAAGGGATCACCTCGGAACTCGCCGCCATCGAAGTGGAATGGATCTACCGTCTTGGAGGTGGGGCGCCGGCGCACTGGCCCCAGCCAGACCTCATATCGCGCTGCCTGCGGAGAGTCTTCAGACCACGCAACGTTCCAGTGGCTCGCGACCTGCGGTGCGATCCTTGCGACGGGTAACAGCCCATCAACGTAGCTTTCCGGAGGTCCTGTGTCTGGCTCCGGAAAGGGCGTTCGTCCGCGCCACCTGTAACCCCAGTTGGTCATGTCCGCAGCGGTTTCTCGAGCGCCTTCGTCCAACGGGTGCCAGACGTCGACGGCAAGGCTCTCGGACAGATACCTCAAGTCCGGGTCTCTTGACCTGAGAAGGGGGAAATAGACGCCGCCCCATACCCTGCTCGCCAGATCAACAGCCTCCCGCATATTTGTGGGAGAAGCCTCGCTCGCAAGGAACCCGACTCGGATCGGTCGTATGTGAGCGGTCCCGGAGACGTATCCCATCTACTGCGATTGTGGTACGAGACGACAAGGATGCTCACTCTTTTCACCTTCGAGGGCGCGCAGGTGGCATGAGGAGATGGAGCACCTCGGAGTCGGTGGCATCAACGGTCGATTCACGCGGTTGTCTGTTGGCGGAGGGCTTGCAGAGTTGTTGCGGGGTGTCGGCTGGGGTCGGCGAGGCGGGCGTTGTCGACGTAGACCTGGAGTTGCCCGGGGTCCGTGTGTCGGCTGTACCGGGCGATCTCAGCGGTGTCGTAACCGGCTTCGGCGAGGGTGGTGATCAACCCTCGCCTCGGGCTGTGACCGGTGAAGTTCGATACGTCCCGACGCTCGGACGTGTCGTCCGGATTGTCAGTGGCGAGGCCGGCGTCGATGAGACGCCGCCGGATGATGGCGTTGACGGATGCCTTATCGAGTCTTCCTGACGAACCTTCATCCGGCCCGGAGACGACCCCGGTTCGGCTGATGCGTCGGTAGAACGGCCGAGCCGGCGATGCATCACCGGTGGTTTCGAGGATGGCGAGCCATTCCCGGTTGACGGCAACCGCGTCCATGCCCTTCCCGTTGGCGATCGGCACGAAAGCGAGCGAGTCCTTCGCTCCGAGCTGATTGTTCTTGGTGATGCCCAATTCGAGGGTGACACCCACGCCATCTCGGATGTTGACATCGCCGATGTCGAGTCCGGTTGCTTCTGAACGCCGTAAGGCGCCCCAGAACGCGCCGATGATGACCGAATGGTCTCGAACCACGGCCCGGTCGACTTCCCGGCATGTTCGGTACATGGCCCGAGCCTGGTCGGCGGTGAGGGGATCGGCTGTGGACCAACCGGGATGGCCAGTGGTCCTCGTTACTCGGCAGAGGACGCCTCTGATCTGTTGGCGGCTGGGAGTCTTGGCGGTTATCTGGCCGTCGGGTCGGACGGTGGGAACGAGCGGGGCGGATCCGTCGATGCCGTCGCTGCGGTAGCGGTCCAGCCAGGCGGCCATCGCCGCCTGAGCCTCTTGGTCGAACGCATGCAGCTGCCGTTCGTCGCCGTCTCCGGCGAACACCCCCAGTGGTACTCCGTCTTCGATCTGAAGGTCGGAGATGCGGGTCCGTCCGGTTTCGGAGAGTCCTAGCCCCGACGTGTAGCAGGCGACGACCGCCCCGTCCCGGAGGGTGCTGGTCGCGACCCTGTGGTCTTGGAGCCATTCGCAGATGACGAGGACATCTTCGAGCATGAGCGGTTCGGCGCGTCGCACCCTGAAGTCGGCTTCGAGCCATGCCCGTCGCAAACCCCGCACCAGGTCCGACAGAATGTCATCGGTGAGGTCCGGATGCCGTTCCTGGCGGTGTTTCCAGCGGAGGGCAGAGAGGAACTGGGAGACGGTGCTCGGGGCGGGCGGCTGGTAGCCGTCGTCGTCCCTGTCGGCTGACTCTGCTGTCGTCTCATACCCGTCGCCGACCCAGTCGGTGAGGAACATGCGGATGACAGCAGGCGATGCCGGCCACGGTTCGAAAACGACGGTCGTGTTCTGCTGGCGTCGGACCGACGGGTCGGTGCACCACCGAACCCACCGCTCGCACCAGTAGCCGTACGAACAGAGCGTGTTTTCTGCCCGAGACTTGGTGCGGTAGTAGGCGATCCGTTCGCTCTCATGTGCCAGCCACCGGCGATCGGTCGGGGTGAGGGTGACAGGGTCGAGGCCGAGCTCGATGGCGAGCGCCGCGACGGGATCATTCCCCGCGAACCGGGTCTGACGATGGTGGTTCAGGTCGATGACGGTGGCGGCACTCATCCGGTGACTCCTCGCGGTTGACACCAGTGACGGTGCCGCCGACGGCGGCCAGCGCACACGACACCAACCGGGATGTGCTGTGCACAGGCGGATTCTGTCCAGCTGGACGGGGGAGATGG
>Ga0326597_10003071_pt1 | contig 24372 bp, 26 predicted proteins | sample RVTome_12_FD_203789 | JGI IMG/M metagenome (GOLD analysis project Ga0326597, IMG submission 203789) | Soil microbial communities from uranium-contaminated site in the Upper Colorado River Basin, Wyoming, United States - RVT100D185 | ecosystem: Environmental > Terrestrial > Soil > Contaminated >... | reverse complement strand
GTCCAGCCGATCCCCGCTCATCCCAACCCCCAACTCTCACCCACCAGGTGAAACCCTTAGAATCCAAACCCACAGACAGGAAAAGAAAATTCTCACTATCCGATCAATTAAGCCGGGGAATGAGGACGAAGGGGCGAAACCCGCTTGGCGGTTGACTTATCCGTCCCCCAAGTATATCCAAACCCGCCTGCACGGTGCGCAAGGGTCCGGCGCGGGGCGCGGGCCGAAAGGTCCCGCCCGACCGGCGGGCCACAGCTATGACATCGCGGATGTGGCGGAATTGGTAGACGCGCAGGCTTCAGGTGTCTGTTTCCGAAAGGAAGTGGGAGTTCGACTCTCCCCATCCGCACCATTTCGCACCCCCCGGGCCACGGGGCTGCAGAGGACGATCGGGACCGCGCGCCGGCCGGGCTCGAGCCGTTCGTGACATCGCGGGGCGCCCCACGGGGTGCGCCCTCATCTTGTTCGTGGTGCCGGTGACCCGCACGGGGAGTGCGCGTTCATGACCATCCATGTCCATAAGGGCGACCTCGCCGCCGGCGTCGACCTCGGCGACGAAATCGCCGTGGATACGGAGACCATGGGCCTGGTCACGGCGCGCGACCGGCTGTGCCTGGTGCAGCTGAGCGACGGCATGGGGGATGCGCACCTCGTGCGCTTCCCCGTGCAGGAGCGGCCCTATGCGGCACCCAACCTGGCGGCCCAGCTCTCCGACCCCGGCCGCCTCAAGATCTTCCATTTCGCGCGCTTCGACCTGGCCGCGCTGAAACACTGGCTGGGGATCGATTGCCGGCCGATCTACTGCACCAAGATCGCCTCGCGCATCGCGCGCACCTATACCGACCGCCACGGGCTCGCCGACCTCACCCGCGAGCTCTTGGGGATGGAGCTCTCCAAGGCCCAGCAATCGTCTGACTGGGGGGCCGAGGACCTGAGCCCCGCGCAACAGGAATACGCCGCCTCCGACGTCCTGCACCTGCACGCCCTGAAGGCCCGCCTCGACGCCATGCTGGCGCGCGAAGACCGCGCCGACTTCGCCCAGGCCTGTTTCGATTTCCTGCCCCACCGGGTGGCGCTCGATCTCGCAGGCTGGCCCGAGGTCGATATCTTCGCCCATTAGGCGGGGCGGTCAGGGTGGAATCATCCGGTGTGTTAAAGGCGTTTAATCTGATAGGATTTTCGGGTTTCGCCCCCGGGCCGCGGCGTGCCGCGGCCTGAATGCGGCGACCGAGCGAAAGGGGTTGCCTCGACCATCATGCGCGCGAATCAGAAGACCCCTTCAGACGAGGCCCCGACCGACTCGCGGGCGCGGGCGCGAGCGGACATCGAAGTCGCCCGGCGGGTGTTCGAGATCGAGGCGGAGGGACTCGCCCTCGCGGCCGACGGTCTGGACGCGAGGTTCTCCGAGGCGGTCGACATCTTCATGGCCGTCCCCGGCCGCATCATCGTCTCGGGCATGGGCAAGAGCGGCCATGTCGCCCACAAGATCGCCGCTACGCTCGCGTCCACCGGAACGCCGTCCTTCTTCGTCCACCCCGCGGAGGCGAGCCACGGTGATCTCGGCATGATCACCCCGGCGGACGCGGTGCTGGCGATCTCCAATTCCGGCGATACCGCGGAGCTCGCCGACATCATCGCCCACAGCCGGCGCTTTTCCATCCCGCTGGTGGCGATCACCGCCAAGGAGGCGAGCACCCTGGCGGAGGCCGCCGACGTCGTCCTCCCCCTGCCCGGCGGCAACGAGGCCTGCCCCATGGGCCTCGCGCCCACCACCTCCACCACGGTCACCATGGCGATCGGCGATGCGCTGGCGATCGCGCTTCTCGAGCGCCGGGGCTTCACCGCCGACGAGTTCCAGATGCTCCATCCGGGCGGTCAGCTGGGCCGCAAGCTGCTCAAGGTCACCGATGTCATGCGGACCGGCGACGACATGCCCGTGGTCGGCCCGGACGACGTCATGTCCGACGTGCTGATCACCGTCACCGCCAAGACCTTCGGCGTCGCCGGCGTGGTCGATGCCGAGGGCAGACTGGTCGGCATCATCACCGACGGCGATTTGCGGCGGCACATGTCGCCCGACCTGCTCAACCAGCGGGCCGAGGACGTGATGACGAGGAACCCGATCTCCGTCCCGCCCAACATGCTGGCGGCGGAGGTCCTCGGCATCATGAACGAGAAGCGGATCAGCGCCGTGTTCGTGCTCGAAGGGGGCAAGCCGCTGGGGCTGGTCCGCATCCACGATATCCTGCACTGGGGGATCACCTGACACGCCCGGGCCCTCCGAAGACCGACGCCATGATGACGCGCCCTCCCCTCATCCCCACAGGAGCCCGGCCGTGAGCGCCGCGGGCGAGGCACCGGACGGCGTGGGGGCGCAGCGTGCCGAGGACGAGGCGAGGGCGGCACGCGGCCTGCTTCCCCGCCGCGTCGGCATCTCGCCCTCGGCCCAGCGGGCCCACAGCCGCAAGGTCTCCTTCCTCCGCGTCGCGCTTCCCGTCACCGCGCTTCTGATCGTCGGCATCGTCGTGGTCTGGGCGCAATGGAGCGACATCGAGGCCGGGTTCAGGATCGGCTTCGCCAGCATCAACCCCGAGGAGGCGAAGACGCTGCGGATGGTCAATCCGCGCTTCTCGGGCACCAACAGACAGTCCCGTCCCTTCATGCTGACCGCCGACGAGGCTCGGCGCACGAGCCCCGGCGCCGACCAGATCATCCTCAAGAACCCCAAGGGCGACATCACCACCGACGGCGGCGCCTGGGTAGCCCTGGTGGCTGCCCGGGGCAATTACGCACAGGCGAGGCAGCTGCTGGATCTCGCCGGCGGCGTCGACCTGTACCACGACAAGGGGCTCCACTTCGCGAGCCCCTCCGCCCACATCGACCTCAAGGCGGGCACCGCCGAAGGCAAGGATCCGGTGACCGGCTCCGGCCCCTCGATCGACATCAACGGTGAGGGGTTCAGGCTGCTCGACGGCGGCAAGACCGTGATCTTCACCGGCAAGTCGAAGGCGATCCTCTATCCCAATGACAAGCGCAAGCGCGAGGCGCCGCCCGAAAGGCAGAAGAGATGACCGCCAAGGCGGCGAGGTTCGTTTTCTGGGCGTTGCTGCTCGGTCTTCCGGCGGCGGCCGGCGGAACAGGCCACGCCCAGGGCCTCGGTCTCGGCACCAAGGGCTCGAAGCCGATCGAGGTCTATGCCAATCAGGGCATCGAGTGGAACCAGACGGAGAAGCGCTACATCGCCCGGGGCAACGCCAAGGCGATCCAGGGCGACACCACGGTCTATGCCGATACCCTGACCGCCCACTATGTGGAGACCCAGGAAAAGGGCTCGGAGATCACCCGCATCGACGCCGTCGGCAACGTCAAGATCGTCTCCCCGCAGCAGACGGTGTACGGCGACCGGGGCGTGTATGACGCGCGCAAGGGCGTGCTGGTGCTCACCGGCAAGGCGCTGAAGTTGGTCACCAAGGACGACGTCGTCACCGCGCGGGACAGCCTCGAATACTATGACGAGAAGTCGCTCGCCGTGGCCCGCGGCAACGCCGTCCTGCGCCAGCGCAACCCGCCCAAGGGCAAGGAGCGGACGGTGCGTGCCGACGTGCTGACCACCCAGTCGACGCCCAAGGACAAGGGCGGGGCGAAGGGCGGCTCCAAGTCCGCCGGGTCGGACGACGGTCCGCGCCGCATGGACGCCTACGGCAACGTCGTCATCACGAGGCCCGGCGAGATTGCGCTGGGCGACCGGGGGGTCTACCGTCCCAATGAAGATATTGCGGAACTTTGGGGCAAGGTGCGGATCACGCGGGGAAAAAATCAGATGAACGGCGAGCGCGCCATCGTTAATTTCAAGACGGGGGTGAGCCGCCTGATCGCCGGCCAGGGCGGCAAGGGCCAGCCCCCGGTTCGGGTCCTGATCGTGCCCAACCAGTGACCTGCAAAGCTTTGAGACAGCGGAAAATTCATCGAAAATAAACGGCTATGCGCCTACATCATTCGGGAACATGAACGACAGGATCAAAGGTTCGAAAACCGCCAAGCGAGACCGCGGTCTCGGTCCGGAGTCCGGGCCCGAGCTGGTCCGCGTCAATACCGGGCTCGAGGTCAAGGGCATGGGCAAGCGCTTCAAGAAGCGCCCCGTCCTGCGCGACGTCAGCCTGACGCTGCAGCGCGGCGAGGTGGTCGGCCTGCTCGGCCCCAACGGCGCCGGCAAGACGACCTGCTTCTATCTGATCAGCGGCCTGATCTCTCCCGATTCGGGCACCGTGCTGCTCGACGGCGAGGACATCACCGATCTGCCCATGTACCAGCGCGCGCGCATGGGGATCGGATATCTGCCCCAAGAGGCCTCCATCTTCCGCGGCCTGAACGTGGCCGACAACATCCGCGCCGTGCTCGAGGCGGTGGAGCCGGAGCGGGAGAAGCGCGAGGCCTTTCTCGAAGACCTCCTTGCGGAATTCGCGATCTCCCACCTGAGGCGCACGCCCGCGCTCGCCCTTTCGGGTGGCGAACGGCGCCGGGTGGAAATCGCGAGGGCGCTCGCCGCGGGCCCCCAGTTCATGATGCTCGACGAGCCGCTGGCGGGGATCGACCCGGTGGCGCTCGGCGATATCCGTGACCTGGTGCTGCACCTCAAGGACCGCGGCATCGGCGTCCTGATCACCGACCACAACGTCCGCGAGACCTTGGACATCGTAGATCGTGCCTACATCATCCACGATGGACACGTGCTGATGGAAGGGACCCCCGACGAGATCCTGACCCACGAAGACGTGCGCCGGGTCTATCTGGGCGAACGATTCAGCCTGTAGGCGGCCGCCATGGCGCTCTCTCCGAAGCTGGCACTTCGCCAAACGACAGCGCTGATCATGACGCCGCAGCTGCAGCAGGCGATCAAGCTGCTGCAGCTCAACAACCAGGAACTCGAGACCTTCGTGGAATCCGAGATTTCGGAGAACCCGCTTCTCGAGCTCGAATCGCCCGAAGGCGGAATCGAGCGCGAGGACGAAGCCCCGGACGGCGACCCCGCCGCGGCGCCCGGCAACCCAGCGGACGTCGACGCACCGGTGGGCGATGCGGATGACCTCATGGCCTCCGGCGATGCCGGCGACGGCGGCCCCGATCCCTTTACGCCCGAGGCGGCCGACGGGGCCGAAGATCCCCTGCCCCGGGATACCGCGGATCTCACCGTCTCCGACCTCCTTCCCGGCGCCGGCGACGACCCGATGGACGCGGAGATCGACAACGTCTGGACCAATGACGAGCGCGTGGACCTCGACGAGGCGCCGCCCGCCCAGTTCGCCGATTGGGGTTCGGGCGGCTCCTTCAATGGCGAGCCCATGGATATCGAGGACCGCCATTCGTCCCAGCCCACCTTGCGGGAACACCTGATCAGCCAGATCAACATGATGTTCGAGGATGGGGCCGAGCGCCTCATCGCCACCCTCCTCGTCGACAGCCTGGACGACGCCGGCTACCTGCGCGCGGAGCTCGCCGAGATCACCGAGCGGCTCGAGATCCCGGTCGAACGGGTGGAGCGCGTGCTCGCCCGCGCCCAGGAGTGCGATCCCCCCGGCGTGTTTGCGCGCGATCTCGCCGAATGCCTCGCCCTCCAGCTCCGCGACCGCGACCGGTTCGACCCCGCAATGGCGGCGCTGATCAAGAACCTCGACCGTCTGGCCCGGCGCGAGACCGCGGCGCTCAAGCGGATCTGCGGCGTCGACGACGAGGATTTCGCCGAGATGGTCGCCGAGATCCAGGCGCTCGATCCCAAGCCGGGGCTGGCCTTCAGCCGGGACACCGTGCAGACCGTCATCCCCGACATCATCGTGCGGGCGAGGCCCGGCGGCGCCTGGAATCTGGAGCTCAACAGCGACACCCTGCCCCGGGTGCTGATCAACCGCTCCTACCTGGCCGAGGTCACCAAGCGGACCCGAACCAAGGACGAACGCGAATACATCAACGAGCGCATGCAGTCGGCCAACTGGTTGATCAAGGCGCTGCACCAGCGCGCCACCACCATCCTCAAGGTCTCCACCGAGATCGTCCGCACCCAGGGGGAATTCCTGGAACGGGGCGTGCAGTTCCTCAAGCCGCTCACCCTGCGCGAGATCGCCGACGCCATCGGCATGCACGAGAGCACCGTCAGCCGGGTCACCTCCAACAAGTTCATGGCGACGCCCCGCGGCGTCTTCGAACTGAAGTATTTCTTCACCACGGCGATCGCCGCGACCGGGGGCGGCGCCGCCCATTCCGCGGAATCGGTGCGTCACCGGATCAAGGCGCTGATCGAGAGCGAACCGCCCAAAGCGGTCTTCTCCGACGACAAGATCGTCGACATCCTGTCCCTGGAGGGAATCGATATCGCCCGCCGCACCGTCGCGAAATACCGCGAGGCGATGCGCATCCCCTCATCGGTCCAGCGCCGCAGGGAAAAGGCCAAGAGCCTTTGAAACATGGGCAAGCCGCCGCTATTGACTCTCCACCCCGCGGAAACTATTTTGCGCCTCCTCGATCCGGGGGTGCCCGGAGGAGATGGGGGGAGGAAATCCCCGTTCATCATGGCGGTGGCGTAGAGCGTGCAAGAGGGCTTTAGAGGACGCCGCAGATCCCGTTGATGGATCGTGCCGGGCAGGGGCCCGGAGTGATTCCGGCGTACGGACCGCGCGTTTACGGACCACACGAAGGACAGGAAGATTGGAAATTTCTAATCTGATTACCCCGGCATCGGTGATTCCTGGGCTCAAGGTCACGTCGAAAAAGCAAGCGTTGCAGGAACTGTCCCGCCTTTCCGCGGAAATCACGGGTCTGGACGAACGGACCGTGTTCGAAATCCTCATCGAGCGCGAGAGGCTCGGCACCACGGGTGTCGGCGGCGGCGTAGCGATCCCCCACGGCAAGCTTCCGGGGCTCAAGAAACTCTACGGCCTGTTCGCCCGGCTCGAACAACCGGTGGACTACGATGCGGTGGACGAGCAGCCGGTCGACCTGATCTTCCTGCTGCTCGCCCCGGAGACAGCGGGCGCCGACCACCTGAAGGCGCTGGCCCGGGTCTCGCGCAAGCTGCGCGACAAGGACATCTGCGAGAAACTCCGAGGCTCCGAATCCTCGGAGGCGCTTTATTCGCTGCTGACCGATACCACGGCGATCACCGCCGCTCTATAGGCTGATCTCTCAGGGAAGAGGGTCGAGGCGCCGCCGCGTCAGTGGGCGGAGACCGCTTCCATGTCGTGTTCGCGGATCGTCGCGAAGGCGATGTCGCGGTTGCCCATGATGGCGATTTCCGTGCCGTCGGCGGCGTGGATGGAATAGGCATCCTCGCCAGCGACCTTGACGCTCTTCACGTAGGCCACGCACCTCAGGCCGAGATCGGCGAGATCCTGGTCGGTCATGATACGCCTGTCGTCGAAAACGGCCATGGACTGGCGACCCGTCTGTTCCATCATGCGGAAAGCTTAATCGACGATTTCTAACAAATATTTAAGTTGCCGATTGGGGCGCGAATCGGGCCCGGTTGCGGCCTTTTGGCGACGATTGCGGCGACCGGGGACCGGCCCCGTGGCCCCCGCCAACCCAGCTGTCGCCCGGCGAATCGCCGTGTTTCGGACGATTTCGGAGCGTTCTTTCCCGCACCCGTGCTAAATTTCCCAGAAATCAGGCAGATCGCCTGGTGAAACGGGATGGAGGGCGGCAATGATGGCAACTTCTCTCGGAACTTCGGGCCTCGGGACTTCGGGCCTCACCACCACGGGCATCGACCACGTCGTGCTCCATGTCCGGGACCCCGAGGCATCCAAGGCGTTCTACACGCGCGTGCTCGGCATGGAGGTGGACCACGAATATGGGGGCCACGTCTTCCTGAGATGCGGCAGGCAGCTCGTAGGCCTGTTCCAGGCGCGGGACGGTGACGGTTTCCGGCCCGGGCACGACGTCAATCACCTCGCGCTCAATGTCGAGGCCGGCAGCTACGAGGATCTCCGCGGCCGGCTGGAAGCCGCCGGCATCACGGTGAGCGGCCGGCCCGGCGACGAGCGGTGCATCTACTTCGACGATCCGGACGGGCACATGCTGCAGATCGTCGTCCCCGATTAGGGGCGCGGAGGAAGGCTTCCGCGATCGGCGGCGTGGCCGGAGTTGCCGGCGCGCGAAACCCTAGACGGAATAGGCCTTGAAGGAATCGTAGAACAGCCTGAGGGCCAGCGCGGTGAGCACCAGGCGCAGGCCCAGGCGGAAGACGTGCTCGGGCAGCTTCGCGAGCACCCTGCCGCCGGCGTAGGTCCCGAGGAAGCCGAAGCCGAGCAGCCCCAAGAGGAGCGGCAGATAGGGACCGAAGGCGAAGCCCAGCAGCCCGAAGGCCAGCACCTTGATGCCGTGCTGCACCGACATCAGCATGGCATGGGTCGCGACCACGGCGCGGCGGTCGTCGCAGGCCGCGGACACGAAGGGCGCGATCAGCGGCCCGGTGGCGCCGACGAACATGGTGACGAAACCGCTGATGGCGCCGACGGCAAGGAACTTGCGCGGCCCCGGGCGCTTCGAGCGGAACCCGGGCGACCACGTCCCGTAGAGGACGAACAGCGCAAGAACCGCGAGCAACAGCCAGAGCGGCAGCGCGATGACGACCCTGGCGCCGATCCCGGCACCGATTCCCGCGCCGATCAGGAAGGCAGGCACCACCGGATAGAGCACGTTGCGGGCCATGAGGACGGCGCGGCCCAGGTTGGAGCCGAGCTGCACCACGCCGTGCACCGGGATCAGCACCGTCGGCGGCAGCACCAGGGCCATCACCGCCAGCACCAGGATGCCGCCCCCGAGCCCGAGGGCGGCGGCGATGAAGCTGCCGGCGAAGGACGCCGCGCAGAGACCGAAGAACGCCCAGACCGAAAGGCCGGTGTCCTGAACCAGAAAGTCGATCATGTCCGGCGCCGCGCCCCCCTATCGCGCCCCGGCGGCACTCCGCCGCCCCCGGTCCACAAGCGTATAGGCCAATCCCCCGCGCGGCGGCAACAGCGCCGCCGATCCCGTGTGGCAAAGCGCCGCGCCCGGATGTTAGATTGCCCCATGGCTCGTTTCCTTGGAATGCTCCTCACCGCCGCCGCCCTGCTGATGGCCGGAAGTTCGCCGGGCCGCGCCCAGGACTACCAAGCGGGGGTCGCGGCCTTCAACCGCGGCGACTACGCCACCGCCCTCAAACAGTGGCGGCCGCTCGCCGCCAAGGGCAATGTCGGGGCGCAGCATTACCTCGGCATCCTGTACACCCAGGGGCTCGGCGTCCCCAAGGACCACGCCAAGGCCGTCCAGTGGTTCAAGAAGGCGGCCGAGGCCGGCCATGCCCCGTCGGCCTACAATCTCGGCTTCCGGTACCTGAAGGGCGAGGGCGTGCGTCAAAACGCCGAAACCGGCGCGCGCTGGATCACCCGCGCGGCCCAAACCGGGTTGGTCCCGGCACAGCACACCCTCGGGCTGCTCTATGCCAATGGCGACGGCGTGCGCCGGGACTTCGTGGTGGCCTATTTCTGGTTCAGCCTCAGCGCCAAGCAGAAGAACCAGATCGCCCTGAAGGACCGGGAAACGATCGTCAAGCAGATGACGCCCCAGCAGATCCGGGAGGCCGAGGCCATGGTGGCCAGATGGCGGCCGAAGAAGGGCCGTTAACCGCCCCCGCCCCCGGCCACCCGCGTCCCGCCGCACGCCATCCCTTAAAAGGTTCTTAACCGCGGCGCGTTTAATTTTTCGGGTCTTTGATCGATCGAACAGAGGTCCCGGTGCCCGGAGTATCGGCGAAACTTCGTGCTCTCGCGGTTACCGAGCGCGGCGTCACCGCACTTGAATACGCCTTGATCGCCGCCATCGTCGGCGTGGTCACCGTGGGCGCGATGCACGGCGTCGGCACCAGCCTGCTGCAGAACTTCGAGACCCTCGTCGAAGCCGTGAGCGATGACCCCGAGCGCGCGGCCAAGGCCGATACGCCGCCGCCCGCGCCGCCGGCGCCCAGGAGCGCCAGACCGGCCCGCCCGACGGTGCCCGACATGGAAGAAGAGGAAGAATCCCCGCAAGGACCGTCCATGGCATCGGATGGGGAAGGGGCCGGGGAAGCGGAGAAGGGAGAGCCCGCCGCCATGGCCGATGCGCGGGATGTGAAACCCCGCACCACGCCCTCGGGCCCGGCGGCGCGGGGCGCGCAGGCCGGCATCACGCCCTCGGGCCCGGCGCTGGGCCCGGGCGATGACGGCCTGCCGATTGCGGCCCTGAGGGCGCCGCCGGAATCCGAAGACTTCGGAGCCGCCCCCGACTCCAGCGATGAGCACGAGCTCCCGCCCGTGCCGCCCGGCCGCGAATCCTCGCGCGATAGCGGGGCCCCCTGGAACCAGGCCGCGTCGGCCCAGGAGGCCGCGCCGCCGTCCGCGGAAGCCTCCCCGCCCGAGACTCCTGCCCAGAGCGGCCGGCGGACGGCTGCCTTCAGGAGCGCCTTTATCCTCTTGCTTTGGATCGCCTTCGCCATAATGCTGATCAACCTGATCTGGCAGATGGCGACACGCAAGGCCCACGAGAAGGAGGTCGAGGACCAGCTCGAAGACTGGCGGCCGGCATCCTTCGGATAACCCAGGTCCGTTCCCCGCGGGCGCCCGGGTCTGCTAACATCACCGCCCAATGCCGCAAGAGGCGGGCTGAGCAAGGAGGAATAAGACATGTCCGAGACCGAATACCGCCCCGTGGAAGTGAACGACCCCACCGCCACGGTAGATTTCGCGAACACCCCGCCGCCCTCCCGCTTCCGCCTCAAGGCGCAGCTCGTCGACGCCGGCAGCCAGTCCTGGGTGCTTGGCGAATCCGGCGGCCTGCAGATCAAGATCCGCGTCTACGCCCCCAACGAAGGCGAGAACGCCATGCACGCGCATCACAACCAGGAACACAGCTTCATCGTGTTGCAGGGCAGCGCGCGGTACTACGGCCCCCGGGGCGAGGTCTGGGAGCTCGGGCGCAACGAGGGGATCATGCTGCCCGAGGGGACGTATTACTGCTTCGAGAATTCGGGCGACGATCCGCTGGTCGTGCTGCGCATCGCCTCGATGATGCCGGAGAAGGGCAATCCCGATAAGCGCCTCGGCATCCATGGCGAAGAGATCGAAGCCCATACGCCGGAAAACCGCCGGCCGACTGCGACCGTCTTCCGCGAGGGCGAATACTACGAGTAGTCCCCGCCCGAGAACGGGGCAAGGCCGGAAGGCCGCCTCCGCTTTCCGGCGCACTAGCGCCGCATGCCGGCCGACGTGTTGACGGCGGCGTGCATGCTGCGCGCGAAGTCCGTTGCCTGCTCGACGCACATGGTCAGCGCGTTGGTCGCGTATTCCTTGACGGCGAGCACCGCGGCAAGCGGCGCCTTGTCGAGCGCCCGGCAGACGAGACCGAGCTGCGCCTCCAGCCTCTCGTCGGGCACGACGCGGCTCACCAGCCCGTAGGCGAGCGCGGTCTCGGCGTCGATCTCCTCGTCGAGTAGGTGAGGTAGAGAGCCCCCTTGCGGCCCACCCGGTCCACCAGCGAAGACATCGCCATTGTGGGCATGATGTTGTGGCCCATCTCGGGCAGGGCGAAGCGCGCGCTGTCGGCGGCGATGGTGATGTCGCAGACCGCGGCGATGGCGCAGCCGAAGCCGAGCGCCCGGCCCTGCACCGCCGAGACGACGGGGATCTTGGAGCGCCGGAAGGCGCCGTAGAAGTTGAAGACGACCTCGCTCTGGGCGCGGGAGTCGAGCGCGTCCTTGGGCGGGTCGTACGGCCTGCCTTCCCGGTCGCGCCCGAGGCAGAAATCGTCGCCCGCGCTGCGGAAGACGATGTATTTCGAACTGCCCCCCGCGGCATCGATCATGGCGGCCATCTCCGCCGCCATGGCATCGCTCACCAGCCCGCCGCAGTCGGCGCGGTCGATGGTGATGTGCGTCGCATCGCCGGCCTTCTCGCAAAGTATCTTGTCCGCCATGGCCCCCTCGTCCTCCCAAACCGGTTTCGCCGTTCCTCCAACCCTTGTGAAGGGAAGTGGCACGGCGGTCAACCGCCCGGTGCCGTCCCGATGCCCGACTCCTCGGGTCGCCCGGCATCATGGTCAAGGGCGCGGGCGTCCGCAACCTGGCGGCCGAGGGCCCGAGAAGCGGCTTCCGATCGCATTGCGGCCGGTGTCTAATGACAGGGCTATCGCGCGAACTGCCCAGCCCGGGGTGGCCCATGGGTTCCGTATCGTTCATTCCCATCGACGTGAGCCGGCAGATGCGGAGCCGGGAGAAGCCGCTCTGGATCGGCCGGCCGATCCCGCTCAAGTTCGCCATGGTGGAAGGCGGGCCTTCGGTGCTGAACGGCCTTCTGCTGCTGGGCTTCGCCGGTTACGTCGCCTACGACGCCTACCGGTTCGGCGAGACGCCGTACCTGATGGTCGCCCTGACCTTCGCGGCCATCGGCCTCTATCTGATCTGCAGGCCCATCGTCGAATATCTGCGCGCCAAGCGCACGACCTACGTGATCACCAACCAGCGCCTCATCATCCTCGACGGGTTGTGGCGGCCCACCATGGACTCCTTCGCGCCCTCGGAGATCGGCTCGCTGGCGGTCCGCTCGGGGGCCGACGGCATCGGCACCATCATCTTCCATGAACGGCGGGACTGGCTCGCCCATTCTGGGCGGTTCTACAAGAAGATCGGGTTCAAGGCCGTGGCCGACGTGAAAGAGGCGGTGAAACTCATCCGGGAGCTCAAGGGCCAGGCCCAGCCGGAAAACCCGGCGCGCGGGGCGGTCCGTACGGTGATGGAACGCTACCGCGGCTATGAGATCGTCAAGGCCGGGGAAAGCTACCGGGTGGGCGGCGACAGCTTCGCCGATCCCGCCGCCGCGAGGGCCCATATCGACGCCAACTGGGCACGCTCGGGGCAGTAGCCGGGGGGCCGGGCCGGGGGACTCACGCGCCCGTCCACAACGGCCGGCAGCGGAGGGCGACCACCTCTTCGTAAGCGGCCGGCCGGCTCAGATGGCCGATGGACCGGGCGAAGGCGTTGAGGCGCCGGACCGCGTCCCCGGAGATGACGGGATCGTAGAAGGCCGCGTCGCGGGCGACGACGGTGGAGATCAGGTCCGCCGATTCGGGGGGGAACTTGCCGCGCCCGGCCTCCCGCGCGAGCGCCGGATCGGCCCTGAGCGCCCGTTGCGCCTTGACGATGGCGCGGACGGCGGCGTCGATCTCCTCCGGGGCGCGGGCGATGAACGCGTCCGTCGAGGCGAGGCCGGCGAAGGTGAAGAAGCGCACCTCGTCCGGGTCGTCGCCGCGGCGGACGTCGACGTGGATCTTGCCGATCCCTCGGCTCACCGCGGTTTCGGCACCCATGGCGTTGGCCCAGAATCCGTCGATCCGGCCCGCCGCGAGCGCCTCGGCGGCGAACACGCCGAAGGAGACATGGCGGTCCTCGGCGCCGGGCAGGTCGATGATCTCGAGATCGCGCTCCGGATCGAGGCCGGCGCGCCGCAGCATCTCCTTGAAGGCGAGGTCGGGGCCCTCCGCCGCGGTCAGGCGCAGGCCGCGGAGCGCTTCGAAGTCGCCGCGGGTGGCCTCGAGGTCGGCGCGCAGGGTCAGCAGCCACGGGGTCCCCTGGGACAGCGCCACGCAGATCTTCGCGCCGCTCCAATCCGGAAATGCGGTGAGCAGGTCGTGGACCGAGCCCGCGATCATGGCGTCCGCCGCACCGTCGCGGAGCGCCCGTGTGGCGCCCAGCATGGCGACGAGCTCGATCTCGACGTCGAGACCCTCGCCCCTGAAGAATCCGAGCTCGTCTGCGGCGAGGACGGGGAAGCAGGTGTTGCTGACGAGATCGACGGCTGCGATGCGCATTGTTACGAATCCCCCACGCTATCCCGATCCGGCTCACAACGACGCGGAGGCGAACCACGCGACGCCATGGACAGGCCCGAACCGGGCCTCGCGCCTAACCTAAGCCGCGGCGCACGCGCCTGGCAAGACGGCTCGGGCGGCGGCGGTCGAAGCGCGGCGATGGGGACGTAGCCCGGAGCCGCGGACCTGCGTCATGGACCTGTGTCATGATCGGACCGGCGACTGTGATGCGGCGCGAGCGCATCAGGGGGATGCCTTGGACGGGTGCCGAAGCCATAACGGGATCGGATGCATGGTCCGTGTCCCGCCTCCCAAGGACGAAACCGCCGGTGTAACGGCCGGCCCAGTCGCCGCCCGTCCCTCGCCGGTACGCGGTCCGGGGAACCTGGAGGACATCGGACACGATGGCAGGTTCGCCCTCAAGAACCGACCGAGGACACCCCGCTCATCCCGGCCCGATCGCCGGCGGCTCCATCGGAATCGCTTGCATAGGCCCAGACCGAAGCCGGCGGGAAGTTGCGCAGCGTGACGACCAGTTTCTTGTAGGCGAGACGCAGTTTCTTGCCGGGAATAGGGGACACGAATCGAAAGCTGAAAACGAGGAACGGCCGTCCCGGCGGCATCAATGAAAGCATCAGTTCGGCCAGGCGCCGTTGCTGCTCGATCGGGAACTTGCCGATCGGTATCCCGCAAACGACGCAGCCGACCTTTCCCTGTGCCGGTTTCGGCAGCGCGTGATCCAGCTCGAAGGCGCAGCATTCAAGGACCGTGACGCCGGGACAGGCCTTGCGCAGATATTCGGCCATCTCCTTGTCGATCTCGACGGCGATGAGCTTGTCGGGCGGAACGCCGGACGAGAGGATCGCCTTGGTCACCGACCCCGTCCCGGCGCCGAGTTCGACGACATATTCGTCGTCGGTGCGGCGGATCTGCTTGGCGATCACCTGGCCCAACGCAGGAGACGAAGGAAATAACGAAAGGACCCTGCCGGGATTCGCCAGGAACCTGCGAAAGAAAAGCCGTGTTGCCGTTTTCCCCCAATAGGACTCCATCGCGATCGCTCTTTCCATCGACTGAACGCGCTGTTGCAGGAGGACAAGGTAGAATTGCGCCGGATTCCGCCACCCGCCAACAGCAGACGCCGCCTGGCGGGTGCCTAGGTCCCCCCTATTCTCCCCAGCGTCCGGTCATCGTTACCGGGTGGACGTTGGGACAGAACCAAACTTTATAAGTCAAGGCGGCGGCACCCAAGCTCCAAAAAACTCTGCCCTGGCACGATTGCTGCGTCCGCCCCGGATCGAAACCCGACGAAGGGCCGTGTCGGTTTAGGCCCGGGAGGCCGAGACGCTGACCGGGCTGGCCGAGTTGATGGTCTGGTAGACGACGCAATAGCGCTCGGTCAGCCTGATCAGGGTGTCCAGTTCTTCGTCGCTGAGGCCGCCCTTGACCTCGAAGCCGACCCGAATGTCGCGGAAACCGACGGGGGCTTCCCGATCGACCCCGAGGGTGCCGCGGAAATCGATGTCCCCCTCGGCGGTCACTTTAGCGGTCTCGACATCGAGGCCGAGCGCGGTCGCGACCGCGTTGAGGGTGACGCCGGCGCAGGCGACGAGCGCCTCCAGCAGCATGTCGCCCGAGCAGAGGCTGGGCCCCGTGCCCCCCGCAGCCGGATGCAGCCCCGCCTCGGCAATGATCCGTCCCGTGTCGACCGAGCAGGTCACGCCTTCCCCGATTTCGCCCTCGGCCCTGAGCGTCACCAGCGCGGCGTCCGAATGCTCGCGGTAGTGCTGCTTCAAGGGCGCCTGGAGCGCCTTCAACGACTTCGCATCCACCGTCTCGCCTCCCGGATCGCGTGCCATGCCTGGATGGCGAGACCAATACCGCACTCCGGCACGCGCGGATATTCGATGGGGCGGTGGGCGCGCGCCGCTCGCGGGCCCTAGGGCAGATCATGGATTGTCGGAATCGCCGAAGGCGTTCCGACAATCCATGTGAATCCGATCTAGAGGGCCGAGCGCAGGACCGCGTTCATCCGCCGGGCGAAGGCCGCCGGGTCCGGGGGCAGATCGCCGTCGGCGATCCGCGCCTGGTCGAGCAAGAGGTGCGCCGCGTCCTTGAGAAGGCCGTCGTCCTTGGTGCCCTCGGCCCGGGCGCGCTCGCCCAGCTTGCGGATGATCTCGTGGTCGGGATTGATCTCCAGCACCCGCGCCATGCCGAGCTTGAGCCGCCCGTGACGGCGGAGCAGGCGTTCCAGGCTCACGTCCATGTCCCCCTCCTCGGCGACCAGGCAGACCGGGCTCTCGGTCAGGCGTTTGGACGGGCGCACGTCCTTGACTGCCGGCCCGAGCGTGGCCCTGACGGCCTCGATCAGCTGCGCCAGGCCGGGCTCCTCGGCCGCGTCCTCCTTCTCGTCCCCGGCCGGCGCCTCGCCCGCGATGGCGTCGAGGTCGGGCACCCCCCTGGTCACGGACTTGAACGGCTTCTCCTTGAACTCCTGAACGTGCTGCAGCCAGAAGTCGGCGACGGGGTCCGAGAGCAGGAGCACCTCGACGCCCTTGGCGCGGAAGCCCTCGAGGTGCGGCGAGTGAGCGACCTGGTCGGCATCCTCGCCGGCAATGTAGTAGATCGCGTCTTGGCCCTCCTTCATGCGGGCGAGGTAATCCTCGAGGCTGGCGAGCCCCTCCCCGGCGGTGGAAGCAAAACGGCACACCTCGAGGATCTGCTCCTTGGCGCCGTCGGCATCGACCAGCCCCTCCTTCAGCACGCCGCCGAAATTCCGCCAGAAGGTCTCGTACGCCTCGGGCGACCTCTCCGCCTTCTTCTTGAGCTCGCCGAGGACGCGCTTGACGAGGCCCGAGCGGATCCGGGCGAGCTTCGGGTCGGTCTGCAGCATCTCGCGCGAGATGTTGAGCGAGAGGTCCTCCGAATCGACGACGCCGCGCAGGAACCGGAGATAGGGCGGCAGGAGGCCCTCCGGGTCCTCGGTGATGAAGACGCGGTTGACGTAGAGCTTCACATGCCCCTTGCGCTCGGGGTCGAACAGGTCGAAAGGCTGGGAGCCCGGCACGTAGAGAAGGTTGGTGTAGCTCACCACGCCCTCCACGCGGTTGTGGATGGTGAGCCACGGCTCGTCGAAGGCATGGGCGGCATGGCGGTAGAACTCGGCATGCTGCTCCGCGCTCACCTCCTTGGGCGGGCGCGTCCACAGGGCCGAGGCGGCGTTGAGGGTCTCGTCCCCGAGCCTGACCGGGAAGCCCACGTGGTCGGAGTAGGTCTTGACGATGTGGCGCAGGCGGGCGTCGTCGAGGAATTCCTTGGCGTCCTTCTTGAGATGCAGGGTCACGGTGGTGCCCCGCTGCTCGCGGGCGGCGGGCTCGATGGTGAAGGCGCCCTTGCCGTCCGACGACCAGAGCCAGGCTTCGGTCTCCCGGGCCTTGCGGGTCAGCACGTCCACCCGTTCGGCCACCATGAAGGCGGAATAGAAGCCGACGCCGAACTGGCCGATGAGGGCGAGGTTCTTCTTGTCGTCGTCCCCGAGCTGCTCGAGGAATGCCCCGGTGCCGGACTTGGCGATGGTGCCGAGCGTCTCCACGAGGTCATCGTGGCTCATGCCGATGCCGTTGTCGGAGACGGAGACGGTCTTGGCCTTGGCGTCGAGGGCGAGCTCGATCCGGAACTCGGGATCGTCCTGGGTGAGGGAGGGCGCCGTCAAGGCGGCGTGGCGCAGCTTGTCGCAGGCGTCGGAGGCGTTGGAGATCAATTCACGGAGGAAGATCTCGCGGTTGGAATAAAGCGAGCCTGCGACGATATCGAGCAACCGGCCCACCTCGGTCTGGAACGAGAATTCCTCCCTGGTCGCGCTGGCATTCATCGCAAATTCACCCCTTGGTGCCCGGTTGAGATTAGAAAGTAGAGAGCGGGGAAGGATATGGGGCGGTCCGCCGGATTCCGCAAGTCCGCCGGAGAGCGGCGCGCCGGGAAAGGGCTACATCCTCTCCCAGGCGCGGGCGAGAGCGGACTGGGCCTCCGGCGCGGGCAGGGGCGAGAGGCCGGCGGCGAGGTTGTCCCGCGCGTGGCCGGGCTTGCCGGTGCCCGGGATGACGCAGGTCACCGCCGGGTTGGCGAGGATGTAGCGCAGGAACAGCTGGGCCCAGCTCTCGGCGCCCGCCTCCTTCGCCCAGGCCGGCAGCGGCACGCCCCGCACCCGGCCGAACAGGCCGCCGCCGCCGAAGGGGCGGTTGATCACGGTGGCGACGCCGCGCTCGGCGGCCAGCGGCAGCAGCATCCTCTCGGCCTCGCGCACGTCGAGCGAATAGTTGAACTGCACGAAATCGATCTTCTCGCTCCGGATCACGGCGGCGAGGTCGTCATAGGCCGGAATCGTGTAATGGGTGATGCCGATGTAGCGGAAGCGGCCCTGCTCCTTCCAGGCGCGCAGCGTCTTGAGGTGCGTCCGCCAGTCGACCAGGTTGTGGATCTGCATCAGGTCGATGGGCGATGAGCGGTAGAGGCTGAACGAGCGTTCCATCGAGGCGATGCCGCGCGCCTCGCCCTCGGTCCAGACCTTGGTCGCGTAGAACGCCTTGTCGTGCGCCTTGAGATCGGTGAGCAGGTCGCCCACCACGCCCTCGGCCGGGCCGTACATGGGCGAGGAATCGATCACCTTGCCGCCGGCCTCGAACAGAAGGCGGAGCACCTCGCGCAAGGGCGCGCGCTCGGCTTCCGAGGCGCCGACGTCGAAGGTCTGCCAGGTGCCGAAGCCGATGACGGGAAGCGCTTCGCCGGAGGACGGGATGGACCGGGTCAGCATGGGCCGCCCCGCCGCCGCCGCGGGACGCCCCGGACCCAAGCCGATTCCGGCCGCGGTGAGGCCGAGCGCCGCGGCGCCCGCGCCCTTGAGGAAGCGCCTGCGCGCGCGGTCGTGCGCCGACCCGTCTTGCCGTCCGGTCCCAAAATTCGGATCTCTCGGCCCTTCGTTGCGCATCCGTCCCAGGTCCCGGTCGCAGACTAGCACGAGCCGGACGGCCCCATATATGGCGGCGTGCCTAGCGCCGCGCCGCCGCCAGCATCGAGAGTGCGTCATCCAATGTTGAGTCCGAAAACGCCTCCACGAACAGCCGGGCGATATCTTTCTTGGTGAACCGAGCAGTAAAGACGTATTCGCCGCTTAAGTTCGCGGAACTACGCCAACGGACCATGACATCTGCGTCGTCCATTAGAGATTCGCCCGCGTAATGGTCCAGCCCCTCCGACAAATCCACATCGCAGATCGTGTGGTCCCACAACCGCCGCTGCCAGCCCCGGCATCCGATAAGCATCGCGTTGCCCTCCGTTGTTACTCCATACGTTACCCCAAACGGATCAGGGGGCTAGCGATACTGCGCTAACCCCCTGATTTAATTGGTGGAGCCGATCGGGATCGAACCGACGACCTCGTGAATGCCATTCACGCGCTCTCCCAACTGAGCTACGGCCCCTGAAATCTGGCCCTCCGCGGGCGAGCCGGGCGGGTCCGGCCGCGCCGGCGCCGCCCAGGGGCGCCGGGGGGCCGAAAATAGGGTTTCGGCCAAGCCACAGGCAAGCAAAAAAATCTTAATATCGCCTGTAGGGGGTCCCGGTAGTGGGCTCAGACGTCCTCCGACGCCCCGGGCTTGTGGATGACCTCGGCCATGTCGTCGTCGTCGTCGCCGAGGTCGGCGGTATCCTCGATCACGTCTTCCTCGTCGTCGACATCGTCGTCGTCGTCGCCGACGTCCTCGATATCCTCGAGGTCCGAGTCGTCCTCATCGGCGAGGTCGAGGTCCTCGTCCAGTGCCGGCTTGGGAGCCGGCTTGCGTGCCTCCACCGGCGCCTTGGCCGCGGCGGGGACGCGGCGCGCCTTGGGTGGCGTCGCATCGAAGGCGGCTTCGCATTTCGGGCATATGATGTCGGGGCGGCGCATATCGTAGAACTTGGTGCCGCATTCCTGGCAGATGCGCTTTGTGCCCCACTCCGGTTTGACCACTGAAGGTACCCCCAGCTTACGCGCCGGAGCCCCGATCGCCACCGGCGCCACCGGCCCAACCAGCCGTAAAATCAACTTAGCCAATTGCCACGATAGGAAGGCGCTGTCAAAAGCTAATTTCACTTCTTTTCCGCATGCGAAGACACCGGCCCCCAGGCTGTGCTAAACGAGGCCCGAATGCCCCTTCCGGGGCCGCAAGGAGCACCCAGCGGCTCCGGAAGCGGGCGGCGCGGCGTCCTCATGCGGACCCGGCGCGCCAAGGTAAAAGACCGGACATGACCCAGGCCCAAGCAAGAGAGCCCCTGATCTCCCGCCCCGCGGGCCCGCTGGCGGGCACGGCCCGGGTGCCCGGTGACAAGTCGATCTCCCACCGGGCGCTAATGATCGGCGCCGTCGCCACCGGCCGCACCCGCGTGTGCGGCCTTCTCGAAGGGGAGGACGTGCTGGCCACCGCGCGGGCGCTCCGGGCGCTCGGGGTGCGCATCAGCCGCGCCGACGCCGCCACCTACGTCGTCGACGGCGTCGGCCTCTCCGGCCTGGCCCAGCCCGCCGAGGTGCTCGACATGGGCAATTCCGGCACCGGGGCGAGGCTGCTGCTCGGCCTGCTCGCGACGCACCCCCTGACCGTTCAGGTCACCGGCGATGCCTCGCTCGTGGAGCGCCCCATGGGCCGGGTGATCGAGCCGCTATCGAGAATGGGCGCGAGCTTCCTCGCCCGCGACGGCGGCCGGCTGCCGCTGACCGTGACGGGGGCGCGCATGCCGGTGCCCATCGTTTACGAGCTGCCGGTGCCCTCGGCCCAAGTCAAGTCGTCGATCATCCTGGCGGGGCTGAACACGCCGGGGGAAACCACCGTCATCGAACGAGAGCCGACCCGCGACCACACCGAGCTGATGCTGCGCTATTTCGGCGCCGAACTCACGGCGAGAGACTTGAACGACGGCGCCCGGCACGTCACCGTCACCGGGCAGCCCGAGCTCACCGCCCATCCCGTGACCGTGCCGGGGGATCCGTCTTCCGCCGCCTTCGCCACGGTGGCGGCGCTGATCACGCCGGGTTCCGAGGTGGCCCTTCCCGGCATCGGCATCAACCCGCTGCGCACCGGTCTCTACCGGACCCTGATCGAGATGGGCGCCAAGATCACGTTCGAGCACGAGCGCGAGGCCGCCGGCGAGCCGGTTGCGGACCTGGTGGTGCGCGCGTCGCCCTTGCGCGGCGTCGAGGTCCCCGCCGAGCGCGCCCCCTCGATGATCGACGAGTACCCCATCCTCGCCGTCGCCGCCGCCTTCGCCGAGGGACCGACGGTCATGAAGGGGCTGGCCGAGCTCAGGGTCAAGGAGAGCGACCGCATCGCCGCCATCGCCGGGGGGCTCGCCGCCATCGGCGCGGATTTCGAGGAAGGCGAGGACCACCTGACCGTCAAGGGCTCGGGCCGGCCGCGGGGCACGGCGCGGCCCATCGCCACCCGGTTCGATCACCGCATCGCCATGTCCTTCCTGGTGGCGGGGATCGCCGCCGGGGAGCCGGTCACGGTCGACGACGGGCGCGCCATCGCCACCAGCTTCCCCGGCTTCGCGGACCTCATGAACGGGCTTGGCGCCGACATCGCGGAGGCGCCCGTCCCATGACCGGGGCCCCCAAGGCGCGCCGGACCGTCCGCGTCATCGCCATCGACGGGCCCGCCGCCTCGGGCAAGGGGACGCTCGCCGCCCGCCTCGCCGCCCATTACGGCTATGCGCGCCTCGATTCCGGCAGGCTCTACCGCGCGGCGGCCAGACGGCTCCTGGCGGCGGGAGGAGACGGGTCCGACGCCGGGGCGGCGGCCCGGGCGGCGGCGGAGGTGACGGCGGAGGAGCTTTCGGACCCCGCCCTCGGCAGCGACGAGATCGCCCGGCTCGCCTCGAAGATCGCCGCCTGCCCCGCGGTCCGGGCCGAGCTTCTGGCCTTCCAGCGCCGCTTCGCCGAGGCCCCTCCCGGGGGCGCGCCGGGCGCCGTCATCGACGGCCGGGACATCGGCACCGTCGTCTGCCCCGGGGCGGAGGTGAAGTTCTTCGTCACCGCGAGCCTCGAGGCGCGGGCGGAACGACGCCTTAAAGAGTTGCGGGAAAAGGGCTTAGACAGTATAAAGGCCCGCGTTTTGCGGGATATGCGGGAGCGCGATGACCGCGACCGATCGCGGTCGGCAGCGCCACTGACGCAGGCCGAGGACGCTCATCTGTTGGACACCACCGGGCTGAACGCGGACGAAGCCTTCGAAGCCGCCCGGGCGGTGATTGATGGCGTGAGCGCATGACGGCAGACTCCCGGCGGAGAGATCCGGGACCCGCTGCTTTTTCCACCCCTTGTGGCCGCCCATCGAGCCGCGCGGGGCGTTATGCTGGTCGGGACCGCGGGAATCGCGGCCCGGGAACTTCAACTGAGCACGGCAACACCGGCGCCGAGGGCGCGCCCGCCGGGCGGGGCGGAATGAAAGATTAGGAGAACCTATGGCTGAACAACTGGCCGGAGACACGCGCGAAAAGTATTCGACGGGCGAGAATTTCGCCGAACTGCTCGAGGAATCTCTCGGCGATGGCGGGCCGCTGGAAGGCTCGGTCCTGAAGGGCAACGTCATCTCCATCGAGAACGACATGGTGGTGGTCGATGTCGGGCTCAAGTCCGCCGGCCGGATCGCCGTCAAGGAATTCCTCTCCCCCGGCCAGCAGCAGCCCGATCTCGTCCCCGGCGACGAGGTCGAGGTCTATCTCGAGCGCTACGAGGACCGCAACGGCGAGGCCGTGCTGAGCCGCGACAAGGCGCGCCGGGAAGAGGCCTGGACGCTCCTGGAGAGCGCCTACAAGGAAAACCAGCGGGTGTCCGGGACCATCTTCGGCCGGGTCAAGGGCGGCTTCACCGTCGACCTGTCGGGGGCGGTCGCGTTCCTCCCCGGCTCCCAGGTCGACATCCGCCCGGTGCGCGATGTCGGCCATCTCATGGGCACGCCCCAGGACTTCCACATCCTCAAGATGGATCGCTCGCGGGGCAACATCGTGGTCTCCCGTCGCGCGGTGCTCGAGGAATCGCGCGCCGAGGCCCGCTCGGAACTGATCGCCAACCTGGAAGAGGGCCAGGTGCTCGAAGGCGTGGTCAAGAACATCACCGATTACGGCGCCTTCATCGATCTCGGCGGCGTCGACGGTCTGCTGCACATCACCGACATCTCATGGCGCCGCATCAACCATCCGAGCGAGGCGCTCAATGTCGGCGACACGGTCAAGGTGCAGGTCATCCGCTTCAACCCGGAGAACCAGCGCATCAGCCTCGGCATGAAGCAGCTCGAGGCCGACCCGTGGGACGGCATCGAGCACAAATACCCGGTCGGCACCAAGCTCAAGGGCCGGGTCACCAACATCACCGACTACGGTGCCTTCGTGGAGCTGGAGCCGGGCGTCGAGGCCCTGGTTCACGTCTCTGAAATGAGCTGGACCAAGAAGAACATCCACCCCGGCAAGATCGTCTCCACCTCCCAGGAGCTCGAGGTGATGGTGCTCGACGTCGATCCCCAGAAGCGCCGCATCAGCCTGGGTCTCAAGCAGTGCGTGTCCAATCCCTGGGAATCCTTCGCCGAGCAGTTCAGCGTGGGGTCCGAGCTCGAGGGCGAGATCAAGAACATCACCGAATTCGGCCTGTTCGTCGGGCTGCCCGGCGACATCGACGGCATGGTCCATCTTTCGGACCTCGACTGGCAGCGCTCGGGCGAGGAGGCCATCGCCGGCTACCAGAAGGGCGACATGGTCAAGGTCAAGGTGCTCGAGATCGACGTCGAGAAGGAGCGCGTCAGCCTCGGCATCAAGCAGCTTGCCGAGGATCCCTTCGCGGGCCGGGCGGCTCAGACCAAGAAGGGCGACGTGGTGACCTGTACCGTCACCGAGGTGACCGACCGCGGCATCGAGGTCGACATCGGCGGCTTGCAGGGCTTCATCCGCAAGGCGGACCTCGCCCGCGACCGCTCCGAACAGCGGCCCGACCGGTTCGCCGTCGGCGAGAAGGTCGACGCCCGGATCACCAATATCGACCGCTCCGGCCGCAAGCTGACGCTTTCCATCAAGGCCCACGAGTTCGCGGAGGAAAAGGAAGCCATGGCGCAGTACGGGTCCTCGGATTCCGGCGCCAGCCTGGGCGACATCCTCGGCGCGGCGCTGAACAAGGCCAATGAGCAGCGCGCCGAACGCGGCGGGGAGGCCGCGGAACCCGAGGCCGAGGCCGAAGCCGAGGCCGAGGAAGAGGACGCCGAGACGGACGAGGACAAGAAAGACAAGGAGGGCTGAGCCTGGAGGCTCTCAGTCCTCGGGGGCGCCCCGGGCCCGATAGTCCGTCCCGGGGCGAACTTGGTTCGACCTAGTGGATCGCTCCAATCATAGGATTCCCAAATAGTTCGAATTGGTTCAAGCTTTGGGGATGAGAACAGGAATCGTCGTTTCGGTCACGCCAAAAGACCGGGTTCGCCTTGAAGCCATCGTCGC
>Ga0326597_10003070_pt1 | contig 24373 bp, 22 predicted proteins | sample RVTome_12_FD_203789 | JGI IMG/M metagenome (GOLD analysis project Ga0326597, IMG submission 203789) | Soil microbial communities from uranium-contaminated site in the Upper Colorado River Basin, Wyoming, United States - RVT100D185 | ecosystem: Environmental > Terrestrial > Soil > Contaminated >... | reverse complement strand
GCCCACGCTTCGCCCCCCCGCCCCCGACACCACCCCGCCCGCGCCCCGCCCCTCGCCCACCGCCACCACCACCAACATCAGGCGGCGCGCCGTGGTACGCCGGCGCCAGCAGCTCGAAGACGATGCATCGCCGGCGATCCAGCATCCGCGCTCTCAGCCGCGGGTGCACGTCCATCAGCGCGCGGCTCGTCGTAAGCACGGTGGGCAGCTGCGCCACGTAGCGGTGGTTGAGCAGCTGGAACAGCTTTTCCTGTGCCCACGGTGTGGCCGTCTCCGTGCCCAGGTCGTCCAGCACCAAGAGCGGCACCGCGCGCACCTCCTCGAAGCGCTTGTCGTAGCCCACGCGGCTGCTCGGGCTGAAGGCCGCGCGCAGGTGGTCCAGCAGGTCCGGCACCACCACGAACATGGCCGCCCCCCCCGACGCGACCGTCGCGTGGGCGATGGCGGCCGCCAGGTGCGTCTTGCCGCTGCCGTGGTCGCCCAGGAGCACCAGCCAGCCGGCAGGCGACCCCGCGTACTCCCGGGCCAGGCTGTAGGCCCGCGCCAGGTTCTCCGCTTGGATCGCCGGCAGCTCCCCCGTGCGCGGGTCCCAGGCCTGGAACGTCCCGTCGCCGTAGAGGTGCAGCGAGCTTAGGTCCTTCGGGCCGGGCGACAGGCCGCCGCGGTAGTCCAGCGCGCGCAGCTCCAGCACCCTGACCAGGTCGAAGTGGCCCAGGCGCGAGCGGACGCGCTCGTCGAGCGCTTCCGGGTCGTGGTTCGTCGTGATCACCGTCGGGAGCCGCAGGTTGTAGCGGTGGTTCAGCAGCTGGAACAGCTTCTCGCCCGCCCACGGCGTGGGCGCTTGCGTGCCCAGGTCGTCCAGCACCAGCAGCGGGGCGTTGCGCACCGCGTCGAAGCGCGCGTCGTAGGCTTCGTCGGCGCCCGGCGCGTAGGCGGCGCGGAGGTTGTCCAGGAGGTCCGGCACCACCACGAACAGCGCCTGACCCCCTCCCGCCAGCCGCGCGTTGACGATGGCGGCCGCCAGGTGCGTCTTGCCGCTCCCGAAGCCGCCGTGGAAGACCAGCCAGCCGTCGGGCTTGGCCGCGTACGCCTGCGCCACCATGAACGCCGACTCCAGCGACCGCACCGCGTCCGGCGAGTTGCCCGGCGCGCTCGTCGTGAAGGACTTGAACGTCATCTCGCCCAGCGCGACGATGTTGGAGGCCTTGCGCACGCCGTCCAGTCGCCGATCGGCCAGCACGTCCTGGATGCAAGCGCAGGCCACCGCGCGGCCGAACTCCGGGTGGTCCACGGCAACGTCGCGGCGCAGCCAACCCACGCCACCGCAGTGCGGGCAGCTTGGATCGCCCGCCCCGCTGCGACGACGCCTCACCGCCGTGCCGCCCTTCCCGCCAGCGCCGCCCGAGCCATCGCTGCCGTCAGCGGCGGACCCATTCGGCATACGGCCCTTCGCTATCCCGCCGGCGAGCTCCCCCAGCACCTCTCCGATCGCCTTCATCCTCAACCTCCGGTCGCCCTTCGCGAGCCCAGCGCTCCAGGATCGCCTTGGCATACGACCACCGCCGGGCGTTGTTCTTGACCGCTTCGCGGATGGCTTCCGCCACCCAGGCCAGCGGGTACGTGGCCGCCGATTCCGCCAGCTCCTCGGCCAGCATCGGCGTCACCAGGCCGATGTTGGCCTCGTACAGCGCCACGACCTCCGCCAGCGCCGGCTCCGACGCCGCACCATCCTGCCGCGCGGGTGCCGCGGGCGCCAGCACGGGCAGCTGCGCGCGACCGGCCATCAGCTCGGCGCGCGCCGCGCGGCCGGTCCGGTCGTTGACCAGGAGCCATGCGTCCCCGGGATCGCCCCCTCCCGGCACCGCCAGCAGCCGCCCCGTGGCGACCAGCCCATCCAGCGCGTTGCCGATGCCCGCCTGGCGCTCTGCCGTGCTCGCGCCGCGTCCCAGCACTGCGGCCGCCGACAGCAGCGTCTCGTCGGCCAGCGCGTCCGCCCGCCGGATGGCCGGCAGCGCGCCGTTGGCGCGCCGCGCGACGCGCCAGAGCAGCCAGAGCAGGGCGCGCAGCGCCAGCGGGTCGTCGATGGCCGAGAGGTCGCGGCTGAAGAACAGGTCGGGCACCGGGATGGTGCGGGCGCCGTCCGGAAAGCCGTCCGCGGGCGAGACCGTCATGCGTGGGTGGCCCTGGCGCGCTGCCCGTGGCCTGTCCGTTGGCCGTCCTGCATGGCCAGGTCGGCAAAGCGCGTCTCGTGGGGGATGAAGACCAGCTCCACCGTGCCCGTCGGGCCGTGGCGGTGCTTGGCCACCGTCACCTCGGCGATCCCCTTGCGGTCCGTGTCGGGGTTGTACACCTCATCCCTGTACAGGAAGAGCACCATGTCCGCGTCCTGTTCGATCGAGCCGGACTCGCGCAGGTCGGACAGCTGCGGCCGGCGGTCCGCCCGCGTCTCGACAGCGCGCGAAAGCTGGCTGGCGGCGATCACCGGCACGCGCAGCTCGCGGGCCATCCCCTTGAGGCTGCGAGAGATGAAGCCGATCTCCTGGACGCGGTTCTCGTTGCGCGACCCGCTGTGCATGAGCTGGAGGTAATCGACGATGATGAGGTCAAGGCCCCGCTCGGCGCTGAGGCGCCGCGCCTTGGCCCGCATCTCGAAGGGGGTGAGGCCGGGCGAGTCGTCGAAGTAGAGCGGGGCGCCCGAGAGCTCGCCGATGGCGCGCATGAGGAGCTCGAGCTCGTCGTCCCGAATCTGGCCCAGGCGCAGGTCCTTGGTGGAGATGCCCGTGCGCGAGGCAAGCAGGCGCTGGGCGAGCTGCTCGCTGCTCATCTCCAGGCTGAACACCGCCACCGTCAGGTTGCGCTCGATGGCCAGCTGGTCGGCGACCGACAGCAGCCAGCTGGTCTTGCCCATGCCCGGGCGACCGGCGACGACGCACAGGTCGGACGGCTGGAGGCCACCCAGGAGCCGGTCGAGGTCGACGAAGCCGGTCGGCGTGCCCAGCTGCCCTTGGCGCTGCGCCTGGATGTCCTCGATCTTCTCGAAGTACGCGTCCAGGATCTCGCGCAGCGACAACAGGTCGCGCCGCCCCCGGTTGCCCAGCGCGTTGAAGAGCGCCGCCTCGGCGCCGTCGATGGTCTCCTGGATCGTCTCTGCCTCGTCCTGCCAGGCCAGCTGGGCGATCCGGCCCGCCGCGTCGATCAGCCGGCGCATCACGGACGCGCGCTCGACGAGCAGCGCGTAGTTCTCAGCGTATTGGGCTACGGGCGTGGTGGCCACGAGCTCGGTGAGGTAGCCCACGCCGCCCACGGACTCCAGGTCGCCCGCGCGCTCCAGGGCTGACCGGAGGGTCAGGTAGTCGATGGCCTCGCCGTTGCGGAAGAGCTCGAGGACAGCCCGGTAGATCTTTTGGTGCGAGGGACGGAAGAAGTCGCCGGGCGCCAGGATCGGCACCACATGGGTGACGGCACCAGGGTCGAGCAGCAGCGCGCCGAGCACAGCCTGCTCGGCCTCGACGTTGGAGGGGGCGATCCGGTCGGTGTCCACCATCGGGGCGATCCGTTGTCAGAGACGGCAAGCTGGCGCGGGCTAGCGGCTCCCAACCGGCGCATGGCTCATGGGTTGCGCTCGCCGCCCTGGCTATCGTCCAGGCCGAGCTCTTCGATGAAGTTCCGGAATACGTCGAGCTCGTCGCTGCCCTCGGCGCCTCCCGTTGCCGCGCGACCCCGCGGCGGGGCCGTCCGCTCCTCCTCGACCGACGGAACCTGGCCCGCCGCTTCCATCACCGCCTCGGAGACGAAGATGGGAACGCTGGCGCGAGCGGCCAGCGCGATGGCATCGCTGGTGCGCGAGTCGACCTCGACGTCCTCGGCATCGTTGCGCGCGATGACGATGCGCGCGTGGTAGGTGTCGTCGCTCAGCTCGCTGACCACGACGTGGCGCAGCCGACCACCGAGCTGATCGATGACTAGCCGGAGCAGATCGTGGGTCAGCGGTCGGGGCGACTCCGTGCCCTGCAGGCCGGTCGTGATGGCCTCCGCCTCGAACGCGCCGATCCAGATGGCCAAGTAGCGCAGGCTCTCCCGTTCGCGCAGCACCACCAGCCGCTGCTGGTTGATCAGGCTGACGCGAATGCTGTCGACCATTACCTCGATCATCGCCAACTCCCGCCCGCAGCCGCAATCCCAACCCGTCCCTACGGCTGGACGGAGCGATTATAGCCACGCGCCGGAGCCGCGACCAAGGCGCGCCTGCGCTGGCACCACGGCCGGCGCCGCCGTATAATCGCCCGAGCGCGCGATGCGGTGCGCTGTCCGGCGCCTGACGTGCCCGCTCTCCGGCGTAGCCACGCATGGACTTCCTCGCCTCCGCCTCGGATGAACTCGGCCTCATGCTCCAAGCCGGCGCCGCCATCTGCGGCGCCGCCGTCGCGCTGTTCCACGTCAGCCTGATCGTCTGGGTGGCCCGCGACGTCGCGTCGCGCACGCGCGATCGGACCATGCGCCTGCTGGCCGTGGCCTTGTCCGCCTTCCTCAGCGTGTTCGGCACGCTGATCTACCTGCTGCTGCGCCCCAGCGAGACGCTCTCCGAGCGCTACGAGCGCGAGCTCATCGAGGAGCTGCTCGCCCGCGAGGTGAGCGCCGCAGCGGTCCGACGGTCTCGGCCGGCGGATCCTGCGCCTGCGTCGGACGGCCTTTGATCGCCGGTCGCCCACCATGACCATCCCCATCACGCTCATCCCGGGCGACGGCATCGGCCCGGAGATCGTCTCGGCCACCGTGCGCGTGCTCGAGGCGACCGGGCTGCCGCTGGCGTGGCACGAGGCCGTCGCCGGCGCATCGGCCCTCGCCGCGCTGGGCGAGGTGCTGCCCGAGGCCACGCTCGAGGCCATCCGGCGGACCGGGGTGGCGCTCAAGGGGCCGCTCAGCACGCCGGTCGGCGGCGGTTACCGCTCGGCCAACGTGGCGCTCCGCCAAGCGCTCGACTTGTACGCCAACGTGCGCCCCGTGCGCAGCCGCGTCGTCGCCGACCTGCCCTCGCGCTACGCCGACATCGACCTCGTCGTCGTGCGGGAGAACACGGAGGGCATGTACAGCGGGATCGAGCACATGGTGGCGCCCGGCGTGGCCGAGTCGCTGAAGATCGTGACCGAACGGGCATCGACGCGCATTGCCCGCTACGCGTTTGCGCTCGCCCAGGCGCGGCCGAAGCAGCACGTCACGGCCGTGCACAAAGCCAACATCATGAAGGTCACCGATGGGCTCTTCCTGGATTGCGTCCGCAACGTCGCCGCCGAGCACCCCGAGGTGGCGTACGACGAGTCGATCGTGGACGCCATGAGCATGCACCTGGTGCTCCACCCACAGCGCTACGACGTGCTGGTCATGGGCAACCTGTACGGCGACATCCTGAGCGACCTGGCCGCTGGCCTGATCGGTGGGCTTGGCCTCGCGCCCTCCGGGAACTACGGGACGGAGGCGGCGGTCTTCGAGGCCGTCCACGGCACCGCCAACGACATCGCGGGCAAGGGCCTGGCCAACCCGACGGCGCTCGTCCTCGCGGGCGCGCTGATGCTTGCCTACCTGGGCCACGCGGCCGAGGCCGCTGCCGTCGACCGTGCCGTCGACCGGGTGCTTGCCGGCCCGACGCGTACGCCCGATCTTGGCGGCACCGCATCGACCGAGGCGTTCACCGACGCGCTGGTCGCGGCGGTTCGGTCGGCCTGACCGCCCCTACAGATCAGCCCTCCGGCTGGCCCTCGGCCTCGGCGGCGCCGGCGGCCATGAGGAGCCGCTCGACCTGGTCGCGCAGCGTGGCCTCGTTCGGGTACATCCCGCTGTGGTAGGCCACGAAGACGCCCGCACGGTCGACCAGGGCCGTCCCGGGGAGCCCGTAGACCTGGTATTCGCGCTGCACGTCGTAGGTGTTATCGCCGAGCAGCACGGGGAACGTCAACCCCGAGCTGGCGATGTAGCGCGAGACCGTGTCCTCGACCATGCTCGGCGGGACCTTCTCGCCGGCGTCGACCGCGAGCACGACGAGGCCCTGACCCTTGAACTCGTTGTAGACGTTTTCGATCCAGGGCATCTCGGCGCGGCACGGCGGGCACCAGGTCGCCCAGAAGTTGATGAGCACCGGCTGACCGGCGAACTGGTCCAGGCTGACCTCGGCACCCGTATCGAGCTGGCGCATGCTGAACGTCGGCGCCGGCTGGTCCATCAGGGGGTGGTACCGCTCTTGGAGGGGGATGACCTGGCCCGGGTCCATGGTGTACCCAAGCCCAGGGTTGCCCTGGTCGGCCGGCACGATGGTGAACGGCATTGCTTCGTTGCCGGTGACGCCAAGCGACCCGGCGTCGCCAATCGGCTGGGCCACCGGCTGGCTGGCCACGGCCGGCTGCTCGGCAATGCGGCGCGCGGCCAGCGACCGGCCCAACCACCAACCTCCGGCGACGAACGCCAGGGCGAGGACCGGCAGGACGAGGTAACGCGGTCCGATGACGATCTCGCGCCCAACCGAGGGGTCGGCGGTTGCTTCGTCGCGCGATCTGGTGCGCTCGTCGTAGTTGCTGTGGTCGTTGGGATCGAGGGAATCGACTGGCTGGTCCATGGCTTCCGTCCTACGACAAATTGCCCGCGAGGGCGCGAGTGGAGTCGACCGAGCGCCCGTCCGGGTGCCGCTTGCGCGCTACTATAGCATAGCCGCCGACCCGCGCGCTGAGGCGTGCGCGCTATAATCGCGCCATCCATCGACAAGGAGCTGCCCGTGAAGCGCTTGCTGCTGCCAGCTGCACTCGCCCTCTTCCTGGCGTTCGGCATGACCGCTTGTGGCGGCGGCGACGACGCGCCGGCCGAGACCGACCCCCTGGCGAACGCCGACGCGACCGTGACCCCGGAGATCGGCGAGGCTGCCAGCTCGGAGTCGGCCACGCCGGCGGCCACGGAACAGGCGGTGGAGGACGCAGCGGCACCGACCGTGGGCACGCCGCCGACGCCGGACGCCACGGTCGTCGCCCTGGCCGCGGGCTTCCAACCGCCGATGAAGGGCGACCCCGACGCGCCGATCACGGTGTACGAGTTCTCGGACTACCGCTGCCCATACTGCCGCAGCTTCTACGACGAGACGCTGCCCGGCGTCCAGGAGAACTACATCGACACCGGCAAGATCTCGTTCGTCTTCATCGACTTCCCTCTCCCCAGCCACGGGTATCCAGCCGTGCTCGCGGCCGAGCTGGCCCACTGCTCCAGCGAGCAGGACCGCTACTGGGAGATGCACGATGCCCTCTTCGAGGCGTTCGCGCCGCTCAACGACATCGACCCAGAGGACGAGGAGGCTTCGGTCGCCGCGGTCTGGGCGGTGGCCGAGACGGCCGAGATCGAGCTGGACAAGAAAGCGCTCCTGACCTGCTACCAGTCGCACAAGTACCGGCCGATCATCGCCGCGCTCGTCCAGCAATCGCGCGATAGCGGCGTCGAGGCCACGCCAACGCTCCTCGTCGTCAACCTGGCGGAGGACTATCAAGAGGGCATCCCAGGCTTCCTGCCCTACAAGGAGTTCTCCGAGATCCTCGACCGCGAGTGGTCGCGCCACCTCGGCACGCCCATCCCCACGGCCACGCCGGCGCCGACGCCGAACGCCACGAGCGCCGCGAGCGACCAGCCGGCAGCCGCGCCGACGGCCTCGGCCACGACGGCGAGCGACGGCAGCTGACGGCGGATCGGTCCTAGCCCTCGACCAACGCCCTTAGGGCCGCCTCGTCCAGCTCGGGCACGCCGAGCGCGCGCGCCTTGTCGCGCTTCGAGCCGGGGTTCTCGCCGACGACCAGGTAGTCGGTCTTGCCCGTCACGCTGGACACGACGCGGCCGCCAGCCCCGCCGATCAGCCGCGCGGCTTCATCGCGCGTGAGCGTGAGCAGCGTCCCGGTGAGCACGAACGCGCGTCCCGACAGCGGCCCGACCGCCGCCCCGGCGCTCTCCGCGGCGTCCTCGACCGCCTGCGCCTCGCTGGCCGCGCGGACGCCGGCGACCCTTAGCGACGCGACCAGGTCGCGGTTGCGCGGCAGCGCGAACCACGCGGTGACCGCGCCGGCAATCTCCGGCCCGATGCCGTGGACCGCGTAGAGGGCCTCCGCGTCGGCGTCGGCGAGCGCGTCCAGCGAGCGGAAGCTCCGCGCGAGGAGGGGCGCCACGGTCCCGCCGACGTGGCGGATGCCTAGGCCGACGAGCAGCCGCCAGAGCGGGCGGTCGCGCGCGGCGTCGATGGCGGCCATCAGGTTGGCGATGCGCTTGGCCGCAAAGCCCTCGCGGCCGGCCAGGTCGTCCGGCGTCAGGCGGAACAGGCCGGCCACGTCCTCGATCAGCCCGTCGCGGACGAACTCGGCCGCCAGCCGGCTGCCCAGCCCCTCGATGTCCATGGCGCCGCGCGACACGAAGTGCTCGACGCGCCGCACGAGCTGGGCTGGACAGGCCGCGTTGGTGCAGAACGTATCCGCTTCGCCCTCGACGCGCACGACCGGTTCGCCACACGACGGGCATGCGCCGGGCATCGCCCACGGCTGGGCATCCGGCGGTCGCAGCTCCGGCACGACGCCGAGGACCTGCGGGATAACGTCCCCGGCGCGCTCGATGAGCACCGTGTCGCCCTCGCGGAGGTCGCGCTCGGCCACGTAGTCTGCGTTGTGGAGCGAGGCCTGGCTGATCGTCACGCCGGCGATCTGGACCGGTTCGAGGGTGGCGTGCGGCGTGAGCTTGCCCGTCCGGCCGACCGTGGCCTCGATCCGGAGGAGGCGGGTGGTGGCCTCCTCGCTGGGGTTCTTGAACGCCAGCGCCCAGCGCGGGTGGTGTGATACGGCGCCCAGCTGCTCCTGCATCGCCAGGTCGTCGACCTTGAGGACGACGCCATCGGCCAGGTAGTCGAGGCCCGAGCGCCGGCCGAGCCAGTCCATGGCATACGCGATGGCCGCGTCGATGGCGTCGAAGCGCCGGCTGTCCGGATTGGTCGGGATGCCGATGGCGCGGAGCGCCGTGAGCATGGCCCATTGGCTTTCGACGCCGAGCTCGCGCGCATCCGGCACGCCGTACGCGACGAGGCGCAGCGGCCGCGAGGCCGTGATGGCGGGGTCGAGCTGGCGGAGGCTGCCGGCGGCCGTGTTGCGCGGGTGTGCGTACGTCCGCGCGCCGGCGGCCGCCTGCGCCGCGTTGAGCGCGGCAAAGTCGGACAAGGGGTAGTAGATCTCGCCGCGCACCTCGAGTCGGTTTGGAAGCACGACCCCGTGAGGCAGCGGCTCGCCCGACGCGGGCAGCAGGAGTGGGATGGACCGCAGGGCGCGCACGTTGGCGGTGATGTCCTCGCCTTCGAACCCGTTGCCGCGCGTGGCCGCGCGAACCAGGCGCCCACGCTCGTAGCTGAGCGCGACGGCCAGCCCGTCGACCTTGGGCTCGACGACGAAGCCCAGCGCATCCGACGCGCCGGCACCAAGGCGGCGCGCGACGCGCTCGGCCCACGCCACGACGTCGCCCGCGTTGAAGGCGTTCTCGAGCGAGAGCATGGGGGCGGCGTGCTGCACCTTGGCGAAGCTAGCCGCCGGGACCGCTCCGACGCGCTGCGTCGGCGAGTCGGGCGAGACCAGCTCCGGGTGGGCCAGCTCCAGGTCCATCAGCGCCCGATAGAGCGCGTCGTACTCCGCGTCCGTGATCTCGGGCGCGTCCAGGACGTGATAGAGGTACGCGTGGCGGGCCAGCGTGCGCCGCAGCGCGTCGGCGCGGGCGGCGGGCTCGGTCGGGAGCGCATCGGGCGGCACGGGGAACCTCCGGTCCGGGTCGGTCGGCTGGCACCATGGTAGTTGGCGAGGCGGCCGAGTTCCACCCGCGCGAGACCCGGGTGTAGCCGGCATGAGGTGTTGAACGGCGCTCTAGGGGTACAGCGCCGCGTACACCGCTTCCGCGCCCAAGACGGCGCGCACGTAGGCGCGGGTCTCGTCGAACGCGATGAGCTCGAGAAAGGCATCCTCGTCACCGCCCGCCCGATCCCACCAGAAGCGCGCGTTGCCCGGGCCGCCGTTGTACGCCGCTAGCGCTACCGCGTCGCGCCCCTCGAAGGCACGTCGCTGCTCCGCCAGGTACCAGGCGCCGTAGCGAACGGCGACGCCGGGCGTGGTGAGCATGTCCGGGTCGAACGCCGCCTCGCGCAGGCGGCCGGCGATGAAGCGGCCGGTGTCCGGCATGACCTGCGTCAACCCGATGGCGCCGGCGTGGGAGACGACCTCCGGCTGCCACCGGCTCTCCTGCCAGATCAGAGCGCGGAGGAGGGCTGGCGCGATCTGGTCGTGCGCCGCGGCGGCCTGGACGTCCTCGTCGAAGCCCACCGGGTACGCCAGGCGGAAGAGCGCGGCCGGCACCGCCTCCGGCCGGCGCGCCATGGCCGCCCGCGCCGCGCCGATGGCCAGGTCGGTCCAGCCCTCCTCGCGGGCACGCAGCGCGATGGCGACAAGGCGGGCGGGATCGCCGGCCGCCCATCCGTCGCGCAGGCGCTCGAGCGACAGGCGGGCCGCGGCTTCGTCGCCCACCCCCTGCCAGGCGAGGAGGCGATGGGCAAGGGGCTGCTCGCCAGCCGCCGCACGGGCGGCTGCGACCGCTCCCGGAGCGGGCCAGTCCTCGATGCCGTCGACGGCAGCGGCCGCATGGGGGTCGAGGCTGTCCATGGCGCTCGCATCGTCCGCGGCGCGGAGCCGGTCGGCCGCACGGCGCGCGTACCCATCGCGCGGGGCGGCCAGCAGCGAGGCCCGCCACCAGCGGGCGGCCGCCGCGGAATCGCCGGCGTCCTTGGCCACGCGCCCGAGCCAGAACGCGGCGCGCGCGCGCTCGTCGGGGGCGCGATCCGCACGCTCGGCGATGGCTCGCCACGCCTCGTCGGCCGCGGCCGTGTCGCCGGTGCGCCAGTAGAGGAAGCCGGCGCGGAAGCCGGACGGCGCGGCGCGCGCATGCTCTGGGAAGCGGGCGGCCAGCGCGCTGTAGGCATCGGCGGCGGCGTGGAGGTCGTCTTGCCGATCGAGGTGGCGGGCGCGCAGCCATAGGGCCTCGGCGGCGACGCCATCGGTGGGCCACCGCTCGGCCAGGTCGGCCCACGCGGCCAGCGCGTCATCGGGCCGGTCGAGGTCGATCAGCGCGGCGGCGCGGCGCAGGGCGACGGTCGGGGCAGCGCTCGCCCGCGCGTTGGCCGCCAGAAACGCGTCGGCCATGGTGATGGCCTCTACCGCCCGATCGCGCGCGACCTCCACGGCCATGGCGCGCACGACCAGGTCGCCCGGCGCTACCGCCGGACCGCCCGCAGCCACGAGCGCTGCGGACAGGCGTGCCGCTGCCGCGTTGGGTTCGCCGGCGGCGGCGAGCACGGCCGCGGCATCGATTTCGTCCACGGGCTCGCCGGCCTCTTCGAGGCGCGCGAGCGCGGCGCGGGCCGGCGGCAGCGCAGGGAGCTCGGTGATGAGCTGCCGCCGGAGGTCGAACGCCGCGGCAAGGCGGCCGCTCTCGACCTCGGCGGCGATCATGCCGGCCAGCGCTTGGGCGCGCGCCCCGTCGTCCCGGACGGGTTCATGGCGCGGCACCGGCTGGAGCAGCACCGGATCGGCGGCCTCGGCGGGTGGGAGCGAGAGCGCCAGGGCGGCCCGATAGGCCTGGCCGGCAGCCTCGGGTCGGTCCGCGGCGAGCAGCGCGTTGCCCTGCCCGATCGCGGCCAGCAGGGCCGTCCGCGCGTTGTGAGCCGCCCGAGCGGCAGCGCCATAGGCGTCTGCCGCTTCGGCGGAGCGCTCGGCACGGAGGAGGGACTCGCCGGCGGCGAGCATCGCGGCGTCCGCGAGCACGGGCAGGCGCTCCGCCACCGCCTGGTACGCCGTGGCGGCGTCGAGCGGCCGGCCGGCGCGGTCGAGCACCCGGCCAAGCAGCCAGTACCCGGCGGGGTGGTCGGCCGGGAGCACGGCGGTGGGCTTGGCGGCGCCAACCGTCGCCGTGCTGGCCCCGCTGGGCGTCATGGTGGGGAGGCCGAGCGCCAGCGCGAAGCCGGCCAGATCGACGAGCGCCGCATCGGCATCGTTGGCCTCTAGCGCGGCACGCGCGCGCTCCAGCGCCGGCTCGAAGGCGTGAGGTGGGCGCTCGGTGGGGAGCGCTGAGGGTTTGGCGACGACCCGTTCTGCCGTAGCCGGCAGGGGGGCTTGCGCGCCTTTGTGCTCCACCGAAGCGGGTTTCCGGCCCTCCTCCGCATGCCGAGGAGGGCTCGACGGCAGGCGGCGTTGGTCGCACCCGGCCAGCGCCATGCCGAGCGAGAGCGCGAGCGCGGCGAGTCGCGCCAGCGCGGATCGACGGGATGCGGAGCGGGTTATGGGAGTCACCGGGCAAGTCTAGCGCGCGGCAAGGCGCTTCACGGCGCCGCAGGGCGCCGAACGCGCGCCGACTCGGCGACGACCGCGCACCGCCCGACGGGCATTGCCAAACCCAGCATTGGCCATTGGGAACGGCCCGTGGCGGTGTCCGGCCTGGAATGCAAACGCTAACGATACGTTGATGCTCCGCTCGTCGTCATGGTTGATATGCTGCGAGTCGTCGCCGGTACGCTGTGCCGCGCGACCCCCCACCCCTCATCAGGAGGATGCCCAATGGCTGACAACGTGTTCGAGAAGGTCATCGATTTCCTCAACAAGCCGCTGCCCGGCACCGTCAAGAAGAAGCCGGCCACCGCCGCCACCAACAAGACGACGCCGGCCAAGAGGACCGCTCCCCCCGCGGGCCAGCAGAAGGCCAACGACGTCCAGAAGGAGCTCATCCGCCGCGATAGCCAGCTGGCCAAGGCGCAGGCGCGCGCGAAGGCCAAGGCCAACGCCGACCTCCAGCGCCAGGTGGTCGAGCAGCGCGCGGAGCTCAACCGCATGCGCCGCCAATACGAGCAGCAGATGGCCAAGGAGGCCGAGGCGCACGCCAAGACGGAGGACTGGACGCACACGGTCTCGCCCGGCGACACGCTGAGCGGCATCGCCAAGAAGTACTACGGGGACGCGTCCCGTTGGCCGGAGATCCAGAAGGCCAACAAGGACAAGATCGCCAACGCCAACCTGATCTACCCGGGCCAGGTGTTCGTCATCCCCGGCAAGTCGTAGGCGCCGTAGGCAGCCGCCTGGCCACGGGCCGGGCGCATCGATCGGCAGACCACCGCGACGGCATCGACGGCCGCGCCGGTCGGCCGCAAAGAACGCAAACGAGGCGGGACCGCGGTCCCGCCTCGTTTGCGCGTTCTCAACCTGGCCGCCGCGGCACGATCGTGCCGTGGCGGCCAGATCGCTTGCTACTGCGCGCTCTTGCCGGTGACCTTCTCGTAGATGAACGCGACGATCAGGGCGCCGACCAGGGCTGACACGATGCTCAAGACGCTGATCCCCGCCGGGTCAGCGTTTAGGAACGTGGTGGACAGCCAGCCGCCGACGAGGGCACCCACCATGCCCAAGATGACGTCCATCATGTTGAACGCCGTGTTCTTGGTCAGGATGTAGCCGGCAAGCCAGCCCCCAATGGCGCCGACGATGACCCAGCTGATGATAGGCATGACCATGGACTCTCTTCCTCCTGATGTGGACCGAGACAACCGGTGTGCGGCGCGTGGGGCACCGCGCACGCAAGATACCATACCTAGAAGGGCAAAGCGAGGGGTCTGCCGGTCAAGTTAGCGCGCGGGGCGTCCGGCGGGCGTCGTCGCGATGGCTGGGCGAATCGGCTCAGCCGGCGCCGAGGGCGGCTCCTCGACGACGCGGAGGTCGTCGGGGTGGCGCAGCACGATCTGCGGCGCCCCGCGGTAGATCTCGATGGTGCCCTGTACGACGATGCAGCGGCCCGCGAGGAAGGTTGCCGGGGGCTCGGGGAACGCGGCGTAGTCGTCCGGGAAGATGGCGACGTAGAAGGCGCCGGCGTAGGGGATGTGGCTGTTCAGGAACGTCACTTTCCCCGTGTCCTTCGCCTGGACCACCTCGAACTCGACGGCCTGGAACGTGTCCAGGTAGTCGCCCGCTGACTCCGCGGGGATGGCGCCCGCTACGCGCGCGCCGCACGGGGCAGACGCCCTGGCCGTCGCGACGCCGTCCGCGCCCGCGCTGGCCGGCGCATCGCCGGGGCGCGCTAGCGTCGGCTGCCGCCGCGCTGCCGAGCCGCTTGAGCTTGGAATCGCGGCCACGGCCGATTGCGCCGGCGGCCGCGCCAGGGCATCCGCCTGCGACGCTGACGATACCGCCGTGGTCGCGCCGTCCGCCCCGCTGGCCCACGGGTCGAGGCGCCCGGTGACCACCACAACCGCCAACATGGCCGCCGCGACGACGGCGAGCTGCCACGGTCGCGCCGCCACAAGCCAGCGCGCCAAGCAGGTCGCTGCCGCCACCAGCGCGCTGCCGGCGCGCTGGCGGAATGTGTTCGTCGGGCCATCCGGCGGCAACCCGGCGATCGGGTGCGTGCGAAGCGCTTCGACGGCGAGGAGCGGAGCTGCTCCCGTCGCTGCGCCGCGCACCGGCCACGGCTCGCCGGGTGGCACGAGCCGCGCGCGCTGAGCCAGCTCGCGGGCCGCCTCCGCGCGCAGCGCGTCCGAGCCGACGCCCTCGCGCACGAGCTCGAGCAGGTAGCCCGGATCGGCGACCGCGACGAAGGCCACGTCGCGGCCGGTGTACGGGCCGAAGTCGATATCGATCGTGGCTGGATGATCCGACGGGGGGGCGGCTTGGAGCGGTTGGGTGTCCATGCGCTGAGGTTACGGGCGGGCGGTGGTCGGCGGAAGGGGTTGGGCGCCACGTTGGCGACACGTTTTGGACGAGCGGGCGCGCGCGTGGATGCGGCCGACCTCTCGGTGGAGAAGGGGCTTGGGTGGGCGTAGCGCGGGCACCGCGGCTCCTGAACGGTGACGCGAGGTCAGAGTTGACGTCCAGCAGACCAATGGGCATTCTTGACCGAGATTGGAGGAGCCGATGTCGCACGACGCCATCTACAACCGCAGCCCATTCCTCGCGGGCATCCTAAGCGTGTTCGACGTGTTGGCGCAGGCCTACCAGGGCACTCCAGAGTATCCGTACGCGTCTGAGTCCGAGGCACTGGCCAGCGACTCGCACGCTGTCTTTGGCGACCTGCGTCGCGTGGTTGAGCGGCTCGACCGTGACCTCGAGCCAGGCGATCGGCCAACTCAACTTACGCTCGACAGCGTCCTGAGCGAGGGAGGCAATGGCGAGCCGGAGTTCGCGTAAGCAGGCGGACTGGGACTGATCGGATATTCCCTGTATCTCGATCGGCCCCTGGAGCCAGCGGTCATGATCGCGGTCGGCGCGCTCATTACGGCGATGGCGGGTCGCGCCCTGTGGCCCCTACTTACCGGCGCGGGCAAGAGCGAGGTTGGAAAGCCACCCGGATCGAGGCCGGCTTAGCGCCAACTCCTTAAGTCATGCACCCCAAGTTACCCTTCCTCTCTCGCAACGGACCTGTGTCGCCAGGAAGCTCACCGCGTAGTCGTACTACGGCTACGAGCACATCATGCGCGTCTGGTGGGTGCCGCGGATCGGTCAACTGCCGCTGGACGCGCTGACGACCGACCAGATCCAAGCAGTGGTGCCGAGATGGAGGCGCACTCACTGACGCCGTCGACGATCAAGGTGGCGGCGCAGCACCTGCGGACGGCGCTGGAGCGCGCGGTCGCAAACCGGATCCTCGACCGCAACCCCGCCAAGGTGGTCCGGCTGCCGCGCCGGAACCCGACCCGGCACACACCGATGAGCCAGGACGAGATGCGGCGCTTCGTGCACTCGGCGCTGATGCCCTCTGGGCTCGGCGGCTTCTGGTGGTACGGGCCGATGATCGCGGTGGGCGTGCTCACGGGCTTGCGCGCCGGTGAGCTGCGCGGGCTCCAGTGGGGCAACATCGAGATCGGCGACGACCTCGGGGCCGACATCGCCGGCGTGATCGAGGTGACGCAGCAGATCGCGACGATCGAGAAGAAGCTGGTGTTCTCGCCACCGAAGTCGACGGCCGGTACGCGCATGCTGCCGATCGGTCCCGAAGTCGCGATGATCCTCGACGCGCAGAAGCAGCGCCTCGAGCGGCACGCGCTGCGCCGCGGTACGCGCTCGTGGAAGGAGAACGACCTGGTGTTCCCGGCGCAGGCTGGCAGCCCGGCGTGCCCGAACAACATGCGGCGCACCTGCAGACGCGTCGCCGAAGCGGCCGGCGTCGAGCCGGCGCCGAGGATGATCGGGCTGCGGCATACGTACGCGTCGGTGATGGTGGACTCGGGCGTGCCGCCGCACGTCGTCGCGGAGCTGCTCGGGCACGCGGACGTCCGGCTGACCGTGAACACGTACAACAACATGACGCCGCCGGCGCAGCGAGAGGCTGTCGCGGCGCTCAGGCGGGCACTCGGGGAGAAGGGGCTCGGGTGGGGGTGAGCGACTTCGCGTGAAGCCACTTGACATGGTGTTTCCGCGGAGTACCATGGCGAGCGGTGGGACTCGCCGTGCGTCCCGACCTCACGCCTTATGGTAGTGTTCGGGCACGCGAAAGTGCAGTGCGGTCCACGGTGACGTGCAATGCAATCACGCGCGCCTCGAGTTTCTCGTTTGGGGGAGCTCCAACTGGGATTGGCGAGTTGAGTCGATGCAGTCTGATGACACCGTAGCCCATGTGCTCTGGAGGAGAGATGCTAGACCTTCTGAAAAATCCGTGGATGATCGGCGTAGGCGGGGGAATCCTCAGTGGTCTGATTGTCTGGTTTCTTACACAATGGGTTGCATCTCGAAAGGACAACTCCGAGTACCGGAGAAGAGTGAGCGCTGCCAATGGTGAAGTCATCCTCTCATTGCGATCAGGGATTGCGGAGCAAGAGTTGCCAAGTAGTCAGGTTCTAGAAGCCCTAATGAACTCAGTTGCTCGCAAACATCAGGTTAGTCGTTCGGACCTTCATGGTTCTCGACAGATAGCAGAGGAATTGATTAGGGAAATCATGGATTCGAGCTTCATTTCTCACCAGACAAAGAAGTCCTATTGCACGTCGCTGTCAGAGTTCATTGACATCCCACGTCAATCAACAGCTACTGAGTCGGCGTCAAAAGAGCTTGGATCAGTATTGCAAGCCTATCGCTCGCGCATGATCAACTCGATGAGCCTAGCACTGGCAACTACTACCATGCTCATGACGTTTGTAGTCGCCCTTCAGAGTGGTGATGTTCTTCGTCTCGTAGACTTACTCGGCCTAGGTCGCGAACTTCCCGCTCGATCTGAGCTCGTGGTGCCAACACTGGTAACGCTTGTGGCCGGCGTCGCGACAATGATGTGGTCGGGATTGTATTCCATGGAACTGTCTAGGCGGAGGCGGACAAGGAGCAGCATTGACAAACAGTCGGACAACCGGGAGTCATCACTGAGCCCATGGGACTTTCTCTTTTTTCCTTGGAGATTCCTCGATGCGTCGAGACGGTCGCGCCAGCGGATGAGTGAAGAAGACACGGACGAGTGAGGCAGGTCTCTGGGCGCAGTTCGGAAGATGTCTAGGCTGATTGCAGACGTGCCCACCTATCTCACGGGTCGAGTCTGGACTACTAACCCCAGTTACCCCTCCTTCTCCCGAACGGACGAGTTTCCCCGGGGGGCTTGACATCAGGGCGCCCCTCGGCTATTCAGGAACGTCACCTTCCCCGTGTCCTTCGCCTGGACCACCTCGAACTCGACGGCCTGGAACGTGTCCAGGTAGTCGCCGCGGACTCCGCGGGGATGGCGCCCTCTACGCGCGCGCCGCACGGCGCCGCTGGCCCTGGGTCCGCCGACGCCACGTCGAGCGTGCCCGTTGCGCTCCGCGCGCGGCTCGTGCCGCCAGGCGAGCCGACGCCCTCGCGCACGAGCTCGAGCAGGTAGCCCGGATCGGCGACCGCGACGAACGCCACGTCGCGGCCGGCGTACGGGCCGAAGTCCAAGGTGGTGGTTGGGGTTTGCCGCGAGGGGTCGGGGCTCGTGTCCGGTTCGTCGAACGAGGGCTCGGTGTTCATGCGCCGAGCGTACGGGCGGGCACTCGGCGTGGGAAGGGGGCGCGCGCCGCGTTGGTGACACGATGCGAGCATCTCACCCGCCCTCTCGCCCCGACCCTCAATGCCGACAGGGTCGGTAACCCCTGTACGGCCGCCGGCGTCACCATGGTTGCGGATCCTCCCCCAACATCCGCGATAGGAGCTTCGAGATGGCGAATCAGGACAACGATCGGGAACGCGGCAACGAGAGCGGTCGTCAGGGCGACCAAGGTGGCGACCAGCAGGGCGCGCAGCCGGGCAATCGCGAGCGGGACGGCCAGCAGGGCACTCGGCAGGCTAACCAAGGCGAAGGCCAGCAGAGCGCTCGCGAGGGCACCCAGCAGGGCGCTCGGCAGGGCGGCCGCGACATGGGCAACGAGCCGGCCCAGGCCCCTGGGCGGCAGGGCGACGGGCAGCTCGGCGGCCCGGAGGGCGGTCGTCAGGGCCCTCCGTACGAGCGCATCGAAGAGGCCGGCAAGGGCGAGCAGCAGCGCACCGGCCAGCCCGGCAGCCAGCCGGTCAGGCGCGACTAGCTCGCCGCTTCAACGGCGGCCAGGCGGTCGCAGGGCAGCGGTCCTCCGCCTGTCCGCTCATCCGGCAGCGTAGAAGCGCCCCTTGGACTTCGGCCCGAGGGGCGCTTCGCGCCGCCCTGCTAGGCCGGTCCCGCCTAAGGGCGCATGCCGGGGAGCCCACCTGGGCTTTCACAGCGACGCACGTGCCTCACCTCGCAAGCCCAAGTGGACGCCGTGCCGAGCCCACCTGGGCTTTCACAACGACGCATGTGCCTTGTCCCTCAAGCCCAGGTGCAGCATCACCTTGCGCCAGTGACCATCGAACGCAACGCTGGAGGCCGCCGGCGATTGCACTCGATCACGGCACGCTGCCTCCGTGCGCGGGCGTGGCGAAGATGGCCAGCGGCGTCGGCCGCGGGAGGCCCCAGACGCCGCGACCCGCCGCTCGTGCCGCGTTCTCCGCGGCGCGGAGCCTCTCGGCATGGCGCACGTTGGGCGGGATGACCAGCGCGTGCCCCAAGCCTTCTCCCAGCATGACCTCCGAGACCAGGCGCCTGCCCAGCCATACATGGCGCAGCTGCCGCCCGTAGTGGTCCGTCGGTGCGGCATCGGCCTCCAGCGCCACCAGGCGGCCGCCGACCAGCGCCGCCAGGCGCTCCGACGCGGCCTCGCCGAGCGGTTGCGGGCCGTCCATGTCCGGGTGGTGCGTCTCAGGCGTGTCCAGGCCCAGCAGCCGCACGACCGTGCCGTCGGCCAGCTCGATGGTGTCGCCGTCCACGATGCGCCCCACGCGCGCGGCCGCCGCATCCGGCGGTGCGCCGGCGAGCGGGCCCAGCGTCAACCAGGCGGCCGCCCCCCGACGGGCATCGGGTGCCACCAGGAGCACGATGACCAGGACGAGGCCGATTGCGCCGAGGGCGGCGAGGGCTGACTCGATCCGAGCGCCGTCGAGCGGAGATCTGGTAGTCATGCGTCCAGCGTATCGGTTGCCGAGCGCCGGCGGAAGGGGTCGCGCGCCGTCTTGGCGACAGCTTGGTCCAAGAGCGTTCGCCGGGTCCGATGGGGTTGTGGGCAAACGTTGCGCCTCAATCTTCTAGGTGAACGTCCCGCTCCTCTGGCGGCACGGGCGCCGCCGTTGCGGCGCTCGCCCGCGGAGCTGGTGCGCTCGCCACGCCGCTGCGGGCCGCGCGGCCGAAGCCGAACGCCGCCGCGAACATCGGGAACGCCGCCGACCATGCAAAGCCGTCCTTGAGCGCGCTGAAGACAAAGCGCGGGGTGAGCAGCGGCACCGCGTCCGTGACCGCCCACGTGCTGGCGTACGAGGCGATGCCCAGGACCACCGAGATGCCGAAGATCTGCTTGCGGTAGCCCGCCGGCGCCATGCCGGCGATCAGGGCGAGCCAGAAGCTGAGCAGGACGCCCAGGATCTCCGCGCCCAGGCCGGCGGCGTGGGCAGACCACATGTTCAGCACCGACGGCGGCGGCGGCGGAACCTTGAGGGTCTCGCCCGGCTCGATCACGATCGTGGAGACCGTGTCGTCGTTGGCCTCGGCCAGATCCGCGGGAGAGACCTCATACTCTTGCGCGATCCCGTCGAGCGTTTCGCCCGCGCGCACCTCGTGTAGGCGCGGCGCTTCGGTCAGCCATGTCCACCAGGCCAGGGAGACGATGGCCGCCAGGAACACGGCGGCGAGCAGGTACAACAGGGCTGAGCGCACGAGATGCCTCCTGGGTGGGGCGGGCCGGTGCCCGCTGGTGGGCACGGCACCGCGCTGCCGCCTAGCCTAGCGGCCCGACAGGCGCAGCACCAGCGCCATGGTACGCCACAGGATGCGCAAGTCGAGCAGCAGCGACTGGTGCTTGATGTAGTACAGATCGTACTGCAGCTTGACCAGCGCGTCCGCCTCGGAGGCGCCGTAGCCGGCATGCACTGCCGCCCAACCCGTGAGGCCCGGCCTGACCGCGTGGCGCGCGCGGTAGAAGGGCAGCGCGCGGGCCAGCTCCGCCACGATCTCCGGGCGCTCGGGGCGCGGGCCGATCAGGCTCATCTCGCCGCGCAGCACGTTGAGGGCCTGCGGCAGCTCGTCCAGGCGCGATCGCCGTAGGAAGCGGCCGACGCGCGTGACGCGCGGGTCCGCCGGGCGCGCCCAGACCGGGCCCGCCGGCTCCGCGTTGGCCACCATCGTGCGCAGCTTGAGCAGCCGGAAGGTCCGCCCCGCGCGGCCGACGCGGAGCTGCCGGTAGAAGATCGGCCCGGGCGACGAGCGGCTGATGAGCGGGCCGACCACGACGAGCAGCAGGCCGAGCACGAGCAGCCCCGCGACCGCGAAGGCCAGGTCGAACGTGCGCCGGATCAGCGGGTAAGCGCCGGCGCGCGCTTCGGGCGGGTCGAGCGGCAGCGCGACCTCCCAGTGGTCGCCGACGTGCTCGACCGGCACGCGGCCCGTCACCCATTCGTAGAGCAGCGGCATCGGCACCACCGCAAGGCCGCTCTCGCGGGCGTCCATGAGCGCGGCGATCAGCGGCCCGGGCACGTCGCGCGTGATCGCCAGGACGATCTCGGAGGCGCCGGTGGCGCGCGCCGCCGCCACCAACCCGTCGCGTCCCGCGATGACCGGCACCCCGTCGATGCGCGCGCCGGCCAAGCCGGGGGCGTCGTCGATGAAGCCCACCACGTCCAGGTCGTGCGGCGCCTCGTCGCGGAGGGCTGCCAACAGGCTGCGCCCGGCCCCGCCGGCCCCGACGATGAGGATGCGGCGCCGGAGCGCCGGCCGTGCCAGGAAGGCCTGCGCGGCCTGCCGCCACAAAGGGATCGCGACGGCCGCCCCGGCGGCGAAGAACACGGGCACATGGCGCACCAGCGTCCAGGGCGGCAGGACGAAGTACGCGGCCGCCCATAGCGCCACAAGCGCCCCGCACGCGCGCAGCACGCGGCCCGCGGTCGCCGGGCCGCCGACCGGCAGCCGGCGGTCGTAGACCCCGTAGGCCGCGGAAAGTGCCAGCCAGAGCCCGCCGAGCGCGATGGCCCAGAGGGCGAACGCCCTGGCGCCATGGCTGGCCGGGTACAGATCCCAGCCCGAGCGGCGCGCGCCCAGCCAGAGCGCCAGCGCCAGCACGCCGGCCAGCGCCAGCGCATCGCCGGCTGCGACGACGCGCCGGGCATCGCGCCACGCGCCCGGCACGAAGCGCGGCTCCGCGGTCATCGGCCCCCTCGCCGCGGCGCCAGCGACCGCGCCAGCCCCGCCCAGAAGCCGATGCCCCAGGCCGCGTGCATGATCGCGAGCGCCACCCCGACACGGAGCGTGCCGGCCGCCGTCCGGTCGCCGTGCCGCGCGGCCACGGCGGCGACCGCTAGCGCGTACGGGCCGGAGAGCGCGGCCAGGACGGCCGTCGCCGGGGCAAGCGAGCTGCGGCGCGGTGGGACGGCCATCGCCAGGTCAAGCGCGCCGCGGGGCGTGAAGCCGCCCCCCCGATCGTCCGCATGCCGCGCGTCCGGGCGGCCGGCGTGGCGCCCGCGCTTGGCGCGCGCGCTCGCGGCCGACGAGGTGACGCGCATGGCGGCCGCGAGACCGAGCGCGGCCACAAACGCTGCCGGCACCGCCTGGCGCGCGCGCAGCGACCGAGGGTGGCGACGCCATGTAGCCGCGCGGCCCGCGCCGTAGCCCAGGTACTGGCGCGCCAGCGCCAGCGGCGTGTCGCGGGTGCGCGTGGCCGTTCGGATGGCCGGGTCCAGCCAGACCTCGCCGCCCGCCTCGCGGATGCGCAGGCAGAGCTCGTAGTCCTGGTTGCGCCCCAACGCCTCGTCGAAGCCGCCGAGGCGCTCGAGCACGGCGCGCGGCCAGGCGCCCAGGTAGACCGTGTCGGCGCGGCGCGGGGTGCGCAGCACCCTGCTGCGGTACGCCGCGCCGCCCGAGCCCAGCCACGTCGCCTGCGCCGCGGAAACGGCGGCGCCGAACGGCGTGCCGCCCGCGCCCACCATGGGCCCGCCCACAGCCCACGCGCCGGTGTGCTCGAGGGCCGCGACGCACGCCCGGACGTAGTCCGGCGCCGGTACGGCGTGCGCGTCCAAACGCACGATCACGTCGCCCGTGCTGGCGGCCAGGGCGGCGTTCAGCCCGGCGGATGTGCCGCGGGACGGGTTGCCGACGGCGCGCACAACGGGTCCACCGCCCGCCGTCGCGGGCGTCCCACCCGAACGACCGGCCGGGGCCGGCGACGCCATCGCAGCCTCCAAGCGCGCGCCGGCGCGCGCCGCCGCGCGGGCCAAGACGGCCAGCGTCTGGTCGCCTGGCGGCGCGACGGCGACCACGACCTCGAGGCGATCGGGCGGGTAGTCGCCGGCGAGCAGCGCGTCGAGCGTCGCAGGGAGGGCGCGGGCGGCGTCGCGCGCCGGGATGATCACGCTGACCGTCGGCAGGCCGCCCTGGCGCGTCATCGCTCGCCCCCGATGCGCTCCGCGCGCGACAAAGCGAGCGCGGCGGCCTCGTAGGCGCGGCCAGTGGCCGCGGCCACGTCCGACCACGACCACGCCGCGGCGGCGGCGCGCGCGGCGGCTTCGTGGGCGGCGCGCTCGGCGGGGTCGCCCAGGACGGCGGCCAGGGCCGCCGAGAGCGCCGCCGGGTCGTCCGGCGGGACCAGGCGGCCGCCGCCAGGCGCTAGCGCCTCGGGCAAGCCGCCGACGCGCGTGGCCACCACGGCTCGGCCGTGCCCACGGGCAGCCTGGAGCACGGCGCTGTCGTCGACCGCGCGGTACGGCATCACGATGGCGTCGGCCGCGACGAACAGGTCCCCGGCGTCGGGCGAGCTCACGATGCCCAGCCGCGCCAGCGCGCCGGCCGCGCGGCACGCGGCGCTAAGGCGCGCCGCCGCACGCGAGCCGCCGCGCACCGCGCCGGCGACGACCAGGACGGCCTCGGGAACGGCTCGGGCAACGTCCGGCCAGGCGCGGAGCAGCCCGTCAAGCCCTTTGTAGGGCCGGATATGGCCGAAGAAGAGCGCAAGCGGCGCGCCCGCCGGCAGCCCGAGCCGCCTGCGCGCCGCGGACCGGTCCGCGGTGGTCGCCGGGAGCGGCAGCGGGGCCATCGAGATGGCGTGAACGGCCGCGGGCGCCACATCAGGCGCCACCGCCAGCAGGCGGCGACGCGCCGCCTCCGAGTGGACGACGAGCGCGCCGGCCGCGCCGTACAGCCCGGCCAGCAGCGGCCGATGCCATGGGCGCGCTTCGTGGGGGAGGACGTTGTGCACCGTGAGCACGCCGGGAACGCCGCGGCGCGCCAGCGCGCGCAGCGCGCGCGCCTCCAGCGGGGGGGCCAGCGACCACTGCAGGTGGACGACGTCGCCCGCCGCCAGCGTCGCGTCGAGCGCGCGCCACTCGCGCGCGTAGCCGGCCGCGCGAAGGAGCCGCCGCGCCGTCCGGTGGCGCGCAGCGGACGGCCAGCGCGCGAGCAGCCGGCCGAAGTCGAAGCGCTCGGGGTCGCGCGAGGGCGTGGCCGGCAGGTCGTAGGCCAGGAGCGGGGCCGTGGCCAGGCGCACCTGGTGACCCGCCTCGGCCAGCGCCTCGGCCAGCGCGCTGTCGTAGAGCGGCACCTGGCAGCCCGGGTCGACGAGGGTCACGCGCATGGCAGCCGCCGGGCGCGGGCAGCGACGGAGGCTCCGATGGATGCGCCGACGAGCACGCCTACACGTCCCCCATAGGCGGCCTTGATTCGGTTGAGGTACTCGGCTTCCTAGTGCCCCACCACATGGGAAACCCGTTGTTCTCTGGTAGGGGCGCTGCTTGCTGCGCCCTCTCTTGGTTGGCAGGCA
>Ga0326597_10003069_pt1 | contig 24381 bp, 22 predicted proteins | sample RVTome_12_FD_203789 | JGI IMG/M metagenome (GOLD analysis project Ga0326597, IMG submission 203789) | Soil microbial communities from uranium-contaminated site in the Upper Colorado River Basin, Wyoming, United States - RVT100D185 | ecosystem: Environmental > Terrestrial > Soil > Contaminated >... | reverse complement strand
CGCCGACCTGGCACCCGAGGGCGAACGCCGATTCGAAGGCGGCTCGAGCGTCGTCGATCCGTCCCTCGCGGAGATCGACCTCCGCCAGGAGAGACTGGGGGAACGCGAGGAACGTGACCCAGCCGACCGACCGGGTCACCTCGAGCGCCTGCTCCAGCGATGCGCGGGCCGCGGCGAACTCTTCGCGCAGGAGGTTTCCGCGGCCGACGAAGCCGAGGGCCCATGCCTCGAGGCGTGGCTTGTCGAGCTCGTGGGCGTCCACGGCGGCTCGGGCCTGGACCTCGCCCGCGATCCGCGTGCGCCCCTGGTCGAAGGCCACGGCGCCGCTGATCGCCTGCACGGCCGCCCGGGCACTCCGGTCCGGGGCCGCCGCGATCGCTCGCTCCAGCCAGGCCTCGGCGCGCTCGTAGTGGGCCAGCTTCATCTCGATGTACCCGAGCTCGCGACAGGCCTCGGCCACGAGGGCTGCCTCACCGAGCTCGTCGGCGAGCGTCACGGCGGCATGCAGCGCGGTCGATCCTTCGCCGGAGCGGCCGCGTCCGCCATGGACGAAGGCCGTCCCGAGGGCGACCAGCGCGCGTGCCTCGACCCGGCGATCGCCCAACTCGTGCGCGTCGGCAACGGACCGCCGGAGGATCTCGAGGCCCGCCTCCAGGACGCCGGCACCGACGGCCGACTCCCCGGCAACGATCAGTGATTCGATGACGGTCCCGCTGCGAACCCACGTCGGGCCCGGCGACGACGAGATCGCGACGGCAGCCACCGCCCCGAGCAGGGTCGGCGACGGCTCGACGCCCAGCTCGCGCCGGAACCGCTCGGCGGTCGCGTCGAGGTAGCCTCGCGCCTCGGCCGTGCCGCCGCTCGCGACGAGCGACCGGATGAGCAGGGCCTGGGCCTCCTCGTCGAACTCGTCGAACGCCACGAGCCGTGTCGCGAGGTCGACCGCCGCCTGTGCTTCACCCGCGGCGAGCCGAGCCGTCGCTGCCTCGCGCAGGATCGCGGCGGACAGCCCGGCGGCGTGGCGGCGCTCCGCGGCCAGCCAGGCCTCGAACGCTGCGCCGGCCGGGATCTCGACGCCCTCCAGGAGCTCGCGGCCGAGCGCCGGAATCCGCACGGCCTCGACCCAGGTGCCGGACCCGAGCGCGAGGACGTCCACCTCGGTGCCGATCGGGAGGGCGATTGCCACGGGATCGCCGCCGATCTCGACGCCGTCGCCGAGGGCGCGCCTCAGTTCGGCGAGGTTCCAGCGGAGCGTCGCCATGGGGTCGTCCGCGTCCCCGAACAGCAGGCCCGCGAGACGTTCCCGCGATGAGGGTCTCCCGGACAGCAACAGGAACGCGAGCAGGCCCCAGGCCTTTCGGCCCCGGGGCCCGGGCGCGGAACGGTGATCGATCTCGATCCGCGGTGGACCGAGCAGGTGGATGCCGACCACTCCCTGCCTTCTCCAAGGTGCGCCGAGGCTGTCACGCCTCGTGCGGCCGGGCCGCCGCCCGGTTGCGGGTCCGTATGGTGCCCATGGCCGGATGCATCCGGCAAGCGCCGCCGCGGACCGTCGTGCGGCCGTCAAATGCGGGCGCCGGTCGACCGGCCGATCTCGACCTCCCTGTCCGGCCCGAGCTGGGCGGCCCTCGCGGCGTCACGCAGCGACCGCCGGACGCGATCGACGAGGGCGGGCGCGTTGGTCGCGACGGACCGGAGGATCGTTCGCAGCGCGACCCGGCCGGCCGGTGACGTCGTCTGCCGTGCGATGGTGGTCATCTGGGTGCCCCTTCCGAACGGATGTCTGCTCCGACGGCGGGATGGTCGACGTGGGGCGTGTGACCGGGCGTTTGAGGACCACCGGAGCCCTACAATCGCCTGGTGCATGCAGGACGGTCGACCCAGGCGACGGACCGCCGCCCGTGACGTCCCGCGTCTTCCGCCGTTCGCTCGATCCGGCGCTGCCGGTCGCGGTGCGGGCCGAGGGCAGCACGATCTGGGACGCGGAGGGGCGCTCGTACCTCGACGCGGCCGGCGGCGCGATTGTCGTCAACGTCGGCCACGGCCGGCAGTCGATCGCCGACGCGATGGCGGCCCAGGCGGGCCGGCTCGCGTATGCCCACGGCAGCGCCTTCACGAACGAGCCGCTCGAGGCCTACGCGGCGGAGCTGGCGCCCCACCTGCCGCTCGACGACCCGCGGCTCTACCCGGTCAGCGGCGGCTCCGAGGCCATCGAGTCCGCGCTGAAGCTCGCCCGCGCCTACCACCTCGCGCGCGGCGGGAGGGACCGCTGGATCGTCTTTGCCCGCTGGGGGAGCTATCACGGCAACTCGCTGGGAGCGCTGGACCTGAGTGGCCGCAAGCCGCTCCGCCGGCCCTACGAGGGCTGGCTCGGGCGGTTTCGCCACGTCTCGGCGGCCTATCCGTACCGGGCCGGCGAGCCGGGGGCGAGCGCCCTGGGGACGGCCGGGGAGCTCGCCGAGGAGCTCGACCGCGCGATCGCCGCCGCCGAGCCGGGGACCGTGGCGGCGTTCGTGGGGGAGCCGATCGTCGGGGCGACGCTGGCCGCGGCCGTCCCGCCCGACGGCTACTGGCCGGCGATCGCCGAGGTCTGCCGCCGCCACGGCGTGCTCCTCATCGCCGACGAGGTCATGACCGGCTTCGGCCGGACGGGGCGCTGGTTCGGCGTGGACCACTGGGGCGTGCGCCCGGACCTCCTCGTCGCCGCGAAGGGCGCGACATCGGGCTACTGGCCGTTCGGGTTCGTGGCCGCGTCCGGCGAGATCCACGAGGCCGTCGCCGGGCCGGGCGGGGCCGGGTTCGTTCACGGGTTCACCTTCTCGCACCACGTCGTGGGCGCGACCGTCGCCCGCGAGGTCCTCCGGATCATCGAGGCCGAGGACCTCGTCGCCGCGAGCGCGACGAAGGGCGAGCGGCTCCAGGAGCTCGTCCGGGCCCGCCTCGGCGACCACGAGCACGTGGGCGAGATCCGCGGCCGCGGCCTGATGGTCGGGCTCGAGCTCGTCGCCGATCGCGAGACGCAGGCCCCGTTCCCGCGGGCCGCGAAGGTCACCGAGGCCGTAGTCCGCGCCGCGAAGTCGAACGGCGTCCTGCTCTACTCCGCAACGGGACTGGCCGACGGCACGGACGGCGACTCGATCCTCCTCGGCCCGCCGTTCGTCGTCATGGACGCCGAGATGGCGCGCATCGTCGAGGTCCTCGGCGAGGCCGTCGAGACCGCGACCCGCGATCCGGTGGCCGCGGGCGGTTGAGCCGCGGCCGGGGCCGACCCTACCGGGCCCCCTCGAATCGATCGACGATCGCCCCGGCGATGGCCAGCGAAGCCGTCGCGGCCGGTGACGGGGCGTTCCGGACGTGCAGCACGCGGGGCGACGGGACATCGAACACGAAGTCGTCCACGAGCCGGCCGTCCCGGCCCAGGCACTGTGCCCGGACGCCGGCCGGGCCGGGAATCACGTCGTCGGCCGAGAGCTCCGGGACGAATCGCCGGCAGGAGGCGACGAAGGCCCGCTTCGAGGCGTCCCGATACATCTCGGCGAGCCCGGTCCGGAGATAGCCGCCGGCCAGCCTGAGGAACCCGGGGTTCGAGATGACCTCGGCGAGATCGCGGAGGTTGACGTCCCGGCGACGGTAGCCCTCGCGGGCGAAGGCCAGGACCGCGTTCGGCCCGAGCCACACCGCGCCCTCCCGGATGCGCCGCGTGAAGTGGACCCCGAGGAAGAGATAGCGGGGATCGGGGACCGGGTAGATGAGGTTCCGGACGAGGTGGCGGCGGTCCGGGCGGAGCTGCCAGTAGGCGCCCCGGAAGGGCACGATCCGGGGCTCGCGGGACCCGCCCGACCGGGCCGCGATCCGATCCGCGAACAGGCCGGCGCAGGCGAGGACGCGGCCGCCGAGCAGGACGCCGCGATTCGTAGCGACCCGCACCGCGCTCCCGCGGTCCTCGAGCCGGTCGACCTCGTGCCCGGTGAGGACGTCCGCCCCGGCGGCGGTGATCTCGGCCGCCATGGCCGCGGCCACCCGGCTGAAGTCGACGATGCCGGTCCCCGGCGACAGGATCGCCCGCAGCCCGACGCCATGCGGCTCGAGCTCCCGGATGCGGTCCGGCCCGACCATCTCGAGCCCGGCCACGCCATTCTCGAAGCCGCGCCGGTAGAGGGTCTCGAGCCCCGGCAGCTCCGCCTCGTCGACGGCGACGATGAGCTTGCCGCACCGTTCGGTCGGGATCCCGTGGCGCTCGCTGTACTCGTACAGTGCCCGGGAGCCGGCGACGCACAGTCGCGCCTTCAGCGACCCGGGCGCGTAGTAGATGCCGGTGTGGATGACGCCCGAGTTGCGGCCCGTCTGGTGGCCGGCGATCGAGGCCTCCTTCTCGAGGACCGCGACTCGAGTCCCGGGCCGCCGGGCGAGGATCTCGCGCGCGGCCGCCAGGCCGAGGATCCCGGCCCCGATGACGACGACGTCGTAGCGGGCGTCAGCCATCCGGGGATCCGATCGCCCGGTCCTCGCGTTCGGCGCGCCGCCGGCGCGCTAGCGGCGGCCGCCGCGCAGGAGCAGCAGCAGCCCGAGCACCACGAGCAGCGCCGGCAGGACGTAGCCCCCGACGTCCGGGACGGCGATCTCGGTCGAGGCCAGGAGGACGAGCGCGCCGCCGGCGAGGGCCTGCCACCCCCAGCCGCCGCGGCCGGCCGCCCGGACGAGGGCGATGAACAGGAGGGCGATCCCGAAGGCGAGCGTCCCCCAGCCGGACCCGAGGTCGGTCTGGGTGGCGGCCTCGTAGGTGCCGGGGACGGCCGCGGCGGTGAGGAACGCCCCGAAGTACAGGGCGACGGTGCCCCGCGTGACGACCCAGGCGAGGAGCGAGGCCAGCCCGGCGGCGAGCACGGCGATGTTGCCGAGGTCGCCGTAGACCGAGTTCTCGAGGATGAGGAGGCCGCCGAAGATGACGAGGAAGACCCCGATCCAGGAGAGGCGCGGGCGTCGGGAGTCCTCCTCGCCCCACCGCCAGCCGTAGACGCGAACCGCCGGCCCGCTCACGGGCGTCGATCCGCCGCGGTCATCGTCCATCGTCATGTCCCGGCCCTCCGCTCCTAGGTCAGGCAGGCGTGGTCGCCGTCCCCACGGCGCTCGCCGCGACGTCCGGTTGCGCTGCCTCGCCCTCGCCCTCGTCCTCCACGTGGCTGAAGCCGAGCCTGTCGGCCAGCCGCCCGAGGATACCCGGCGCCCACCAGTTCCACTCGCCGAGGAGGCGCATCGTGGCGGGGACGAGGAGGACCCGGATGACGGTCGCGTCGAGGAAGACGGCGAGGGCCATCCCGACGCCGATCGACTTGATGGTCACGACGTCGGCCAGGGCGAAGGCCGAGAAGACGACGACCATGACCATCGCCGCGCCGGTGATGACCCCGGCGGTCCTCGCCAGGCCCTCAGCGACCGCCTTCGTGTTGTCGCCCGTGCGGCGGTACGACTCCTGGATCCGCGACAGGAGGAGGACCTCGTAGTCCATCGACAGGCCGATGAGGACGGCGAACATGATGATCGGGTTGCCCGCGATCGTGAACCCGAGCGGCTCGAAGCCGAGGAGCTCGTGGAGGTTGCCCTCCTGGAAGACCCAGACGAGGGCCCCGAAGCTCGCCGACAGCGAGAGGAGGGTCATGACGACGGCCTTGAGCGGAATCGCGAGCGACCCGAAGAGGAGGAACAGGATCAGGGCCGAGGCCAGGAGGGTCGTGCCCACGGCCCACGGCATCCGCTCGTTCTGTGCCGCGAGGAAGTCCTCGGAGACGGCGGCCGTCCCGCCGACCATGACCCGCTCGATGTCGTCGCCCGGATCCACCCCGCGGACGCGGGGCACGACCGCCGTCCCGTCGGGCGTCGTCGGCGAGAGCGGGCTGATCGCGTCGAGGCGGACGACCGAGCCCCGGATGTAGGCCTCCTCCAGGGCCGCGACCGCGGCCTCGAGCTGCGGCGGCAGCGCCCCGGCCGGCGCGGCATAGAGCTGGGCGACCTGGCCGGCGTCGAGGAGCGCCCCCGTGGCCGGGTCGGTGATCGCGAAGGGGCCCTCGACGCGGTCGATGCCCTCGAGGCCCTCGATAGCCGTCGCGTAGGCCATGACGGCCTCGATGCTCGCTGGGTCCGTCGCATCGTGCGCCGTATCGAGGACGATCGTGATCGGGTTCGTCTCGCCCGGCCGGAATTCCGTCGCCAGGGCGACCCAGGCATCACGGCTGGGCACGCCGGCCGGGTAGACCGTCGCGTCGGGCACGCCCTGCTGGAGGCGGAAGAACGGCGAGCCGGCGATGAACAGGAGGCCCAGGACGGGGACGAGGACCGCGAACGGCCGGCGCATGACCGCGTGGGCGACCCGCTCCCAGCGCGAGTGACGGGCCGCCGGCTCGTCGCCGACGAAGCCGACCCGCCGGAGGAGCGATCGCACCGACAGTGCGTTGACCCGCGGCCCGAGCATGCCGAGGACGGCCGGCAGGAAGGTCAGCGAGAACCCGACCGAGCTCAGGACGACGACCGCACCGCCGAGGCCGATCGAGCTCAGGGCCGAGGCTTCGAACCAGAGCAGGCCGGACAGGCCGACGGCGACGGCGATGCCCGAGAAGAGGACCGCCTTGCCGGCCGTGCCGACGGCGATCGTGACCGCCCGCTCGACGGTCCGGCCCTTCGCCAGCTCCTCGCGGAAACGGCTCGTGATGAAGAGCGAGTAGTCGATCGCGAGGGCGAGCCCGAGCATCGTCGCGATGTTGAGGACGTAGATGCTCATCTCGGTCTGGCGGGCGACGAGGTTGATGATCGCGAGCGACGTCGGGATCGCGAGCCCAGCCACGACGAGAGGCATCCCGGCCGCCACGATCGAGGCGAAGACGAGGACCAGGACGAGCGCCGCGATCGGGAGGGAGACGACCTCGGCCCGCTGGAGGTCCTGTTCAGAGAGCTCGGCCGAGTCCTTCTGGATCGGCCCGAACCCAGTCAGTCCCAGGCTGTAGCCTTCGGGCGTCACCAGCAGGGCCTCGACGTCGTCGACGACCTCGACCGATTCGTCCTCGGTCATGTCGAGGCCGATGACGACGTACGCGGCATCGCCCTTCACGCTGACGAAGCGGTCGTCGCCCGTCTCGGCGTAGCCGGTGATCGCGCCGACGCGCTCGTCGTCGAGAAGCGGAGCGACGGTCTCGGCGATCGCCGCCTGGAACTCCGGGGAGCGGGCATCGGCGCCGGGCGTCGCCGACCGGAAGACGGCCACGAACGCCGTCCGGGAGCCGCCGAACTCGGCCTCGAGGCGGTCGGCGACGGCGGCGGACTCCGAATTCGGATCGAGCCAGCCGCCCGCGCTCAGCTGGTCCGCGGTCCCGGCGGCGAGTGGCGAGGCGGCGGCCGCGACGGCGAGCATCACGAGGAGGACGAACCGGCGCCGTCGGTAGACGAACGCACCCCAGCGGCTGAACATTCGAGGCCCTTCCCTGTGCTTGGCGGGGCGGCGCCCGCGGGCGTCGCAGACGGCGACGTTTCGTCCTCACGATAGAGAATACACATTCTCCTTGTCAAGAGATCCCGCTTGCATCGAGCGCCGGCCATCGGCTACGATGACGAGGCGATGTTCTCCATCGGGCCTATTGCATGCCTCGCGTGACCGCCGCCCACGGGCAGGAGGTCCGGGAGCGGATCGTGGCCGCGGCCCTCCGCGTCTTCGGCGAGCGAGGCTTCCACGGCGCCACGATCGCCGACGTCGTCCGCGAGAGCGGCCTGTCCGTCGGGGCGATCTACACCTACTTCAAGGGCAAGGACGACCTCTTCCTCGCCACCTGCGACCTCGCCTCCGGGCGGGGGCTGGGGGAGCTGGCCGAGCGGCTCGCGCACGGCACGACGATCGCCGAGAAGCTGGCGATCGCGGTCGGCTTCTACTTCGACAGCGCAGAGGACGGCGCCGCCGGCCCCGGCGACGGCGAGTTCCTCGTCCAGGCCTGGGCCCAGGCCGACGCGGAGCCGGCCGCGCGGGAGATGCTCCGCCGGCGCCGTGAGCAGCTGGTCATGGCCGGCACGTTCCTCCTCGAGGAGGGGATGGCCCGCGGCGACCTGCCGCGCTGGATGGACGCGGGCGCGGTCGCTCGTGCGTACAGCGCGCTGCTCGACGGGATGCTCCTCGTCCGCGCCGAGCAGGGAAATGCGTTCCGTCGATCCGAGGCCGAGCAGGCCGCCCGCGAGATCCTGACCCTGGTCGTCGCGGCCTCCGCGAGCACGGAGCGTCCGGTCGTGCCCGAGATCCCGCCGAACCCGTACTCGATCGCGGGCGGCGAGCCGGGCCTCCGGGACGCGCGCGCCGCGTCGTAGACTCGCCGGCGATGCCGCCGCCGCCTCCTTCCCAGGCGCCCCACGTCCAGACCGTCCTCGGCCCGGTCGATCCCGCCGAGCTCGGGTTCACCCTGCCGCACGAGCACACCGCGATCGCGCTGTGGCACATCCCAAATCGCTGGGACTACTGGGAGCTCACCCGCGACGAGGCGATCATCGCCGCCGAGCTGGCCCACTTCCGGAACGCCGGCGGGACCGCCCTCGTCGACCTCACCCTGCCCGGCGCCGGGCGCGACCCGGCCTGGCTCGCGGGGCTGGCTCAGGCCACCGGGCTGCACCTCGTCATGGGCGGCGGCTGGTATCGCGGCGCCCACTACCCGGCCGAGGCGCTCATCGACCGGCGCTCGGTCGACGACCTCGCCGACGAGCTCGTTCGCGAGGCAGAGGAGGGGATCCGGGTCGAGGACCGCGAGGTCCCCGTGAAGCCCGGGATCCTCGGCGAGATCGGGACCGACAAGCCCTGGCTCTCGGCCCAGGAGGAGCGCGTCCATCGGGCGGTCGCCCGGGCGTCGCGGCGGACCGGCCTCGCAATCTCGACGCATGCCGTGATGAGCGACGTCGGGCTGGCCCAGCTGGCGGTCTTCGACGCCGAGGGCGCCGATCCCGGCCGGGTCGTCATCGGGCACGCCGACTCGTACCCCGTCCTCGACCATTACCTCGAGATCATCCGCCGCGGCGCGAGCATCGAGTTCGACTTCCTCGGCATGTCCTTCACGCCGATGGAGCGCCATGGCGAACCGAAAGTCATCGACCTGCTACTGGAGCTGCTGTCACGCGACCACGCGGACCGCGTCCTGCTCAGCCAGGACGTCTGCCACAACCAGCAGCTCCGCCACTATGAGGGCAACGGCTACACGTACCTCCAGGAGGCCTTCCTGCCCCGGCTCCGCGCCCGCGGCGTCTCCGAGGCCGAGATCGACCAGCTGACCATCCTGAACCCGAGGCGCGTCCTGACCATCGGGTGACCGCACGATGGCCCGAAGGGTTCGCAAGGGCAGGCAGCGGCTCGATGCCGTGGCCGTCGCCTGCGTGAGACCATGGAACCTGCGGTCTCCCGTCGCGGCCAACCGGCCGGGTCCGATCGTGACCCTCGGGCCTAGGAGCCGACGGCGAGGACGTCGACGATGAGCAGTCGGAGGTGCCCAGCATGCTCGACCCGATCATCCGAACCGAGGGCCTGACCAAGCGCTACGGCCACGCCCGTGGCATCGACGACCTCGACCTCGAGGTCCGCCCCGGGGAGGTCTTCGGGTTCCTTGGCCCCAACGGCGCCGGCAAGACGACGACGATCCGGACGCTCCTCGACTTCATCCGCCCGACGAGCGGCCGAGCGCTCCTGTTCGGCCTCGACTCGAGGCGCGACAGCCTGGCGATCCGGCGCCGGCTCGGCTACCTCCCCGGCGAGCTGACGCTGTACGACTCGCTCAGCGGCGTCGAGCTCCTGACGTACTTCGCCCACCTGCGCGGGCTGCCGTCCATCGACAGCGGCCGCCGTGTCGCCGAACGTCTCGACTGCGACCTCACCCGCGAGATCAAGGCCCTCTCCCACGGCAATCGCCAGAAGCTCGGCCTCGTCCAGGCCCTGATGGGCGATCCCGAGCTGGTGATCTTCGACGAGCCGACCCTCGGCCTCGACCCGCTCGTCCAGGCGGTCTTCTTCGAGCTTGTCGACGAGCTCCGGGCGGCCGGCCGAACCCTCTTCGTCTCGTCCCACAACCTGCCCGAGATCCAGCGCATCTGCGACCGGGTCGGGATCATCAGGCAGGGCCGCCTGCTGGCGGTGGAAACCGTCTCCGACCTCAAGCGCCGCGCCCTTCGCCGACTCGAGCTCCGCTTCACGGAGCCGGTCAGCGCCGAGCGGTTCGCCCGCGTCCCCGGCGTGCGCGATCTCGTCGTCGACGGACCGAACCTGTCGTGCATCGTGACGGGCTCGGTCGATCCGATCCTCCGCGCCGCCCTCGAGCTGCGCGTCGAGGACATGATCAGCCACGAGCCCAGCCTCGAGGAGATCTTCCTGGCCTTCTACGGGAACGGCGCGACGGGCGGTCCGCCGACCGACGACGTCCCACCCGGCGATGCCCCGACCCCCGGCACCCCGACCGAGGAGGTGCCCCATGCTGCGTAGCGTCTTCGGCAAGGTCGTCCACGACCAGTGGCGGATGGTCCTCGGCTGGGCCGCCTTCGCCGGAATCTGGCCGGCGATGTACGTCGCCCTCTATCCCTCGATCGGGGCCATCGGCGAGCTCGAGAAGATGCTCGAGCAGTTCCCGCCGGCGATCCGCGAGTTCTTCGCCTCCGGCAGCCTCAACATGAGCACGCCCGAGGGCTTCCTGAACCTGGAGCTCTTCACGTTCGTCGCGCCACTCCTCGTCCTCGCCTACACGGTGGTCGTGGCTGGGGGTGCCACCGCGGCCGAGGAGGAGCGGGGGACGATGGACCTGCTCCTCGCCAACCCCATCCCACGGTGGCGGATCGTCGTCGAGAAGTCGGCGGCCTTCGTCATCGGAACGATCGTCATCGGGATCGGGATGTGGGTCGGGGCGGGTCTCGGCGCCCTGGCCGTGAACGTCGATCTTGACATGGGGCTGGTCGGCCAGGCGATCGCCAGCGCGTGCCTGCTGGGCTTCGCCCTCGGCGGCGTCGCCCTCGCCCTCGGCGCCCTGACCGGCCGGCGCTGGCTCGCGGCCGGCGTCTCGCTCATGATCGTGATTGCCGGCTTCTTCCTCAACGGCCTCGGGGCGCTCGTCGACTGGCTCGAGCCGTGGCGGCCGATCTCGCCGTTCTACCAGTACATCGCCAACGACCCGCTCAGCAACGGCCTCGACGCCGGCAACGTCCTGGTCCTGGTCGCCTGGGCGCTGATCGGCGGGATCGTCGCGGTCATCGCCTTCGAGCGCCGCGACCTCGCTCGCTAGGAGAGCCCCAGCTCAGCTGGCGGCGAGGGTCGCCTCGACCGTCAGCTCGACATTGCCCTTGAGGGCCACGGAGATCGGACAGTTGTCCTTGGCGTCATCGGCGATCCGGGCGAACGTATCGGCATCGATCGCCGCGACGACACCCTCGACCCTGATGTGGCTGCGCTCGACCTTCCAGCCGTCGCTGGCGTTGTCGAAGGTCACCTCGGCCCGGACACTGAGCTTCGAGGGCGGCGTGCCGTTCTTGGCGAGCCGCGAGGCGAAGGCCATCGAGAAGCAGCTCGCATGGGCGGCGGCGAGCAGCTCCTCGGGCGACGTCTTGCCGTCGTGGGCGCTCGTCCGCGAGGCCCACGAGACGGGCATCCGGGAGAAGGCGCCGCTCGAGACATAGTCGATCGTGCCGCCGCCGGAGAGCAGGTCGCCCGACCAGGTTGTGATCGCGTGGCGGATCTCGGCCATCTGAAGGTCCTCCTCGGAATCGGTCCATCGATGTCGTCGTCGCGATCCTCTCACGGAGTGCCGCCGGAGGCCCAGGATCGATGGTTGCGGATATATCGCATGCCGATATACTGCGCGCATGACCGGGTCGTCCCCGGGAGCGGCTCCCGCTGCCGCGCCCGCTCTCGCTACGGAATCCGGCGTCGAGGTACGGGCCGCCGGCATCGTCCGGGAGATCGCCCGCGGCGGCCTGGCCGGCCTCATCGCGACCGCGATCGTCGGTGGCGTCGGTGGCCGGCTCGTGATGCGCGTCGCCGCGCTCCTCAATCCCGAGGCGACGGGCCTCCGGACCGAGAACGGCGAGGTGGTCGGCGCGATCACGGCCAACGGGACGCTGGCCCTCATCGTCTTCGGGGGCCTGCTCGGGGGCCTCGCCGTCGGGGTCGTCTGGGTCGTCGTGTCGCCCTGGCTGCCCGGCCGCGGGTGGCGCCGGTGGCTGCTCGCGATGCCCGTCGCGGTCGCCCTCGGCGGGTCGTTCCTGGTCCGCTCGAGTAACCCCGACTTCGCGATCCTCGAACCGGACTGGCTCCTGATCGCGCTCCTCCTCGGACTCGTCGCGGTCATCGGGTTCGCCGTCGCCTGGCTCGACGAGCGCCTGGATCGGGCCCTCCCGGACGCCGGCGGGAGCGCGTCGCGGGCCTTGGCCGCCTACGTCATCGTGGCCATGCTCGGGCTGCTGACCATCGGCGTCGTCATCGATGCCTACTTCTCCTCCGCGGGATCGCCGAACCCACCGGTTCTTGTCGGCTGGGCGCTGGTCGCGACGGGCATCGTCACCGTGGCGACCTGGGCCGCCCGGCTGAGGTCGGATGCGCCGGCGCCGCCACCCGTCGCCCGCGTGGCCGGGCGAATCGGGGTCGTCGTTGCCGTCGTCCTCGGTGTCGCGCAGCTCGTCCCGACGGTGGCGCGCCTGCTCCCGGCCGACTGATCAGGCCGGCGGGACGCTCGCTCCGAGGGCCGCATCGAGCCGGTCGATGAGCTCGGCCTGCGACGGGTTCGCCCGGCGCCGGGCCTCGGCGAGCGGGAACCACGCCACGCGATCGATCTCGGGGAACGTGCGGAGGCGGGTGCTGCCAGGCGGCCAGGGCATCTCGAACGTGTTCGACGTCGACGTCGCCGGGTCCATGTCCCCCTCGACCGCCCAGCAGTGGACGTGCTTGCCGCTCGCCTGGACGACGAAGCCCAGGTCGAGGGGCGTGGGCGCAGGGTCGCGCGCAACCGCGGCCAGGGCGTGCCCGGTCTCCTCCTCGAACTCACGCGCCGCTGCGGCGAGGAGCTCGTCGGCGCCGTCCGGCTCGCCCTTGGGGATGGTCCAGTGCCCGGCGTCCCGGTTGGCGAAGAACGGCCCGCCGGGGTGGGCGAGGAGGACTTCCAGCGCTCCACCGTGACGGCGATAGAGGAGGATCCCGGCGCTGACCTTGTGGGTCACCGCGATGGGCCCCGGGTCAGGTAGCTGAAGGCGGCGCACCACGGCTCGCCGACGAGGTTGAACACGGCGGCATCGTGCCACACAGTCTCGCGCCGGGTCGGCCCCGGCGGTCCGGCAGTCACGCGTTGTACCCTCGGGCCATGTCCTCCCCGATCGACGTCGAGGTCCGCCGGGTCACGCCCGACGAGCTCGTTCCCTGGATCGAGACGATGGCGACCACGTTCCTCAGCCGCCCCGACGTCGGCCGGATCGCCGAGCTGAACGGCCCGCACTACGACTTCACGCGGACCTGGGGCGCGTTCGACGGCCGCGTCGTCGGGACCCTCCGCTCGTGGGCGACCGAGCTCACCGTCCCGGGCGGCGCGCTCCTCCCCGCGGCTGCGGTCGCGGGGGTCACGGTCCTGCCCAGCCATCGACGGCGCGGGATCCTGCGCCGGATGATCGCTGCCGAGCACGAGGCGGCCCGCGAGCGCGGCGAGGCGGTCGCCATCCTGCATGCCTCCGAGGCCTCGATCTATGGGCGCTTCGGCTACGGGACCGGGGTCACCGAGTGCGATCTGACCCTTGACACCCACTCGACCGGGTTCGTCGCCGCTGCGGCGGCCGGCGGCGTGTCGCTGGCCCACCTCGACGAGACGACGGTCGAGCTCATCCGCGGTCTCTACGACCGGTATCGACGCACGCGGGCCGGCGAGATCCGGCGTCGCGACCACTCGTTCGTGACAGGCCTCGGGCTCACCGAGAACGGCTGGGAGGCTCCCTGGAAGGGCTGGGTCGCCGTCCATCGCGACGCCGCCGGGGACGCCGACGGGTATGTCGCCTACGGCGCCGAGCTGAAATGGGAGCAGGGCCAGCCCCGGTCGATCGTGGCGGTCAGGGACCTCGTGGCCCTCGGCGATGCCGCCCACGACGCCCTCTGGCGGTACATGGCCGAGCTCGATCTCGTGGCCACGGTCAAGGCCGAGCGCCGATCGCCGTACGAGCGCCTGCCCTGGATCCTCACGAACAGCCGCGCCGTCGTGATCGACGAGGTCGGCGACGGGCTGTGGGTCTGCCTCCTCGACGTTCCGGCTGCGCTGGCAGCACGCACCTACGACCGTTCGGGTGACCTGGTCTTCGAGGTGGTCGATCCGGAGCCCGGGACGGGGCGGACCCGGGTGCACCTCGAGGCGGGGCCGGACGGCGCGGCCTGCGCGGCGACGACCCGCGGCCCCGACCTGACAGTCCACGCCGACGCACTCGGCGCGGCCTACCTGGGCGGCACGCCGCTCCGCCACGCCATCCTCGCGCGCGGCTTCGAGGAGCACCGGCCGGGCGCCCTCGGCGAGGCCGACGCGCTCTTCCGGACCCTCGACCAGCCGCGCTGCATGACCTTCTTCTGAGCCGGCGGCGCCCCCGCGGCCGTGTCAGCGGCCTCGACGCGCTCGACCGGCGGCCAGCTCGGCGTAGAGAGCCTCGAACGCTCCGGCCGTCCAGCTCGCGTCATGGGCGGCGGCCCAGGCCCGGGCCGCCGCACCCAGCCGAGCACGCCGGGCAGGATCCCGGGCAAGGGCCACGATGGCGTCGCCGAGCGCCGCCGCGTCGCCAACCGGCACGGCGATTGCGGCAGGTGGCTCGAGCCGGGCCAGCTCCGCGACGAGCCCCACGTCCGTGCCGACCGTCGGCACGCCCGCCGCGGCCGCCTCGAGGACGGCCACGCCCTGGCTCTCGTGGTACGAGCCCTGGATCGCGAGATCGGTGTTGCGCCACGCAGCCAGCACGGCCGGGTGGGGTTGGAAACCCCGTAACCGGACGATGTCGGCGATTCCGAGCCCCCCCGTCAGGGCCATCGTCGACCCGCCGAGCGTGTCCTCGCCGTACCACTCGAGCTCGACGGCAGCGCCGAGGCCCGTCCGGGCTCGGGCAACGGCGCCGAGGACGACGTCCGGCCCCTTGACCCGATTGAGGCTCGCCGCGACCAAGAGCCGAAATGGGCGCTCCGTCCGGTTGCCGGCGTCGCGCGGCGGACCGGATGCCTCGACCTCCCGCTCGGCTCCGAGCGGGAGCCACCGGGCATCGGGCCGACGTCGAAGCATCGGCTCGAGCGCCCAGCGACTGCCGGCCGTCACGACGGCCGCCCGCCGGAGGGCGAGCGCAGCGTGGGTCCGGCCGCGCCACGTCAGCGCCCCGCCGTAGCCGACCCGCGGCAGGGCGACGAGCTCACCGCCCCCCAGGCTGGCGATGACCGGGACCCGCACGAGCCCGCCCGCCACGATCGCGATGGTGCTCGTGGGCCCGAGCCAGAAGGCGTGGACCAGGTCGGGCCGGAAGGCCCGGATCGCCGAGATCGTTCGCCAGGTGACCCGGGCTCGGCCGATCGCCCTCGGCCGGCTCCGCCCGAGGGCGAGGATGCGAGCGCCCTTGAGCTCGTACGAGGGCCGGGCCGTGACCTGCTCGGTGGCGATGACGAGGACCTCGTGTCGGTCGGCAAGGCGCCGGACGAGCGACAGGAGCGCCGGGATCACATCGTGGACGCCGTCGGCGCCCACGCCACCGGGCACGACCAGCACGATGCGCACCCCGCGACGGTACCCTGCAGGCCATGGGTCGGTTGGTCGGCTTCGCCCTCGGCGGGATGATCGCCACGTTGCTGGTGAGCTTCGTGCCGCCCTCGGCCTCGACGATCGCCGTCGCGATCGTCGTCGGGGTCGGCGCCGCCGGCGGCTCGGTCGCCCGCGAGCCCCGCGAGGTCGCCTGGCTGGGGGCCGGGGCCCTGGTCGGCACGGCCGCGGGCGGGGCGATCCAGGCCCTTGGCTCCGGCGGCCCCGAGGTCTCCGAAGTCATCACCGGGTCCGCCACCGTCGCCCTCGTCGTCGCGGCCGCGGGGTTCGTCGCGCTCGTCGTCACGCGCGCCAGGCCGCCACCGCCGCCGCGGCGTCGATAAGTCCGGTGAGCGATCGAACATGACAGGATCTGTCATGTTCCTCCGGTAGTGTTCGGACATCAACGGAACGCGGTCGATCGATCGCCCAGCGAGGTTGGTGTCCCGATGGTGAACCTCGGAATCGGACTCCTCATCCACAAGGAGCGTGAGCGTGAGCTCGTGCGCTGGCTCGAGCTGCGGCGGCGGCTCGAGCCGGAGCCCGCGGACCCCTGCGCACCCACGCGCGTGGCGCGCATGACGCGCCGTCAGAGCCCGGCGGGCGCCGCCTCGTAGCGGTCCGCCACGCGGCGGGCGATGCGGGCCAGCCGGTCCCGGATCTCGGGCGGGTCCAGGACCTCGATCGAGGCGCCGGCCGCGAGCAGCCGTGCCGGCACCTCGTCCGGCCAGTCGAGTCGCAGCCGCATCCGGATCCAGCCGTCGGGATCGGCGGCTGCGATCCGCTCGGCAGCCGCCACGGCGTGCGACCCGACCGCGGTCCGCAGGTGGTCGAGCCGTTCCGGGTCTGCCCGCACCGTCACGTCGACGCGCGCAGCCTCCCGTTCATACGCGGCCGAGGATTCCGCCCAGAACGCCGCGAGGTCGAAACCGGGCGGCCGCTCGACCCGCTCATCGATGGTCTTCGCCCGCCGGACCCGTGAGACCCGGTACGTGCGTGGCTGCCCCTCGGCGAGCGCGACGACGTACCAGACCCCGGCCTTGAGGACGAGACCCAGGGGGTCGAGCCGCCGCGACGAGACGGTCTGCCCCCGGTCGTAGTCGATGTCGACGCGCTGACCGCTCCAGACCGCGTCGGCGAGGATGGCCAGGGCCGGAACGGGCTCGTCGGCCTGGAACCAGCCTGCCGCGTCGAGGTGGAAGCGTTCGACGAGCCGGGTGGCGCGGCCGCGAAGCTCGCCGGGGAGTGCGGCGAGGACCTTGAGCCGGGCTGCGGCCACGACGGTCCCGAGCCCCAGCTCGGCGGCCGGCCCCGGCAGCCCGGACAGGAAGAGTGCCTCGGCCTCGTCGGCCGTCAGGCCGGTCAGGCGGGTCCGGTAGCCGTCGACGAGGCGGATGCCGCCGTGGAGGCCTCGCTCGGCGTAGATCGGCACGCCAGATTCGGCGAGCGCGTCGACGTCCCGGTGGACCGTCCGGATTGAGATCTCGAGCTCGCGAGCGAGCTCGGCCGCGGTCATCTGGCCGCGGGTCTGGAGCAGGAGCAGCAGCGAAACGAGCCGCGACGCGCGCATCGCGGTGGATCGTACCCGAGAATATGCCGAATGTTGTCGGGTTTACCCGTGTCATCGAATCGAAGGCCCCGGCAGCCGACGAACCGCCACCGGGGCTTCGAATCGGGTGCGCCTACCGAGCGGGCACGCCGGTCAGGGCTCGATCTGGATGGAATCCACGACCGCCTGGAGCTCCGCCTGGTCGCCCGACGATGTTCCAGGGAAGTCGTGCGTCATGACGATGACCGGGCTGCCCTGCACGTCGAGGACCCAGAGACGGAACCGGCCTTCGGGTCCTTGCGCGTAGATCGTCTGTCCGTCGCCCATGGCCCAGACATGGAATTGCCCGTCGTCGCAGGTGGCGAGGTCGAGGCCGGCGGGCACCTGGACGTCGATCCGCTTGCCGCCGAACCCGCCAAGTGTCACGTCGGCCGGAACCGTGGTCTCGTAGCCGGGATTCGCGGCCAGGGCCATGACAAGTTCGTCGACGGTCGGACCCACCTCGATGTCGGTGGGCTCCTTCCAGTCGCAGGGGTCGCCCTCGAGGCTGGTGATCGTCAGGAACCCCATGGACATCCCGTCCGGCCATGCGTAGCCGGGCGCTGTCGGGGCGACGCCAACCGGCTCGCGGCCCGCTGACGGTGCGCCTGCTTCCCAGCCCGCCGGCAGGGTGACCTGGAAGCCGATCGAGTCGTTCGGCGCAAGGAACGGGTGCGTGACATACGTACCCGCCGGGACCGACCCCGCCAGCAGCGCGAACGGGCCGGTCGGCGCAGCCGTAGGTGTCGGCGTCGGCGTGGCTGTTGGGCTCGGGCTCGGACTTGGGCCGGTGGCGCCCGGCCCGTTGCCGCCCGGAAGGAAGTTGTAGCCGACCACGGCCACGACCAGGACGGCCGCCGCTGCGATCGCGAAGCGCGCGATGTTGGACATTCGTGGTTCCCTCCACGGGCCGATGACGACCCGTTGACGTGTTCGGTCGATGTGGGAGCGGACGGCGTCGTAACTCCGATCGGCGAGGTCCGTGGGACCTTCGTCGAGGAAGGCGCGGATGAGCCCGTCGGGGTCGCGCGATGCGGTCATGCCAGTCGCTCCCGGGACGCAGTTGACGGCCGGGCGTCAGCCTCGAGGCTGGCTCGGAGCGCCGCTGTGGCGTGGTGCAGCCGGGACTTCACCGTCCCGACGGGGATGCCGAGGCGATCGGCCACCTCGACCACGGACAGGTCGAGGTAGTGCCGGAAGACGAGCACCGCTCGCTGCTCGAGGGTGAGCCTTCGAAAGGCCCGATCGAGCTGGTCGCGGTCGTTGACGGACAGGATTCCGTCGGAGTCCTGCCCGCGATCGACGGGCAGGATCCGGATGTCGACCGACCAGCGGCGCCGACGCCGGGCCTCGGCGTAGCACTCGTTGGCCAGGATCCGGTGGAGCCAGGGTTCGAAGCGATCGGGATCGCGCAACGTGCGAAGCTCGCGCCAGGCGGTGATGAGCGCGGCCTGCACCGCGTCGTCCGCCAGGTCGGCATCGCGCAGGATCCGGTACGCGATCGCCATGCACCGGTCGCCCACCGTGCGGGCAAGGGCGTCGAAGGCCTCGCCGTCGCCCCCTTTCGCACGATCCACGAGCGCTCGATGCACCCGATGCTCCTCCCTCGCGATGGGTCCATGTGGACCCGATCATCCTGCAGAGCCTCCGGCGTGCACGGTCGGTTCAATCTACGCTCGGGTAGACCCGTCGTTGACGCTTTCCGGGTTAATCCCGATAATCTGACTCGGGATTACGAAGCGACGCCGCGATAGAGCGCCGGACCACCCGAACGACGCCACCCGGAAGGACCCGGACACCTGATGACCTCCTCCAAGACGCGCGAAGCCGTCGCCGACCGCCGCGACGAGTACGCCTTCCACGACGACATCGCGTACCTGCGCGAGACGAAGCGGGGGCTGACACGCGACACGGTCGAGGAGATCAGCCAGATCAAGAACGAGCCCGACTGGATGCTTCAGTCTCGGCTTCGGGCCTACGACCACTTCCTGAAGCGCCCGATGCCGATGTGGACGGACGGCCTCGACAGGATCGACTTCGACAAGATCGTCTACTACCGCAAGCCGTCGGAGCGCGAAGAGAAGTCCTGGGACGACGTCCCCGACCAGATCAAGGCGACGTTCGAGAAGCTTGGCATCCCCGAGGCGGAGCGGAAGTTCCTCGCCGGCGTCGGCGCCCAGTACGACTCCGAGGTCGTCTACCACTCCGTCAAGGAAGAGCTGTCCAAGCTCGGCGTCGTGTTCATGGGCACCGACCAGGGGCTCATCGAGTACCCGGAGATCTTCCGCAAGTACTACGGCACCGTCGTCCCCCACGAGGACAACAAGTTCTCGGCCCTCAACGGCGCGGTCTGGTCGGGCGGCTCGTTCGTCTACGTCCCCAAGGGCGTCGAGGTCCCGCTCCCGCTTCAGGCCTACTTCCGGATCAACGGCGAGAACACCGGCCAGTTCGAGCGGACGCTCATCGTTGTTGATGAAGGCGCGAAAGTTCATTACATTGAAGGTTGTACTGCCCCCATCTATGCAACGGATTCATTACACGTTGCTGTTGTGGAGGTTGTAGCACTTCCACATTCGAAGGTAAGATATACAACAATTCAGAACTGGTCAAACGACGTCTATAACTTGGTGACGAAGCGCGCCCACGCCCACACCGGCGCAACCGTCGAGTGGATCGACGCGAACACGGGTTGCCTGACGGGCGACAGCCTGGTCCTCAAGAACAACGACGTCGTCCCGATCGCGGAGATCGAGCCGGGCGACCACGTGTACTCGCTCACGCCCGAGTTCGAGGTCGGGCGGAGCAAGGTCGTGGCGAAGTGGGCGAATCCCCCGCGACAGGTCTACAACCTCGTCCTGCGGAACCATCGCGAGGTGCGCGCCACGGAGAACCACCCATTCCTTGTCGCCCGCAAGGTCGGCCGGACCCGTCGCATCGCCTGGCTGCCGCTCGCGGCGATCGTGCCCGGCGACGAGATTGCGATCGTTGGCCAGGTTCCGGATCGTGGGAAGCCGCACGTCTTTGATCCGGTCCCGGGCCGCAAACGCCTCCGCATCCCGTTCCGCGCGCCCGAGACCAGCTCCGACGACCTTGTCTGGGTGCTCGGCTTCTACGTCGGCGACGGCTGCTTCGACGGTGCGAACAGGGTGGTCTTCGCCGTCCCCGACTCGGATCCCGCCTGCGCCCCCCTACGGCAGCGCGTCCGTGACCTGTTCGGCCTGGCGATGACCCGCGGACAAGGCGTACAGCTTCGCGCTACAGCCGGCGCGTTCGTCGACTGGCTGCGAGCCGCCGGCTTCGCTGGCAACGCCGATACGAAGCGCGTCCCCGACTGGGTGTTCAAGCTCCCGCACAGCCAGAAGCGGGCATTCATCGACGGCTACATCGCCGCCGACGGGCATGTTCGGGAAGGCCACACGAACGTCTCGATCACGAGCGTCAACCTCGAGCTGCTCAGGCTCGTCAAGGGGCTCGCCATCTCGGCCGGGCTGAACCCGACCAAGATCTCGACGTGGACGGCGCGGCACTCATTGCCGCTCGGTCACGGCATGAAGACCTACACGAAGAGCTACCTGTACTTCGGTGACGAGGTTCTCGAGGCGCCGGTCCATTTCACGCCCGTCCTGACGATCGAGCCGGCGGGGGAGCACATCACGTACGACATCGAGGTCGAGGGCACGTCGAACTTCATTGCCAACGGCATCTTCGCCCACAACTCCAGGAAGACCGTCAAGTTCCCGAGCATCTACCTCCGCGGCGAGGGCTCGAGCGCCGACATCATCTCGGTCGCGGTCGCCGGCAAGGGACAGCACCAGGACACGGGTGCGAAGGCCATCCACCTCGCGAAGAACACGACCTCACGGATCGTGTCGAAGTCCGTGTCGAAGGATGGCGGCAGGGCGACGTACCGCGGCCAGCTGAAGGTGTCGCCGGGGGCCACGGGGGTCGTCGCCAGCGTCCGCTGCGACGCGCTCATGCTCGACGACGAGAGCCGCAGCGACACGTACCCGTACATCGACATCCAGGAAGACGACACGACGATGACCCACGAGGCCACCGTCGGGAAGATCAGCGCCGACCAGATCTTCTACCTGATGAGCCGCGGCCTGACCGAGAACGAGGCCCAGAACCTCGTCATCCAGGGCTTCCTCGAGGTGTTCACCAAGGAGCTCCCGATGGAGTACGCCATCGAGTTCAACCGCCTCGTGAAGCTCGAGATGGAGGGCTCGCTCGGGTGACCTCGACCTCCACCCCGAAGGAGGCCGTTCCCGCCTCGAACACCGAACCAGCCCGGCCCGCCCGGACGCCGCGGCGCTCGCCTTCCGACCTGCCGTTCCGGTTCGCCGACCGCGGCCTCGCCCAGGCCCTCGCCGCCGAGCGGTCCGAGCCCGACTGGCTCCGCGGCGAGCGGCTCGCGGCCTGGGAGGCCTTCGAGGCGCTCCCCGTCGAGTCGAACCAGCTCTACACGCCGTACCTCGATCTCCGGGGCGCGGTCCTCGACGAGGCGCGGCCGTGGGTCCAGACGGCATCCGGGCCCGAGACCGACGCGACTGCCACCGAGCTCCCCGACGGCGTCGACGGCCTCATCGAGCTCCGCGAGGACCTGGTCGTCGCCCTCGCCCTGTCGCCGGCGGCCACCGCGGCCGGCGTGATCCTCGAGACGTTCGGCGCGGCGCTTGCCCGCGACCCCGACGGCTTCCGCGCCGACATCGAGGGCGGCGCCAGGTTGCCGGCCGACGACAAGCTCGCCCAGCTCGCGCGTGGCTTCTGGAGCCAGGGCGTCCGGCTCGTCGTGCCAGACCACGTCCACCTCGCCCATCCGATCCTCATCCGCTGGGGGAGCGGCAACCCGGAGCGGGCGCTCATCACGCGGACGATCGTCCGGGTCGGCGCCGGGGCGGACATCTCGCTCGTCGAGGAGCAGGTCCCGTCCGGCGAGGACGTCGAGTGCGCCGAGGGCGAGACCGTCCCCCAGGGCCTCTTCCACGGCACCACCGAGGTCGTCCTCGGGACGGACGCCCGGCTTGCCGTCGCGGCGATCCAGGACCTCGGGCCCCGCCAGGTCGTCTTCCAGCACCGGACCTCGCGGATCGGCGAGGGCGCGGCGCTCCACTGGGCCCTCGCCCAGCTCGGCTCGCGGCTCGTCCGATCGCGGGTCGACAATCGCCTCGAGGGCGACCGAAGCTCGGTCGAGCAGGCCGAGATCGTGTTCGGCGGCGCGGAGCAGGTGTTCGACCTCACGAGCTACACCCGCCACCTCGGCCGGGACACGACCGGGAACCTCCTCTCGAAGGGCGCCCTCCTCGACCGGGCCCGCTCGTACATGAAGGGCCTGATCACGATCGAGAAGTCGGCGGTCGGGACGGACTCCTTCCTCGGCGAGTTCGGGATGAACCTCGCGAAGGCGACGCGATCGGTGGCCATTCCGTCCCTGGAGATCGACCAGCCCGACTGCCGCCGGGCGATGCACTCGTCCTCGGTCGGCCCGATCGACGCGAACCAGCTCTTCTACCTCGAGTCGCGCGGGATCGCCCCGGACGAGGCCCGCAAGTTCATCGTCCTCGGCTTCCTGGAGCCGGTCGTGGCGCGCGTGCCGCTCGAAGCAGCCCAGGAGCGCCTCCGCGAGCTCCTCGAGGAGAAATGGGCCGCCGGCTCGCACGGGACGGCCGGGTCGGCCGGCGCGGCCGCCTGAGCTCGACACGCGGCGTGCGCCGGCTCGATCTCCTCGCCCTCGACGACGTGCCGGAGGGCACGATGCAGATGGCATGGGCGGACGGCAGCGACCCGGTCATCGTCGTCCACAGCGGCGGCGTGGTCCGGGCCTACCAGGGCATCTGCACCCACGAGTACTTCGAGCTCGACAAGGGCTTCCTGACCGCGGGCGGCTCACCCGGCCCGAACGGCGTGCCGGCCGGCACGTTGACGTGTGCCCTGCACCTCAGCCGCTTCGATCTCGCCGACGGTGAGGCGCTCGATCCGCCCGCCGAGCTGCCGCTCGCCCGCTACGACGTCATCGTCGAAGACGGCCGCGTCCTCATCGAGGTCCCCGACGGGCCGCTGCCCGTCAACGAGTAGCCTCGGCTAGGGCGTCAGCGTCAGGGTCGATGCCGCGCTGGCCTCGATGGCGGACCAGGAGAAGGGGAGCGGCACGGTGCCGCCGGTCGCCCAGTCGTCGATGAGGTCGCCGTAGTGGCGGTCGAAGGGGTTGCCGCTGTTACCGGTGGTGATGACGATCCGAGCCGCGTCGAGGTCGGACATGTCGATCGACAGGCGGTATGAGGGTCCGTTCGAGACCGTGAACACGGAATCGATCCCGACCGGCACGTACCCAGGGTCCTCGGGATCGGGGAACGCCCGCCACGTCTGGTAGTAGTTGTTGAAGATCGCGCCATCGACGCCCTGGACCTGCCGCGGCCCGCTGTTGAAGTACCAGTCGAGCGGGCCGATCCCCGACAGGCCCAGGCTCTGCTCCCGGAAGTCCACGGTGTGCAGGCGGCCCCACGTCCAGCGGCCGTGCTCGCCGACTCGCTCTCGGAGGTTGGCTGCCGTCGCGTCGAGGGCGCGCGCGATGACGTCGCGGGCCTGCTCGACCTCGGGGGTCGAGACGTCGTCCCACCACGGGCTGGCCGGGTCGGCGAGGACCGCGAGGAGGCCCTGCCACGACGACGTCGAGCCGACGTAGTCCTTGGCGATCGGGCCGAGCTCGTCCTCGAAGATCGCGCGGGTGAGCACGAACTCTGCGGCGACGTATGCCGCGCAGCCCGTGGAGTCGACCCCGCACGTCCGGTCCCAGCCGCGGATGCGATCCGCGAGAAGCCGCCCGTCGGCCGTCGCGGGCTTCGCCTCGGCGAGCAACAGCGGGATCGTGCGATCCGCGCGCAGGACGTACGTGTCGACCTGGATCGAGCGCAGGTCCGCGGCCGTCAGGCTGCCCTCGGGCGCGGCCGCCAGGAGGTCCGTGATCCGCTGGGCCCGGTAGCCGGGATCCCAGTCGTCGGCCACGAAGTACGGGTA
>Ga0326597_10003068_pt1 | contig 24413 bp, 16 predicted proteins | sample RVTome_12_FD_203789 | JGI IMG/M metagenome (GOLD analysis project Ga0326597, IMG submission 203789) | Soil microbial communities from uranium-contaminated site in the Upper Colorado River Basin, Wyoming, United States - RVT100D185 | ecosystem: Environmental > Terrestrial > Soil > Contaminated >... | reverse complement strand
GTCGAGATGCGGCCAACGAGATCGTAGGGATGGGCCTCCACGATCTCGACGTCCGCGAAGCATCCCGGGGTCGCCTCCCCCTCGTTGATGAGCACGACGCCGTCGATTCCGGGGGCCTGGTGCTCCGCCCTCCCCTGGAGGAGGAGGTCGGTTTCCTCCGACGGACCCTCGACGAGAACCCGCAACCTTTGGCCCACCCGCGCGCGGTTCTTCGCGAGCGAAATCCTGCTTTGTTGTCGCATCAGCTTGTCCCGGCGGAGGGTCTTCTCCTCCTCCGAAATCGCCTCCTTCGAAACGAAAGCCGCCGTCCCCTCCTCGTTCGAGTAGGTGAAAACCCCGAGGTGGTCCAGCTCCGCCTCGGCGCAGAAGCGAAGAAGAGCCTCGTAGTCCGCCAGGCCCTCCCCGGGGTAGCCCACGATGAACGAGCTGCGAACGGCGACTCCGTCAACGGCTTCACGGATACGTCTCACGAGAGCGAGGTTCGAAGCGCCGGTGCCCGGCCGTTTCATGGCCTTCAGGATCGGGTCGCTCGCATGCTGAAGCGGGATGTCCACGTACCGGCAGAGCTTGGGCTCGGAGGCGAGGGCTTCGAGGACCTCGTCGTCGACCGTCGTGGGATAGGCGTAAAGGAATCGCACCCACTCGATGCCCTCGATCTTCGAGAGCTGGCGCAGCACCGAGGCGAGACCGTGGCTCAGGCCGAGCTCGACGCCGTAGCGGGTGGTGTCCTGGGCGATGAGAACGAGCTCTTTGACGCCCTGGGCGGCGAGCGATTCGGCTTCCTCCAGAATGGACTCCGGAACGCGGCTGCGGTAAGAGCCTCGGATCTTGGGAATGATGCAGAACGTGCAGGGATAGTCGCAGCCCTCGGATATCTTCAGATAGGCATAGTGCGAAGGGGTCGTGAGGACCCGAGGCGCGAGGTGGTCGTAGAGATAGGCGGCCGAGCCGTCGGCCCGGACGTTCTCGACCCGTCGCTCCTCGCCCTCGCAGGCGTCAACGACGGTATGGAGCTGATCCAGCCCGAAGACGACGTCCACCTCGGGGATATCCCGTGCGATGTCCTGGGCGTAGCGCTGCGCAAGGCATCCGGTGACCACCAGCCTGCGGCAGTTGCCGCTCGTCTTGTGCTTCGCCATGTCGAGGATGGTGTCGATGCTCTCCTGCTTGGCGGCCTCGATGAATCCGCAGGTATTCACCACGAGGACGTCGGCTTCCTCGGGGCTCTGGACCGGCTGGTACCCCGAGCGGGTCAGGTGCCCGAGCATCACCTCGCTGTCCAGGAGATTCTTGGGGCATCCGAGGCTGACGAAGCCAACTTTCTTCATGGCGGATCCGCCTAGCTTAGCTCAATTGAAGAGCCGGGTCTATACTGCCGGCCGTGACGAGTCTAATCGCCGGGATCGTTCTTCTGGCGGGCCAGGAGCTGGTCGATGCCGCTCGGGCCGGCGACTTCGCGCGCGTGCAGTCGCTTCTGTCCTCCAGGGTCGAAGTCGACGCCAGGGATGAGGGCGGCTCGACCGCGCTCATGTTCGCCGCCCTGAGAGGCGACGGGGAGATGATGGAGGCGCTCCTCGCCGCCGGGGCGGACCCGAACCTCAAGGACGCGAACGGGGAAACGGCACTCCTCCTCGGCGCGGGCCGCGGAGTCGAGATCGTCCGCGCTCTCCTCGCCGCGGGCGCCGACCCCAACCTCGAAGACGGCGAAGGACAGACCGCTCTTCTCGTCGCCGCCGAAAGCCAACTCGAGTCGGTCCAGATCCTCGTCGGGAGCGGAGCCGATGTCCATCATCGCGATGAGTTCGGAGTCTCCGCCCTCACGATCGCCGAGGCTTCAGGCGCCTCCGAGATCGAAGCCCTCCTCCGGGCCGCGGGCGCGACGACGAGCCTCGAGGATCGGCTGCACGAGGCCATTCGAGAAGGAGACCAGGACGCCGTCCGGCGCCTCATCGCCGAGGGAGCGGATGTGAACGGCTTCGACACCGACCTCTATGAGACTCCCCTCATGGCCGCCGTGAGGCATCGCCGCCTCGAGATCCTGGTGAGCCTTCTGGACGCGGGCGCCGACCCGTCCGTCGAAGCGACCGGCTTCGACAACGCCGGAGAGACCGCGATCGTCGTCGCCGCGCGGGAGGACAGCCCCTGGGCCCTTCGCACGCTTCTCGAGGCCAAGGTCCGGGCCCAGGATCGAGACGCCGCGCTCCTCGCCGGCTGCGATCACCCGGCGGTGATTCGAGTCGCCCTCGAAGAGGGGGCGCGGGTGAACTCGAAGGGCGAGAGAGGAATGACACCCCTCAGCTGCGCCGCCGCCGCCGGAGCCCTCGAGTCGGTGACGCTTCTGCTCGAGGCAGGCGCGGACCCCCACGCGAAGGCGGACGACGGCTCGACGGCGCTAGGACGGGCGCTCGAGGCCGGGCACGCCGAGGTGGCGGCGGTGCTGAAGAAGGCTCTGGAGCCGTGAATCAGTCGCAATCTTCCAGATCGTCCCTGTAGACCTCGTCCACTTCGACCCGCACCGCGACGGATGCGAGCGTCAGCACGCCAGCTCGCTCCGCAATCAGCACGCTCCAGCCGGACTCTTCACGCCGGTGAAGCGTCAGGTGCGGCTCTCGATGAGAAACGATCAGCACCTCGCGAAGGCTCGGGAGGTTCTTGTAGTGCCGCAGTTTCTCGTTTCGATCGTACTCTTCCGTCGAGGGACTCGTAACCTCGACGAGGAGAACAGGATTCACGACCGCGAGCGCATCGTCAGCCGCGCGCTGGGTTCGTCCGCAGACGACGGCGGCGTCTGGGTACGTGGAGAGGCCCGTCTCGGGAACGCGCACGCGCAGGTCGGATGTGAACATTCGGCAGCCGGGCGGAAGCTGACTGCGGATGGCAGATATGAGTGCTGCCGCGAGGGCGGCGTGGTCGGGTGAGCCGCCGGCCATCGCGTAAATCTCGCCATCGAGATACTCGTGCCGGACCGAGCTCTCCTCTTCGAGGGCGAGGTACTCCGCGTAGGTGTAGTGGACGCGGCGAACCGTGGACATCAAGGGCAGTGTACCACTGCCGAACGAGGAAGTCGGATGGACGAACCGCGTCAGAACTGAGAACTGATTAAGGCGTCAGCCGATACAACATTCTCGGAAACGGAATCGCCTCTCTCAGGTGCTCGAGCTTCGCGATCCAGGAAACGAGTCTCTCGATCCCCATCCCGAATCCCGAGTGGGGCACGCTTCCGAACCTTCTCAGGTCGAGATACCACTGGAAGTCCTTCTCGGGAAGGCCGTGCTCCTCGAGCCTCTTCTTCAGGAGAGCCAGGTCGTGGATGCGCTGGCCGCCTCCAACGATCTCGCCGTAGCCCTCGGGCGCGAGGATGTCCACCCCGAGCACTCGGTCGGGCCTGTCGGGATGGGGCTGCATATAAAAGGCCTTGACCTGGGTAGGGTAGTAGGTGACGGCGAGAGGACGGTCGAGGTCCTCGGTGAGCACCGTCTCGTCCTGGGCGCCCAGGTCGTTTCCAAGCTCGAACCCGGTCCCCTTGTCCTTCAGCTTCACCGCCGCGTCGTCGTAGGTCATCCGGTGGAAGGGCTTCTTCACGGACTCGAGCTTCGAGACGTCTCGCTCGAGCACTTCGAGCTCCGTCCGCCTTCGAGTCAAAACCGACTCGATGATGGCGCAGATCAGATCTTCCGCGAGTGAGATCGCGTCCTCGAGCTCGGCGTAGGCCACCTCGGGCTCGATCATCCAGAACTCGATCAGATGCCGCCGGGTCTTCGACTTCTCCGCGCGGAACGTGGGGCCGAAGCAGTACGTCTTCCCCACCGCCATGGCGATGGCCTCGTTGTAGAGCTGTCCGCTCTGGGAGAGATAGGCCGACTGGTCGAAGTACTTCGTCTCGAAGAGGGTCGTCGTTCCCTCGCAGGCGTTGGGAGTGAAGATCGGCGTATCCGAGCAGAGAAACCCGCGGTCGTCGAGGAAACGCCGGGCCGCCATGATGACCTCGTTCCGGATGCGCAGGATCGCGTGCTGCCTCTTGGAGCGGAGCCACAAATGTCGATGGTCGAGGAGGAAGCTCGTCCCGTGCTCTTTGGGGGTGATCGGAAACTCCTCCGCGATCTGGTAGACCTCGAGGCCGCTCACCGTGAGCTCGTAGCCCCCCGGCGCCCGGGGGTCCTTGCGCACGGTGCCGGTGAGCGCGAGCGAGCTCTCCTGCGTGAGGGCTTTCGCCTGCTCCCAGGCCGCTTCCGAGACGTCGGCCTTCGAGATCACCGCCTGCATGAAACCGGTGCCGTCGCGAAAGATCAAGAACTGGAGCTTTCCGCCCGACCGGCGATTGTGGAGCCAACCCTTCATGGTGACGGTCTCACCCTGGTGGCCGGCTAGCTGATCGATATAAACCTGCTCTTGGGTTGGCATAGTGTTCATCGGAGCTCGGGCAAGTGCTTCGCGAGCGCCGACCTGAGACTATCCCACCTGGGGTTCGCCTCCAAGTTGGCGCGGACCAGAGCGAGGGTGTGAGAGACGTAGCGACGATACACGTCGTTTCCTCGGGCGGAGATCTGATAGCCGAAGGTCCCTAGCGCTTTCAGGTTGCGCTGGAGCGCTGCGACGTCGTACTCCGCCCCGACGTCGGCCCCGGTCTCGCGGGAGAAGACATCCTTCATCTCGCGGACGAGCGGCGCCTCGTGCGTCACGTAGGAGTCGTTGAGAAGGGACGCGAGGTCGTAGCACCTCGGCCCCATCCGGGCATCCTGGTGATCGATGACCGCAATCTCATCCCCGCACAAGATGAGGTTGCGCGAGTGGTAATCGCGATGACAAAGGGCGTACGGCTGGGACGCGAGCTCCGACGCCAGACCCCGGAACTCGGAGTCGAGCTCGCCCACGTCTCCGGCCGAGAGGGTCCGCCCCGAGAAGCCCTCGAGAAAGTGAAGGCGGAAGAACGCGAGCTCGTCGCCAAACTTCTTGCCGTCGAAGGCGATTCGAAACGGTCCGAAGCGACGCGCCTCCCGGGAGAGCTCCGCGCCGCGGGCCTGGAGCCGGACGAGCATCGAGACCGACTCTCGATAGAGGGCGTTCTTGCGGCCCTCGGTGCAGCCTCTTTCCACCGCATTCTGGAGAAGCAAGTCTCCCAGATCCTCGAGAAGAAGGATGCCGAGATCGGAGGCGACATCGTGGATCCTCGGGACCCGCAGAGGGATGGCCTCGAAGAGCTCCGAGACGTCGAGAAACGGGAGCTCCGCGGGATCGAAGGGCGCGGGCAGGAGCGCGAGGATCCGGGTCTCGCCTTCCTTCGGCTCGACGCGAAAGTAAAGACGGTTCGAGGCGTCCCCCGCGAGCTTCGTGAGCCGCGCCGACGAGAGATCGGAGGACCGCTCTCTCGCAAGGAACTCCCCCACCCGAGGGTCGAGTTGGGCCGCGGAATCGTTCACCGGCTCAGAAGGTCGCCATTCTGCCGCTCTTGAGCTCGGCCACGACGAGGTTGTCCTTGATCTCGCGCCGCCTCAAGCCGCTTCGGTCGGACCCGAGCTTCAGGATCACCTTGTCCCAGAGCTCTATCTCGGCGGGGAGCGCAACACCGTCGGTCACGACGCAGTTTCCGACCGAAACCCCCGAGGGGATGGAGGCATCGTCCCAGCACACGATGTTCTCGAGCTTCGCGCCCGGCGCCACGTGGCAGCGGGCTCCGAGAATGACCGTGCCCCGGAAGCGCACACCTTCCTCGACCCGCGTGTCGGCGCCGGCGAGGACGCGGGCCGAGGCGCCGTCCACAACCGCGTGCGGCCTCCGCCTCACCGCCCACTCCTCCTCGAAGATCCGGTCCCGGACCATGATGAGCGAAGCCTCCCAGTAGCGCCGCGGGGTGTCGATGGTGATCCATCGCCCGTCCTGCACCGAAGCGACGGCGCTCTTCTCTTCGATGAGCCGCGGCAGGAGCTCCTCCTCGAGCCCTCGCGGCTCGCCCGACAGGAGCTCGATCACCGAGGAGTCGAGGAGCCAGACCCCCGCGAACATCAGCTCCGCGCTCCCCTCACGGCCGCGCTCGATCCCCAGGATCTCCCCGCGGCTTCCGACGCGGATCCCGGAATAGCCGCCTCCCGCGGGCCTCGGCCGCAGGAGCAGAGTCGCCTTCGCTTTCGAGCGGGCGTGGACCTCGGCCATCTGCTCGAGATCGAAGTCCGAAAGGGTGTCGCCGTTGAGTAGGAGAAAGACCCCCTGCCCCAGAAACTCCGCCGCTTTCTTCAAGCCTCCGGCGGTTCCGAGAATCTCGGTCTCGAGCGATCGATGGATGGAAAGCGTCTCGGACGCGCGCTCGAGAGCGGGCTCGAGCGTCTCCGGCCGATGATGGAGGTTCACCACCACCTCCCGGATCCCCTGGCGGGCGATCCTTCGAAGCGTGTACTCGATCATCGGACGGCCGAGAAGTGGAAGCGCGGGCTTCGCGTAGTACGTGGTCAAGGGCCTCAGGCGCTTGCCGTAGCCCGCCGCCAGAACCATGGCGCGGTGGGGCAGCTTCGAGCTCATGTGCCTCATGGGGAGGCTGCGGTCTCGCGGGCAAACACCATGAACTCCGAAGCTCCCGGGTTCTCGGCGCGGTGGAGCTGGTAGAGCCTCGGGTAAGACAGGCTCATCGCGTCCTTCATATCGAGAGACAGCCGCTCGGCAATCCGCGCGATCTCCTCCGGGGAGCCCTCGATTTCGAGAAACGCTCCGATGGGGGTCTCATCGCAGCACACCTCGGCCTCGCTCAAGAGATAGGACGCGCGATATTTCTCGTAGCGAAAGCGGACCTCGAGTCCGAGGGACTCCAGAATCGCCTCCATCGCCCGCCCGTCTCCGAGGAAGGTCTCGGATTCCCGGCGCTGTTTGATCTTTCCGCTCCCGTGGTTCGGGCCCTTGTACGTGAGCCACGCCTGGTCTCCCACGAACCGGAGCCGAAGAGCTGAATCCCGCTTGGCGATGCGGGAGTCGGGATAGTCGAAGAGCTGGTTCGACTCGAAGTGTCGCGGGCGCGTATTGGCTCCGCCCGCGGCCTCGATGCGGCGGACGCCGTCGTCCCAGGAGGGAAGGCGAAACTTGACTTCTTGTTCCAGCTGGATGGTCAAGATTAGTGCTGGCCTCGCTCTTTAATCAGTGCGCTGGGGCCCCACCCCAACCCTTCTCGCTCCGGGACTCGCTTCCGCCTCCGCCCTTCGGGCTTCGGCGGACCCGCCGAAGCTTCGCGAAGGCGGGTCGCTCGCGCAGGCCGCGGATGCAATGTTCAGCAGCCTGTGAGAGAAAGTCTAGCGCGGCCGGTCGTCAGCCGGCTACCGCTTCGACGGCCGAGGCCCGATTCTCGACCAGACTCACCGAGACCAGCTTCGAGATCCCCGGCTCCTCCATGGTGACGCCGTAGAGCTGGTCGGCCATCTCCATGGTCTTGCGGCTGTGAGTGATGATGATGAACTGCGTGGTGTCGCGAAGCTCGCGCAGCATCGTGAGAAACCTCCCGATGTTGGCGTCGTCGAGGGGAGCGTCGACCTCGTCGAGGAGGCAGAACGGCGAGGGGCGGTAGCGGAAGATGGCGAAGAGGAGCGCAATCGCGGTCATAGCCTTCTCTCCACCCGAGAGCAGGAGCACGTTCTGGAGCTTCTTCCCCGGAGGCTGAGCGATGATGTCGATTCCGCTCTCGAGGACGTCTTCCTCGTCCATCAGCCGGAGCCCCGCGCCCCCGCCTCCGAAGAGCTGGCGGAAGGTGACCTGGAACTCGCGGTTGATCGCCTCGAACGCTTCCTTGAAGCGCTGGCGGGAGCTCCGGTCGATGCGCCCGATGGCGGTCTCGGTCTGGGAGATCGAATCCAGGAGGTCCTGCCGCTGCCTGGTGACGAACTCGTGCCGGGTCTCGAGCTCGCGGTACTCCTCGTCGGCCATCGGGTTGACGGGGCCGATGGCGTCGAGCTTCTCCTTGATTTCCGCGAGCTCCGCCTGCGTCTCGTCCTCGCCCCTCGCGAGCTCATCGGGAGAAAGAAGTGACGCGGCCTGCGAGAGCGAGATCCCGTGAGCTCCTTCGAAGCTCCGGCGCAAATGCTCCCGATCCGACTCCTCGCGCGCCAGCACCACATCCTCGGAGGAGCGGCGCTCGCGCACCGTCTCGAGCTCCCGCCGGCGGGCTTTGAGGGCCGAGTTGGTGATCTCGATTCTGCGCTTCAGGATCGAGACCCGAGCCTCCAACGAACGGCCGGTCTCGACTCTCTCCGATCTCGCGGCGATCGAGCCTTCGAGCTCCCGTCCCGCGCGCTCGATCGCTTCCTTCAAGCTCGATTCCCGCTCGGCGAGACCGAGCGCTTCTCGCTTCGCGGCTTCGACCCGCGCGGAAAGCTCGGCGACTCCTTCCCGGAGGCGCTCGACGTCGAGGCGAACGGCGTCACGCCGTTCCCGCAGCGCCGCGAGCCGCGACTGTTCTTCGGCCGCCTTCAGCTGGAGCGATTCCACCGCCTCCCGCCTCGCCGTCATCTCCCCGCGGAGACTCCCGAGCGCCGACTCCGCCTCGGCCTTGGAGCGCTCCTCGCTCTCGAGGGCCGCTTCCATCTCGGTGCGTTTGGCGCCGAGTCCGCTCCTCTCGGATGCCGCTCGGGAGCGCTCGCTCTCGAGCACCTCGCGCTTGCGGGAAGCGCGAGCGAAATCCTCGTCGAGCTGGCTCGCCCGATGCTCGAGGGACACCAGAGTTTTCTCGAGCGCGTGGAGCTCGTCGCGCAGGGATGCGGATTGCCGGTCGCCCGAAGCCAGCTCCGCCTGGAGCGAGCGGCGCCGCTCCGCGCACTCTTCGAACCTCGTCTTCGCCGCGGAAACACCCTCCTCCAGCTCTCGAATCTCCCGGCGCGTCGCGAGGAGCCCCGCGCTCGCGCCTCCGGGACCGAGAGCGACGACCCCGGGCGGCGCCACCACCTCGCCCGAAAGGCTGACGTACGCGGCGGGAATCTCCTGATAGCATCGAATGGCGTGAGCGAGGCTCTTCACCACGATGGCGTCGGGAAGCCCCGCGGCGGGCGGATCCGAGGTGTAGCGCAGGCCGTCGCTCAGGAGACCGACGAGTCCTTCCATTCCGCGCGCCTCGAGCTCGGCGAGCACGGAACCAAGGTCTTCTTTCGCCGGCTTCGAGAGCGACTCCACGAGGAGCTCGGAGCGACCCGCCTCCTGCTCGGAGGCGAGGAGTTCGAGCGCGCGCTCGACGTCGCTCTCATTCTGGACGCGGACGCGCTGCAGGGCGGAACCGAGAAACGCCTCTGCCGCCCGCTCGAGACCGGGCTCGACGTCGATCGCGTCCGCGACCGATCCCAGAAGGCCAACCCCTTTCTCCTGCCCTTTGGTAAGGAGGAGTCGGGCGCCGGATCCGAAATGCGCCCGGGCGGCGACGAGCTCCTCGAGAGTCGACCACCGGGCCTGAAGCCCGGAGAGCTCGTCCTTGCCCCGGGAGAGCTCGATGTCGATGGCCTCGAGCTCCGCGCGCCGCTCTTCGAGCTCCGCCTCGAGCTTCTGCCGCTCCGCCGTGAGGCGCTCGCGCTTGGCGCGCTCGGTCTCGAGCCCGCGACGACCCTCGGCCGAGGATTTTTCCAGGCGCGCTCTCTCGGAGTCGACTTCGGAGACCTCGGCTTCGAGCTTGAAGAGCTCCGCCGAGACTTTCTCGGCATTCGCCAGAACTCCCTGTAGAAAATTGTTGAGCGCGGCAATTTTGCTGATGCGGTGGACGATCTCGCTTCTTCGATCCTCGATCGAGGATTCGAGCGAAAGGAGCGACGTCGAGGCTTGTTTCAGCCGGCCCTGGTGAGCCTCGGAGTCCGCTTCACGGCTCCCGAGCTCCCGCGCGAGCTCGGCCTCCTCTGTCTCCCTCGCGTCGAGCCGCGCGAGCACCGGCCCGTGGCGGGCCTCGAGCTCGTTCGCCTCGATAGCGAGCTCGGTTCGACGCTGGTCGAGCTCGGTGATCTGCCCCCGGTCGCGCTCGATGCCCTGGTCCAGCCTCTCGATCGCGAGCTCGAGCTGATGGAGTGTCTCCCGGGTATCCGCGAGCGCCCGCTCCTTCTCGGCTTCCAGGAGCCGAGACCGCTCGAGGAATGTCTCTGTGGTCGCGAGGCTCGTCAGCCGGCGAAGCTCCTCGTCCGAGATCTGGGCGAGCTGCGCCCGGATTTCGGCGAGGCGGGATTCGAGAAGTCGTCCCTTCTTCACCGCGATTACTTTTTCGAGCCGGGTGAGGGCTTCGGAGAGCCGGCGGTAGCGACGGGCCTTTCCCGCCTGTCGCTTGAGGGAGTTCATCTGCCGGGTGATCTCGTAGACGATGTCGTTCACCCGAAACAGGTTCTGCTGCGCCGCCTGAAGCTTGAGCTCGGCGGCTCGCCTCCGCGACTTGTACTTGGTGATGCCGGCGGCCTCTTCGATCAGGGTTCTGCGGTCGGTGGGCTTGCTCGAGAGGATGAGGCCGATCTTGCCCTGCTCGATGATGGCGTAGGCGGTCGTTCCCACGCCCGTTCCCATGAAGAGCTCCTGGACGTCCCGGAGTCGGCTCGAAACACCGTCGATGAGGTACTCGCTTCCGCCGCTCCGGTCGAGCCGCCGGGTGACGACGACTTCTCCCCGGGCGCTCTTGCGCGGAACATCACGACCCGGGCCTTCGTCGTCCTCGCCCGCCGGGAAGTGGATGTGGGAGACGTGAAGGCTGACCTCGGCGAGGGAAAGAGGAGGCCGGACCTGGCTTCCGTTGAAGATGACGTCCTCCATCTTTTGCCCGCGGAGGCTCTTGGCGCTCTGCTCTCCGAGCACCCAGCCGATGGCGTCTGCGATGTTGCTCTTTCCGCAGCCATTGGGGCCGACGATGGCCGTGACTCCCTCGTGGAAGCGGAGCTCGACCCTGTCCCCGAAACTCTTGAATCCGCTGATATCGAGGCGTTCCAGTTTCATGTCGTTCGAGAGCGGGAGTCTAACACAAGGGGGGGAGGGGTCCAAGGGATTTGCCACTAGATGTGGTGGATTTCTAGAGCTTCAACCCCAATCCTGTGCGGAGGTGGTGGCAAGCGCCGTGCCTGTGCTAAGTTGCGCTCACTTCCGATTCCAACGAGCATGCTGCGCATCCTCGACCGCTACATCCTGAAGGAGGTCACTCCCAGCTTTCTTCTCGGAATCGGCGTCTTCACGTTCGTTCTTCTCCTGAACGAGATCCTGCGTCTCGCCCAGCGTCTGGTCACACAGTCGGCGACCGCCGCCGAGACCGCCGGCATCCTCTTCAATCTTCTTCCGAGCGTTCTCTGCCTCACCATCCCCATGGGGTTTCTTCTCGGAGTCCTGATCGCCCTCGGCAGGCTCTCCGCCGACAGCGAGATCGTCGCGATGCGGGCGAGCGGCATCAGCCTCTATCGCCTGCTCTTTCCCATCCTGGTGACCGCGGCCGCCGGCTGGCTCGCGACCTCGCACCTCATCATTTCCGTCCTACCTGACTCGAACCAGAGGGTGCGTCAGCTTCTCTTTCAAGTAATGACGTCGCAGGCAGGAACCGAGGTGCGGCCGCGGGTGTTCTACGACCGGCTCTTCCCCAACCTCATGTTCCTGGTCATGGACACGCCCACCGGCACCGAATACTGGCAAAACGTCATCCTCGCGGACCTCGCGACGCCCGACTCGCCGAGGGTCACGTTCGCCGAAGAGGGGCGGCTCCTCGTCAACCGAGACGAGAGGACGGTATCCTTCTACCTCAAGAACGCGGAGCTCCATCAGGTATCCCAGAACGAGCCCAACGACTACCAGCGACAGGTCTCCGCGGAAATCTGGCTCCCGCTTCCGACCGCGAGCTTCTTCCCGCCGGAGGACTTCGACGTGCCCCGGGGCGCCCGCGAGCTCGGGCTCGCCCAGCTCCAGACGGCGTACGCCGATACCGGCCTTCCCGTATATCTGACCGAGATCCACAAGAAGTTCTCGATCCCGTTCGCCTGTTTCGTATTCGGAGTCCTCGGACTCGCGCTCGGCATCCGCAATCGGCGCGACGGCCGATCGTGGGGCTTCGTCGCGAGCCTCTCCATCCTCTTCGTGTATTACGTGCTCATCGACGTCGGCGAGAGCATGGCCAATAACGGACGCCTCTCTCCGCTTCTCGGGATGTGGGCGGCGAACCTGGTGCTGGGGGCCGGGGCCCTGTTCCTTCTGGTGCGCGCGGCCCGCGAGGCCCCGATCAGCCTTCCCTCCCTCGCGGGCTTCGCGCGGGCCCTCCGCTCGCGCCTGGGTCGTCCGCCGGCTCCGGCCCGAGCGAGTCGTCCGGTGGTGGTGCTTCGGGTGCCGCGATTCTCGCTCCGCTTCCCCAACACCATGGATCGGTACGTGGCGAGAGAGTTCACGCGCTATTTCTTCCTGATCCTCGCGGCGCTCGTGGTGGTCTACGTGCTCGGGCTCCTCATCGACGTCATCGCCGATTCCTTCCAGAACCGAATCAAAGGGAAGGTGGTCTTCCAGTACCTCGTGTTCGAGCAGCCGCAGATTCTGTTCTTCATGCTTCCGCTCGCGACCCTGATGGCAACTCTGGTGAACTTCGCCATCTTCACCAAGACGAGCGAGCTCACCGCGGCCAAAGCGGGGGGGATCAGCCTCTACCGGCTGTCGGTTCCGGTGGTGCTCCTGGGACTCCTGGTGAGCGGAGCCTGCTTCGCGCTTCAGGAGTACGTGCTTCCCTACGCCAACCGCCGGGCCGCCGAGCTCAAGGACGTGATCAAGAAGAGACCCGTCGGGACCTACAACGTTCTCGACCGGCGGTGGATGATGGGCCAGGAGAACCAGATCTACAACTACGCGTTCTACGATCCCGGGCGGCGCCGGTTCAACGGTCTCGCCGTCTATCGCTACTCCGCGAAGCCATTCGGCCTCGCCGAGAGGCTCTACGCACGGGAGGCGGACTGGGCGGCGCTGGAAGGAGCGTGGACGTTCAAGAACGGATGGCGAAGGGATTTCCGCGAAGGGGGGAAGGTCGAGACGTTCGACGAGCGAAAGGTCCTGGGCATGGAGCCTCCGTCTTATTTCCTCAAAGAAGAGAGGCGCTCCGAGCAGATGACCTATCTCGAGCTCGGCCGCTATGTCGCCGACATGAAACAGGCCGGCTTCGACGTCGTGCGTCTCGAGGTTGCGCTGCAGTCGAAGTTCGCGTTTCCCCTGGCGGCGCTGGTGACGGTCCTCATCGCGATTCCGTTCTCCTTTACTCCGGGAAAGAAGGGAGCGCTCTACGGAATCGGGATAGCGATCGGAATCGGCCTGTCGTACTACGTCACCACCCGGCTCTTCGCCTTCATGGGAGAGACGGCGATGCTTCCTCCGGGAATCGCCGCTTGGGCGCCGAATGGCCTCTTCAGCATCGGCGCGCTCTACGGCCTGTTCAACGTGAGAACCTAAGAAGAAAACGCAAAGGCGCAAAGGCGCAAGGACGCAAAGAAGAAATGCCAATAAAAGAAGGACGGGGGACCGGGACAAAGGGGCGAGCGGCGACAATTCAGCCCGCCTAGATTTCTTGAATTTCCTTTGCGTCTTTGCGTCTTTGCGTTCGATTCCCCTCTTGTTTTGGTCTTACGAAGCTGCTTTCCTGAGCTCGTCCGCTTTGTCGGTCTTCTCCCAGGTGAACGTGGGCTCGTTGCGCCCGAAGTGCCCGTAGGCGGCCGTCTTCTTGTAGATCGGCCGCCTCAGGTCGAGGTGGGCGATGATCCCCTTGGGAGTCAGCGGGAAATGCTCTCGGATGAGCTCCGCAAGCTTCCGTTCCCCGACCTTTCCAGTTCCGAAGGTGTCCACCATGATGGAAACGGGATCGGCGACGCCGATTGCGTAGGCGAGCTGCACTTCGACTTTCCGAGCGAGTCCCGAGGCGACGATGTTCTTCGCGATGTAGCGGGACACGTAGGACGCCGACCGATCCACCTTGGTCGGATCCTTCCCCGAGAACGCGCCGCCGCCGTGGCTTCCGACACCGCCGTAGGTATCGACAATGATTTTCCGTCCGGTGAGCCCGCAGTCGCCCTGGGGACCTCCGACCACGAACCGCCCCGTGGGGTTGATGAAGTACCGGGTCCGGTCGTCCAGGAGCTCCGAGGGGATCACCGCTTTGATCACCTGCTCCTTGACCTCGTCCCGCAGGGTTTCGATCTTCACCAGGTTGCTGTGCTGGCAGGAGATGACCACGGTGTCGATGCGGACCGGGCGGCCCTGGTCGTACTCGACCGTGACCTGGCTCTTGCCGTCGGGACGGAGGTAGTCGAGCGTCTCGTTCTTCCGGACTTCGGCGAGCCTCCTCACCAGCTTGTGGGCGAGGATGATCGGCATCGGCATCAGCTCCTCGGTCTCATCGCAGGCATAGCCGAACATCAGCCCCTGGTCGCCGGCGCCGCCCGGGTCCACACCCATGGCGATGTCCGGAGACTGCTCGTTGATGGTGGAAAGGACGGCGCAGGTCTCGTAGTCGAACCCGAACTTGGCGCGGGTGTAGCCGACGTCTCGGATCGTCTCTCGAACGATCCTGGGAAGGTCCGCGTAGGTCTTGCTCGTGATCTCGCCGGCGATGATCGCGATTCCCGTGGTCACCAGAGTCTCGCAGGCCACGCGGGACATCGGATCCCCGGCGATTAGCGCGTCCAGAATGGCGTCGGAAATCTGGTCGGCGATCTTGTCGGGATGTCCCTCCGTCACCGACTCTGACGTGAATAGATGTCTACCGTCCTGGCTCATCGTGATCCTCCGGTCCTCCTGTGGGCCCTGTGGGAATGTATCGTTGACTTCGGCGAAACGTACATGTTTAGCACAAGGACGGATCGAGATCAACGTTTCCCCCGACTTGAACCAGGACTCTTGGTGAGATTCAATCCCCCGGTGCCCCGGAAAATCGAGACGAAGAGGGCGGCCCCGCCGCGGCACCGGCCGTCGAGGGGGATGGGGGCCGGTGTTGCTCGCCCTCATGTCCGGCCCGCCATCCCGCCTTCGCCCACACCGGTTCGCGATTTCGGCTGGGCGATCCTGATCTACGCCATCGCCACGGTGGTGTTGAGCTACCCGCTCGCCTTCCATCCGGCGAGCCTCTCGCGGCTCGACAACGGCGACGCGCGCTTGAACGCCTGGGCGATGTCCTGGGTAGCCCACCAGGTGGTTCACGACCCGCTGAGTCTCTTCGAGGCGAATACCTTTCACCCGCTTCCCCATTCGCTCGCCTACTCCGAGCATCTCGCGCTTCTCGGAATCCTGGCGCTTCCGCTCCTCCGCTTCACGGACGACCTGGTCCTCACGAACAATCTGCTCTTGCTCTTCTCGATGTGGGCGACGGCCATGGCGATGTACTTCCTCGCGCGCACCCTCACCCGGAACCATCTCGCCTCTCTCCTCGCGGGGCTCTTCTTCTCCTTCGCCGCCTTTCGCTTCAATCGCCTGCCGCACATCCAGATGCAGCTCTACGCCTTTCTCCCTCTCTTCCTCGCTTGCTGGCACCGCTACCTCGAGGAGCGGAGAACGAGGGACCTGGTCCTCATGGGCTCGTTCTTCGTGCTCCAGGCTCTCTCGGGAACCTATCTGGGAGCGATCTCTGGAGTCGCTCTCGCGGCCGCTCTTCTCACCCTCTCGCCTTTCTCCGGCCTTTCTCGGAAAGACGTTCTCGGCGTGGTGCTGGTTCTCGCCGTCGCCGCGGCGGTGCTCGCCCCCTTCGCCGCCCCGTACCTCTGGGTCCATCGCGAGCTCGGGGTCGAATGGGACCTTCCCGGAGTCGGCTCGCTCTCGGCGACTCCTTCGTCCTATCTCGCATCTTCCTCTCACCTCTATCGAGCGTTGAGCGAGCACTTCTGGCGAAATGAACCCCCGACCGACTACCTCTTCCCCGGAGTCAGCGTTGCGGTGCTCGCGCTCGCGGGCGTCGTCGCCCTGGCGCGGACGCCGGGCCGCCGGCAGATTCTCCTCTGCTACTCGCTCATCCTCATCCTGGGCTTGTTGATCTCCCTCGGTCCGAGAACGCCTTTCTACCCGTTTCTCCACGAGCACGTGGTCTTCTTTCGCGGGTTGCGGGCCCTCACGCGCTTCGGGCTTCTGCCGCTTCTTTCGATGACGGTGCTGGCGGCGGCGGCCCTCGCCTGGCTCCTGGAGACGCGGGGCGGTCTTTCCCGGCCCAAGCTCGTCGCTCTCGCGATCGCCGTCTTCTTCGTCGCGGAGTCGACGGCGCTCCCCTATCGCCTCGAGCCCTGGACGGACGATCCGCCCGAGGTCTACCGCTGGCTCGCGGAGGCCAAGCCCGGTCCGATCGCGGAGCTTCCGTTCAAGGTCATCGACACCCAGTACATGTTCTGGGCCCGACACCACGGGTTTCGCCCGATGCTCAACGGCGACAGCGGCTTCGTGCCGATGTCGCACCAGTGGATCAAGAACGCGTTCGCCCGCTTCCCTTCTCCCGACGCCGTCGCCCTCCTGAGGAGTCTCAAGGTCCGCTACGTCGTGCTCCACCTCGGCGCGTTTCGCGAAGGGGCACTTCTTCGCCTTCTTGGGGGGATGGAGAAGCATCGTTCTGACCTCGTGCCCGTGCGCGATTTCGGGCGCGATCTGGTGTTCGAGGTCGTCCCCGATAGGGATCCGTCAGGAACGCGGCTCGGGCCAGAGCTGGCCCGAGTGAACGTCTCTGGCAGCGTACCCGCCCTGTTCGACCTCGATGTGAACACCGCCGTCTCTCTCCCGGGGCCGGATTCGAAGGTCGCTCTCGACGTCCCCGACGGGGCGAAGCTAGCGGGCCTGAGGCTCCACTATGGAGCGGCGCCACGCGTGCCCGTCGAGCGGATCGAGATCGTGAGAGAGACCGAAACCGGCGTCGAGATCGTCTGGGCGACGGAGTCTGACTGGCCGGCGGTGACGGAGCTCGTCTCGGGTCTCCTCGAGACGCCGCGCGATGGAACGCAAACGATCTATCTGGATTCCGGCGGACCGCCGCTCTCGGGCCGACTCCAGCTTCGACTCTACGGCCTCGACTCCGAGGACCCGGAGCTCACAGAGATCGAGGTCTTGGGTGAGGCTCCTGGCAGCTCCTAGACGGAGTGGGGCAAGGACGTACGAGCGGACCTCGTCCGCCGAAGATAACCGAGTAGCGGCTCGTCAGCTTCATCCGCTTGTTATTAGGCTCCTATGATCTCGTTTAGGCCCTCGACCACTTGGGCGAGTTGCTCCGGGCTCGCTCGTGCCACTCGTTTGCCGATTCTTTCGACAGCCAACGTCCGAATCTGGCTGATCTTGATCCAAGATCTCTTCGGTAGTCCTTGGGCCCTGCATTCTAACGTCAGGGGGAAGCCTGCCCGCTGAGCCTGACTCGTGAGGGCAACCGCGATAATCGTACCGGAGCGCTCGTTAAAAACATCTTGGCTCAGAATGAGCACCGGACGATTACCGGCCTGTTCTTGCCCTCGGACGGGGTTCAGGTCCGCCCACCGGATATCTCCCCTCAATATTCGGGCCATTCAGCCAGGTCCTCCGATAAACCCTCCTCCGCCAGCCCCTTCTCGAACGTGGGGTCGAGTTTCGCGCACTCGCGAGCCAGCCGACTTCGCTCAAGCCGCTCGAGTTTCTCGGCAACCGCTTCTTCAATCGCCTGGCTTCGATTGGGGAACACTTCCCGTTGCACAAGTGTGTCCAGACGGGCCAGTGTTGTCTCGTCGATCGAGATGGCTATTTTTGAGCGCGACATCCAACGCCTCCGGTATGATAATATGTCATACCTAGGCTCGGCGTCAACTCTTGAGAAGTGACTAATCCCGGCTGAACACCGGGAAGGCGACCACCAGATCGAAGCCCATCGATCGATAGAGGTCGAGGGCCCGGTGGTTGTCCCGGCTGACCATGAGCGACAGGCCGTCGTAGCCCAAGTTCGAAAGGCGCTCTATGACGCGGGAAAGAATCCGCCGGCCCAGACCGCGGCCCTGGTAGTCCGGGGCCACCGCCAGCTGCGCCAGATGCGCTTTTCGAACCGAGGTCTCGGTCACGACCGCGAAGCCGACCGCGCGATCGGTACGCGGATCGCGGGCTACAGGCGACGCCTCGAGGACCGCGGCGCCGCACCCTCGATGACGGAGGACGCTCGTCAAGAGGGACCGACATCCCTCGCTCGAGCGGTAGAGCTCGTTCATCCGGGCGTCGATCCCTGAAACGTGAGCGCTCTGCATGACCTGCGATGCCTCGGTCAGGTTCCAGGACTTCCAGGTTCGATAGACGAACGGGTCCGGCGCGGGTGCCTCGTCCGCGCGAAAGCTCCGGTCCTTCAATGGCAGACGGCGGAACTCGCGCGCGAAACTCTCGAACCCCTCCGCCTCGAAGCAGGGCGCGAGCCAGGGCGCGTCGAAAGCCAAGAACTGGCTCTCGATGCGTGAGACCCCTTGGAGCGTGAGCTCCCAAATCATCGCGCGCACCAGGAGCGGGCCGACGTCTTTTCCCCGCCACTCGGGAGCGACCGCGAGACCGGTCAAGACACCGCGACCCGACTCCACGAGGAAGTACCCGTACGCCGCGGTCGACGAGGCGCACCGAATGGCCTTCCCCTGCACTCCGCCGCGCTCGAGGGCCCGCCGAAAGGCGGTGACCGCCGAGGAGACGTCCCACGACAGCCGGTCCCGCCAGAGGGCGAGCTCGCGGCGGAAGAATCCCTCGAGCTCCGAAGGACGGACCGAATCCAGGTCGACGATCCGGAGCTCCGGCTCTCGGGTCGACAGAGGAAGGGCGCTCATTATCGACGCTTAGTCTACTCCTACTTCCGGTGCTTTCGTCTTCGGCGGGCGTGCTACCATCGAAGTCGATGCAAGCGGTCATCATGGCCGCGGGCCGGTCGACCCGCACTCACCCTTTGACGGCGACGAGACCCAAGCCTCTGGTGCCGATCTGGGATCGTCCTCTGCTCGAGCACCAGCTGCGTCAGCTCGACGGGCTGGTGGACGAGGTCCTCCTGGTCGTGGGATTCCTCCGAGAACAGATCGAGGAACGCTTCGGCGAGTCCTTCGGGCGGATTCGTCTCCGCTACGTGGTGCAAGAGCGACAGCGCGGGACGGCCGATGCGCTCCTCGCGGCGCGGCCCCACGTGACCGCCCGCTCGCTGGTCCTGAACGGCGACGATTTCTACCACAGAGACGACTTGAGGGGACTCGCGGAGGGGGGATGCGGGCTTCTCGTCACTCAGGCGAAAGACCCCGAGAACCGCGCCGTCGTTCGACTGGAGGGGGACGTCATCACCGGCATCGTCGAGAAGCCGCAAGATCCGCCGAAAGATGCCTGGTGCAGCGTCGGAGGATACTGCGTCGAGAAGGACGACCTGCGTTATCTCGACAAGGTCGTCCCGAGCCCTCGCGGAGAGCTCGAGCTCCCGGACTTCATCCTCCAGCTGGTCAAAGAGAGCGTCGTCCACGCGAAGAGGATCGATCGGTTCTGGCTTCCGATCACCTATTCTTGGGACGTGCTCCAGGCGGCGCTCTTCTTGTGGGAGGACCCCACGCGAGCGCGGGAGCTCGGTCTCGTCGCCGAAACGCTGTCCTCGATCCGCGCCCGAGACGACGTGACTCTGGGGCGGGACGTCAGAATCGAAGGACCGATCCGCCTCGGAGCGAACGTCCGCATCAAAGACGGGGCGCGTCTATCCGGCCCCATCTCGATCGGCTCCGGAGCGCGGATCGCGGAGGGGGCCACCATCGAGCGATCGATCCTTTTCGACGACGTCGTCGTCGGCGCGCGCGCTCGGGTGCTCGATTCGGTCCTGGGGAAAGGCGTCTCGGTGGGCGCCTCGGCCAGAATCGAAAGCCGTCCCGGCGCCGAGCTCGCGATCGACGTCGAGGGAAAGCGGATCGTCCCCGAAATCGCACGGCTCGGGGTCGTGGCCGGGGACGGTGTCTCGATCGAGGCGGGCACGGTCGTGCCCGCGGGAAAGTTGATTTAGCGCAGCCAGCCCGGAGGGATGCCCGCGCGCCTCGCCTCGTCCTGAATCTGCTTCCAGTCGAGCTCCGCGGCCGCGAGCTCTTCTTTCGCCTCCCGCGTCAGACGCTGGAGGTGCTCGAGGGATTCGATCACCGTGTTCCCGTGCGCGTCGACGTAGCGCCCCTCGGGAGGCAGGAAGAGCTCGTCGAAGAAACGGACCTGCTCGCGAGCCTCGGCGATGCGCGTCCTGGCGCTCGATGCTTTCGACCGCCATTCCGCCTCGCTGCGCTTCCGCTCGCGACTTTCCTTCTCGAACTTGTCGCCGCCGTCTTCGAGCTTCTGATCGCCTCCGGGAATCACTGCCTCATCCGCCTCATTGGAAGGCCCCTCGCTCGATTCAGTTTCCTCGCCGCCTTCGCCTTCGGGAGCCTTCTCTTCCTCTTTCTCGCCGAACACCTCCTCTTCGCTGAACTCGCGAGAGGCGACGCCCCCTTTCTTGTTCTTGTCGCGCCGTTCGCGTTCCTTCTTGGCGACGCTACCGAGGCTTTGGGCTTCCGAGAGGAGTGGTAGAGACAGACCGACCAGAAGCAAGCAAGCGATACCGGCAATTCTCATCTCGACTCCCCGTGGGATGGAAACGCTCAGTTTTTGCTACGAGAAAGCGACCGGAAGTACTCCTCGACGAGCTGCCGGTAGTCAGCCGGCACCTGGTCCGAGCCCGCGAGGTAGAGCTGCTCTTCGCCGATCCCCTCGAGCTCGCGCCGGAGCCAGTACTCGAACTGCTTCAGGTCGGCGAGCACGTCCTCCTCGAGCTTCTCGAGGCCGAGCGGGTTCAGGAAGATCTGCTTCTTCTCGAACTCCTCCATGCGGCGGATGATCTCCCCGAGATCCGGCACGTCGAGGTTCTGACGCGCGAGCTCGCGCCTGAGGTTCTCGGCGTCTGTCACCCGCTCGCGGAACTCCCGGCGGAGCTGGCGGATCTCCTCGGTCGAGAACGCGCCCGGCTGATAGTTGGGTCCGTTCGGAGAGCCGGAGCCCAGGAACGCCTCGCCGCCTCCGGTCTCCGGCGAGCCCGTGGGGTCGGAGCCGCCCGACTGGGATCCCGCCTGGCGTGACTCGGAGCCTTCGGAGCCCTGGCGCTGTCCGTCCGAAGACTCCCCTTGGGAGGACTGACCCTCCTGGGACTGCTCGCCCTGGCTGCCCGGCTTCAAGCCGCGTTGCTTTCCTTGCTTTCCTTGCTGGCCTTGCTGGCCTTGCTGGCCTTGCTGGCCTTGCTGGCCTTTCTGGCCCTGCTCGCCTTCCTTACCCGGCTCTCCCTGCTGGCCCCTCTCGCGGATTCGCTCCGAGAGCGACTCGAGATTTCGCACCAGGTCCCGAGTCTGATCGATGGCTTCCGTCACTTTGGTCTCTTCGGATTTACCGATCGAGCCCGCGGCATCCTCGAGCTTCTGCCGGAGGTTCTCGACGTCCTCTCCAATGAGGTTCTCAAAATTCTCGGCGTACTCGGGCGAGCGCCCCTGAACCACTCCCTTGGAGTAGCGGATCTTCTCCTTGAGCTTGCTGTCGCGGATGGAGTTGGCGGCGTCCTGGATTTTTCGCGAGGCTTCTTTCTGTTCGCTCCGGCCCTCCCGCGCCATCCGGTCGAGCTGCGACTCGAGGTTCGCCACCTCCTCCGCCAGCTCGTCCTTGCGCTCGAAGATCCGCTGCAGGCGCTCGCCGGAAGCTCCTCCGCCCTCCGCCCCCTCTTCGGAAAGACGGCTCACTTCGGAAGAGACCTTCTCCTGCTGGGAGCGGATTCGCTCCATCTGCTCCCGCGCGTCCTCCATGTCCCGCTCGAGACGCACGGAGCGGTTCTTGTCGAGAAGCCGCCGCGCGTCCTTGAGCTTGTCGAGCGCCGATAGGCCCTCGGCGATCGCTCCCGCGTCACCCCGCGCTCCCGCTCGCCGCATGGAATCGGCCGCCTGCTGCAGCCGGCGCGCGGTGTCCTCCAGGTTTTCGATGGACTGCTCCCGCGCGAGCCTCTCGAGCTTGCGCGCGAGCTCCTCGGTCTCCTCCGCCAGGTCCCGCTGCCCGCCTCCTCCGCCTCCCCCCGGGTTCTGGAGGCGGTTGGCTTGTCGTTTCAGCCGCTCGTTCTCCTGTTGCTGCCGGCGAGCCAGCTCCTGGAGGCGCTGCAGCGCTTCGTCGACCTCATCGTCCGAGGATTGCTGCGCGCCGCGCTCCACCGTCTCGTACTGGTTGCGCAGCTTGTCGAGCTCGAGCTCGAAGAGGTCCGCGAGGTCTTCGGCGCTCGCCGCCTGGCCGCCCCCGCCGCCTCCGGACTGGAACGACACCTGGACGTCGCGGAAGATCGCGTCCGCGCGCTGGAGATGCTGGAGGGCGCGCTGCTCGGGCGGGAGCGCGTCGTCGGGGTCCTTGGCCGCGAGCTTCTCCTCCGCCGGACCCATCTCATCGAGGGCCTTCTTCAGGGACTCGCTGATGGTCGCGAACTCCCCGTCCATCTCGGTAATCCCGCGATTGCTCATGCGCCTCAGGAGGTTCTCCACCTGTTCGCGGAGACGCCCCTGCATGAGGGCGATGGTGGTGAGGTTCTCCTCCCAGTCGCGCTTGGCATACTCGGCTTTGTCACGGATGAGCTTGAAGGTCGCGGCCACGATCTGGCGCTGGCGGACGGAGAGCGTTCCCTCCATTCCTCCCCCGCCGCCGCCGCCCGGCATCCCGCCCTCGGCCTGGCTGTAGCGGCGATCGAACGGCCGCGCCTCGATGAAATAGATGTCGGTAGTCGCGATCCGGGAGCCTCCCGCATCCGCCGCGCGGGCGAAGTACGAGATGAAGTCGCCGGGCGCGAGGCCGAAGTCCTCGAGGAAGAACGTGTGCCCCGCGACCATCTCCTTTTTCTGCCCTCCCCCATACAGGGGGACCACCTTCTCCTCCGATCCGTTGACGGAGTAGACCAGCTCCACCTTGGAGAGACCGTAATCGTCCTCGGCCTTCACCTCGGCGAACACTTCCTCGATGGGGCTCACCTTCGAGTCCCGGCCGGGCTTGGAAATTACGACCGACGGCGGCTGATCGGAGAGAACTTCGATCGCGTAGTCCGGAGACGCGGGACGCGAGTTGCCGTCGAAGCCCTGGAGCTCGATGCGATAGAAGCCGTCGGCATCGACGTTCAGCGTGGCCGAAAGGCTCCCGTTCTCACCGGGCTCGAGAGGCATCGGCTCGGCCCCCTCGACCCGAAGCGAGCCGCCGGGAACCTGGACCGTGGGATGGACGAGGACCTTGACTTTCGTGCCCCGGAGCGCGGCCACGTCGCCGCCGTCCTCGACTTTCTGAGGCGAGAGTCCGGTGTACTCGGGGAAGAGATACTCGAGATCGATCTGACGCACGTACGGCAGATCCGAAACGGCGATGCGGAAGAGCTCCGAGCGAACGCCGTTCGCCTCGACGAAGTACTCGGTCGAGGACTCGAGGTCGAACATCATGAAAGCGTAGCGACCCTCGGCTTCGTCGTAGGTCATGGGCCAGCGCTTCCACTCACCCTCGCCGCCCCCTTCCAGGTCGTCGCTTTCGAGCTTCATCGCGATCTCGGTGTCCTCGCTCGCGAACCCCGAGAGCTCGGCGGTCACGAGCTGGTCCGCGCCGCGGGCGACGTCGACGTTTCCCGGTTGGACCTGGATGGCATAGGGGCTCGCGGCCTGAGCGCTCCGGAGCGGGTTGAGGAGGAGGGAAGCGCCGTAGCGCAGGAAGCCAGGGCTCACCAGCACCGCGATCATGCCGGCGACGGCGACCCCGAACAGCACCGCCGAGCTCCTCTTGAGCGCGTCCTGCTCGATTTTGTGCCCGTAGTCGATGCGCTCGCAGCGCTCGACCGTTTGCTTCACCAGCCTTTCGATGAGGGCGGGCGACAGGAATCGCCGCCCGTCCGTGTCTTCATCGAGAGGCTCGAGCGGACGCCCCACCTCGACCGCGGTCGAGATCGCCTCCTTCAGGGAAGGATCGTGCTCCTCCATGTAGCGCGCGACCTGCTCGTCGGCCACTCTCTTGGAGAGAGGCCGATAGATGAACCGGAGAAAGAGCCCGAGTAGCGCCAGGTAGGTGAAAACACGGAACAACCGAACCGACCAGGCGCTGTAGCGGAACTGCTCCATCCCATAGGCGGAGACGGCGAAGGCCACGAGCCCGAACAGGATCAGAAACGCGACGCCCTTGAGCACGTTTCTGAGACGCCAGCGGTTGCGGACGTAGCGGACGACGCGAATCAGCTGCGGGTAGCCCTCGGTTCCCAGGATGCTATGCATGGCCTCTACTCCACCGGGGTCGTTTCTTGTCAGTATAGCCCTTCAGCGTGCCGCTATCGAGAGACGATTGGACAGAAGAGTCTCGCTCGCGAGAAGAAGAAGGGCGCCCATAAGGAGAAACCACCAGTAGCCTTGCCGGCCTTCCTGCGCCTCGCGGCTGTCGCCCGCTTCCGCCCCGCCCGAGCCCGCGATGCCCGTCTCCCGAAACGTCACCGAAGCCACGAGCTCCTCGGGATC
>Ga0326597_10003067_pt1 | contig 24421 bp, 23 predicted proteins | sample RVTome_12_FD_203789 | JGI IMG/M metagenome (GOLD analysis project Ga0326597, IMG submission 203789) | Soil microbial communities from uranium-contaminated site in the Upper Colorado River Basin, Wyoming, United States - RVT100D185 | ecosystem: Environmental > Terrestrial > Soil > Contaminated >... | reverse complement strand
CGCAGGTCTTCGCGCATCGTGGTGACGCAGGCCACCTTGCCGCCCGCCGAGACCTCGAGGGAACCGAGCACCCGGCCGAGCAGCCGAAGACGGCCGGCGCTCTGCGTCTCGTACACCTGCTCCGCCACGGACCACGGATCGACTCCGCGGCGCACCATCTCCCCGGCCACCTCGAACGCTTCCGGCGAGGAGCTCCCGTAATGGAACGACCCGGTGTCGGTGAGGACCGCGACGTAGATGTTGGTCGCCACGTCGAGGCCGATCTCGTACCCCATCGCCGACAGGACCCGGTGGATGAGGAGCCCCGTGGCGGCGGCATTGGGATCGACCAGGGCGAGATCCCCGCGATCGCCGTTCGTCCGATGATGGTCGATGTTGACGAGCAGCGGACACTTCCGGAGTTCCTCGCCGATGCGGCCCGTCCGCTCCGGAGAGCCGCAATCCACCACGACCGCCACGTCGTACTTCGAGCCGTCCTCCTCGAAGACGATCGTGTCGGCCCCCGGAAGGAAGAGAAGGTTCGCGGGAACCGGGTCGGCGTTCAGCACCGTCGCGGTCTTCCCCATCTTCCGCAATGCGAGGGCGAGCGCCAGCTCGGACCCGATCGCGTCCCCTTCCGGATTTTCGTGGCAGGCGATGAGGAAGCTGCCCTTTTCCCGCAGGACCCCGCAGATCGCGGAGAGGTCACCCCTCATCCGGACCCTCCTTCCCCTGCGGGATGTCCCGTAGGATCGCGTCGATCCGGGCGCCGCGGTCGAACGAGTCGTCGTAGTGGAACTGCAGTTCGGGGGCGTATCGCAGGCCGAGGAGATGGCCGAGCTCCCGCCGCAGAAACCCGGAGGACCGGCGGAGCGCCTTGGCCACGGCCGGACGCTGCTCCTTCGCCACGAGTGCGGAGTAGTTCACGTGGGCGATCCGGAGGTCGTTCGTCACGGAAACCTCGGTGACGGTGACCGGCGCCAGCCCGGGATCGTTCACCTTTCGAAGGAGGAGGAGGGAGAGCTCTTCCCGGATCTTCTCACCGACGCGCGCGGGGCGGTCGCCGCGACCCTTCATTCGATTTCGCTCCCCTCCGGGTGGAAGAACTCGACGCGGGAGGAGAGAAGCTCCACCTCGCCGTCGCGACCGATCCCGCCGGCGATCCGGTCGAGCATCGAACGGGCGAGGCGCCCGTCGGTGGTCACCAGCGCCGCGCCGACGGTCCCGCGCTGCCAGAGATCCTGTCCCCCCACCTCGGCGACCGAAACGGGGTAGTTGGCGCGGATCCGCGCGACGAGGCCCGCGAGGCGACGCCGCTTGTCCTTGAGGGACGCGGCGTCCGGAAAGAGCAACTCCGCGATCAGGACCGCCACCAGCAACGGATCCCCCGGCCCCGGGAGGTCACGCCAGCGTGCCGGCGATCTTCTCGATCACGTACGCCTCGATCTGGTCGCCCACCTGGAGGTCGTTGTACCCGTCGATCCCGAGGCCGCACTCGTACCCCTCCGCGACCTCCCGGACGTCGTCCTTGAACCGCTTCAGGGAGGAGAGCTTCCCCTCGTGCACCACCACGCTGTCCCGGAGGAGGCGGATGTTCGCGCCGCGGGCGATCTTTCCCGACAGGACGCTGCAGCCGGCGATCGTGCCGATCTTGGAGATATGGAACATGTTGCGCACCTCCGCCCGGCCCATCACGACCTCCTTCAAGGTCGGCTCGAGGAGCCCCTCCATCGCCTTTTTCACGTCGTCCACCACGTCGTAGATGACGGAGTAGAGACGGATGTCGATCCCCTCGCGTTCCGCGAGGACGGCCGCCTTCGGCTCCGGACGGACGTTGAACCCGATGATCACGGCGGAGGAAGCGGAGGCGAGCATCACGTCGGACTCGGAGATCCCCCCGACGCCGGAGTGGATGACGGCGACCTTGACCTTCGCGTCGGCCAGCTTGTCGAGGGAGAACCGGAGCGCCTCCATCGATCCCTGGACGTCGGACTTGACCACGATGTTCAGTTCCTTCACCAGCCCCTCGTCGATCTGCTTGTGCAGCTCCTCGAGGCTCATCCGCGGGCGCACCACGGCGCGCTCCCGCTCCTTCTCGACACGGTGAAGGGCGATCTGCCGCGCGGTGCGCTCGTCCTTCAGGACGGCGAACTTCTGGCCGGCATCCGGAAGGCCGGACAACCCCTGGATCTCGACGGGGGTCCCCGGAGGGGCCTCGTCGAGGCGCTTCCCCTTGTGGTTCAGCAGCGAGCGGACGCGCCCGTAGTGGATCCCCGTGACGATGGCGTCGCCCACCTTCAGCGTGCCGTCCGCCACCAGGACGGTGGCGACGGGACCGCGCCCCTTCTCCAGCCGCGACTCGATGACCGTGCCGCGGGCGAGCTTCGCCGGGTTCCCCTTGAGGTCGAGGACGTCCGCCTGCAGCAGCACGATTTCGAGGAGTTCGTTGATGCCCACCTTCTTCTTCGCGGAGACGTTCGCGTAGAGCGTCTGGCCGCCCCACTCCTCGGGATTCAGGCCGTGGTCGGAGAGCTGCTGACGGATCCGGTCGGGCTGGGCGCCCGGCTTGTCGATCTTGTTCACCGCGACGACGATCGGCACCCCCGCCGCCTTGGCGTGGTCGATCGACTCCACCGTCTGCGGCATCACGCCGTCGTCCGCCCCGACCACGAGGATGACGATGTCGGTCACGGAGGCGCCCCGGGCGCGCATCGAGGTGAACGCCTCGTGGCCCGGCGTGTCGAGGAAGACCACCCGCCTGCCGGTGTGCTCCACTTCATAGGCCCCGATGTGCTGGGTGATCCCGCCCGCCTCCGACCCGGTGACGTTGCTCTCCCGGATGGCGTCGAGCAGCGTGGTCTTGCCGTGATCGACGTGCCCCATGATGGTGACCACCGGGGGCCGCGGCCGAAGGTCTTCCGCGCGGTCCTCCTCCTGGTCGATCAGGCTCTCCACCTCGGGGGCGACGTTTTCCACGACGAACCCGTACTCCTGCGCGAGGAGCGCGGCGGTGTCGGCGTCGAGGAGTTGGTTGACGGTCGTGGGCATCCCCATCTCGATCAGCTTCTTGATGACGTCGGCCGCCTTGACGCCCATGCGATGGGCCAGGTCGCCGACGGTCACCACCTCCTCGATCTTCAGCAGCCGCTTGCTCGCCTTGGGCGGGACCGTCGAGGGAGCCTTCTTCTCGCGGAACGGCCGCCCCCCCCTTCTCTTCGCGGCGCGGCCGGGCTGGAACTGCCGCACCACCACCTCGGGCGCGGGGATGGCCCCTTCCGCCTTCTTCGCGTCGGTCTCCGGTTCGGCGAGGACTTCCTGGATGATCGTCTGCTTGAGGACCGCCTTTTGAACCTTCTTCTCGTGGGGCCTCGTCTTCTTCCACTTCTTTTCCTTCTCTTTCCGGGCATCCTCCGGCTTGGGAGGCGCGGCGGGCTTTTCGATCACCCGGACCGTCGGCTCCGGAACCGGCGGCTCGACCATCGGCTCGGCGGCCGTTTCCACGGGCGCTCCCGGCGGTTCCTCGACGGCGGCGACGGGTTCGACGACGGTCGGCGCCGTCTCCTCGACGATCCCGGGGGCCGCGGGCGCCTCCTCGGGAGGCGGCTCGGGGGCGGGGGGCGGGGTCGGGGTCCCGCGGCGCAGGACCACCTTCTGCGAACGGCGCTCCAGCACCCCGTCGGAGCGGGTCAACGTGGTGGTGCGAGGAGGCGGAGGGGGAGGGGCGGGTTTCCTGAAATGGGCCCTGACACGGTCGATCATCTCCCCCTCGAGGTTGCTGGACGCCGACTTTCCCTTGACGCCGATCCGCTCGAGGAAGGCGAGGACCTCCTTGCTCGATGCCATTCCGATTTCCTTGGCCAGATCACGTACGCGAACCTTCTCCATCCACTCCCCCCTGGTGCAGCGTCTCGCAAATACCCTGGCATTCGAGCGCCGCCGCATCCGCTCCAGCTTCGTTGCGCTCGTTCGCCGTACTCTCCCGGTACGTCTTCACTCGTGCGCCTCGCTGGCACAGCGCATCGACGCTCTCGATGCGTCAGGTTATTTGCGAGACGCTACACTCACTTCGCCTGCCCGCCGTGCCGCGATGCGGCCAGGCGGTCCGCCAGTTCCCTGCCCGCGGCACCCATATTCCAGCGTGCCGCGCCCTTCGGGGTCCGTATCCTCGCCGCAAACCGGTCGACGCACTCGCCGGCGGGACAGAGGTAGATCCCCCGGCCCGGCAGCTTCCCCCCCGGGTCGGGCGTCCAGCCCGCTCCCGGTTTCCCCGCGATCCGAAGCAGCCCGCCCTTGTCCCGGACGGCGCCGCACTGCACGCAGGTGCGCTGTGGCGCCGCGGAGCTACTCCTTCGGGGGGCCACTCCCCTCCTTCGCGCCTGCATCACCCACCTCGGCGGGCGCTTCGGAGGGCTGCTCGCCCTCCTTCGCCTCAACAACCGCACCTTCCGATGGAGAGGCTTCGGAGGACTCCCCTTCCATCGGAGCCGCATCCCCCGCCTCGGCGGGCGCATCGGAGGACCCGCCCTCCTTCGCGGCGACATCCGTGCCCTCCGGTGGAGGCGCTTCGGAGGACCCGCCCTCCTTCGCACCCGCATCACTTGACTCGGCGGGTGCTTCGGAGGCCAAGCCTTCGGGGGGCGGGACCTCCGCGGCCACCCCCTCCGGCTTCTTCGCGAACAGCCCCTCCGCCCGTTTCAGGGCGTCCTCGACCTGTCCCTCGGCCCGCACCTCGATGTGCCAGCCGACCAGCTTGGAGGCGAGCTTCACGTTCTGCCCCCGCTTTCCGATGGCGAGCAGCAGCTGTTCCTCGGGAACGATCACCTCCATGCTCTTCCCGGACTCGTTCACGAGCACCCGTATGATCTCGGCCGGCTGGAGGGCGTTGCAGACGAACCGGGCGGGGTCCTCGTCCCAGGCGATGATGTCGATCCGCTCGCCGCGAAGCTCCTGCACGACGCTCTGCACGCGGGACCCCTTCATGCCGACGCACGCGCCGACGGGGTCGACGTCCCGGTCCCTGGAGCGCACCGCGATCTTGGTGCGAAAGCCGGGCTCCCTCGCCACGCTGAGGATGGAGACCACCCCCTCGTAGACCTCGGGAACCTCCTGCTCGAAGAGCTTGAGGATCACCCTCGGGTCGGACCGGGAGAGAAGGATCTCCGGACCCCGGGATGTCTTGGTGACGTCCTTGATGTACGCCCGGATCCGGTCGCCCTGGCGGTATCGCTCCCGGGGAATCTGTTCCGACGGGGGCATGATCGCCTCGGTCTTCCCGAGATCGATGACGAGGCAGTCGCGCTCGTACCGCTGCACGATGCCGTTCAGGATCTCCCCCTTCCGCCCGATGAACTCGTTGTAGATGACCTCGCGCTCCGCGTCCTTCACCTTCTGCATGATGATCTGGCGCGCCGTCTGGGCGGCGATTCGCCCCAGGTCCTTCGTGCTCAGCCGCTCTCCGAGGCTGTCGCCAAGCTGCGCCTCGGGATCGAGGACCTGCGCCTCCTCGAGGGTCATCTGCGTATCCGGGTCGTCGACCGTCTCCGCCGCGGTGCGGAACGACAGGATCTCGAACTCGCCCGTGTCGGGATCGTAGGTCGCCTCGAGGATCTTGTTCATCCCGTACTTCTTCCGCGCGGCGGTCTCGAGGGCTTCCTTGATCGCCGCGATGATGACGGCCTTGTCGATCCCTTTTTCCTTGCCCAGCTGGGCAATGATCTGTCCCACATCCAGGATCATCGCTTTTTCTTTCCCTTCCCGAAGAGTTCTTCCTGCGTCACATCCAGGTTCGCCTTCCGGATCTCACCGTACGCCAACCGGTACGGCGTCCCGTCCGCCACGACCTCGATCCCCTCGCCGTCGCAGGCGGAGAGCTCTCCGACGAGGTTCCGCCGGCCTTCCCGCGGCGCCGCGAGGCCCACTCGCACACGCTTCCCCAAGGACCGTTCGAAGTGCTCCGGCCGCCGCAGCCGCCGCGTCACCCCGGGGGAGGAAACCTCGAGCACGTAGGGGCCGGCCATGGGGTCGTCGACCTCGAGGATCGCGCCGAACCGCCGGCTGAACGTCGCGATGTCGGAAAGGGGAACCCCGCCCTCACGTTCCACGAACACCCGGAGGATGGTCCGCGGCCCTTCCCGTGCGATTTCGACATCGAACAGGGAAAGGGATAGATCCCGGGCGACTTCCCCGGCCAGCGCCTCGATCTTCAATGTGTCCATCGTCAATATCGCAAGAAAAAAAAAGTGGGCTCCAGCCCACCGTTCCAAGCCCCAAGCCTCATCATACTACAGGGAAACCGGCGGTCCCCACAACACATTTCTTTCGCTCCAATACTGCGTGCTCCATTTCATAAATTCGAGCCCGTAACCAGAGAGCAATCCCATCGGCTGCGCCGCCTCGGAGGGGGGCTCCGCCGGACCCCCCTGTCGTGTACCCTCTGTACCGACTTCCCGGAACGTGACCGTATTCATGAATTGACGCACTAAGTGGTCCATTTCATAAATACGGCGTCGCACCGAGAGCGTCGATGCGCCGCGCCGGCAAGGCGCGCGACTGAGGCGTACTGAGCAAGTACGGCGCAAGGAGCGCAACGCAGCCGGAGCGGATGCAGCGGCGCTCGAATGCAGCCGTATTTATGAAATGGGCCACTAAGGCAGGAGGAGCTTCCCGCGGTAGTCGTCGAGGCGGGAGATCTTCTCCCGGACGAAAAAATCCCGGATCCCGTCGACGATCTCGACGCACGCGTTCGGATTGCGGAAGTTCGCCGTCCCCACCTGCACGGCGGCGGCGCCCACCAGCAGGAACTCGAGCGCGTCCCCGGCGCTCTGGATCCCGCCGATCCCGACCACCGGGATCTTCACCGCCTTGCACGCCTCCCATACCATCCGGAGCGCGACCGGCTTCACCGCGGGGCCGGAAAGGCCACCCGTCACGTTGGAGAGCATCGGCCGGCGCGTCCGGGGGTCCACCGCCATCCCGACGAGGGTGTTGATGAGGGTCACCGCATCGGCCCCCGCCTCCTCGGCCGCCCGCGCGATCGCGCCGATGTCCGACACATTCGGGGAGAGCTTCACCCACAACGGCTTCCCCGTGGCGGCGCGCACCCGCCGGGTCAGGCCCGTAAGCCCCCCGGTGGTCGAACCGAAGGCGATCCCCCCCTCCTTCACGTTGGGGCAGGAGGCGTTCAGCTCGATCGCCGCCAGCGCGGGGACCTCGGAGAGCCTGCGCGCAACGGCCTCGTACTCCTCGATCGTTCGACCGTAGATGTTCGCGACGTACACGGCGCCGGCGTCGGTAAGCCGCGGCGCCACCTCGTGCACGAACCGCTCGACCCCGATGTTCTGGAGGCCGATCGCGTTCAGCATCCCCGCGGGGGTCTCGACGATCCGCCCGGGGGCGTTGCCCGGCGTCGGCAGGAGGGACAGCCCCTTGACGATCACGGCCCCGAGGCGGGAGATGTCGTAGAACGGGGTGAATTCCAGGCCGTACCCGAAGGTGCCGGAAGCGCTCATCACCGGGTTCTTGAGAAGCAGGCTCCCCACGCGCGCGGAGAGGTCGGGGGACACGTGCTGCGTCACCAGGCCACCTCCTTCGCGTCGAAGACCGGTCCTTCCCTGCAGACCCTGCGGTACACGGACTTCTCGCCGTCCCGAACCGCCGTGACGCACCCCCAGCAGACGCCGAAGCCGCACGCCATATGGCTTTCGAGGGACACCTGGACGCGAATGTCGAGGGGAAGGGCGAGTTCCGCGACGGCCTTCAGCATCTCGCGGGGCCCGCACGCGAGGATCGCCACGTGCGCCAGCCCGGAGGATTTCCCCCGGTCGATCCGGTCCCGGAGGGCCGCCGCCGCGGTCCCGAAGAAACCCGCCGTCCCGTCGTCGGTGCACAGGTGGACCCGGCCAGGGACTGTGCCGCCGGGGATCCACTCCCCCGGGGGAAGCTGGTCCCGCGTGCGCGCCCCGAGGAAGATCTCGAAGTCGGCCCGTTGCCCGTCGAGCGCCGCCGCGGCCGGGAAGACGCTCGAGAACCCGACCCCGCCCCCCACCAGCCACCAGGAGCGATCCTCGCCGGGGAAGTCGAATCCGTGCCCTAGCGGCAGCGTAAGGGCGAGGGGATCGCCGGCGTGAAGGCCGGAGAGGAGGGCGGTCCCGCGCCCGACGACCTTGTAGACGAACTCGACGGTCCCTTTCCCCCGGACGCCGCCGGAACGGAAGATCGCAAGGGGCCGCGGCAGCAGTGGATCGTTTCCCGGCCACCCCGAAACCATCGCGAACTGACCGGGGACGAAGTCGATCCGGTCGGGGATCGCCACCTCCATCCGGTAGAAGATGCCGCTCCCCGTGTTGCGAAGGATCTTCCCGTGGACGAACTTGGCCTGCATTTCTCACCAGCCTTCTGCTACGGCGGCGGATACGGGCATGTCTACTGCGTTCCGCTCGGTCGGGCTCCTCAGCGTAGTTTCAACTACGCCTCCGGGGCCCTCCGGTCGCGCGCCTTGTATCCACACCCGTCTCCACCCCCTCGCGACGAACCCTGGTGAGAAATGCAGGCCAGGGCTACCGCGCGGCATCGCTTTCCCGTACCTCCCGATCGAAGATGACGGCGTCCTCCCCCGTGTCGGTGTAGTACCCCTTCCGGATCCCCCGGAACTCGAACCCCATCGAACGGTAGAGCCGCTGGGCGGTCTCGTTTCCGGCGCGCACTTCGAGGAAGACCCGCGAAGCCCCCGCCCCCGCCGCGCGGCGGATGCACTCGGACAGGAGGGCCCGGCCGATCCCCTGCCCTCGCCGCGCCGGGTGGACGGCGATGTTCAACAGGTGGGCCTCCCCCGCGATAGTCCAGCAGACGGCGTATCCGAAAACCTCGTCGTCCGTCCCCGCCGCGACGAGGGTATCGGAGAAGTCACGCGGGAAATCCTCGATGAACATCCCACGGGTCCATGGCGTCGGGAAGGAGACCTCCTCGATCGCCATCACGCCGTCGAGGTCCGACGGGCTCATCTCCCGGATCCGCACGTCTCCGCGCTACCAGCGGAGGAGCGACGAGGCCCAGGTGAATCCGGAACCGAACGAGGCGAGACAGATGATGTCCCCTTTCCGGATCCGGCCCTGCTCGACGCACTCGTCGAGCGCGATCGGGATCGACGCCGCCGTCGTGTTCCCGTACCTCTCGACGTTGGAGAAGACCTTCCCCTCGGGCAGCTGGAGGGCGGCCCCGACCGCCTGGATGATGCGCAGGTTCGCCTGGTGGGGGATGAGGAGGGAGAGGTCCGAGATGGTGAGGCCGTTCTTTTCCAGGGCCTCCCGGGTCACCTCGGGGATGCGCCTGGCCGCATGGGTGAAGACGTAGCGGCCGTTCATCTTCGGGAAATGTTTTCCGGCGTCGATCATCCCGTGGGTAATCCAGGGGTCATCGAGAAAGCTGGGCGCTTCGACCCACAGCTCCTTGGCGTACTTCCCCTCGGAATGAAGGTGGGAGGAGAGGATCCCCCTCCCCGGCTCCGCGGGGCCGACGACGACCGCGCCCGCCCCGTCCCCGAAGATCACCGCCACGTCGCGCCCCTTCGTGCTGTAGTCGAGCCCGGTGCTCTGCACCTCGGCGCCGATCACCAGGACATGGTCGTGGAACCCGCCCTTGACGTACGCCTCCGCCACGGAGAGACCGTAGATGAAACCGGAGCACTGGTCGCGTACGTCGAGGGCGCCCACGGTCCGCATCCCGAGCCGCTCCTGGACCAGGACGCCGTTCCCGGGAAAGATATGGTCCGGAGACAGGGTGGCGAAGACGACCAGGTCGATGTTCTCCACCGCGATCCCGGCGTTCGCGATCGCCCTGCGCGCGGCTTCGGCGCCTAGGTGGGACGAGCCCGTCCCCGGCTCGACGTACCTGCGCTCCCTGACCCCCGTGCGCTGGACGATCCACTCGTCCGACGTGTCCATCCGCAGGGTCAGTTCCTCGTTTTTCACGATGCGCGGCGGAAGGGCGCGCCCCGTGCCGATGATCTGCGCTCCACGCATTCCCGCCCCCTTCACAAGACCAGCACGGCCGCGGCCACGACCGTGGTGTACTCGTCCTTGACGATCGCCGACTGCGTGATGTTGAAGGAGCGGTAGATCTTCCCGCTGATCTTCCACACCTCCCGTTTCTCGTCCCAGCTCTTCTCCTCGTCGAACTCGACGCCGAGCGTCGACGCGAGCATCGCCGCCGCCAGGTCCTCCGCGTAGTCGCCCGCCACCTTCTCGTTCTGTCCGAAGGCGTGGTGCTCGCTCAGATATCCGTAGACCGACCGGTCCGAGGGGAGCGCGCACCCGACGGAGGCGGCGACCAGGCGCCGCGGCTCGTCGCTGCAGCACCGGCTCATGACCACGAAGACGATCTCCCCGGGGGCGAGGAGCTCGAGCCCTTCCTCCTTCCTCACGATCCTGCACTTCGGCGGGAAGATGCTCGATACCTGGACAAGGTTGTACTTCTGGATCCCGGCGTCCCGCAGCGCGAGCTCGAACGAGGTGAGCTGCTCGCGGTGGCGGCCGACCCCCTTGGTAAAGAAGATCTTCGTGGGAACGGACATGCGCGGATTCTCCTCCGGGGTCTTACTTCTCTGACTTGCGCGCGACGAGCCAGCCCATCATGCGATAGCAGAGGCGCGCGGCCAGGTAGTCCGGCGCCGCCATCCCGGCGATCGGCGCGAGCTCCATCACGTCGAACCCGACGATGTTCCGGTTCGAGCGCATCACGTCCCGCAGGATGTCGATCCCCTCGAACCAGGAGAGCCCGCCGGGCTCGGGCGTGACGACCGCGGGCATGATCCCCGGGTCGAACACGTCGAGGTCGATCGAGATATAGACGTTCTCCGAGAGGGAGCTGACGATCCCCTTCGTGACGTCGGCCACGTTGTCCCGGACCTCGAAGGCGTAGAAGGTCTTCACCTCCTCCGACTTCTTCAGGAAGCGGTCCTCCTCCTCGGACATGCTCCGGATGCCGACCTGAACGAGACGCGCTCCCGCGTCGACGATCCGCCTCCCGACGCACGCGTGGTTGTGCTGCGTCCCGAGATACGTATCCCGAAGGTCCGTGTGGGCGTCGAATTGCAGCACGGTCAGTTCCCCGAACCGCTTGCGCAGCGCGGCCACCGCGCCGATCGTCCCGGAATGCTCCCCGCCGAGCAGCACCGGGATCTTGCCCGCCCGCACCGTGGCGTTCACCCGCCGCTCGACTTCCTTCAGGGCCGCGACCGGCCCCGTCAGGGAGACCGGGATCTCCGTGGAGACGAAGATCCCGGCCCGGTACGGCTCGATCTTGTTCTCCTCGTCGAACAGCTCCATGTGGGAGGAGGCGTCGAGGATGGAGCGCGGACCATTCCGCGTTCCCGCCATGTACGTCGTGGTCAAGTCGACAGGAAAGGGGATCACGACGAAGGCCGCGTCCTTCCACGACGCGTACCTGCCGGAGATCCCTCCGAACGTGACGGAGTAAGGGATCATGGGAACGTCCTCCTGTGAAACGATTGGGGCAAGGCGCTGTCCGGCAGATTCTACCCCGGCGGCGTTCCCCCGCACAATACCGGACCACCCGCCGGACGCGCGTCCTTCAGCAGAAGCTGCAGCGAACGCACGCCCCGGTAGACGTTTTCCTGGACGGCGAAGAGCAGGTCGGATCGGCCCGAGGCGGAGACGGGAATCTCCTCCCGCCGGAACGCCACGCCGGAAAGACGACGTCCGTCCTCTTCCACCGCGAACCGAAGGTGACGTCCCCCCGCCCCGATGCGGGAGATCGCCGCGACGCGGACGTTCGACAGGAGGAACAGCGGCTCCTCGTTCCCGACGCCGAAGGGGCGCAGGCGGTTGAGATCGGACAGAAGGTCCGGGGTGATCTCGACGGCGCGAAGTTGCGCGTCGATCGACCGGCGGCGGACGAAGGGAGTCTCCCGCGCGTGCCTGTCGGCGATCCCCGTGAAGGCTTCGCGGAAGGCGTCGAGGTGCTCCAGGGAGAGGGCGAGGCCGGCCGCCTGCGCGTGTCCGCCGTACCGCATGAGCAGGTGGGAGAGGCGGGACAGGGCCGACACGATGTGGAACCCCTCGACGCTGCGGCACGACCCCTTGGCCGCTCCGTCCTCCTCCTGGAGCAGGACGACCGGACGGCCGTACCGCTCGAGGACCTTCGACGCGACGATCCCGAGCACGCCGGCGTTCCACGCCGGGTCCGACAGAACGATCGCCGGGGGGATCTCCTCCACCGCCGCGAGAGCGGCTTCCACGGCGACGACGATCCGCTCCTCCTCCCGCTGGCGAAGGGCGTTGTCCTCGTTCAGTTCCCGGGCAAGCCGCTCGGCATCGATCCTGGATTCCGACACGAGGATCCGGGAACTGCGCGTCGCGTCTCCGACCCGCCCGGCGGCGTTCAGGCGCGGCCCGACCCGGAACCCGAGATCCATCTCCGTCACCGCGGTGTGCGGCACGCCCGAAGCCTCGCACAGCGCTTCGATCCCGGGACGGGGCGACTTCCGGATCTCCCGGAGCCCCTCCCGGACGAGGAGACGGTTCCCTCCCCGGAGGGCCGCCATGTCGGCGACCGTCCCCAGGGCGACGAGGTCGAGGTACGGCCGCAGCGGCGGCTCCGGCAGGAGCGCGATTCCCGCGACCTCCCGAACCGCCTTGCGCAACACGCACACGAGAAGAAAGGCGACCCCCACGCCTGCCATCTCCTTCCCGGGGAACCCGCAATCGGGCCGCATCGGGTTCACGATGGCGAACGCCTCCGGGAGAGTCTCGCCCGGGAGATGGTGGTCCGTCACGATCACCTCGACTCCTTCCCGGGCCGCCTCCCGCACCGCCGCGACATCGGAGATGCCGCAGTCGACGGTCACGACGAGGCGGAACCCTTCCCGGGCGGCGGAAGCGAGCACGTGCGTCTGCAGACCGTAGCCGTCCTTCCGGCGGTCGTTCTGGTGGATCCGCACGGGGAGATCGGGGAAGATCCGCTTCAGGAAGAGGTAGAGACAGGCGGCGCCGGTCGCGCCGTCGGCGTCGTAGTCGGCGTAGATGAGGAGCGGTTCCCCGCGCGAACCGGCGGCCACGAGGCGGCGCGCCGCCTTGTCGGCATCCATGAGGAGGGAAGGGTCGGGCAGATCGGAGAGCGTACCGCCGAGGAAGCGTTCCACGTCGCGCGGATCGACGATCCCGCGATTGACGAGCACCGTCGACGCCGCGGGGGTCAGGCCGTGGCGGGCCGACAGCTCCCGGACGGCGGCGGGGTCGGGGGAACGGAGGACCCACTCCCTCTTCGCTGTCCCCTTCAAGCCGCCGCTCCGGTCACCTCTTCACGTCGGTCATCTTCTCGCCGCGCCAGAGGGCGACGACCGGGCTGGCGACGAAGATCGAGGAGTACGTTCCGACCAGGATCCCGATCGCGAGGGCGAGCGAGAAGTCGCGCAGTACGATCCCGCCGAACGCGAGCAGCGCGACGACGGCGACAAAGGTGGTCAGCGAGGTGATGATGGTCCGGCTGAGGACCTCGTTCACGCTCTGGTTGATCACCTCGGAGAAGGTCTTCTTCTTCCGGAGCCGGATGTTTTCCCGGATCCGGTCGAAGACGACGACCGTGTCGGTCAGAGAATACCCGCCGATGGTGAGCAGCGCGGTGATGAAGAGCAGGTCCATCTCGATCCCGAGCGCCCAGAAGATCCCGACGATGACGAGGATGTCGTGGAACGTGGCGATCGCCGCCGCGACGCCGAACTTGAACTCGAACCGCCACGCAAGGTAGATGATGATCGCCAGCGCGGAGACCAGCAGCGCCAGCGCGGCGTCCTGGCGCAGCTTGTGGCCGATCGCCGGCCCGATCTCCGAAACACTCTCGACGACGAACGGGTTCCCCGGGAGGGATTGGCGCAGAAGGTTCACCACCGGTTCGGCGACCATCTTCTCTTCCTCCTTGCCGAGGGCGCCCAGCTTTAGCAGGAGGATGTTTTCCCCCGAAGCCTCCTGCAGGGACGCCCCCACGTGCCCCGCCTTCGCAAGGATGGACCGGATCTCGCCCATGGAGAACGGCTTCTGGAATTTCATCTGGATCGACGTCCCGCCCGCCAGGTCGATCCCGAGGTTCGCCTGCCCGCGGTAGATCTGCACGGTGCCGACCAACCCGAGGAGCAGGAGCAGCCCCGAGAAGACGAAGGTGTATTTCTTCAGGCCCATGAAGTCGATCTTGGTGTCCTTTACGAGTTCGATCATCTCCGCCTTCCGTCCCCGTTTCCGTTAAATGCTCAGCGCCTGCATCGGTTTTCTGGCGTTGAGATAGTCGAACACGACCTTGGTGCATACGAGCGCGGTGAAGAGGTTGATCGCCACGCCCATCGAAAGGGAGACGGCGAACCCCTTGATCGGCCCGGTGCCGAACTGGAAGAGGATCAGCGCCGTGATCAGCGTGGTCACGTGGGAATCGACCACGGTGTAAAACGCCTTGTCGTACCCCGCGTCGATCGCGGCCCGTACCGTCTTCTTCGAACGGACCTCCTCGCGGATGCGCTCGAAGATCAGGACGTTCGAATCGACCGCCAAGCCGATCGCCAGGATGATCCCGGCGATCCCGGGCAGGGTGAGGGTCGCCGAGAAGGCGGCCATCCCCGCGAGGAGGAAGAGGATATTGAAGACGAGGGCGAAGTTCGCCACCATCCCCGCGAACCGGTAATAGAACGCCATGAACGCCACCACCAGCAGGGCGCCGATCATCGCCGCCCGCACCCCCTTCCGGATCGAGTCCTGGCCGAGGGAAGGGCCGATGGAAACGTTCTGGATCACCTTGACCGGCGCCGGCAGGGACCCGGCCCGCAGGACGATCGCGAGGTCGGACGCCTCTTCCGGGGTGAAGTTTCCGGTGATCTGCGCTTCCCCGCCCGAGATCCGCTCCTGGATGACGGGCGCGGAGTAGACCGTGTCGTCGAGCACGATCGCCAGGCGGCGTTTCACGTTCTCGGCGGTCACCCGGTCGAAGACCTTGGCGCCGCGGGTATCGAAGGAAATGGATACGTGCGCCCCGCCCGCCTGGTTGCCGAAGTTCACCTTCGCCGTCTTGATCGTGTCGCCGGTGAGCAGCGCGCGCTTCTTCACAACGATCGGGGTCTTCGTCACCCGGCCGCTCTGCGGGTCCGTCGACTTCTGGTAGAGCAGCTGGTCATCCTCAGGGAGGCTCCCCTTGAGGGATTCTTCCACGCTCGCGCCCTCGTCGACCAGCTTGAATTCGAGGAGGGCCGTCTTGCCGACGAGCTCGATCGCCCGCTGCTGGTCCTTGACGCCCGGAAGCTGCACCACGATCCGGTCGTCCCCCTCCGCGACGATCTGCGGTTCCCGGACGCCGAACTGGTCGATCCGGTTCCGGATCGTCTCCACCCCCTGCACCACCGCGTTGGTCCGGATCGCCTGGATCTCGGCGGGCTTCATGCGAGCGATGACGGTCGCCCCGTCGGCGGTCACGGAGCCCGGGCCCACGTCGAGGGAGGGGAACTCGTCCTTGAGGGTGGCCTGCGCGCGGGGGGCGAAGTCGCCCGGCGGAAACCGGAGGAAGAACCCGCCGTCACCGATCTTCTGAAAGGCGAGGACCGGCAGCCCATTCTCGCGGCAGACGGCGCGCGCGTCGTCCGCGTAGCGCATGGAAGTGTTCTCGATCGCCTTGTCGATATCGACGGCCAGGCGCAGGAACACGCCTCCCTGGAGGTCAAGCCCGAGATTGATCTTCGGCATCCTGTCCCTCCAACCCGCCGGGAGCCGGTCGGTCAGCGAGGGCAACAGGACGATGATCGATACCGCCGTCAGCACGGCGATCAGCGTGATCCTTCCGGTGATGCTCTTCAACATGTTCCGCTGGTGCTCCTTTCCGTGTCCTTCCCCCGGTCAGGCGGGCTTCTGCGCGTCGGGGACGGCCGCGTCCTGGCTCGAGCCGGAGACGGCGGTTCGGGTGACCTTCACGCGGACCTTGTCGGCGATCTCGAGCGTGATGGTCGTATCGGTCAATCCCCTCACTTCCCCGTGAAGTCCCCCAGAGGTCACCACCCGGTCGCCCACCTTGAGGTTCTTGATGAAATCGCGCTGTCTGCTCGCCTGTTTCTGCTGCGGACGAATCAGCAGGAAGTAGAAGATGACGAACATGAGAAGGATCGGGAGAAGCCCCATGAGACCGCCCCCGGAACCGCCGCCCGGGGATCCGCCCATCGCGTACGCCATGCCGGTCAGGAACATAAGGATTCAACCTCCTTGGACATTACTCGTTTTCCGAAACGACTGATTCTTTCACAAGTTCCCCGAAAATTCCACGGGAAATCGCCTCCCGCGCCCGCCGCATCAGCCCCGCGTAGAAATGAAGATTGTGGACGGTCATCGCCATCGACCCCAGCATCTCCCGCTGGAGATAGAGGTGGCGCAGGTACGCGCGGGAGAAGCCGCGGCACGTGGGGCAGTCGCACCGCTCGTCCGGCGGAAGCGCGTCGTCCGCGTATCGGGCCTGCTTGATGGAGACCCTCCCCGCGGAGGTGAACATCATCCCGTTTCGCGCGTTGCGCGTCGGCAGAACGCAGTCGAACAGGTCCACGCCGCGCGCGATCGCGGAAAGGATGTCGGCGGGCGTTCCTACCCCCATCAGGTAGCGCGGCATGGAAGCGGGAAGCAGCGGCACCGTCCCGGCCACGGTCTCGCGCTGGAGCTCCTTCCCCTCCCCGACGCTCACCCCACCGATGGCGAATCCCTGGAACGGGAGGGCGCAGATCTCCTCGGCGCTGCGGCGCCGAAGGTCCGGGAACATCCCCCCCTGGACGATCCCGAACATGCCGCCGCCCTCGAAGGCCCGCGCCGCCAGGGAGCGGGTCGCCCACAAGGTCGTCCGCCGCACCGCCTCCTCGATCTCTTCCCGGCCCGCCGGGTACGCCACACACTCGTCCAGCGCCATCCGCACGTCCGACCCGAGCGCCTCCTGCACCGCGACCGCGCGTTCCGGAGTAAGCGTGTGCGCCGACCCGTCGAGGTGGGAGCGGAACGTCACCGCCTCGTCGGATACCTTCCGCAGGGCGCTGAGGGAGAACACCTGGAAGCCGCCGCTGTCGGTGAGAATCAGGCGATCCCACCCCATGAACCGGTGGAGCCCCCCCTGGCCGCGGATCCGTTCGTGGCCGGGTCGAAGGTACAGGTGGTACGTGTTGCCGAGGACGCAATCGTACCCCATCTCCCGCAGCTGGTCCGGCCAGACTCCCTTGACCGTCGCCGCGGTCCCAACGGGCATGAACGCCGGGGTGCGAAGGGAGCCCCGCTCGGTCGAGATCGTGCCCTCCCGCGCCGCGGTGCCGCCGTCCCGCGCCTCGACCGTGAACCGGAGCGTCAACGGGACCTCCTCAAGAGATGATCATCGCGTCGCCGTAGCTGTAGAAGCGGTATTCCCGCGCGACCGCCTCCCGGTACGCCTCCCGCACGGCGTCGACGCCGGCGAACGCCATCACCAGGGCGAGGAGACTGGAGCGCGGAAGGTGGAAGTTCGTCACGAGGGCGTCGACCACCCGGAACCGGTATCCGGGGAGGATGAACTGCCGCGTCGTCCCTCCGGACGGCTCCACCGTGCCGTCCTCTCCCGCGCACGTCTCGAGGGTCCGCACGCTGGTGGTGCCCACGGCGACGACGCGTCCGCCGCGGGCGCGCGCCGCGTTGATCTCCGCCGCCGTCTCCGGCGGCATCCGGTACCGCTCCGGGTGGATCCGGTACGCCTCGACGTCCTCCGTCCGGATCGGAGAGAAGGTGCCGTACCCGACCGACAGGGTCAACCGCGCTACGCCGACTCCCGCGGTCGCGAGCTCCCCCAGGAGATCCTCGTCGAAATGAAGCCCGGCGGTCGGCGCCGCCACCGACCCGGGGTTCCGCGCGTACACGGTCTGGTACCGGACCGCGTCCTCCGCCGCCGCGGGATCGCCCGCGCTGCGCCGGATGTACGGCGGCAGCGGCACATTCCCCGCGCGCTCCAGCGCCTTCGCGACCGGGACGTTCCTCCCCTCCAGGACCACCTCCCAGCGTCCCTCGTCCAGCCTGCGGACGAGCCGGACCCGCAGGACGCCGCCGACCTCGAACTCCTCCCCCTCCTTCAGCCGTTTCGAAGGCCGGGCGAGCGCCTCCCACCGTTCCTCCCCCGCGGCTCCGACCTCGGGCAGGGGCGACAGGAGGAACACTTCGACGGCCCCGCCCGTCCGGCGCGCCGCGCGGATCCGCCCGTGGAGGACCTTCGTATCGTTGACGACGAGCAGGTCCCCGCGGCGAAGAAGGAACGGGAGCTCCGAAAACACGCGGTGGCCGGTTCCCCCGGTCGCGCGGGACAGCGTCATCAGGCGCGCGTCGCGTCGACGGGGAGCCGGATGCTGCGCGACGAGACGCTCCGGCAGGTCGTACTCCAGGAGATCCGTCCTCAGGGCGACACTCCGCGTATCTCGGTCCCCGGGTAGTAGCGGGCGAGGATCACGCGGAATCCCGCGCCGCGCCGGGCCATCCCGTCCGCCCCGTACTGGCACATCCCCACCCCGTGTCCCCACCCCTCCCCCGTGAACCGCCACCCTCCGGCGACGGGGACGATTCCCATCTTCAGGCTGCGGACGCCGGCGTACCCCGCCACCCTCCGGAACTTCGCGGCCGACAACTCCCGGGAGACCCCGCCGGAGGAGAGCCGGACGCGGCTCGCCCGTCCCGTCGGCGTGCGGCCCGCCACCGCGATCCGAAGATCCTTTCCGGGCGGGACACCGAGGGCCTTCGCCACCCGCCGCCCCTCGGCCTCGGACATCCGGTACTCCCACCGGTAGACCGGGCTGCCGGAGCAATCGTCGCAGAACTGCGCCCGCAGGTACGGCACGTCCCTCCCCCAGGCGGATGCGGCGTCCTCGGTCCGCCCCCCGCAGGTGGAGTGGTACACCGTCCGCGCGAGCTCGCCCCGGTAGACCACCACCAGCCCCCGCGTCCGGTCGGACGCCTCGCGGAAGACCGCCGCGACCCCGTCCAATCCGTCGAACACCTGGTCTTCCACGCCGCCCACGACGTCATACGCGGCATTTCGCGGCTTCGCGGCCGCGCCGGCGGCGTACGTCCGCACGGCCACCGCCTGCGCCGCGAGCGCCTCCGGGTGGAACCGCGGCGCGGCCTCCCGGCTGAGAACGGCGGCGACGTACGCCTCGAACGGCACGACGGAGACGGCGAGCAGCTCCCCGTTCCGCGCGAGAACGCGAACCCGGCCGGTCCCTTTCCGTTTCCCGACGCGCAGGTCCGGCGCCCCCGCCGCGTCGAGGGTGTCGCCGAGAAGCCTCGACCCGTTCCACCGGAGCCGTTCCCCGACCGCGCTCAGGGTGACGCGGCCCGCCGCTTCGGCGACCAGTCTCCCGTCGGCGCCCCACGCCCGGATCGTTTCCCCTTCGAGGACGACTTCCGGCGTCCCTTCCGAGAGGAGGACACGGATGAACCGCGGTCCCGCCGCCTCGAAGGGAGGCGCCACGACGACGCCGGGGGGGGCGGCGATCCCCGGCCGCGCCGCGGGAGGAGCCCCCCCGTACGGGGGTTCCCGCGGTGGGGCTCCCGCGCAGCCGGAGAGGACGAGAACCCCCGCGGCGATCAGTCGAAGGAGCTTCATCACTCCTTCGGGGGCGCGGGGGTTATCATTTTCGCCATCTGCATGAACGGGGTGAGCAGGTCGATCGGCACGGGGAAGATGGTCGTCGAGTTGTTCTCGGCCGCCACTTCCCGCAGCGTCTGGAGGTAGCGCAGCTGGAGGGCGATCGGGTTCTCTCCGATGATCTTCGCCGCGTCGGAAAGTTTCTGGGCCGCCTGGAACTCCCCCTCGGCGCCGATGACCTTTGCCCGCCGCTCCCGCTCGGCCTCGGCCTGCTTGGCGATCGCCCTCTGCATCTCCTGCGGCAGGTCGATGTTCTTGATCTCCACTTTCGCGACCTTGACGCCCCACGGCTCCGTGTCCTTGTCGAGGATCTCCTGGAGGTGCGCGTTGATCTTCTCCCGTTCCGCGAGGAGTTCGTCGAGCTCGGCCTGGCCGCAGACCGACCGAAGGGTCGTCTGGGAGAGCTGGGACGTTGCGTAGAGGTAGTTCTCCACGCCGACGATCGCCCGGTTCGGGTCGATGACGCGGAAATAGAGGACGGCGCTCACCTTGATGGTGACGTTGTCCCGCGTGATGACGTCCTGCGCGGGGACGTCCATCGCCACGACGCGCAGGTCCACCCGGACCATCTTGTCGATGGCGGGGATGAGCAGGATGAGGCCGGGCCCCTTCGACCCGATCACGCGCCCGAGCCGGAAGACGACCCCCCGCTCGTACTCGTTCAGGATCTTGACGGCGCTGGAGAGGAAGAGCAGGACCAGTACCAGTACGGCTGCGTAGGTGACCATTCGACGATCCTCCTTGTGGCTTGTTGGGGACTACGTCCTCCCCATCATCAATACGTTAACGAACCCAAGCCGATCCCGGAACCTGCTGGACCTCCGGGACTCCCATTTCGGCTGCGCCGCCTCGGAGCGGGGGCTCCGTTCGTGGCTCGCCGTGCGGTGAACCTGCACGGCTGCGCTTTACCTCACTGCGCCCCCCTCCTGCGGCGGCTTCGCCGGACCCTCCCGTCGATCCACGATCAGCGTCATCCCGTCGAGGGCTTTCACGATCACCGGCTCCCCCTTGCGGACGGGCCGGTCGCTGCGGGCGTCCCACAGCTCGCCGACAACGCGCACTTTCCCCTTCGGGTCGATGTCCGTGACCGCCTCCCCGATCTCTCCGGCCATCCCCTCCGCACCGGTGGACGGCTTGCGCAGCTGGCTGCGCACGGCCAGCGAGATGACCGTTCCGAAGAAGACCGCCGACAGCGCGACCATGGTGGCCAGCACGCCCCAGGAGACGCGAAGATACGGGTCGGCGCTCTCCCGGAAGAGCATCAGGCTCCCCAGTGCCATCGCGACGATCCCGCCGATCGCCAACGCCCCGTGCGACTGGACCTTCAGCTCGAGGAAGAAGAGGAGGAGGGAGAGGAGGATCAGCAGGAAGCCGGCGTAGCTCGCCGAGAGGGTCTGCAGGGCGTAGAAGGCCAGCAGGAGCGAGATCCCCCCCACCACTCCGGGGAACACCGCGCCGGGGGAGGCCAGCTCGAAGTAGATCCCGTAGACCCCGATCATCAACAGGATGTAGGCGATGTTGGGGTTCGCCAGGGCGGACAGCACGCGGTGGCGAAGGCCCATGGGCGCGCGGGTGACCGGCGCGCCCTTCGTCCGGAGGGTCACCGTCCCGTCGCCCTTCCGGACCACCCTCCCGTCGATCCGGGCGAGCAGGTCGGGAAGGGACGCGGCGACCAGGTCGACGACATGCCTGTCGAGGGCGTCCTTTTCCGAGAGGGAGGCGCTCTCCCGCACGGCGCTCTCCGCCCAGTCGGCGTTCCGCCCCCGGCCCGCGGCCAGCGAGCGCGCGTAGGCCGCCGCGTCGTTTTCCACCTTCCGCGACATCGTGTTGTCCATCGCGCCGCCCCCCATGTTGACCGGGTGGGCCGCGCCGATGTTGGTCCCCGGGGCCATGGCCGCCACGTCGGCCGCCAGCGTGATCAGCACCCCCGCGGACGCCGCCCGCGCCCCCTGCGGGGAGACGTACACCACGACGGGGATCCGGCTCTTGAGGATCGCCTGCACCATCTCCCGCATCGCGGAATCGAGTCCTCCCGGCGTGTCCAGTTCGACCACGATGACTCCCGCGTCCTCCTCGGCCGCCCGGTCGATGACGGAGGAAAGGTAGTCCGCCGTCACGGGCCCGATCGGGGCGGCGATGGTGGCCACGATCACCCCCTTTCCCGCCGGCCCGACGGGAAGGGCGACTCCCGGAGCGGCGAGCAAGATCAGGCCCGCGGCACATAACCACTTCCATTCTGACGAGAAGATCGATTTGCGGCGGAGAAGTCTCATGGCAGTCGCTTCCTGTAGACGGCGAATTTCAGGTAGTCGGTCTCGGGAACGGACAGGAGCACCGGGTGATCGGGCGGCTGTCCCCCCCACGCGATCCTCTCGAGGTCGGCGCCGGCGTCGGCCGCCGCGTCCCGGAGGGCCTCGACCCATTGCGCCCCGTCGATCAGCTGCGTGCAGGACGAGGTGGCGAGAACGCCCCCGGGGGAGAGGACCGAAAGCCCCATCCGGTTGATGTCCCGGTATCCGCGCAACGCCCCCTCCTTCCCCTCGCGGGACTTTGCGAACGACGGCGGGTCGAGGATCACCAGGTCGAACCGCCGCCCGACGTCCCGCAGGTTTCGAAGCGCCTGGAAGAGGTCCTCCGCCTCCCCCTCCCACTGCCCGGAAACGCCGTTCAACGCGGCGTTCGCGCGCGCGGTCTCGACGGCCGGTCGCGAGGCGTCGATCGCAAGAACGCTTTTCGCCCCCCCGGCGAGGGCGTACAGGCCGAACCCTCCCGCGGCGCAGAAGCCATCGAGCACCGTCTTCCCCTCCGCCAGGCCGCGGACGATGCCGCGATTCCTTCGCTGGTCGAGGAAGAAGCCCGTCTTTGGCCCCGCGTCCACGTCCACGGAAAAGCGGACCCCGTCCGTCTCGATCTCTTCACGGGTCGGCCCCTCCCCGCGGGCAGGCCCCTTCCGCTCCGGCAGGCCTTCGTGTCTGCGCCCCGCGCCTTCGGACCGCTCGTAGATCAGCCGCGGCCGGAAGCGGCGCTCGAGGACGTCGAGGAGAAGATCCCGGACGGTTTCCATCCCCGCCGTCAGGATCTGCACCGAGAGGAGGTCGCCGTACCGGTCCGCGATCACCCCGGGAAGGAAATCGCCCTCGGAGTAGAGGATCCGCAGGGCCCGTTCCCCTCCCATCCCGGCCTCGGCGCGCCGCTCGCACGCCTCGCGCAGCCGGTTCTCGAGGAACGCCTCCGTCGGCCCGACATCCTCCCGGGACACGCGACGAAGGGCGATCCGCGACCCGAGGTTGATCGTCGCCGTTCCGAGCGGCTCACCCGCCCGCGAGCGCACCCGGACCCACTCCCCCGCCGGGAGGCCCGCCGGCACGTCGCGCAGGTCGTCCCCGAACACCCACGGGTGGCCGGAGCGCAGCCGCTCCTCGCCTTTCCGGCTGACCCGGACCTCGCGCCGACAGGTTGCCGACTCCGAACGGGGGCCCGTCATTTCGCCGGAGGGATGCGGAGACGAGAGGCGAGGGCATCGAAGTCCCCGGACACTTCCGTCTCCCGGGCGGCGTTGCGCAGGATGAAGGCGGGGTGATACGTGGGGAGGACGGGGACGCCGTCCCGTTCCCTCCACTTCCCCCGCTCCCGGGTGATCTTCTCCTCGACTCCCAACAGGAAATTCAGCGCGGTCGCGCCGAGTGTGCAAATGATCTCGGGGCGGATCGCGCGGATCTGGCGCAACAGGTAGGGGAGGCACACCTTCGCCTCCTCGGGGGTCGGGGCGCGGTTGTCCGGCGGGCGGCACTTCACGATGTTGGCGATGTAGACGTCCTCCCGACGAAGGCCGATCCGCGCGATCCATTGATCGAGCCGCTTCCCGGCGGCCCCGACGAACGGCTCTCCCCGGCGGTCCTCCTCGGACCCGGGTCCCTCACCGACGAACATCAGGCGGGCGCGAGGGTTCCCGACCCCGAAGACGACCGTGCTGCGCCCCTTGCACAGCGGGCATCGGCGGCACTCGTTCAACTCTTTCCGGATATCTTCGAGGGACTCCCCGCCGGGCGACGGCCGGAGAACATAGTCCACCCCGACCTCCCGGAGCCACGCCGCCAGCATCCCGCGGGAAACGGCCCGGCTCATCCGGGGAGGAACTTCCGGCAGACCGCCCGCCAGACGGCGGAGGCGATCGCATCCTTGCCCGCCATCGCGAGGTCGAGCGCGGTCCCGTCCGAGAAGTAGACCCGGACCTCGTTGCTGTCGGAACCGAACCCGATGTCGGGCCGGGAGACGTCGTTCGCCACGATCGCGTCGAGATTCTTCCGGCGCATCTTGTCGATCGCGTTCCCCGCGAGGTCGTTCGTCTCGGCCGCGAACCCGACGAGCACGCGGGTCCCCCTGGACTGCCCGAGGGAAGCGAGGATGTCCTCCGTGGGGACCAGCGGGATCCGCCCGTCGAACGCTTCCTTCTTGATCTTCTGGGGTGCCGCGGTCTCCGGGCGGAAGTCCGCCACCGCCGCCGCCATCACCACCGCGTCCGCCGTTTCCGCCGCCATCGTCACCGCTCCCATCATCTCCTTCGCGGACCGGACCCGGATCGTTTTCACGAACGGGGGATCCGGCAGCCGGGTCGGTCCCGCGACGAGGGTCACGTCCGCCCCGAAACGCCTGGCGGCGACCGCCATGGCGAACCCCATCTTGCCGCTCGACCGGTTCGTGATGAACCGGACCGGATCGATGTCCTCCGCCGTGGGTCCCGCCCCCACCACGACCCTCTTCCCGCCCAGGA